>Ga0153924_1001671_pt1 | contig 10561 bp, 11 predicted proteins | sample TSNJ008MetaG_FD_104709 | JGI IMG/M metagenome (GOLD analysis project Ga0153924, IMG submission 104709) | Attine ant fungus gardens microbial communities from New Jersey, USA - TSNJ008 MetaG | ecosystem: Host-associated > Fungi > Mycelium > Unclassified | place: USA: New Jersey, Wharton State...
TCAGGCGGATTTCCCAAAAATTGCCTTGTCGTCCCTTATTGCGGTTTCTCTATGTTTATTTTTGGCAAAAAGGTTTTTTGGATGGATATGAGGGTTATTACTTTGCTCGTTTGCATGCGATTTATGAATTTTTTTGTGTAGCAAAAACTATCGAACTAAAGAAAAATTTTGCGATGGAGTTATCTGGCAGCAAAGGGAGAACGGAGGAAGGGAGATGAAGCCGGACTCAGATCTTCTGCAAATATCAGCATTATCCCTCGACCAAAAGAAAAAAACCACATCCCTCTTTGGTATCCCTTTCTTTTCGGACTCGTTTGAACAGGGGATAAAAACTTTAATTCAACAGGCTGGACTGGTTGTGTTTCCTTCCGGTCCAAATTTAGCGCGGAATTTGTGGGACGATGCCGATTATTGTTTAGCCTTACAGAGTGCGGATATAGCATTCGCAGATAGTGGCGGAATGGTTTTACTTTGGAGGATCTTTTCCGGACAAAAAATCCCTCGTTATTCTGGGTTCAAGATTCTGAAGGAGATGCTCTCTCATCCTGAATTTTGTCAAAGCGGTGCTACATTTTGGGTGATGCCGTCACGTAGCCAGCAGGATCTCAATTTGAAGTGGTTAAAACGGACTGTGTCCATTTCAGAAGAAGATTGTTACTGCGCTCCAGAATATGGGCCTGGTCCAGTGAAGGACTTCACCCTCTTAGAAATTCTGAAAAAAAAACGTCCTAGGTTTATTGTGCTTTGTATCGGGGGGGGGACACAGGAACGTTTAGGATACTTTCTGAGAACACATTTAGGAAAAACTACATCCATCTTTTGTACTGGAGCTGCAATTGGATTCTTCAGCGGAGTTCAGGCCCGTATTCCACAGTGGGCGGATACCATTTTCCTGGGATGGTTGTTTCGATGTGTGTCTGCGCCTAAGATTTTTATTCCGAGATACTTTAGAGCTCTAAGCTTAGTAAAAATCGTATTTCTTTATTGGCTTTATGGACGCATTCCACGTTTGGTAAAAAAGCAAGACAGTTCAGTTTAGTTTCTTTAAATCGGGTATGGTTCTTCGCCGTATAACAGGGTTGGTTTATTTAATAGGTCTAGGTACCGCAATCAGCGCATATGGCGTATTCTGGCTGTGGTATCTCCTGGTTTTCTGCATCTTACAGCTACCGGTAGTTGGGTATTTGCATTACAATAGCTATTCACTAGTTGTATTAGCCGCCTTCCTTTTTGATTATTTTCGAAATCAGGCGACTTTACGCTCTGCTATTCTGTCCGCGCAACAGTCGTGGCAGTTAGGAATTGCCGCGCGTCAAACAGGTACGGCTTTTGTTTTTTTATTAACGTTTTTAGTTGTGATTAAGGATATTGCGATTTCCAGGCTATTCTTAGTTTCCTTTTGCGGAGTCCTCTTTAGCGCCCTTTTATTAGTCAATCGGTATTTGCCACGATTGCTCTCAAAATTGATGTTTAAGCGCTCGGCAACTTTTCGTGTGTTGCTCGTCGCTGTATCGCAACTACAGCCTTATCTCGTGCGTTGGATCGAAAAACGCTCCAACTATGGATTCCAAATTGCTGGTGTTGTGGCTGATACCGATAAATCCCACTTGGAGGGATATGAGGTAGCGGGCAAAATTGCGGACTTAACTGCTCTGATTTCCTTAAAAGCCTGTAATCTTGTCATGCTAAGTGGCGTACCAAGCGATTCGCGGATGATTCGCACTTATCAACGAATCTGTGATGAGCATGGCGTGAGATTGGTCGTCGCGTTTGCTTTTGAGCAAAGTTCGCGGCGACCTGTGAATTTTTGGCAAGAAGACGGAATGGAAATGATGAGTCTTCGAGGCGAACCCTTGGAATGTCCATCCAATCTGTTCATCAAAAGGATATTGGACATTTCTTTGGCTTTAGTTGCTATCATTTTTCTGATTCCGCCTTTAGCCTTAGCTGTCTGGGTGGCTCAGCGACGTCAATCGCCTGGCCCGCTCTTCTTTCTACAGGAACGTACAGGAGTTTACGGATCAACTTTTTTCGTCTGGAAATTCCGCACCATGGATGTCGATAACCCCGATCCAGCTCGACAAGCTACAAAGGCTGACCCACGAGTTTATCCCATGGGACGCTGGTTAAGGCGGACTAGCCTGGATGAATTGCCTCAATTTTTTAATGTCCTTGTCGGCCAGATGAGTGTGGTGGGACCGCGCCCGCACCTTGCTATTCACGATAGTCGATTTGCTAAAATCCATCATGGTTATCGCGTTCGAGCCCTCGTCAAACCCGGTATTACTGGTTTGGCACAAGTGAGAGGATTTCGAGGCGAGGCCATCGAGGAAAGCGATGTTATTAAACGAACCCGATCAGACCTTTTCTATTTGGAAAATTGGTCGCTTTGGATGGATTTAGGAATCATTTTTCGAACTCTATTACAAATAATCCGTGCGCCTGAGACCGCGAAATAGAACAAATACCTCTAAAATGAGTTCTTGCTCGGTTAGCAAAGGCAGCTCCAATCAACCAAAAATGGTCAGATTATAAAAAAGTCATCTGGTATGTGCATTGCTCGATGAGTACAGGCTACGGGAACAATCGAGGCACTTTGCCTTAAATTGCCTGTATGAGTGAGCCAGTGTCCAAAATAATAAATTCTTATGGAAATGCCTCGGCGACCTCAAAGGGCGGGCCTTCTTTTGCTCCGACTATGAAATTGCACGTGATTAAAAAACAGGGGCTCGAACTACGCCAGTTTCAATTTCCAAGTGATGTTCCTGTAAAATACCGTCAGCAATGTCTCGTACCATTTCTTCTAGTAATAGGCGGAGATGACTTCCTTGGCGAAAGTCTGATGGAGCGATGTTCTTAACGCGATTTGCATGATTACTGAGCTGGTAGCACTTTCGGAAACTTGCGCGCGTGATATCGTCAGGATTGTATACCGCGATAACATGTCCTCCGTTGCGACGCATGACTGTAAAGCAAGGGACGTCTGTGGGACCATCTCCCACATAAATCATATGTGTAAAAGGGATCGGACGCAATTCATGAGGCATGTGATCATTGACATCTTGTCTCATATCTAACATCCCCTTGTTGATCCGGAAAAGATATTGAGTTTTTAAGGTATGGCTAATCACCCGTTTGGGAAACATAATGTGGCCGGAAGAGTCCTCTCCAAACTCACAACCAAAAATGGCTCGGACATGGGGTGCCAATCGACTTCCTTCGAGAATTACCTTGAGACCCGAGGAAATAATATAGTGTTCCACAGAAATCCCATGATGAGAATGTTCGGGAAGCAAAAGAGCGTTCGGAAATTCTTCAAACATTTCGGGCAAGCCTGGATAAAAGTTCAATTTGGATCCTAAAGCGCGCAATTCCTTGTTAGTAGGGCGATCCAGCTCGAGAGAATCGAGCAGTACTTTCATATAGGCTAGCTCGTTATCGAAGCTCTGGTGTTTGACGAGATCGTTACATTTCTTCCAAAATGCCTGAGGATCAATTCCATAAGTTGGAAAAATTGCTTCATCTTGCATATATGTGGGACTCAGGGTTTGATCGTAATCGTAAACGATGGCAATAGTGGTTTGGGGCACGGACATGGTGGTAGTTTTACTTGGTGGTATTGGATATTCTATTGGGGAACTAGCGCTGATCATTTCTAAAGCATCTTGAACCGAGATACCCTAGAAAAGAAGTTCACCATAATGAGCTTGTGCGACTGCTAGGCACTTTTCCAAAATATCAGCACCCGATTGAGCTTGGCTCGCTTCTCGAGCGAGTTTGCCGCACACCTCCATATTCAGGCTCTGTACAGCCTTTTTGACGCGAGGGACCAATGAAGGACCCACGCTGAGCTCGTCAATGCCTAAACCCAATAGCAAAGGCGTCAGATGGATGTCACCTGCCATTTCGCCGCAAACTCCTACCCAAATTCCTCGAGCTTGCGCTGCTTCCACTACCATTCGAATTAAGCGAATGACACTAGGATGGGTGGGTTCGTAGAGGTGAGCTATGCGTTCATTCACACGATCCACTGCGATCGTGTACTGAATGAGGTCATTAGTGCCGATGCTGAAAAAATCCGCTTCCTGAGCAAGGATATGCGCCGTCAGAGCAGCACTGGGAATTTCCACCATGATACCGACTTCCAAATTTTCGAAAAATGGAATTCCTTGTGCTTTGAGCTCCCTTTTGGCTTCCTCTAGTAGGATATTCGCCCGTCGCAATTCATTGATTCCGGAGATCATCGGATACATCAGGCGAATATTTCCCTCGAGGGCGGCCCGCAAGATGGCACGAAGTTGGGTCTTAAAAAAGTGGGGATGTTGAAGACAAAAGCGAATGGCACGGAAACCGAGAAAGGGATTCCGTTCGCCTTCTTCCGAGTAGATGTTATCCATAAGTTTGTCGCCTCCGGCATCCAGGCTCCGAATGATGACATTGTGGGGTTGTGCCCGTTGAGCAACCAAGCGATAGTTTTCCAACTGTTCGTCTTCAGTGGGAGGATTTGGGCGATTGAGAAAAAGGAACTCGGTTCGGTAAAGCCCGACGCCTTCCGCACCATTTTTATGGACCTCCATGACATCTTTGGGCAGTTCAATATTGGCGGAAAGAATAATATGTCGACCGTCGCTAGTAGTGGAAACGGTGTCTCGGATCAGTTCTAGACGCTCTTCAACTGCCTCCTTTTGTTTTCTAATTTTCCCGTAGCGATCTCGGGTTTCCGGTGTCGGATTGAGGATAAGAACTCCGGTGTACCCATCTATCAAAACAATGTCATCATTTCGGATTTCTTCACAAATGTTCGTCAGTCCGACGATGGATGGAATATTCAGCGAGCGCGCCATGATGGCGGTATGTGAAGTTTTGCTTCCAACTTCGGTGGCAAATCCGAGGACATATTCCTTATTTAAAAGAACGGTATCCGCAGGGGAAAGATTATGGGCGATGATGATATGAGGTTCCTTGAGTGGGTTGGGCCTACAGGGTTGTTTGCCCAGAAGATGCCGGAGAATCCGTTTCCGAACGTCTTCAATATCCACTACACGCTCTCGAAGATAGGGATCGTCGATTGCTTGGAGGGTTTTACAGTACCGTGCAGTAACTTCGTCAAAAACATGCTCGATATTTTTGAGATCTCCTTCCAAATTTCGCAGGACCTCATCAATGAGCGTGCGATCTTCAACGACAAGGAGATGCGCATCGAATATACTGGCGTCCTTTGATCCAATTGCGCTGGCGATCTTCTGTTGGATATCCAGGAGCTCCGCTCGGGTGGCTATTAATGCTGCTTCAAATTTCGAAATCTCATTAGGAAGATCCGCTTCGGCAATTTTATAAACAGGGATTTGCTCTGCTTCTTGCCAGTAGAGAAGGGCTTTACCGTGGCAAATTCCATCTGTAACGGCTATTCCTTGAAACAACCGTTCTTTGAAAGTCTGTTCCTGGGTGACGGACCCTTGCATAACCTACTACCGCCTAGCAGCAAATGACCGGATACGTCAAATGGTCATTCTTCACCGAAACGACTTTCAATGAGTTCTTGGAGCTCGGTGGCGACTTTTTCAGCATCAGTGCCCTCCAGGATGAGTTTTAATGTAGAACCCTTTCCTGCAGCCAACATCATGAGGCCCATAATCGACTTGCCATTCACCCGTTCTCCATCTTTCTCCACCCAAAGCTCCGCTCGATATCGATTAGCAACTTTGACAAACATGGCAGCAGGTCGCGCATGAAGACCATTACGATTCCGAATGACTACTTCCTTTTCGACACGAACGGTGGATGCAGTTTCAATTTTTCTTCGAGAAAGTAAGCCCATTACTTTGTTTTGCGATGGCTCATTATTTGAAGAAGCCGTTGGTTGAATTCCATTGCACTATTTTGGCCCATACTTTTCAATTTCTGATCGAGAGCCGCTACTTCGACCAGTCGCCCCAGGTCTCGTCCGGTTTTGACAGGTAACGTGACGTGGGGGACTTTAATCCCTAGAATCTCATAAAAATCCGTATCCAGACCGATTCTATCCACGTCCTCAAGTTCCTGCCAATCTTTTAGTGTGACGACCAAATCGAGCTTTTTCTCGGGACGCACACTGCCAATTCCGAAAACCGAGGCAACATTAATAATTCCAATTCCGCGTACTTCCATATGAAAACGTGAGACTTCTGATGCCATTCCCATCAAATCGCGTCCTTCCACGAAACGTACTCGCGTGATGTCGTCACTCACCAAACTGTAACCTCTTTCGATGAGACTCAATACGCACTCACTCTTACCGATTCCGCTAGCTCCTCGAATGAGTACTCCAATTCCCAGAACATCCACCATGCTACCATATTCAGTGGCCGTCGGTGCAAATTCGAATTCCAAGGCAATAGTTGCGATATTGATGAATTTCATCGTAATCATATTAGTCCGAAATACAGGGGTTTCATTACGGGCCGCCTCATCCAGTAAGGGTGAGGGGATGGGAAGATTTCGCGCTACTATCAAGCATGGAATGTTATGGGCAAAAAGGGCATCGGTTCTTTTGACAAGTAGTTTTGCATTGAGACTTTGTAGGTAACTTTGTTCCGCTGCACCGATCACTTGAATCCGTTTTGCGGCAAAATAGCTGTAGAACCCGGTTAAGGCTAGACCTGGTCTATTAATGGTGGGCTCCATGATACGGCGCTGCAAGCCCTTGGAAGCCCCTTCCAGGCGTAGACCCAATCGATCCGAGTGTTGAGCGTAAAAATGCCCCACCGTGATAAAATGAGGCTTGGTATGCTGAGCCATGACGCCGTTTGTTAGGTGGTAACTAACATTACGTATCTTTTAGGGGCTCTGGGAGCAAAAAAAACCATTTGCCCGATCCGGCGGCTGCCGGATCGCATAAATCACATAGTAAATGTTTCTCCCAGATAAAGTTTTCGACTGATGGGATCATTGAGAAGAAAGTCTTTATTGCCCTCGCTTTCCACACGTCCTTCGTAGATCAAATAGGCGCGATCGACAATATTCAGAGTTTCGCGGACGTTGTGATCGGTGATGAGGATAGCCAAACCGGTACTCCGTAAATCAGAAATAATCTGTTGTACATCGTAAACCGCAATCGGGTCTACACCGCTAAAGGGTTCGTCTAACATCAGAAGTGAAGGATTCGTAACGAGGGAACGCGCAATAGTCAGTCGTCGTTTTTCGCCGCCGCTCAGGGTCAAGGCGTGGTTTTTAGCAAGGTGCTCGATTCCAAATTGCGTCAAAAGTTGTTCGCAACGATGTTTCCGCTCTTGTTTATTGAGCGTGGTCGTTTCTAAAATCGCGAGAATGTTTTCCTCCACAGTTAATTTTCGAAAAATACTCTCCTCCTGCGGCAGATACCCCATTCCGTATCTGGCCCGTTTGTACATGGGCATGGCCGTTACGTCCTCGCGGGAAAAAAAGACCCGGCCGCTGTTCGGTCGTACGAGACCGACAATCATGTAAAAGGTAGTGGTCTTCCCCGCGCCATTCGGCCCCAAAAGACCCACGATTTCTCCTCTCCGAACGTGGATGTCCACACCATTGACGACTGTGCGACCACCATAGATCTTGGATAACTTATCAGTCCGGAGAAGGGCAGAGTGTGGCGACTTTGAAGCATTGTTCTCGGGTTCGCCGGCAAGTTCGGAGGACGGAAAGGAAAGGGTGCTCATCGGGAAGGAGAAGTTTGTTTTTGGGTATCGACTATAATGGTTCTGCTATGCCCTATGGTGGTGCTTTGCCCATCTCTATTCAGGGTCATACGTGTGTTTTTGTCGACGGCGATGTGATTATTGATTCCTTGTTGGAGTTGAGGCCAATCGGTGAGAACGACATCACCAGTGTACGGATTGTAGGATGCCCGACCGGCCCGTCCAATCGAACGAGTCATTTTTCCATCAGCATCCACATTGTCCTGCGTAATGACAACGTTTCCGATAGCTTCTCCGTGCTCCATTCCTCGGCGGTCCTTTCTCAGGATGATGACAAGGTGGTCGCAAAGGAGATTAAACTGATCGTTTTTTACCGTCACCCGACCAAAAAATTCAGCAATGTTGGTTTTATTGTTAAATGTGGCTTCTTTTTCGGAAGTGACTTCGGTCTTTGAAGGCTCTTTTGGTTTGGTTTGCCCCTCGGGTGGAGTCTCATTGCTCTCATCGAAGGAGTTTAATGACGGCAGTAAAGTAGATGAGGGGGACGGCTGAGCATGGCTCAGAGACAGTGGTGACCATATCAATGACGGTAACAACAAGATGAAGATGGGTGATGCCAGATAACGAACTCTCATTTTTGGATATTTTTATTCTCAGGGGAGGAGGCTTTTAAATCCAAGTTCAAAATGGTCATTTTAACTTTTCCCTTAAATCGGGCGAATCGCTCTTCGGTCTGAAGGATGATTGTATGAGCAAGAATGTCCAGATCCTGACGCTTGACGGTGACGCCTTGATCGCCGTAAAGGATGTTGCTCTGAAGATCGAAGGTGCCCGCGGGCATCTCCAGAAGCAGAGGGCTTTGATCCTTTTCAAAAAAACTGATCTTCACATCCTTTAACGAGGCGTGATCTTCGTCCGTCTTGCGTGCAATACGGGCATCCAATTGCATTTCCAGAAAGCCTTGCTCGTCGTAGTATGGCACTCGAATACCCAACACATCTTCATTTAAAGGCACCGGAATATCGAGCTTACGGTTCCCTGCGAATCCCGTGGCAGTAAGGCTGAAAATTAAAATGAGCAAGCTAGACGTTCTCAATGACCGCATGACGAATAGATTGTAAAGTGCGAAGAAGGGAAGGCAATTGCCGGAGTGGAATTTGATTGGGGCCATCAGAGAGAGCATTTTTGGGATTAGGATGAGTTTCAAGAAAAACCCCATCGCAGCCTGCAGCTACTGCTGCGCGGGCTAAAACCGGTGCCACGACCGCATCGCCAGAAGTACTGGTACCAGCTCCACCAGGACGTTGGACAGAATGGGTGGCGTCAAAAACGATTTGGAAACCCAAGTTTTGGATCCAGAAGATAGAGCGCATATCTACGACCAGGTTGTTATAACCAAAGCTGGTTCCTCTTTCCGTAAAAAAATAATTTCGACAGCCGCCTTTTTTTAATTTATGGGCGATATTAGTGACCTCCCAGGGAGCCAGAAATTGCCCTTTCTTGACATTGACCACTCTTCCGGTGGCAGCGGCAGCAAGGATAAGATCAGTCTGGCGGCATAAAAAAGCAGGAATCTGAAGAAGGTCAATATAGGCAGCGGCTATTTCAGCCTCAGCTGGTGAATGGATATCTGTCGTTACCGGTGCCTCTATCGTCTGTCCAACCTCGTACAAAAGCTTGCAACCCTCTTCGACATTGAATCCCCGAAAGGACTGGATGGATGAACGGTTTGCCTTATCATAGGATGCCTTAAAAATAAAAGACGCTCCTTCTCCCTCACAAATTTCTCGAATCTTACGCGCCGTTCTGAAGAGAAAAGAACGGGATTCGATCACACAAGGCCCCAAAATAAAGAGCAGCCTCGGTCCCCCAAGTTGTCGCCTGCCAATAGAGATGGACATCTGCTTCATTGTGTTGCTATTGGAGCGTAAGTTGTAGTCAAATAAACTCCTTTTGCACTACAAGTTTCTAAAGAGGATTTTTTACGTTTTTCGCGTGAGAAAATTTAACACGCTCAATATGGGCGCCAAGGCCATTTAATTTTTCGTCGATGCTTTCATAACCACGATCGATGTGGTATACTCTGTTGATTTCTGTGATTCCATCTGCTTGGAGTCCTGCAAGGACTAGTGCTGCGGATGCTCGTAAATCACTTGCCATCACCGGAGCTCCTCCAAGGTATGGCACTCCTCGAATTGCAGCGGTGGCTCCTTCTAAATCGATGTCTGCACCCATGCGTTTTAACTCCGCAAGGTGCATAAATCGCTGAGGGAAAATATTGTCTGTTACTTTACTGAGACCTTCGATCGTGCTGAGAAGCGCGCACATCTGAGCCTGCATATCGGTGGGGAATCCGGGATGGGGCTGAGTATTGACCGTAATAGGGCGGCGTTTTCCGTTGTTATTGATCGTGATTGCGTCATCAACGATATCGATTCGAAATCCCGCCTCGCGTAAGAGGGCAGTGACGCTTTGCAAATGCTCCGGTATAGTCTGCCGAATGGTAACACCGTCTCCATAAATAGCAGCGGCTACAAGAAAAGTGCCCGCTTCGATCCGATCAGAGATCACTTGATGTTCTGCTCCCTGGAGTTCTTTCACTCCCTCAATAGTAATTCGAGAGGTACCCGCTCCTTCGATTCGGGCACCCATTTTTATCAAAAAATTAGCAAGATCCACCACTTCCGGTTCTTCAGCAGCCCCTTCAATGATGGTGACCCCATCCGCTAGGGTAGCGGCCATCATGATATTGTCGGTTCCTAGGACGGTGGATCCTTGTTTGCCTCGAAGGCAGATCGTTGCTCCCTTGAGGCGAGGGGCTAAAGCTTTTACATTTCCCTCTTGTACTCGAATCGTGGCACCCAGGCTTTCAAAGCCCTTCAGATGAAGATCAATAGGTCGGTCTCAAA
>Ga0153924_1001672_pt1 | contig 10559 bp, 12 predicted proteins | sample TSNJ008MetaG_FD_104709 | JGI IMG/M metagenome (GOLD analysis project Ga0153924, IMG submission 104709) | Attine ant fungus gardens microbial communities from New Jersey, USA - TSNJ008 MetaG | ecosystem: Host-associated > Fungi > Mycelium > Unclassified | place: USA: New Jersey, Wharton State...
ATGGGGTTGATCGCGCGGCTGAAGATGGGGTTGATGGCGCGGCTGAAGATGGGGTTGATGGTGCGGCTGAAGATGGGGTTGATATAAACAGAGTGAGAATTCCAATTGTCAAAGCTGCTGCTATAGTAATTGCCGATAACTTCCATCGTCTATTCTGCATGTCGATTATGCCTTCATTTGCAAGGCACATATTAATTTACTTTTATTTTTTGATATTTCAAACACTTTTCCACCTTCCTTCTGAAAATATATATCGATGCTGTGGTCTGTCTCCGTCCAATCTACGGATCAGAATGTCGATTATGGTAAGTAGAGATTCTGTAAACTAATTCTTCATTTTGCAACGAAAAATCTTAGCAATTCTTCCTAACGTCGAAAACCCCGCGAGATTGATTGTTAAGACCGTTATTCTGCATAATCTCTAACATACTATGTGGGAAGAACTTTTGTGTATTTCGATTGACAAAGCAAACACTGCGATGAATAGAGTTCAGCTTCTTTCGCTCGTTTCCATGACTTTATCGAAGGCACTTTTCCAGCCTGTAGGGCCAACTCCCTGAAGTTTGACGATATTTTTCATCTTTAGTGGCGACCAAGCCTTATCTGGTCTTTGGACCAACATAGGGACATCCATATGATGCAACATCGGGGCATCGTTTACACTATCACCTATCCCGAAAAAAATAACCTGCTGGGCATACTTCTGTCTGAAGAGTTGTAATAATATCCTGACTGCTTTGCCCTTATCGTTGCCTGCGGTAACATCGAAAAATCGGCCGCCATGAATTACTCTGAGGCCAATCTCACGAGCTCTTCTAGTGAATGGCTTTACATCCTTCTCGTCTATTAGCAAGATAGTTTCGCCATATTTTCTATCTGCCATCCTTCTGGCATTTGATGGTCTTAAGCCCGTGATACTAGAAAGTTTTTTTAGTGAAACATCTGCGACTCCTTTGAATTCTATTTTATAATTCTCCCTTATACTATTCAGTTTTTGCCTGATCATGTGTGAAGGTTTACCAAGTTCAATCATGATATAATTCCCGATTTTCTTCTGATTATTCACAGTCAACATAGTCGAAGGACTGAAGTAATCTGTAGGGATCATAACTGCGCCCCCATTTTCCACTATTAAAGGCTCCTTTAGTCCAATATCCTTTCTAATTTTTTCCTGCTCGGCAAAGGTCTTAGCAGAGCAGAATATTACCGGTATGCTATTTTCTTTTAATTTTCGAATTAGCCCTTTCGATAGGTTGTATTTTCCGGTGTTGATATCGGTTAGAGTACCATCTATGTCAGTAAAGACCACCTTTCGTGCCAACAAATAGATGCAAACACACAGAATTTGTTAATGTATCGATCAATACACACAAAAAATCCGCCAGCTCGAGTAGACAAGTATATCATTGGAATAAGAGGTATCGCACTCTATTGTTGACCCACTACTGAATTATTCTAGTTTAAAACTGCGTGCTGTTGGAGTCTTCCCTGCAGTAACTTGACAATTTGATCGAAGATTTTGAACGAAGCAACCACTGCTTCGATTTTATCCTTATCTGAAGCTGCGTTTGTCTCTATAATAATATGATCCCATATTATTCTTACATTGATCTGAAAGCTGTTATCTTCATTTATCCATTGCAGCATATAACTGGTTTCACTTTCGATTAATCCTATCCATCTAATTCTGCTAAACCATCTGCCCCTTAATTTTCGTACTATCTCCTTTGCTTCTATACCCGGTGGAATATACGCTTGAAGTAAGTGTCTATACGCGCATGGGTTTTGACACACAGCAGTGCCGCTCTTCTGCTCGATATCGTTTAGCTTGTATCCATGTTCGGATCTCTTGACAAGTCCAAGCTGTTCGAGTCTGCCTAATGCTCTTGTGAGGCTCTGTTGATGTAAATTCAGTTTTCGCATTAAACCTTTGAACGAGTAGTAAGTTCCAGCCTCTTGGTTTAGCAATGACAGAATTTTGCTGTCATTGTCGTGGAAATCTTCAAGGATTGGGAACTCGCCAGTCGTACCAATTTTCTCGTCAAGCTGAAAATGCGTAGAAAGCCTTGGAGTAGAAAATCTCACATCCTTGCCGCGAAATTCTTCAACACTGGAAGGATTATTTTCACGTGACTTTGTCCATATACTCAAATTTTCGATACTATTATCGGGTTCAGATATCTTTTCCACTTACAAAATCTACTTACCGCTATCTGAATATAAAGAATGTAGTAAGAATTCTAAAACTTGGTTAGGTGATTCTTACCAAGAGGCCGTCTTTCGTCAAACCGTTTCTTATCATTCTTGTGTGGGTAAGAGTGAATGTAAAGGCAGCAAAGACTGTGTCTACAGCAAAATTATTCGGCAGCAGTAACACGTAAAAATAAAATGAGCGGCGGAGCTCATTTGTTCATACGCAGAACATCGACCTGGCCGCTATGCAACCAGTCCTTAAGCTCCCCGTGCGTCGGTTTTGCATCGTGCTTTCCTGCTAGGCCAAGATGCAAAAGAACGTAATTAACTTGATTCAGCAAAGGCTTATTTTGTTCATCACCCTTACGTGCCTTCTGTTTCAAATCAGAGGGAACAGTTCCCCACCACTCTTCGAAACTTCTCTTCCCGGTGCTTGTACTTTTTGAACCGAATCCTTTTGGCATTGTCATGGTAATAAAATATATTAATTCAATCTTTTTAAGGGTTTGCTTGAGTTTTCAAGATCGAAATCCTAAGACTTTTGACCTTAAATAGGCTTTTTCACGCTTAAAAGTAAGCAATATCGAGCCGCGTCACACACGAAGGCTTCATTTTAAAAGGTGTTGGTCTGTGAACAAATTTTTAGTTTCTTCTATAGAAATGTCAGCACCAGGAAGAATAATATCGGATTGAATAATTTCATTATGCTCAAGCGGGACCCCATCTTTTTTTACTAGTCCCAACGCGTCTAACACTCTTCGAGAGTACTTTTTTTCCCCTTCCTTCCGCAATTCAATGATCTTTATTAATTCATTATCTATCCTACTTATCTTCTTGGCGGTACGATTACCTACCCTGAACTGTCCGTGCCCCATCACTCGAACAATAGTGTACTTGCTTTTCTTGATTGCGCCAACGTTACGCCTCTTTGTCGTCTTTTTGAATTTCTTTTGTTTGCTTCTTGAACCTTTTCTCCTAATGTTTGACTGTACCCCCCTCTTCTTCATTCTGCAACCACGGGTTCCTCTTGTTCATCCGCCTTCTGTTTTTCTGTCTTTTCTTCATTGATCTCTGGTTGGCCTTTTTGCCTTTTGGCGTTCGAGGTTCTTAATTTCGCTAATTCCTCCTCTGCTGAGCTTTTTACTGTCATTTTCTGTAGTTCTCCTTCAATATCAGCACCGCTTGTTGTCGACGTGTAATCAGTGAGAACACCTGAATCTATCATTTCTTCTAACGCTTGAGCTTTGGCCTTCATTTTTTCTGTTTTATCTTCTGCTCTGCTCATAGCCATGCCAACATCTACCATTTCTTCTGAGATTCCCGTAATATTTTCTTTGATCCGTACTTGCGCTTCCGCTGCAGAAAATTGCGCTTTTATAACCTCTTTTTTCGATTTAAATTCCTTAACTTTAGTAGATAGACGCCTTTCCGTATCCTCCAACTTTTGCTGCTCCGTTTCGATTTCTGTGATCTGTTTATCCAAGCCCTGAGCTTGAAGTAAGTTGGTGTTCTTCCGTTCTAGGGCTGACTTTGCCAAATCCTCTGTGTTTGACTCGATAGCACGCCGCGCCTGTTCATGCAAGATTCGAACATTATCCCAAAGCTTCATCTTCTGTATCTCCAGTCGTTTTTTGGCTATTACTACTTCGGCGATATTGTTGCGTAACCTGGTTAGAGCCTCAACCTGCCGTGTATATGAGTAATCTAATGCTTCTTTCGGATCTTCATATTTGTTTAGAACCGTGTTTACTTTTTGTTTGAAAAGAGTAAAAAAACGGTTTGTAATTCCCAATCTCATGAAATGTGATAATTCGTTATATTATTGTATCATTATTTATCTGATGGTATATAGAATCTATTCTATGAGAGGGAACAGATTTTGAATAAATTCTGTCGTGAACTATTATGTATTTCTTCTATTAGAAAAAACCATGAAATTTCTCGTAATTTTTTATTGATATTTACTGCTCGTAGATTTAATGACTCTCATCTTACAGCAAAAAGTTATTGATCATTACCAAGTAGTAGTAACGTTAATAAGCTTACCTCGAGTATTATCTGCAGAATGGGCGAATACATATCTAGAAACGCTCGTCTTCAGGTACGGTGGAGTAAATTCACCTGTGTTGTCACGTCTTGCAATAATGTTCTGCTCAGAGGCAGAGAACTGCTTGGTTGAGGAAAAAATATGAAAGCTAAGACTAGTGGTAAGAGACCAATCTCAAATAAAGATGTAGGCGACAACAATTTTGCAGATTTAAAAAACGCCCTAAACTACTCCTTACGTATACTGAAGGTAAATGAGGATACAGAAGTTGGAAGACAGATTGCAGAATTGGCAGCTGAACGACTGCCACGAAATTGGAGTAGTGGTGGTAAATGGCTGACTGTCACGAAGACCATTGCAGACATTTCTGCTGAAAATGATCCGTACATATTCAGTCAGTCTGGCTTATACGATTTTCTTACCTTGGCAACCAGACAAATGGATGAAAAGCGTGGCAAAGTATTCGCTTCAAATGACATCGTTTTTAAGATTTACAGAGACATTATGGAAAACTATCAAAGTGCCAGTACATCATTGAAAGCAAATTTCCCAAAGATCATCGTTGACATGGTTTCAGTTCTTATGAACGGCAGAGACACAATTGGAAGGGATGTAGGTGCCCACGGCATAGAGAGATACTACGAGACTAGAAAATCAGAAATATTGCCTATCAAAAAAGAATCTGCCAAATCAATAGATACTCTTGACAAAGATTACGATCTTATTGAGAGTTTAAGTCAAATTACCGGACGCGAAAGGTCAGAGCTACTAGAATCACTTAGTAAGCTTGACAGCACTGACGTAGGGAAATTAAGCGACCTTTGCGTCAATTATAGCAAGCTTCAAAAGTACAGTAGATTAATAATGTCTGAAGGAAAATTTAAGGACGAAGTAGAAAATGAATTGGGAAGAAAACTTACGTATAACCAGCTCCAACATGCAAGTGTTTCTGTTAGAAAATCGAGAACTTACATCGAAAACGTTTTGGATGGTAAATTTGTGCCACATGGCTCGCATGGGATTAATCATGTCAGACACAATCTGGAATATGGGTATCAATTAATGGGCTTGATTGAACGTAGGAAACGTGGGTCCCAGAAACCTCATTAGTGTGTCGCGGTAACATGCCGAAAGCATTCTAAGCGCATCGCACTATTATCGTGTATCCAATGTAAAAAATGTGGATACGTCAACGGAAAAGCTCTGAATCAAAAGCAAGGCTGCATTTGCGTCCACACTCCAGCCGCGGTACCTAAATCAACGCAATTTGCGTCCGGATGTTCATGCATTATTACCTATCGTTTTTGGCATACTCAGATCAAAATCCCGGATCTGACTTAGGAGTTTACTTACATCTCTGAACACACTTCTAGATAAGTTTAGCAAGTATTCTGCTCTGTCTAAAATACATATCGAATCGATAGGAATGTCTATGCTTAATTTCGAACTCGAAAGAAGTTGGGTCAATAGGATAAGTTGATCTTCAATATTTATCGCTTGATCTATTAAAGGCTCGTAGAGATCAGAAATTTTCTTTTGTTGTATCATCTGTCGCTTTAGTGTAGCTTGGCTGTTGCGAATCTTTGTACTCTTTTTATGATTGTTGGTACTGGACAGGTTAAGTATAGTTGCCGTATGACATTTTATATCTGAAGCATATTAAGCAGTGCTTGTACACCATCGTAGACATCTAGTCTAATTAATTTGCATTAGTATTACAACAAACAACAAAGTACCAAAAGGCAAGTCATACTCTAAACAGGCCATTCACTAAAAGTATTTTTGAAAAAGCGTATAATGAGTCGTAATACTTGTAGATTCTACATGCGTGCAAGATCTTGGAGGCTCATGCTGCCAGACAAAAGCGCTGATCCTCGTTCTCGCAATGATAGTGTCATTGGGAGTGCATACCGACAATGTGTTTAATTATATTCATTGTTATCTTACATTTGATCATTCAAGATCAGCGTTAATCCCATTTTAAGGGGATCTTAACTGGCATTGTTGCTGATATTATAAATAATACTGAAATCACAGTTTAATCCCAATATGATAAGATCTAAGAGAGTGGAGCATCATCAGAACGCAATTACATCCTCACAGATGTACGAGATAGAGGAGAAAGCACATACTCATTTTGGATTTCATCGCATAGATATGATGGAGAACGCAGGTCATGGGATAGCTGATTTTGTGAATGCAAAGTACAAGAAAAGATCTGCAAAAACACGTCTTGTTGCAGTGTGTGGCACTGGCAACAATGGCGGAGATGGGTTTGTTGCAGCTAGACATCTTAGCGGATATCCTGGTTATGTAATTAGTGTGATATTATTGGGTCGTCAGGCCGATTTGCGGACCGAGGAAGCACGAGTAAATTGGGAAATTATAAGGAAAATGGATTCGGTGGAAACCATTTATTGCGACAAATTCGATGGAAAACTCAAAATGAAAATCTCCAGAGCACATGTCATCCTTGATGGAATATTTGGTACAGGCATCAGAGGAGAGATTCGTGATCCTCACGCATCAGCAATACAATTGATAAACAAATCACATGCGCGGGTTATTGCCGTCGACATACCTTCAGGATTGGATCCAGATACCGGTAAAGTTGGTAGAAATTGTATCAAAGCTAGTGCTACTGTAACTTTTCATAGGTTGAAGACTGGACTTTTAAACAACCTAAAACATACAGGGGACGTCCATGTTGAACATATAGGAATACCTAAAGAATCAGAGAGGGGCATCCTGAGATGAGTTTACGATGGTAGAAATAGTGCAGATTCCGGTAGGTCAAATGGCTAACTTCACTTATATTTTGGCTGATGAAAATAGCCGAGAATCCGCAGTTATAGATCCGTCTTGGGATTTGGAAAAAATTTTTGCCATCTTAAATAAGAATCGCTGGAAAGTAAAATACATTATTAATACTCATACTCACTTTGATCATATACTTGGTAATGAACAAGTTGCCGCAGTAACTGCGGGAAAAATTATACAGCATAAAGAATCGACTGAAAAATATGACCTTCCTGTCGAAGATGGACAGATAATTGAAGTCGGGAAGATCGTTATACGGATCGTGCACACCCCAGGGCATTCAAAGGATAGTATTTCTCTTGTGGTTGACAATGAGTTAGTATTGACAGGCGATACTCTATTTGTGGGAAACTGCGGTAGAGTCGACCTGCCTGGGAGTGATGCATCGGAGATGTATCACAGCTTATTCGAAAAGATAGCAAAATTACAAGAATCCCTAGTAGTATATCCCGGTCATGATTACGGATGGAAAAAGACTTCGACGATTGGTGAGGAAAAGAGAACCAATTACGTACTGAAGGCTAGATCTAGAGCAGAATTTGTGCGCTTTATGGCAAGTACTGATGAGTGATTGTCGAATAATCAATATCCCGATATTCGAGTTATAAATCAAGTTGATTCTACAATAACCAGATTTGCGACCAATTCACCTTTATTTATCTGTGCAATATCACATACAGATACAAGTCTTATTCCTGGAATTACGGCAGCAGGCGCAAAACAAGATTTTGTGAAATATACACCAGCAGCCGATATGGAATTATTGTATTATGGTTGCTGCAAATGTATTGATAAGGTTCCCATCACCCCTGAGGGAAATCCCACGCCGGCTATCATTACCAGAGCCGCCCTTCAATTGGCCGATATACCCTTTCTAGTAGTTGACGCCGGTTCAAAGATCAAACCTTCCATCCCATATATTTCGTTCGGAATAGGCCCCGGCTACAACATCGAATCCGGAATAGCAGTCGATGCGACCGATGTTAATAGGGCTTTCGAGTATGGGCTCATTTTGGGTAAACAATTTGGTAAGTATAACGATCTAATAGTTTTAGGCGAAAGCATTCCTGGCGGCACTACGACGGCGTTGGGAGTTCTTCACGCGCTCGGCATCGACGCAGAGTTTAAGGTAAGTAGCAGTATGCAGACAAATCCTCATAATCTTAAAAACAGGGTAGTCAAGCAGAATCTAGAAAAATCAAAGATATCATTTGGCGAATTAAAAAATAATCCGCTGAAAGCTGTAGCTTCTTTAGGTGACCCAATGATGCCGTCTGTCGCAGGAATATCAGAAGGGGTACTAGCTGGTGGAGGGAGAGTTCTTCTAGCAGGAGGTACGCAGATGGCAGCGGTGTTGGCCATTTTGAAATCTCTCGGCCTGAAAATGAAGGAACTTTGTATTGGGACTACAGTCTATGTAGCGTATGATGATTCTTCAAACTTAGCTGCGCTTGTGAACTCGATTTCTACCGAAGTTCCAGTCTTTGCTGCCGATTTGCATATGGAAAACTCGACTATTCGAGGATTAGAAGCTTTTGCAAAGGGATTTGTAAAAGACGGAGCTGGAGCTGGAGGTACATCAATTGCTGCAATGCTAAAGTCAAGAGGAAAAATCGATGGAAATATCCTTTTGCAAACAGTCGAGAAGGAGTATGAATCTATATCGCATGGTTCCTCACGTTAGCAGCGAGATGCCGGATATGATATTTTCGAACTGGCCAGGATTAAACTGTGTGATAGTTGATTCAAGGGGCTCCTCAAAATAGCTGTGCGATGAAGAATCTTTATTACATCCACTTCATTCTAATTATGACTAATACAGAACGATGACGATATGACAGTCCACATATCAGTCTGACTAATATGCCTGCAGACTAAGATGAAGAGCAATACCGGACTACCGAGTTCTGCAGTACTAATAATATGCTCCGGCCGGGATTTGAACCCGGGATCGTCGCCTTGAGAGGGCGAAATGCTTAACCGGCCTACACCACCGGAGCGCTGATTTAAGCATCGATTCTCTCGAATCTTCATATAAAACTTTTGCGCAGCGATTTTATCTAATCTATTCTACCCGCTTTGTAAATTCTTCCTCACGATCTTTCTCATTAATCTTCGATCCTATAAGAGCACCATTGCAGAAAATTCCAATTTCGATCAAGAAATATGTCGACGATAATATCGCTAGTCCTGTAGCCCTGATTGGCTGCAGGGCAACAAATCCTAGAATCTCACTCGATTGTTGTGAATACGATCTCGTGATTATCAGACAACACACGGATCATTATAAGGACAAATACTTGAAGATAGACGATTATAATGTTGAATTGATCAATATGTGGAATACGAGAAAGAATATTATAGCGACGAAAGGGATGATCATTGTTAACGGGCTAGTCGCACCTCAATTTTTCAGTCATTCAATTTACGCCAGTGCTCTTGGTGCATTCGGCAAAAAGTCTATTGTAGCGTCACTCTTTTGCTCAGACACTATCGACACATTTGTGTCAAAAAGCCCTATTCTCGCATCGATGTGGCTAAAAATATCAGCCTACCAGTTCTTAGAAGGAATACTTGCACTAGCAGGGTACCGACCAATGCCACTCCACGAGTTAAATCAGATCCGAAACTTAGAATTTGAAGAGCAATACATTTCAGATGGGATCCAAGTTGCGCTGACATGCATAGGCGTCGAAAGATCAACCAGATCCACGATATCGAGGTCATCTTCGGCAATCTTGCAGCTGTGCTCGGAGAATTACGATAATGAACTCATTATTGAAAAAGCAAAACATCTAGTCAAGCTTGGTATGTTACCGGATTGTTATTATTATCTAGGTAAGATGGCAAGTAGAGTTTTGGCCAATAAAGATTCAGCGTTTTTCAACTCCTACTCTAAACTAATACAGATATCTATGGATCTTGGTATTGATGCGCCACTGATCCAAAAGCTGCATCTTCAGCTATTCGCAGCAGCCAAAAATGTACTCAAAAACTATCGTAGGATTACCGCTGCTTGAAAACTCTCCAAGTTTTTGCTGGTGCGCAATTTGGCCTTGTACTTTAGGTTACGTGGCCTTGTTCTTAATCTATATCCGCAGCATGGGCACCATAAGCCGTCCCATTTCATGAAAATCTCGCATATTTGACACCGTTTTTGTCCGTTTGCATAACGCCCACAACCAACTGGTTTTTGCGCTTTATGACGAATACATATACCCTTACAAGTCAATTATTAACAACCTAGTCTTGGGTCTCAACTATTTAAACATGAGCAACAAGGAATGATGATTCATTATTAGTATTACTCTAACCTATTTAAGAAGAGAAATGAAAAGAAAAGAATAGAGGAAGACTATACATCTACCGCACAGATACATTCGAGGCCTGGAAGGCTTCGTTCATTGTCAGATACTCCTCTATTTTCATTTTGACATCGTCAGGCTCTGTGTCGTCCATACCTTGGAAGCCTGCTTTAAATGCAATCTTGTTCCCTGAC
>Ga0153924_1001673_pt1 | contig 10556 bp, 10 predicted proteins | sample TSNJ008MetaG_FD_104709 | JGI IMG/M metagenome (GOLD analysis project Ga0153924, IMG submission 104709) | Attine ant fungus gardens microbial communities from New Jersey, USA - TSNJ008 MetaG | ecosystem: Host-associated > Fungi > Mycelium > Unclassified | place: USA: New Jersey, Wharton State...
TCTCTTGGACTTCTTGCCTCAAACTGCAACTTCATCTGCATTTTTATAACTCTGAGACTCTCAGGCCACTTGACATCAGAATCTGCGCCCTGTCAGCGTGCCTCTGGCGTGGATGACCAATGGAATGGTTCTCATGGATCATGATTTAGGTTTTCTATGCACGTCTTATTAGAGATAAGTCGTTCCAAAATACATTTAACCTCATCGACATTTGTACAAAGTCAGCTTTTACAAGCAAAGCAGAGGGGTAAAAGCGACCGAACATTAGTCCAGAACCATCGTACGACTTCTTGTCTAGTGCCTTTTTCATTACATCTAACGGTGAGGTCTCCTCCTCGTCCTCTTCTGTCTCCCCATCTTCCGACATGTCTAGCCAATCCTCTTGTATAACATCCCCTAAAAACGATCTCACCATTTCTGACGAGTACTCAGTCATTAAAGTCATTCCTCTCCTCTCGATTTCCACCTCCACCATCTGTCTCACCGAATTGTTGCCAGGAAGCTCCCAGAATATGATTTCAGGGACATCGTAACCAGCATCTTGAAAAGCCCGCTCAATTCGATCGTAAGTGATACGCCATCTATTCTTCTTCTCGATCTCTGAGGTTTGGTTCAACCACCAGGGACCGATGAGAGTCACCGCTAAGTCGTCAAATCGCTGATCCAAAAGTACAAGAACCCGTTTAATCATATCATCATTTGTGATTTGATGTTCCTTTGCGAGAGGGAGCACGATACTCAGGAGGAGATCTTGGAGATTGATGCTATCACCTGGTTCGATAGCCAATAGATCATTCACCAGATCAACCAGGTCCTTCTCCTCCAATCCTTGAGGACGAGTAAGCGTCAGATGTTCTAGAAGGCGATGAAACCAGCATCCAAAGGAGGTTTAGTGATATGAGGGAGAGGGCAATACTGAGGTATATGGGATGCACATTGTTTTGGTCGTATTCTGGTATCGATGTCATCAAATTCGATATACCATATACAGCCAACGTGTCCTCGTAATCTCTGAGGCGGGAGATGATGCCTTCCATCGAACATCCACGGTTCGTAGCTGCTTCTCCGCAAAATTTTGCTTAAAACGAGCTACCTTCGGAAACTGCTCCTTCTGTGCTCAATTCCAGACTTTGTGGATTTCGATGGTTTTCGCTACGAGCTCGACAGGCGTCAAAGAGACGCCTAACAAGCTGTCCTTCTTGCTCTGGTTGTAGGCAAGATACAGCTGATATCCCTCAGGATCATGACGCATAGAATGAGTTTTGTTGCGCCTCATACAGACAGAAGGGACACAGATATATTGAATGTCTGTCCACTTGCCTGCCGACATCAGAGGCTCAGGGCATCCTAAAGCCTCGCGGAGAGGTGTGAGGATCCAGTGCTGGTAATATTCACGATAGATGGCGCAGTTTTCAGGATCAGTGGAAACGGGATGAGGTGCGGCAGACAGTAAGGGTCCAATTGCATTGGAACCAGTGTTTTCCCTGGTGGAAAGAGAAGCTGACATATCGCAGTGACTATGTTTGTCGTTCGAGATCCTCCAGGAGCAGGGGCCCACTTACCGGCAAGAGAGATGTCTCAAAAAAGAGCCAAGGTTTAATCTTCGGAGTGAGGGCTCAATGAGTTTATTTGATCCAGGAGTTTGATATCTTTCTCTAATAGTCTCCAATGATTTTTGCACTGCTTCTCCTTCCTGACGTTTCCAACTTGCTCTTCAGATATCAGCTCGTCATTCAACACTGGTTTAGAAGAGTTTCTTGGCGTATAAGTGAAAAGAAAATTGCTGGGACGTGAATCGAAATCCCAAAGTTCATCACAAGTCACTAGCGCAAGGATGTTGAGAAGGTCTTTCCAATATCCATGTGCCATGGAAAGGTTTGATATCGCGGTACGAGGATGGTGGTCATACAACCAACCAAACGCTCTGTGTTACTTCAGATAAGAAGAGCCTTTTGAACAAACTTGATGAATAGGGCATACCGATAGAACAGCTCCTTCTGGCCTTTTCCATCACGGATACTCCTGATATGCCATATGATCTTCAATGTTGTTTCTGGGCTCTCTGACCAGGAGGCCTGCAACAACGTGTCAAGTCGATGGATCTGGCGTCGAGACCCCGAAATGCATCATAACAAGACGATCGGAAACTTGGACAACTGGTCAGGTTCCCTGATGAACATGAATATAATATATCGTTGTAGATATACCACTTCGGTTATTCGTCCATAGAGATCTGTGAGCGAGTAGAACTTTTGTTTGTCCATTCTATATGATATTCCCACGGATATAACTCAAGGGGAGCTGGAGTCCCATTACGATGAATCCAATATCGCCTCCTGCAAGGCCACATATCGCCGTGCACTCGGCACATTTTGCCTCTTCATCCACCACAGACTGGGACGATGCCTGGGACAGTGGATCAGACTCTGAAGAGCGCCGTCAGGGGCTAGTCGCCAATTCGTGGAACCGTTCTGTCGGTGGTTCTTCCACTACAGCTCCAAAACAAGTCCCTGCAAGATCAAATTCTGCCTCTTCGTCTTCGACTTTGGCATTTTCATATACACATGTGAATGTACCAAATCCAGGGTCCTATCCTACTCCCAAAGCCATCGAGGAGGCTGCTCCGCGTTCCAAGGTCCAGAATGGTTGGACTATTGTTCGCACACAGAGCGATCGCAACTGTTCAGGTGATAGTGAGAGTCTACCGTCCAAAGTTGATCACGGTGCAGACGCTGATGTTGAAGGGGACATGATCCTTGGAGAGCTTGAGACCGATTTCGACAATAATAAACATGCAGGGCTGAACCCAACAAAGCATCTCAGTGCTCGATCCAAGCAACTGGCAGCGTCTCTGAGAGAAGACGCAGAGGAGATTGTGAATGGTAATTACACCTTTCCTGTCTCTTCCACTATACCTACACATTCCCTCATCAACCAGCTCCTTTCCTTCAGATCCATTGCGGAGTATACGCCAGCGTGCAAGGCGGCGTGATTTTTCTCCCATGGCAGCTGAACAGTCTCAGAAAAAACTTGGAAAATTGCAAGATGAAAAGCTTATGCGAGAGCGCTCAATCCGCACCAATCGTCGAAATAAGTTCTTTGATTGTCTAACAAGCCAGGATGTCAACATCTGTGCGTTTGCTTTACCTACCCTTGCTTGCGTTCCGCTCACCTACCCCCAACCATGTTGTTCTTATGTCGTTAGCGGAACTCCGTAAACTCGCCTGGGCCGGCATTCCAGTAGACTTTCGGCCTTTAGCATGGCAACTTCTCCTCGTGCGTTTTACTTCTCCAGCCACAATCCATATACCCCGAGAATAGTTTCATAAATGAGGTTTCAGGGATACCTACCCCTACCCGCCTCATTACGTGCTGCGACACTGGCCCGGAAACGTAGTGAATACCTTTCAATGGTTGATTTAGCCTTTGCTCGCGGTCGGGACGGACTCGACCAACAAATTTGGCATCAGATTGAAATTGATGTACCGAGAACGAGGCCTGGAGTTACGCTTTGGATGCTTGCTGCGACGCAGAGGGTGAGTCCATTGTTGGAGGTGATTATGGTTTTGTAGGGTTGATGTTGGGTCAGAGTTTGGAAAGGGTACTGTATGTTTGGGCTATCCGGCACCCTGCAAGTGGATATGTACAGGGTATCAATGACCTGGCGACTCCGTTTTTTCAGGTTTTCCTTTCGGCTTATATTGGTATGTCATACAGCTCCAGATTCATCGATTCATCGATCAAACTTGGAGTTCTAGATTCTGATCCGGAGAATTTTGATCCCTCTGTGCTGCCCAAGGATATCCTGAATGCGATAGAAGCAGATTCGTTCTGGTGTCTCTCGAGACTTTTGGATGGTATTCAGGATAATTACATTTTCGCGCAACCTGGAATTGTGAGGAGCATTAAGCGAATGGCGGACCTCGTTTCTCGTATTGATGGCAAGTCGATAGGACTAGATTTCCCCATCGATGCACTGCTGAAGCTTTCATAGCCCCTCTATTTGCTCATCTGGAGTCGCAGAGCGTAGAGTTTATGCAGTTTGCGTTTAGATGGATGAATTGTTTGTTGATGAGAGAGATTAGCGTACAAAATACGATTAGGATGTGGGATACGTATCTGGTATGTCGATGTCCTACTTTTAAGCTTTCGCCGATTTTTCATATGTTGTTCTAGGCGGAGGGGCCGGATGCGTTTTCACAATTTCATCTTTACGTTTGTTCTGCTTTCCTTGTTCGGTGGAGTGACAAACTTCGACAGATGGATTTCCAGGTATGTGTATCGAGCTATAGTAGTTTGCGTCTCTAACGGTCAGGTGAATCAGGGAATTATCATGTTCCTTCAATCACTACCTACTCAAGACTGGGGTGATCATGAGATCGAGTTGCTTCTAAGCGAGGCTTTTGTTCTCAATTCAATATGGCACAATGCACAGAGTCACTTTGGTAAATAATGTCCGATTGGCTGTTCATTACCACTCCAAGCGCGTGCTTACATATTCTTCAAAAAAACATGACCAGTAGTTCAGTTGACAGCTTTACGTGTATATTAGAAAAATGTGATACACTAGTGAGATACAAAATCAGTTTATAGCTCACTTATCAATATATGGGAAGCGCAAGAACGAATGGCATTAAACGGAATAGATAGGCAAAATAAAATCGTCGTTCAAGATGAAGTAGGCGCATTTCCCCCTTGGATCTCACGATTCAAGGTAGCTGCAAATTCTGCTGCTCGTTCCTGGGTTTGGAGTTTAACGGTGAACATCTTTGAAGAGCGTTCTGCGTCGTGTCCGAGGAAGGTAACATTTTTACCTTTCTGAACGGGTTTAAACGCAGAGTGGAAATTGAAGTTCTGTAATGAGCAATTGAGTTAGCCACGTTGAAAAAGATGAATGTCAAGAAAAAAACCAATCACAATCAAAATCTGGCCAGTACTACTGCTTCTCAGCAAAACTCGTTTCGCCTGAGACTCCTTATGCTTCTTGACTCTCAACACCCCATAACCAAGCTCAACCCAACTTTTTCCAGTCTCCCCGTCTTTCATAACATAGGCCTTCAGCTTTGCGGAATAGACGGTTTCTTCGTCTTCTTCGCCTGCACCTTCTCGATCGTGTTTATTATCCGCGTCGATAATAAAACTTTCAGCCGTCGTTGTTGTCCGAAACGCAACGCCGGAAGCTTCTTTAGCATCGGATGGTTTTACCGCAGCGCCAATACCACCATTGGTACTGAAATCAGAAGCCGTAGTTGTCAGTGTAGATGGTGTTTGAGCAAAGCTTGGACTAAAAGAAGTCATAGGTGTCATAGACGAGGGTTTGAACGCCAAACTGGCAGCAGGTGTAGTCGCAGATTGGGAAAAACTACCAAATCCAGAAAACTCGGTAAACCTGCTACCTGATGCTGAAACGGATGAACCTTCGGGTTGGGTCGGGGCAGTCACATTGAAGTTGGATGAAAAGCCGGACCCGAATGTACGTGGACTGAATATGGAAGTCGGTTTGGTTTCGGGATTTGTGGGACCAGAAAGGGCGAGAGGGACAGATGGGGAGGTTTTGGAGTCAGTTTGTTTGGGCGGCAGATTTGGTGTCGACGAGGCTGGACTAAAGTTCTTTAAGGTCTCATATTGCTTCGCGCCGAAAACAGAAAAGGCTGATGTTGTAGTGGCTGGACTAGAGTCCTTTGATGTCTCGTGTTGCTTTGTGCCAAAACTCGAGAAGGTTGATGCCGTAGCGGCGGGAGTAAAGTCCTTTGAATTCTCATATTGTTTTGTGCCAAAACTTGGGAAGGCTGATATCTTGGAGGCAGGACTAGAATCCTTCGAGGTTTCGTGTTGCTTTGTACCGAAAACTGAAAGGGCTGGTGCCTGAGAGGCTGGAGTAAAGCCTTTTGAAGTTTCGTGCTGTTTTGTGCCAAAATTCGAGAGGGCTGTTGTCGCAGAGGCTGGAGTAAAGCCCTTGAGAGTCTCGTTTTGCTTCGTGCCAAAACCCGAGAAGGCTGGAGTAGAGGCTGGAGTAGGAGCCTTGAAGGTCTCGTGTTGCTTTGTGCCGAAAATTGAAAGGGGTGGTGCCTGAGGGACTGGAGTAAAGCCTTTCGGGGTCTCGTGCTGTTTTGCAAAACCCGCGAAGGTTGATGTCGTAGAAACTGGAGTATAACCCTTGAAGGTCTCGTTTTGGTGTGTGCCAAAAACTGAAGGGGCTGCTGTCTGAGAGGCTGAAGTGGAGTCCTTTGTAGTCTCGTGCTGCTTTGTGCCGAAAACTAAAAGGGCTGGTGCCTGAGGGACTGGAGTAAAGCCCTTTGGGGTCTCGTGCTGTTTTGCAAAATTCGAGAAGGTTGATGTCGTAGAAATTGGAGTAGAACCCTTGAAGGTCTCGTTTTGGTGTGTGCCAAAAACTGAAGGGGCTGCTGTCCGAGAGGCTGGAGTAGAGTCCTTGAAGGTTTCGGTTTGCTTTGTGCCAAAAACTGAAAGGGCTGGTGTCTGAGAAGCTGGAGTAAAGCCTTTTGAGGGCTCGAGCTGGTTTGTGCCAAAGCCCGAGAAGGCTGATGTCGTAGCAGCTGGCCTAGAACTGATCGTGTGAACTGGATCGGAAACAGGAGAGAAGGGGAGAGAAGACGACGATCCATCAGATTTGTTTGCTTTGGACTGGGTATCAAAGACAGATCCACTGCTTGAGGTAGCCAACGGTTTGGTATCAGTTGAAGTCGGAGCCTTCACCTCGTTAGATGACAATCCTCTCGAAGGAGGTGCTTGCGTAGGGGTCTTATTTACTACAGACACTGATGGTGCAGGAGCTGTAGTAGAGGATAGCGACGGGGGAGATACTTTGCTATCGAAGTCTTCCTGAACTTTCACACGATAATCTTGGTACTGGTCAAAAACCTTGCGGAGATCGACAAAAGGGTCATTATCGATAAATTCATTTACTGCGGAACGTAGCGATTCGTTCAGACCACGAAGATTCTTGAAATAATCAACTTCAGCATCTTTCTTCGTAGAAGCTGGCGGAGTGGAAGCGGTCGATGACGTTGTAGACGAGGCAGCCAAAGGGGATGAAGAGACAAGTGTAGAAGTAGAGTTTGTGGGTTTTTCTGCAGAGTTTGAAGAGAGGAGGGATGATAAAGATTTGGCAGTGTTAGTTTGGACAGGTGTGGGAGCAGCCTCAGCTGTCGGAACGCCCGTATTAAAGCCTGAGAGCGAGCTACTGCTTCCGTCGAAGCCTGAAAAATTGGACAACGAAGTCTATTCAATCGTTAGTCAGAATGACTATTGCCCAACACTAGAATGATACCTGGGTTGTTAGTAGAGCAGCGACGGAAGACCGTTTGGGAAGAGCGCGAATTCTGACTCGCGTTAGTAGGACAATGGACTGGACTGAATTCTGAGCTCACTGTCTTGTCGCAAGGACTGACTGGTCAGCTTTTTGCAAGCCAACCTGGGACGCGTCGTCCTAGGATGAGGGGTCAGAGAGGCACTTGTTGCTAGTATATTACGCACCTGAGTCTCGCCATCGGAGTGATCATCCTTGGATAGTTGTTTTTCAGCGGCACGTTTCATGATCCAAGGAGGACTAAGTAGAGAACGATTGAAGCTTGTGGCGTCTCATGATAACAAGAACAAATAACACTTCTTGTCTTTAACCTTAATGTCCAGTGGTTTTGGCCTGCCCACACGTTTGCTGGCGACATCATCGCCCTCTATTCCTTCTTTTGAAAATTTCAGCTTTCAGAGTATTGGTAAGCAACCAGGGCTGCTGGCTCGTCTCACAGATTCAAACAAGGTGGAGGACGATGCAGAAGACGAGTCTATGTCTATTTCCTCTGACAACAGTCAACAACAACAAAATGCTGAGACCAGCACCACACCACAATCACAATCTTTGCTGTGGCTAGTTGAAAAAGACGCTGATACTGCTAATGTTACGGGACAGACATGTTTTCCGGTGGCTGAAACTTCCACCTCACATGGTCTCGCCAATGGCAAACTGGTTTCACACCAAGATATTCCAAATTCTTCGTCTCCTCTCCCGACCTCTCACACTGTCTCGCAGCTGCCCCTGCCCCTTCTTCCAAATGCTGCTCATCAGATCTCCGATGACTCATGCACTCTTATGGAACTTGACCCTTCGTCTGCCAGCTTGGGTGCCATGCCTGCGGAAGACATTCAACCTTTATGCGCAGCTGTCTCACCAACCTCGATAAGAAATGAGCGTTTGCGTCAAATTCTTTCTGGCCTCCAAAAAATTACTCTTCTCAGTGACCAGAAGCCCAACTTGGCATCTGCTATTCTGCTGACAAGTTCTGCGCAACAGAAGGCAGATGCAGCTTATGTAAAAGCTCGTCTCTTTCACCGCAACACACAAGAGTTACTACAGAGTGCCCAGAAGGCACATGCAGAAGCATCGGCTCTCCTGAAAGACGTTGAAGAAGTCAAAGGATTGGCAGATGGTGCTAAGGCCGAGATTGAGCGTATTTCCTCTGTGACCACGGATCAAAGGAGTCAATCAGATCATAATGAAATCAGAGACCTTCTCCAGTTGCTTGAAAATCATATCACAGAACAAGAAGCAGGTGAAACAGTTCTGCGTGTGCAAGAGGCCCAACAACTTAAAACAGATCAGCAAAAAAAGAATCTTGCAGCGTCTACACAACCGACTGCACAACCGTCTTCACCTTTTCCTCAGAATGCGAGTGTGCCCAGTCCAGTCATGCCTACCACGCCCCAAATCTCGATTCCTGCATCACAAAAGCAACCACTATTCTACTCTCCTACTTCCGACATCGACGTCAAGGATGACCCTCGCATATGTTCTCAACCTTCTCTCCATCCTTCCCCAGCCTTGGCATCTAGTGGCTTCTGCCAAAAACCCCAAGCAAAGCATTTGTTGCATGAAAGATCGCCACTAGCATTATCATCCCTAGATGCCGCCCACAAACAACAGAATCGAATTGAAGGAGGAAGGCAGACAGTTCTGGAAGAAGATAGTAGAAAACATCCCGAAGAAGGAGTCAGAAGGGAGGGGCATGATAAGAGAAAGGAGGACCTATACAGGACCGATGAACATGAACAGAAACAGGAGGAAGAAAGAAGAAAGCACGAAAAAATGAAGATAAGGACGCTGGAGGAAGACGCAAAAAAAGTTCGTGAAGAGAGTGAAATATTGCATGAAAAGAACACACGTGTTTGCAAAGAGGTGGAGAAAAAGAAAGCATGCGAATTTCTTGGGGCCATAGAGAGGATTCGAGCAAATGTCGACAGGAACAAAACATTGGAAGAGTCTGAACGAAGAATAGGAGAATCTCAGGGCCAGCGAAAAACACAAAAACAGGAATTGGTAAATAGGGAGGAAGTAAGGGTAAAAGTACAAGGAGAACTTGGACAAAGAAGTGCACAGGAGGAAGCTCGGAAGATATGTTTAGCTCTCCAACAACATCAACGACAGCGACAAAGACATCAAGGGGGAGAGTTGCAGCACGAGCCTCGTAGTGCGCAAGAGGACATAAGGGAGGAGAAACTTTGCCACGTTCAAACTATACGGCGTGCGCAGATCCAAGCAGAAAAGGACAAGACAATGGCTGATCGTACTCGACACATTCTAGATCAACGGTTGCATGAGACCAGCAAACTCACTGTTAATTTGAGTTCAGTAGTATCAAATGATCTACCTGCGTCGCCTCTTGCATTATCGGCTCACTTGATTCAACATCCCTCATCAGGGGCACATGCTGGTGGCTCTACTATCCCCAACCAAGCCAGTACAGCTTTAAATCAGCAGGCTTCGATGTCGGTCCCTTTGCCAGGAAGCACGTCTGATTCTCGTGCACTCAGTTTGCCTCCAGTCGCTTTTCTCCCACAATCTGAACCTTCCCCTTCAGCTGCCTCACATATTCTGCCCTCTCGACAAACTCCTACCCTGTCAGTGTATTCGTCTTCAAGCGACAGCGGTAATGTTCCTTACCTGGAGAGCAAGCTCCACTCATCCTCTGTCCAGGTGCAAGCTGCTAACATTCGACATATAGTGAATGCTCTTAATATACAGCCTCCAGTCCTTGTCAAGATTGAACCTGCTCACGATGATTTTAAGCTTTTGTATCCTCCGAGTAGAGAAAGAACTCCGGCACAGCGTCAAAGATCTCAGGAGTCAATTCAAGAGCCTGCTACTGAGCCCTCTGAAAATCAACAATCTGTAGCCCCTCCTACTAGTCAACCTCCTCTTTTGGCTGAATCAACAGGTAACTCGCACATCCACGGCATCGTCGATCATCGCACCTTTTCATCGCCTGTCATCACAGAGATACCTTGTAGTCGCCCCCAGGTGCCACAGCGATCCCAGGCGCCACAGAAAGTCTACCCTACCACATATCCCATACCAGGCTTGCCTCGAACTCAAGGCCAACCGATATCTGCTATCAAGGCTCAACCTCAACCTAGTCATCCGGTATCCACAAACGAGGCACGGCGAGAGGTCAATCTTCCGTCTGGACCTCAAATCAGTGGTCGTTCTCGATTATCAACATCACCTTTCCGTATGGGTCCGGATATATACGTGGCCCCGCAAA
>Ga0153924_1001675_pt1 | contig 10551 bp, 10 predicted proteins | sample TSNJ008MetaG_FD_104709 | JGI IMG/M metagenome (GOLD analysis project Ga0153924, IMG submission 104709) | Attine ant fungus gardens microbial communities from New Jersey, USA - TSNJ008 MetaG | ecosystem: Host-associated > Fungi > Mycelium > Unclassified | place: USA: New Jersey, Wharton State...
CTTTGTTTATGGAAAACGGAGCTGTCTGCTAAGGAACGGATCTTCTGCATGATCGCATACATGCCCAAGGCCACGGTGCAGGCGGCGATTGGCGGACTGCCGCTGGCGATGGGGTTGGCCTGTGGGCAGATTGTCCTGACGGCTGCTGTACTGTCGATTTTAATTACCGCCCCATTGGGTGCTTTTGGTATTGATTTGACCTATCGTAGGTTTTTAAAGGCATGACAACTACGCCACACTCTCAAACTGACTGTTATACAACTCCGCATAAAAACCATTTTGAGCAAGCAGTTCTTCATGCTTGCCACTTTCAACGATATCCCCGTCCTTCATGACCAGTATCATGTCGGCATTTCTGATCGTTGAAAGCCTGTGGGCAATGACAAATGAGGTGCGGCCAGCCATCAGCTGATCCATCGCCTCCTGTATCAGTACCTCGGTGCGGGTATCCACCGAGCTTGTCGCTTCGTCCAAAATCAGCATGGGGGCATTTTCAATCATTGCTCGCGCAATCGTGAGCAGCTGCCTTTGTCCCACCGACAGATTGGCCTTATCGTCCAAAATCGTATCATAGCCCTGGGGCAGTGTGCGGATAAAGTGGTCGACACCGGCGGCTTTGCATACCGTGATAATCTGTTCTTCGGTAATATTTTTCTTGTTGTAGACGATGTTTTCTTTCACTGTACCTTCAAACATCCAGGTGTCCTGCAAAACCATACAGAATAGTTGGTGTATGTTTTCGCGTGTAAGTGAACGGATGGGAATGCCATCGATCCTGATGTCGCCGCCACCTGTTTCATAGAACCGCATCAGCAGGTTGACCATGGTGGTCTTACCGGCTCCTGTCGGACCGACAATGGCAATTTTCTGTCCCGCTTTTACCGAAGCTGAGAAATTGTGAATAATTACTTTATCCTTGCTGTACCCAAAGGTTACATTCTCAAATTCCACATTACCCTTAACGTCGGTAAGGGTCATTGTTTTTGCGCTTTCGTCCGCCAATTCGGATTCCTCAAGGAACTCAAAGACACGTTCACCGGCAGCGGCGGCTGATTGCAGATTGGTGGCCGCCTGCGCCATCTGGGAAAGCGGCTGCGTAAACAGGCGAATATATATCATGAAAGCAACGATTACACCGAATGTGATAGAACCGTTAATCGTGAGTACAGCACCCACCACACAGACGACAACATAGCCAAGATTGCCGATCAGATTCATAAGCGGCGGCATAACGCCCGACATAAACTGTGATTTCCACGCGCTGTCATAGAGTTTCTCATTGATTTCGTGCATTGTCGCTCTGGCGTTCTTTTCACCGTTATAAACCTTGACAACGTTGTGTCCGGCATATATTTCTTCGATATGACCGTTGATTTTCCCAAGCTCCCGCTGCTGAGCGGTAAAATACTTCTGTGATTTCGACATCATTACCATCATCAGCATAAAACCAATCATTGTTGATGCCAGCGCGGATAAAGCCAATATGACGTTGAGGGAAAACATCATAATAAGCGTCCCCAGGAACATGGTGATGGCGGTGACAAGCGTTCCGGTGCTCTGATTCAATGTCTGGCCAATGGTATCCACATCATTTGTCACGCGGGACAAGATGTCGCCGTAGCTTGTGGAATCAAAGTATTTTAATGGCAGTCTGTCAATTTTCTGCATGATATCGGTACGCATTTTTTTAGAAACTCTCTGCGTGACCGTTGCCAGAATGAACCCCTGCACATAGTTGAACAAAAAACCCAAAGCGTAGAGAACGGCTAGGACTAACCCTATGCTTCCGACTGCCGAAAGGTCTATTCCGGTACGCATTCCCGCAGTGATCAAGTCCGTGATTTTGCTCAGCTGATTCGGACCAATAATATTAAAAACGGTTCCGGTAACAGCCAGCAGCAGGGCGATGATAACAGCGGGCAGATACGGTTTCATATAGGCGATGAGCTTGCCGATCGTTTTTCTGAAATCTTTCGCCTTCTCCCCGCCGCCGCGCCCCATTCCACGTCCGCCTCCCATGCCGCGTCCCATGCCTCCTTGAGGCCTGTTCCTATCTTTATTGTCGCCGATTGTATATTCATTATTTTTAGCCATTGCCAAGCTCCTCCTTTGACAGTTGTGAATAGGCGATTTCCTGATAAACGGCGCAGGACTTCATAAGTTCGTCATGCGTACCCATACCGGCCATCCTGCCCTCGTCAAGAACGATAATTTTATCCGCGTCCCTGATTGTGCCGATGCGCTGCGCCACAATCAGCCTGGTGGCTTCTGCGGTTTCTTCTTTTAATACAGTTCTAAGCGTCCGGTCTGTTTTATAATCCAGCGCGGAGAAGGAATCGTCGAAAATGAAAATTTCCGGTTTCTTGCAGACAGCCCGCGCTATCGCAATACGCTGCTTTTGCCCGCCCGACACATTCAGCCCGCCCTGGGCGATGGCCGCCCCATACCCGCCGTCCATCTTTTCGATAAATTCGTCGCTCTGGGCGATTTGAGCTGCTTTTTTGATTTCTTCGCCGGTTGGGCGATGGCCGCCGTAATCGCCATAAGCAATGTTGCTTTCTACCGTGCCGGAAAACAGAACCGCCCTTTGCGGCACATATCCAAGCTTGTCGTGCAGTGCCTCCTGCGTATAATCCCTGACGTTGATTCCGTCAACAAGCACTTCACCGTCGGTGGCATCATAGAATCTGGGAATCAAGTTGATCAATGTACTTTTCCCGCTGCCGGTGGAGCCAATAAATGCCACCGTTTCTCCTTGATTAGCGGTAAAACTAATATCGTTCAGCACATACTTCTCCGCTCCGGGGTATTGAAAACTGACGTTTCGCAATTCCACAACGCCTTGTGTTTCCGTACCTGACGCTGTGACAGCTCCGTCTAAAATTGTCGGTTCCGTATCCAGCACCTCGTTGATACGCCTGGCAGATACCGTGGCCCGAGGCAGCATCACGGAAATCATCGGAATCATCATAAAGGCCATAACGATTTGTATCGCATAAGCGGAAAACACCACCATATCGGAAAACAGCGTTAATTGCTCCGCGGTTCCAGCACGATTAATCAGATAGGCGCCCAGCCAGTAAATCCCAAGGCTGAGCTCCGACCTGATCAGGGTCATTCCCGGCTGCATGATGGCCATGATTCTGTTTACAAACAGGTTTGTGCTTGTAAGCTCTTCATTTGCCTTTTCAAATTTTTCTTCCTGATAGCTTTCGGCATTATACGCCCGGACGACCCGCAGCCCCGTCAGATGCTCCCGTGCCACAAGGTTGACTTTATCGGTCAGCTTTTGGACTAACGTGAGTCTGGGAACGGCAAATCCGATGATGATACAGACAAGCAGCAATAACATGATTACGGATCCGCCTGTAACCGCCGTCCATTGCCAGCTTTTGCCCCATATCTTTACAACCGCCCACGCTGCCATGATCGGTGCTTTCACGATAACCTGCAGGCCCATTGCCACCACCGTCTGAATCTGCGTGACATCATTGGTAGAACGGGTAATCAGACTGGCGGTGGAAAAGCCGCCGATTTCTTCCATTGAAAAGGATAATATCTTATCAAACGTCATTTCCCGCAGCCGCTTCGCAAGTGACGCCGCCACTTTGGCTGCGAAAAATCCCACAATAACCGAAGCCAAAACACTGCCCAGCGCACAAACCAGCATCCCGCCGCCAGCCGCCCATATGGCGCTGATCGGGCTGCCCGCAGTTTGGACAAGCGTAGTGATTTCCTTCATATAGTCCGGCAATTTCAGGTCTAAAAATACCTGAAAAGCAATGAACGCAATACTGGTGCAGACAAAGAGCCATTCCCTTTTGCGCAGGTATTTGAGAATTTTCAGCATAAATTAGTCACTCCTTTGTAAAATAGTTAGCTTGGCGACAGTAAGCATAGCAACCTTATGTGCTAAGATTAAGCTGCCAATATCTATGGCAGCTCTTATTCAAGATTCTTTTTTATTTCAGCAAGCACTTCATAAAAAACGTCAAGCTTCTGCTTTGAAATACCTATAATTGCTTCCCGCTCGGCTTTTTCCATCGCCTCGGCTATCGCTTTTTGTATCTCTATGGCTTCATTGGTAAGGCCGATTTTTTTCAACCTCGCATCGTATTCCACAGGCTCTCTTTTTATCAGTCCGTTCTTCTCCATAAGTTGTAACGCTCTTGAAACCGTCGATTTACGCATGGAAAAATCTCGCTCAAAATCCCTTTGCGTAACTTCGGTATCCTGGTGCCGCATCAGATAACCGAGAACCCATCCGTGCATAACGGTAACATTCTGATCAATCGAAATGTTGCTTATGTTGTCTGCTTTCCTCTTAAAGAGGTTCGTTACGTTCCGCAGTTCAAAACCTAAAGACTTGTGCTGTGTCATTCCATCTCCCCCAATTGGTAAGCGTGCTTACAGTTGCTATGCTAACATTGTATTCCTTGTTTCCCTGTTTGTCAACAGGGAAATAATATTACCAAAGGAAATGGTTATGTCAGCAGGGGGGCGTCGCGAAAAACGCCCCTTTACTTCTGACCATAATAAGCATTTGTACCATGTTTCCGCAGATAATGCTTATCCTGAAGTTCCTGTGGTGCCGGTTTTGCCTGGGGATTGATCATCTCGCATCTGGCGGCCATTTTGGCCACTTCTTCCAGTACAACAGCATTGTGTACTGCTTCCATAGCGTCCTTGCCCCAGCAAAACGGGCCGTGATTTTTGCAGAGACAGGCCGGTACTGCCATAACATCCCGATCTTCCTCTTTGTCTTTAAAATAATCTACAATCAGCAGACCGGTATTCTGCTCATATGCGCCTTCAATCTCTTCTTTGGTCAGACACCGCAAACATGGGATCTCACCATACATATAATCTGCATGGGTAGTCCCGTAGCAGGGAATCCCCCGTCCGGCCTGTGCCCAGCTTGTCGCCCAGGCAGAATGGGTGTGTACGATCCCGCCGATCTGCGGAAATGCCTTATAAAGTTCCAGGTGAGTAGCCGTATCGGAGGACGGATTGTAACGCCCCTCCACGCGATTACCTTCCAGATCCATCACTACCATATCTTCCGGACGCAGCTTGTCATAATCCACGCCACTGGGTTTAATGACAAACAGGCCGCTTTCACGGTCGATCGCACTGACATTCCCCCACGTAAATGTTACCAGTCCATACTTAGGCAACTCCATGTTTGCCTCATATACGATTTGCTTTAATTTTTCCAACATTCTTTTACCTCTGCTTTTGCTTTCAATTCTTGCTGCCAGCGGTTACGGTTCCAGTGTATACATCGCAATCTCATCCACCTCACGGTTAGCCGCGATCATAATGTCTTTTCCATCATACGTATACTTATATACATTAGCCGGTCCGCAATCCTCATCCAGCACCTGTACATGATAGCTCCTGCTTTCCTTATCCCAGGTAAATGCCAGCAGATTCCGTTTCCCCTGCCGGTGTCCCGCCACAAATGCCGGCTTCCCACACAACATTCCGCCAAAAATAGCATGCGTAAACTCAGCCGGTTCGCTATAGTCATAGACCTTCTGATAAGCATCATTCTGCTTTTTATAAATGCTGATGCAAGAGCCATGGAACGGTGCCAGAACGGCCAGTTCTTTTTCTCCATCCTCATCCAGATCAACTAATACCGCGTCACTGGCCGGAGTGTCCAAAAGTGGTATAATCTCCCACTTTTCTCCCTTTTTCAACGGTGGAACAAACTGGAACACCCCACTTTCCGATGAAATCACGCTGGTTTGCACCCCACCGTCTTCCACTTTGTAGTATCCGTGGTTTTTCAGCATGTCCGCCTTGATCACTTCTAATGCCAGCTGATGCTCCTCATCAAACCCGCTTAAATCTTCCGGCAAAACTGCTGCATACACTTTTCCCGGCATCGACCAGTCATCCTTAAACTGGTGGCCTGATTTCAGTGCGCAGGCAATCAGATAGTGCACACCGTTCCGCTCCAGAATATCAAACCGGTGAACAAACGGTAAATCCACCAGGGTTCTTACCTCCCAGCGGCCCTTGGAAACCGGTGTTACAATCACGATTTTTGCTTCTTTAGAGTCATTCGGTGAATAGAATTTGTGGGTGGCCAGAAACTGCCCGTCGCTTCCCGGCACCTGCACCATCGTCATCACTCCGCCCGGCTCTGTCCAGACTGTATCTTCCACATTGCCTGCCAGATCAAACAGCAGGCACGGATCCGCCTTTTCTGCCGCCACCAGAATATGTCCTTTGCCCTGATAGGTCAGCGGTGCGATGGAATAACATTTGTTTAAATTGGCAATTACTTTTTTCTCAACCTTCATTGATCTTGCCCCCTGTCCTTTTATCGCTGTGCGTTCAAAATCTTCTTCATGCGGCTGCTGGCATCTGCCAGATCCTTTTCCCACTCCGGATTGCCGGTGTACCAGAATTCTGTCACAAATTTACGGATTCCCAGATCCCAGGCGGTATGAATAGCGCCTTCAAAATCCACATGTCCTTCCCCAAAAGGAATCTCCCGGAACTGGCCCGGCCTGGTCTCTTTTAAGTGCAGCGCAACCAGATGACCCTTACCGGAGCGAAGGTCCTCTAATACATCGGTGCCATATGTTTTTGCTGCATTGGTGATATTGCCGATATCCGGATAGACATTGAGATACATAGAGGAAACTTCCGTTACATATTGCATAGATTTTTCCACGGTATTCATGAACTCGGTCTCCATTGTCTCGAATCCCAGCACAACGCCGGCACTTGCGGCTAACGCGACAGCCTTCTTCAGGTTCTCTGTAAAATACCGTTTTGTTTCATCACTGGATTCTTCATAATACACATCGTATCCGGCCAGCTGAATAATCCGAATCCCCAGATCATCGGCTAACTGAATGGCTTTTTCCATGATTTCCATGCTCTTTTCCCGCACCGACGGATCATGGCTGCCAAAAGGATATTTGCGGTGTCCGCTCAGGCACATGGTGCGGATAGGCATTTCGACGATTTTCATCAGGTTTACCATCTCCATCCGCTCCGCCCTGGACATATCCAGTCTTTTTAATTTCTCTTCGGTTTCGTCGATACTGATTTCCACGAAATCAAACCCGGCGGTTTTGGCCGCTTCCAGCTTTTCCTTCCAGGAAAGCTGGGAGGGCATAGATTTCTCGTATAATCCAAGGGTATATGTTCTCATAATCTGCCTCCCTATATTACATGCCACCACAATGATTAGCTTAAAAATCCGACCGGCGCACAATCAACACCTGGACACCCTTTTCACGAATGGCCTCCAGTGCCTCCTCCGGCGCCTTTTCGTCGGTTATCAGATACTTGATCTTTTCTATGGGACAGCTGACGAAGCTGCTGTTCTTCCCGATTTTAGTATGATCGGCCAGCAGATATACGCCATGCGTACTGTGGTCAATCATCAATTCGTTAATACTTACTTCATTAAAAATTCCGGTCGTCATACCGGTCTCAGCGCTGATGCCGGAACAACCGAGAAAGGTCTTCCTGGCATAGATCGGCTGCAGGTTACGGAGCGCAAAATCTCCCACCATCGCATCTTTTGGATGGCGCAGTTCACCCCCCGTCAGCACCACACTTACTCCCTGTGCGTGCTCACAGCTGATTGCCTTTCCGTTATTGGTAATGACCGTCACGTTTTGTGCTTTTATAAATTCCATAAGCTGTAAAGCATTCCGGCTGGTATTGATAAACAAAGTATCGCCGTCCTCCACCAGCGTTGCCGCATAGCGGGCAATCAATTTACGATACAGCTGTACCTCATCCTGGGTACCCAGCGTAGACACAGCACCACCATAAGTACGGACCAGATATTTCTGTTCCTCCAGATACTGGAGGTCCCTGCGAATCGTAATCAGGGACACCCCCAGTGCCTGGGCCAATTCATCCACCCGCACCTGCGGATTCATTTGCATAATCTCCAGAATATGGCTTCTGCGGTTATCTACACAAGCTCGTTCTCTCTTCATAAAAATACCCCTTCATGCCTCTCTTTCGATTATACATTACAGCATCACCTGTTAATCCAGCAATCCACTCTCCTGCATCTTCTGCTCCATTTCCTGCGCCGACAGGATGTTTCGCAGACCGATCACCTTGGTTCCTTTTGCCTCGGCATCCTTGAACATCGATGTAAAGTTCTGCGCACAGAAAACCACATTATACTGCATTGCCGCCGTTTTTCCCTCAGAAAGTGCACAGTGGTGCACCTTGCCCGGTTTAATTCCAACCTTGTCAAGCATCTTCATCATGGTCATCTTCATCATCAGACTGGAACCTGCGCCATTTGCGCAGCATACCAGAAAACTCATATTGTCCTTTGCCATTTCATGATCCTCTCTTTCTTCTTTACTTTGCTTTCAATTCTTTATACTTCTCATAATCTTCGGTCATCAGGAAATATCCTTCCTTATCCATATGATACTGAATCTGCGGGATTGCCAACAGAGCAATTACCACGATAGCAACACCGGCATAGCTTAAGTATTTCATTACAGCAGTCATGACCGGCCATACAACAGCCCAATCCCACATGCCTAAATATCCGCCGTATGCAGCCATACCAACCCAGCCGGCAATGATTGCCGAACCAAACACCTGGCAGAGACCAGAAATAAATGGCAGAATCAATGCGGCTTTGATACCGCCCTTTTCATTCGCAAAGATTGCGATGGTCGCATTATCAAAGAATACCGGAACGAATCCGCAGATAACCAGTACCGGACTCTTCAGTATGATCAGAGCAACAATAGCCAGAATCTGTCCGGCAAAACCAGCCAGGAATCCTAACGGAACAGCGTTGGCAGAACCAAAACCAAAGATAACGGCACAGTCAACCCCCGGAAGTGAACCAGGCAGCAGTTTGTCAGCGATACCCTGGAAAGATGCGGTCAGCTCGGTTACGAACGTACGCACGCCTAACTGCAGGATCGCCAGATATACCGCAAAGTTCAAACAGGTCTGAATCACATAGAAGACCATACTTGCGCCGGCTTTTAAGAAGCCCTGCTCGGTCAGATAGTCACGTCCCAGAACACATAAAATCGTACCAAAGAACAGCAGCATCAAAATCGAGGTACACACCATGTTTTCATTGAAGATGGACATAAAGCCCGGAAGCTCAATATCATCGATCTTCTTGATTTCTTTTCCGTCTTTCTTCCGGCCAAACAGTTTTTCTGCTAACCAGGTATTCACGGCAATACCAAACATCTGCTGATGAGCCAGACAGAATCCGGCGCCATCGGTAATCTCCTGGCAAGGCTTGATGGTCAGGTTGGAACCAACTGCCCAATAAGCACCCAGGATCAGCGCCATTACAATCAGCAGACTGATATCATTATTAATCAGGAACGGGCAGGCAAACAGGATCAGCCAGTAAGCAGTCGAAGCCTGCTGTACCTGTACATGTCCGGTTGTAAACAATGCTCGCAGTTTTGTATACTTGCTGAATCTTACCAGTAAAATATTAACAATAAATGCAATCAGCAACAGAATCATGGCATTCCCAAAGCTTTTACCAAATACTTCTTCAACACCGGCGGTTACGGCATTCTGTCCGAAATACGGGTCAATTACCATTGCCGACAGGTTAAAACGGTCTTTTAGGCCGACCAATACCGGCCGGAAGTTGTTAACCAGTCCGCCGGAACCAACTGCCAGAATCAAATAACCAACAATTGCCTTAATTACGCCAGAAAGAACATCATACCACTTCTTTCCCAAAAGCAGATAACCAATCATTACAATCAGACCAATCATAAATGCCGGCTGCTGTAAAATATTTGATGCAAAATACGACCACGCTCTCATTAACATATCCATTATTTTTCCCCCTTTAATCTAGATAAATCTCTTGAATCTTTAACAAATCCTCCGGCGAACCCGCCTCCAGAAGGGCTGCTACCACATCCTCGTTCATTAATAATTCCGACAGCTTTGTCATGTTCGCCAGGTGCTGGTCCGGATTGCAGGATGCCAGTGTAAAAAACAAACGGGCATCTTTTTCCGGATCATTCTCATCAAAGCTGACCGGTTGTTCCAGTTTCATAAAACCGATCGCAGTATCATGCACTCCCTCTGCGCATTCCTGCGAGTGCGGCATCGCCACCTCCGGCATAATCACAATATAAGGTCCGTATTTTTCCACACAGGCAATGATATCTTCCTTATAATTAGCTTCCACCGTCCCGTCTGCCTCCAGAGTTTCGCAGCTCATTCGGATTGCCTCCCGCCAATCGCCGGCCTCCCTGGCAAATTTATAATGTTTCTTTTCTACAAACTCTCTTAACATTTATCTCATCCCCTCAGATAAAGCATGTATGTCGGGTTACCGTACCAGTTACAGGCAGGAACGGAACGGAATGTTCTGCGGTGCCTCAAAGCAATCCTCAAATCCACGGCGGTGGTGATATGCCTTTTTATCTTTGTCGGTCGGATAAACATATTTGCCGCCTACTTCCCAGAAGAATGGATGGAACTGATAGTCCAGACGGTCTTTTTTCATATCATAAAGCACCCGGATTTCATTCACATCCGCCA
>Ga0153924_1001677_pt1 | contig 10542 bp, 8 predicted proteins | sample TSNJ008MetaG_FD_104709 | JGI IMG/M metagenome (GOLD analysis project Ga0153924, IMG submission 104709) | Attine ant fungus gardens microbial communities from New Jersey, USA - TSNJ008 MetaG | ecosystem: Host-associated > Fungi > Mycelium > Unclassified | place: USA: New Jersey, Wharton State...
ACTTTCCCCATCCCTCAATATTCCGATTATTTGTTCTTCGCTATATCTGCTCTTTTTCATGTTCTGCTTTTTTCTACAGCAGAACTTCTTTTTTCAACTGCCCAATTTTAGGGGAGCAGGCCATACCCACGGAGAAAATCTAAAAGCTATTTCTAGTAAAAGAGCAGAACAACACTCTTCTTGTGAAGGAGATCTCTGAAGAATCGTGAGTTCAGGACATTTCGCTAAACCTTGAGTAGCAGTAATTCCTCGGCAAACGCCCTGCATTTCAGCAGAGGAAGTTGCTTCTAAAATAATAGATTTTTTGCTGTCTATAATAGCCGCAAGCCTGGGAATTTTGCGCCAGCGTTGTACAGCTTGCAAGCGAAAATTTGGAAGGCATAAAACCGCAAACATAATCACTCTCTACCCCAAGCTGCTGAGTTTTTTTCTCCCCTTTCTGTGGATAGAAAAATGAAGGGAGGAAATCAGACGATTTCGAGGTTCCTGTAAGGCTTTAAAAGTCCACTGAGACTCGTCTTGAAAACGCAATTGTACTCCTGCTGCGACAGGAGTAACGCTCAGTACTAGTAAGGTAGTTTGGGAAGTCGCTAAAATCCTTGAAAATCTCTGCCAGATCCTGGGAGAAATAGAGAAGTTTGAAGTTTGTAAATCAAGAATTATGAGAGGTAAATTTCCATCTCGTAATAGAATATCCACAGCGGAGATGACTTCTTTGGAAGTGTGGCACCGAATCCATAATATTTGAAAGAGAAGAGACTCTTCCCATTGAGTAGGATCAAAGGAATCCGTCGAATCTACCAACGCAAAAAACAGACTTGTGGTATTTATTTGCTGAAGAAGCGCATCTAAAAGTAAGGAACCGCTAGCTAGACTACCGCTGAATTCATTAATTGCTCCACGAACTAAATACTCAGCACTTTTATCAAAACTTGGAATTTTAATTTCTGATAAAAAATGTCCTTCAGTCGAAAAATTTCCTAACTGCTTGCGAAGTGCCTCGAATTGCAGCTTTTTTGCCTCTCTGTCACATACTTGCACGGCGCTTTCCTCCTGATACTCGAATCAGAGCACGATATATTCCCTGTACCATTAACTCTTGGGCAGGAATCAGGTCCGGATAATTAGGATTTTCCGCTTGTAAAAAAGGCTGGCCTTCTTTGATCCGATAGCGTTTTAAGGTGGTTTCTCCATCTATCAGCGCCGCTACAATATCGCCATTTTGAGGTTCCGATCCTTGTTCTAAAATTATAATATCTCCATCCAAAATACCGGCTCCCACCATAGAATCCCCTCGGACATCCAAACCAAAAAGTCGAGAGCTCTTGCTTACCGAAAGAAGACTTTGATTTAATGAAATAAAATTTTCCGAAACCTCTGCCGAAACCTCTGCCCTGCCCGCTGGAATGAAACCCAAAATCGGAACAGAAATAATAGAAGGTGCAGAAAATTCCCCTGTTTGAATTCGAATATTGCGGGCTTGGCCGGGATGACGACAGATCGCACCTTTTTTTTCCAAAGCATCTAAGTGTTCCGTGACTGAAGATGGTGAACGAAAGGCAAACTGTCTTTGAATTTCAGCAACAGAAGGCGCTCCACCCTGAGTAGCTTGAAACCTACAAATAAAATCCAAAATTTGTTGTTGTCGCTTGCTCAGTTTCATACCCGTATGGATATACGGTATACAATAGGTTGCGTGAAACAAGCCAAATTCTGTAAAAGTTTTTATTTTCCTAATATTCGGGCGTTGGCGTACTTACAAAAAGCCCGACGTCTGGTATTTCACATCAACCGAAGCCGATTCCCCCCAGCAATTTGGGTAGATGCAGTTGAATTTCAAAGGCTTTTTCCGTGGTGAATTACGCCTTTTTCGGAAAATTGGTCGGGACTTAATCTTAGAACCCTAGGGCAACTCCATCTGGGTCCCGCGGATCAGAATAACCATAGAAATTTCCATCCTTAATTTCGATGGTCTGCGTACATCCCATTGTTGGTTCCAAGCTGATTTTTTCACCCTTGGCTTGCAGCAATTTTATCGTATCGGCACTAATACCTTTTTCTATACGCAACTGATCTGGCATCCATTGATGATGAACACGTGGCAAAATAGTCGCTTCGGCTATGTTCATGTCGTGGTCGATAACATTCAGAATAGTTTGTAGGGTCGTGGTAATGATACGACTTCCTCCCGGAGTGCCAGTGACCAGAAAAGGTTTATCATTTTTTAGCACAAAAGTTGGTGACATGGAAGAAAGGGGCCGTTTGCCACCAGCAACCGCATTTGCGTCACCACCAACCAAACCGTAGAGATTGGCAGCCCCGGGCTTAGCAGAAAAATCATCCATTTCATCATTGAGCAAAATACCGGTGCCGGATGCCACAATACCGCTACCAAAATCCCAATTCAGTGTATAGGTTGTGGCAACTAGGTTGCCAAATTGATCGGCAACTGAAAAGTGGGTAGTTTGATTACTTTCATATGGCTGTGGATGACCGGGTTTGATCTCACACGATGGAGTAGCATGCTCAGTATTAATTTTTTTTGCTAGCTCGTCAGCATAGGCACGCGATGTCAGGGCTGTGACCGGAACTTTGTTAAAATCTGGATCGCCCAGATATTTAGATCGATCGGCATAGGCTAATTTCATCGTCTCAGCCATCAGATAAATGGCCTGAGCACTGTTGGGGCCATATTCCTTGAGTGGATAACGTTCCAGAATGTTCAGCATCTGGATGATATGAACACCACCTGAGCTTGGCGGTGGCATCGATACCACTTGATAACCACGATAGGTTCCCACCACTGGTTCACGTTCAAGTACTTTATAATTCTTTAAGTCGGCAGCACAGATCAAGCCATGATGCAAATGCATCTCCGCAATTATTTTTTGGGCAATTGCACCTTCATAAAAAGCTGATGCACCCTGCTCGGAAATTAGTTTGAGTGATTGGGCTAAATCTTTTTGCACCAATTTGTCTCCCACTCTCAGCGGATGACCATTCTTGAAAAAAATCGCACGGCTGGCATTCCATTGACCTAAATGATCTTTTTCAGCTGCAAGAAATGCAGCTAGAGTGGGACTCACTCTATAGCCCTGTTCCGCTAATGTTATAGCGGGTGCAATCACATCGGATAAGCGCATGGTGCCATATTTTTTCAGCGCATAGACAAATCCGGCAACTGTACCGGGCACACCAACAGCCAAATGAGTGAAGCGCGAACGATCCGGTACTACATTTCCCTGCTGATCCAGATACATATCACGTGTCGCTCGGGCCGGCGCCATTTCTCGAAAATCTAAGGCTATGTTTTTTCCGGTCTTAGCCTCATGAATCATCATGAATCCCCCACCACCGATGTTACCAGCATTCGGCAAAACGACAGCCAAGGCAAACCCTACAGCCACAGCGGCATCCACTGCATTCCCGCCGCGTTTCAAGATGTCGATACCGATTTTAGTTGCTAACGCTTGCTCCGAAGCAACCATGCCGTGCTTCGCATAGACCGGACTGACAATATTATATGTAAGATCATATGGCGGAGCTTGTTGAGCCTGCACAGCCATGGGGGATAATTCTATGCTTAATAAGAGAAGTATTAATGAAATAGACTGGTACCTGTTCTTAACTTTCCACTTCATATTTTCGCTTCCTATAAATCTGTGGTCTACGCACCAGATTAGGCAAAAGTAAATATGAAAGGATCTACAAACTCAACCCAATTGTTAGCTTATAATAAGACTATTTCCTGAGTAGTCCATATTAATATGCTTCTTTTGCTATGGCCTAGACTCAATAACTACCAGAAGAACAGGGATTTGGGACTCGGAAAAATCTAGGAAATTGAGTCTTTCATGGTCCCTGACCCAGTAATTTACGCCCCATCTGAGTTACTTTGCTCACAGTACCATAGCTGGCCCTCCGCACTCCGGATCCGCCGTTAAACCTGGGCCGTTTGACCGTATTAAAGTCTTGAAACTGACACCCTTTTTCCATCATCCAGATGTCGAATCATGGCCAAGGAACGGCGAGCCCATCGGCGGGGCGTTCGCAGTCATGGCCTTAACCGAACGAACCGCCATCGCTCGCACAGAATGTGCGGCTCGTCGTTCCCGATGTAGTCGATACCGCACAGTTCGCGCTGCCGCCGCTTCAGTTGGTGGCAGCGTTCCGCGAGCGCATGGGCTTCGGAGACCAACGATGGGTTTTGTAGGCCGGATCGCGAAAGGAAAAAAGATGCTCACATCTCATCCTTCGCCGTAGCCCTTCGCGAGGAAGGGTGCGAGTTGCTGATCGTCGGCTGCGCGACGTTGACAATGGACGACCGTCAAAAAATAGCCCACCACAAAGGAACATAAGCGTCCCATGTTCCCACCGATGAATGAGCACTGCGCCAAGCACACTGCCGCTTTAGATCGTCAAAGCAATCGCACTTTAGCAATCTGTGTATTAAATTATCCAACGTATCTTTATGTCCCGAAGCCAATTTATCACAGATAAGTTAAACTCTGGTTTTATGGATAAGAACAATTCATCAATCCAGCCTTATTGATAATAATCAAAACCAACGATATTAAACTTTTTTACGTGGTAAAAAGAAACTCTTAAAACACTATCCACCTGCGATACGTACTGTGCGAGATCGATCTTCCTGTCGCCGTACATGAAGATATTGCAATGGTTCGTGCGTTAAAAACTCGGGAGCATCTGTAGCGTGGGTTGTTGTACCGTGCGTCTTTGCAAATGACCGCAGCATTGGTCGTCTTTCAGGAGGATTCGCTTGCTATCTGCGTCAGCTAGAAAGTCCCTCGACCAAATGAAAAATTTGATAAGACTCTGGCGATATTCCACGGTATAGATCTCTTTTCTTGCGAAGGACCTTATGCCTAGTTTCGAAGGGTTCATTGTACTACCCCTATTTCCACTTATTGAGGAGACATTTCTATTGAAATAAAATCATGTTTCTATATAAGAGACTTTCATTTAGAGAGTTAATCTAGCATAGATACAGAATGGCATTTTTCTCATTTATTTTTTTAATTTATAAAAATCTTAAGATGGGCAGTTTTTACGAATTTTAATTGAGTCAATACTACCACCACAAGAGCCCCTTGTTTTTATTCGAAGATGTCCTAGTGTTTTCGGGCAACTTAGTTGCAAATCGAATTATATTATATATTATGGCAATAGACATCAGTGGCACTAATAGATCTGACATAAATCCAAATCGGACCTACAGGGAAAGCCCATCCAGATCCGAACAACAACAAGCCTCGGATATTTCAGAACCCAGTGATAATGTGCGCGCAACGGCAGAACGTGTTGCCCAAAAAAGCACTCGGAATACCTCCTACACATCCGGTCTCACTCCAGAGGAACAAAGGCAACTGGATGAGTACATTAAAGATGCGGCATCTATTGCTGGGATGATGGATGCCGGATTCAATCAAGATCCTGGTTCCAATAAAGAGATAACTCAGAAAATTGAAAACAACGTATTGGAAGCAAAAAAAGAAGCTCTTGCAAAAAGTCAGAAATTTACAGCAGAAGACATGGATGCTGTCGTGCATGCTACTATACAAAGTGCCATAGACAGTATCGACCCCCGGCCAGGAAGCGAACCAACCCCTACTCTCACTGGAGATCAACTGGCAAAAATTAGGAAAGAAGCCGATCAAGCATACGATGCAGGTGCTACTGGGGGGACACCGTTGACAAAATCGCAATTTGAAGAACTAACAATTCAAATGGCGGTAGAGAACAACAAAAATAAAGTACAAACAGGCAAGGGCTCCATCGATGATAACGATATTAAACAAATTACACAACTTGTAGCTCAAGCAGCACAGCAATATACACCTGACGACCACATAGCTTTTTTGGGTAAATTATTTACTATTGCTGTGATATATTTTCCGGATCCAAAATCTTGATCCTAACATAGAGCAGACGTTGATAACCCATCAGGAACTTCGTCTCTTCTGTTAAGTGACTATTTGTCGACGGAAAAATCCGTCGGCAAATAGAGATGGATTTATTTTTATAGTCTCCTATCCTAAATCCGTGTAAATTGCGTCTTACAGACGGAAACCCAAGTCTGCAATCCAAATGCGGCATAGACCTGAGCTATTAAATGATTCGATGCTTTATCGTCCCGCAAAATTGCAAAAACAGTAGAGCCAGACCCCGACATCAGGGCAATTTCTACTTCAGGACGTTTCAATAGCCAACGCTTTATGATCCCTAACAAAGGAAATTTCTCAAATACCGGTACCTCCAAATCATTGAAGAGATCTCCCCATGGCGAAGGCTGTCGATCGTAAGGAAGTCCCGGAATTTTTTGCGCACTTTTCCAACGCGAGTATGCCCAGCTCGTCGGTACAGAAAAAGGGGGTTTGACCAATAATACACTCCGATCAAATCCGGAAAAATGGACCGGCTCATAGATTTCCCCCCGACCACGGCACCACGCCATACTATGTCCTAGAAAAAAAGGAACATCCGAACCGATGTGAGCGGCAATTGAAGCCAGGCAGGAGCGACCTAAGCAGCCATCGTGTAAAGCGTCCAGACCAAGAAGCACCGATGCGGCATCGCTACTTCCTCCTCCCAAACCCGCCCCGCTGGGAATATGCTTCTCCAAAACAATCCTCACGCCGAATTTTGAACCGGCCATTTGAAGATAGGCATTGGCAGCTATAACAGCCAGATTCGTGTGGCCCGAGGGAAGCGCCGGATCATTACACTCCAACATCACCTTTCCTCCGGAAATTAATTGCAACTCAAGTGCATCTTCCAGAGTGATATAGGCAATGAGCGTTTCAATCTCGTGGTAACTGTCGGCCCGCTGTCTCAAAACTCGCAGTGAGAGATTGATCTTTGCAGGTGGTGACAATTTCATTTTCATTACTACACTGCACCAGTAATGCATCATCCGAAAAAAGCAAAAATCATTGTAGCCCTGGATGTGGATTCCTCATCGGAAGCACTTCATTTGACAGAAAGCCTGGCAACGGAAGTAGATGCTTTCAAAGTAGGCTTACAGCTTTTTACTCGCGAGGGCCCTGCCATTATTCGGGAACTTAAAACACGGAGTCCCGCGCAGATTTTTTTAGATCTCAAATTCCACGACATTCCAAACACCGTGGCACAAGCTGTCACCGCCGCAACCTCACTGGGTGTCGATCTCCTGACTGTTCATCTCTCCGGAGGACCGGAAATGCTCAGAGCCGCCGCACAAGCAGCCAAGGAATCCTCCGTCATTTTGCTTGGTGTCAGTGTATTGACAAGCAGCGACATCTCCACACTCAATGCCATTGGCGTCCATTGCTCGGTGGAAGACCAGGTACTTCGACTTGCTGAACTCGCTGCAAAATACCTCGGCGGTATCGTAGCAAGCCCAAAAGAGATCGTTCCTTTAAAAAAGCAGTTCGGCGATTCTCTGCAAATAGTGACTCCCGGAATCCGACCTCTGTGGGCTGCTCATGATGATCAAAAACGACATCTGACCCCGCTCGAAGTCGCAAAACTTGGCGCTGACTGGTTAGTCATCGGGCGCCCCATCACGGGCGCACCCTCCCCGCTTGAAGCACTTCACAAAATCAAAAACGAGCTTCTGGCGGCCGCTTAGTCTCTGAAATTTTTAAATTCCAGGGAAACCTCGAAATTCTGTGCGCGAAGATGCGCAATCACTTTCTGAAGATCGTCTCGCTTCGTCCCTGTCACTCGAATCTGTCGATCTTGCTGAGCTGCTTGAACTTTTAAACCCAAACCCTTTATGGATTTAATGATCTCTTTAGCCTTATCCCCCTCCAATCCCTGTTTGATTGCAAGTTCTTGGCGGGCGTGTCCTAGTGGAGAAATAGCCGGTTCCTTAGCATCAATATTTCGAAGATCGATATTGCGCTTCGCTAGTTTGGAAATCACGATCTCTCGAAGTCCTTTTAGGCGCGAAGCATCTTCTGCGGAAAGTTGAATCGATCCCTCTTTATTGAGTTCCAGGGTGGCCTGCGTCCCTTTAAAATCAAAACGAGAGGCAAGTTCCTTACGAGCCTGATTCATTGCATTGTCGACTTCCTGACGATCAACTTCGCTCACAACGTCGAATGAGGGCATGAACATTTAAGATAGCGACTCTTCCTTATTTGGCAATCTGTATGCAGCAACTTTGTCGGGTCTTTTTTAGAAATTTGTAGCTGGAAAAAACTTTACGGTTTTTTCAGCAGTTTGTAGAAATGAAAAGACGTTGTTTGTAACTATTGGTTTCTAAAGGAAACTCACGAAGTCAGCAGCGCAGCTGATGGAACTCACAGAAAAAAGCTTAATGGCTATGGGAGGGCCCAAAGTCTTCCAGGAGGCACGAGCAATCCGTGCGGCTGGTCGTGTCAGTGAAGCTATTTACCAGCCACCGCTCCTAAAAGGTAAAATTCGAGAGGGAGGCAAACAATTTTTAGCCGGTTTGCGGATCAAAAATCCAATTGATGTAGAGAACTTATGTCCCTGTAAAGATTCTCGCCTCCGAGGAATTATTTGCGCGCATTCCGTTGCGGTGGGTCTTCAAATTCTTTCTCCGATATCGCCCGGTCCTTCTCCTGTTGCTTCTCACACTCCGCCAGTATCCCGACAAAAAAGTAGCGAGATTCCTCAAATAGAATTGCGGTTGGAAGGCTCTCTCCGTCATGTGGAAGCGAGTATCCATTTCCATTATTCACAACCCGGCATATCCAATCCGCCAATGGAAAACCAGGTTTACGCGGAGCTGCTCGCTGCCGGTTTTGAGCACAGCAATGGTCAAGCCGTTCTTCGGGGCGAAGATTCCATACTCAATTTTTATACGACTGCTTTGCCTAAGTTTCGAAGTCAATGGAAGGTCATCGAGGGCGAGCGATTCCGCCATGTCACTCAGAATCTGGTTCCTATCGAACCGCGGTTTGCTATCCGTGAAAAGGACGATAATTGGCTGGATGTTCGCATTCATTACACAGCCGGAAACGAAGCGTTTTTTTCGCAGGCGGATATGCAAAGGCTGCTCTTAGGAAGTCACCCCTATGTTCGCTTGAAAAATGGAAAAATCGCAGTAGCCAATGCAAGTCAGCTACGCGATGTGGAGGAGGTTCTTCGAGACTGCAATCCCATCCAAGAGTCTTCTCTGTGGCGGGTTTCGAAACTCCATCAGGCATATCTTCAAAATAGTGTCACCGAGTGGTCCGGGCTTTCTCCTTCGACAGCGCCAGTTGAGTCTTCGATTGCTTTGGGCACCCTCCGCGCGCGCCTTCGCCCCTACCAAGTTCAAGGAACACAATGGCTCGTGTCGCGTGCCAAGGCAGCTCTCGGAGGTCTCCTTGCGGATGAGATGGGCCTTGGAAAAACAGTTCAGACCCTTGCTTTACTGGAAGTTGTGGGTGGCCCCGCCCTGGTGGTGTGCCCCTCTTCCTTGGTTTGGAATTGGAAGCGGGAGGCCAAGGAATTTCTCCCTCGCTTCAAAGTGGTAACTCTCGATGGCCCGGATCGCGAGGCGCTATTTGCTCAAATCACTGATTGCGATTTAGCAATCACCAGTTATGCGCTTTTACGTCGGGATATTGACCGGTACCGGGATCTCTCATTTTCCACCATTATTTTAGACGAAGCACAGCATATTAAAAATCCGGAAAGCCAAAACGCAAAAGCCGCAGGCGTGTTACGAGCAAGAAGTCGATTCATTCTCACTGGAACACCTATCGAAAACTCCATTCGAGATTTATGGTCGCTCTTTGATTTCCTTCTTCCCAGCTACCTGGGGTCGCGACAGGATTTTAAGGATCGCTACGAAAGCCCTCTCTTAGAAGGCAACCAAGAAGATATGGCACGCCGTCTCGCGAGACGCATTCAACCCTATGTTTTGCGTCGGCTGAAGCGTGACGTTTTGGAAGATCTCCCAGAGAAGATCGAACAAATCGTAGAAGTGGAATTAACTGACAGTCAAAAAGCGGCTTACGCGGGTTTTCAAATCGCTGCTCGAAAAGAAATTGATGCACTCGCAGAAAGTTCAGCCTCGGGTGCCGCTCGGATGCGGGTTCTTACAGCTTTGTTGCGTTTGCGACAGCTTTGTTGCGATCTCAGATTGATGCGTCCGGAGGAACAAACGCCCTCTTCTAAAATTTTGGCTCTGCTTGAATTATTACAGGAAGCTGTGGATGCCGGGCATCGTGTACTTGTCTTCAGTCAATTTACATCCATGCTCGACCTGATTGGCCTGGCACTCGATGAGGAAAAAATTTCCTATTGTCGACTGGACGGTTCCACACGAGATCGCGAGGGAGTCGTTCGTAGGTTCCAAGAAGACCCTTCGCTAGTCGTCTTTTTGATGAGTTTGAAGGCGGGAGGAGTTGGTCTAAACCTGACCGCTGCGGATACTGTCATCCATTTCGATCCTTGGTGGAATCCCGCGGTGGAAGATCAAGCGACCGATCGGGCTCACCGCATCGGTCAAAAACGTTCCGTTACTTCCATCAAATTGATTGCTCGGGACACGATTGAAGAACGCGTGCTCCGCATGCAACA
>Ga0153924_1001678_pt1 | contig 10539 bp, 10 predicted proteins | sample TSNJ008MetaG_FD_104709 | JGI IMG/M metagenome (GOLD analysis project Ga0153924, IMG submission 104709) | Attine ant fungus gardens microbial communities from New Jersey, USA - TSNJ008 MetaG | ecosystem: Host-associated > Fungi > Mycelium > Unclassified | place: USA: New Jersey, Wharton State...
CGTGAAGTAGTTGCCGAAGCCCGGGTCGGCGAGGATCTCCGCACGCTCGGCCGCACTGCGGGCGGCCTCATTGCGCGTGACCTGCCAGAGGAGACCGCTGGTCTCGGTGGGGCCGCTGGTGAGGGTGATGCTGGTGGAAGCGTTCATGAGAGTCCTTTGCGCTGCATGCGGTGAAGCACGGTGATCTAATTCTGCGCCACCCGGGCGGCGATCGCGTCGCCGATCTCGGCGGTCGTGCGCTGCGCCCCGCTGCGGGAGGCCAGGTCGGCGGACACCGCCTGCTCCACGCGGGTCGCCTGCTCCTGGGCGCCGAGGTGGCGGAGCAGGAGTGCGACGGAGAGGATCGCGGCGGTGGGGTCGGCCTTCTGCTGGCCGGCGATGTCCGGAGCCGATCCGTGAACCGGTTCGAACATGCTCGGGAATGCGCCGGCGGGGTTGATGTTGCCCGACGCTGCCAGCCCGATGCCGCCGCTGATCGCGGCCGCGAGGTCGGTGAGGATGTCGCCGAAGAGGTTGTCCGTGACGATCACGTCAAATCTAGCAGGATCGGTGACCAGGAAGATCGTCGCGGCATCGACATGCAGATAGTCGACAGCGACCGCGGGGTGCTCGGCGGCGACCGCGTCCACGATCCGCTTCCAGAGGCCGCCGGCGAAGGTGAGCACGTTGGTCTTGTGCACCAGCGTGAGCTTCTTGCGGCGCAGCTCGGCCTGCTCGAACGCGAACCGGACGACGCGCTCGACGCCGTACGCCGTGTTCACCGAGACCTCGTTCGCGATCTCGTGCGGGGTGCCCTGACGGATGGCGCCGCCGTTGCCGACGTAGGGGCCCTCGGTGCCCTCGCGGACGACGACGAAGTCGACCTCGCCCGGGTTCGCCAGCGGGCTGGCGATGCCGGGGAACAGCGTGGTCGGGCGGAGGTTCACGTAGTGGTCGAGCGAGAAGCGGAGCTTCAGCAGCAGGCCGCGCTCGATGTTCGCGCCGGCCAGCCGCGGGTCCCCCGGCGTGCCGCCGACAGCGCCCAGCAGGATCGCGTCGTGGGAGGAGATCGACGCGAGGTCCTCGTCCGTCAGCACATCGCCCGTCGCGAGGTAGCGGTCGGCGCCGAGCGAGAAGTGCGTCTTCTCGAACGCGAGCCCGCTGCCGGCGCTCACCGCATCCAGGACCTTGACCGCCTCCGCGATCACCTCGGGGCCGATTCCGTCTCCGGGGATGACGGCGAGCTTGACGGTCTGGGACATGGCACTCCTGCGTGGTCGATGCGGGCGGACACCCCCACATTACCGGCCGGGCGGCGCTCCCCGGGCGCCGCCGTCAGCCGCGCAGCTTGCGCAGCGAGACCACGGCGAGCACCGCGGCCGCCACCATCAGACCGACCCCGATCCCGGCCGTCAGGCCGACGCCCGAGTCGAAGGCGGCGCGCGCCGAGGCGAGCAGCTGCTCCCCCAGCCCGGCCGGCAGCTGACCGGCCACGGTGGTCGCCCCGCCGAGGGTCTCCCCCGCCGCGTGCGCCTGCGCCGCGGTCAGCCCGTCGGGCAGCACGACCGCCGACCGGTAGGAGGCGGTGAGGATGGTGCCGAGGGTCGCCGTGCCGAGCACCGCGCCCAGCTCGTACGCCGTCTCCGAGACCGCCGACGCGGCGCCGGCCTTCTCCGCGGGCGCACTGGTCAGGATGAGCTCGTTCGACACGGTCTCGGCCGCGCCGATCCCGAGGCCGAGGAGCACGAACGACAGGATCAGCGTCCCCGCCTGGGCGTCCCCGCCGGACAGTGCGACGACGAGGTAGCCGACGGCCGAGATCGTGAGGGCGATGGGTACGACGATGGACGGCCGCACCCGGCGCGCGATCGGCACGACCACGAGTCCGGCGACGATCATCGTGGCGAGCCCGGGGATGAGCACCAGGCCCGACTCGATCGGGCTGAGCCCCAGCACGAGCTGCAGGTGCTGCGAGACGAAGAACAGGTAGCCGACGAGCGACACCACGCTCAGCAGGTTGATCAGCACCGCACCGCTGAACGACCCGCGCCGGAACAGGCGCATGTCGAGCATCGGGATCGGGCGCCTCAGCTGACGGCGCACGAACAGCCAGCCCGCGACGACGCCGACCACGATCGCCAGCACCCCGGTCCAGGAGAAGCCGTCGGAGGCGAGCGTCTTGATGCCGTAGACGATGGGCGCCATGGTCAGCAGCGAGAGCAGGATGCTGGGCACGTCGATGGGACCCGGGTTCGGGTCGCGCGACTCGCGGACGAGCAGCGGGGTGAGCACCAGCAGCGGGATGAGCACCGGCACGGCCAGCAGGAACACGGAGCCCCACCAGAAGTGCTCGATCAGGAGGCCGCCGACGATCGGACCGAGCGCCGAGCCGGCCGCGAAGCCGGAGGCCCACACCGCGATGGCCAGCCGGCGCTGCTCGCGATCGGTGAAGACGCTCCGCAGCAGGGACAGCGTGGAGGGCATGAGCATCGCGCCGAAGAAGCCGAGGCTCGCGCGGGCGGCGATCAGCAGCTCGGTCGTCGGAGCGAAGGCGGCGCCGATGGAGACGAGCGCGAAGCCGGTCGCGCCGATCAGCAGCAGCTTCCGGCGCCCGATGCGGTCGCCGAGGCTGCCCATCGAGACGAGGAGGCCGGCCAGCACGAGCGGGTAGGCGTCGATGATCCAGAGCATCCCGGTGCCGCTCGGCTCGAGGGCCTGGGAGATGGCGGGCAGCGCGAAGCTCAGCACGGTGTTGTCGACCGAGACGAGGAGCACCGGCAGCATCAGAACGGCGAGCGCCGCCCATTCGCGCACGCCGGCGCGCGGGGCGGCGGGGGGCGCGGGCAGGGTGATGTTCGACGTGGACATGCATCCTACTGTACCGTCTGGACGGTACAGTAATCAACTCCGAGCGGCTAGCATGGGCGGCATGGCCGAAACCCCCTCCGCCCGTGACCGCATCCTCGACGCCTTCGAGGAGCTGCTCGGCGAGCAGAGTGAGCGCGCGGCGACCCTCGACGCCGTGGCGGCGCGCGCCGGCGTCTCGAAGGGCGGGCTGCTCTACCATTTCGCCTCGAAGGACGCCATGGTCGACGGCGTCCTGGCCCGGCTGAGCGACCACGTCGAGGCCGACCTCGAGCGGATGCGCACGGCGCCGGAAGGGCCGGTCGACTACTTCATCCGCACCTCCATCCCCACCGACAACGACCTCGAGCGCTCCATCGTCGCCGTCGCCCGGCTGGCGCAGAGCGCGGACAGCCGCGCTCGGGATGCGCTCGCCTCGATGCAGCGCGCCTGGCTCGGCATCCTCGAGTCCTCGGTGGGCGATCCGCTCGTCGCGCGGATCATCATGCTCATCGGCGACGGGATGTACTACAACACGGCGTTGCTCCCCGACACGAACGCGGTGCTCCGGGGCGAGACCGACCTGGACCGGGTGATCGAGCTCGTCAAGCGGCTCGCGGACGACCCGGCCGACTGACCGGGCGGCCAGCGCCGTGACCGGAGCCAGACCGAGGCCCGGGCCTGGCCGTCAGGCCTCCCGCTGCTCCGCGAGCCTGCGGCGAAGGAACCGCCGGATGCGCTCGTCCGTCGTCGCCTCCAGCGCCTCCGCGTAGGCGTCCGCGGCGCTCGACGTCTCCCCCGCCGCTCGCAACAGGTCCGCTCGCACGGCGAGCGCCTGCGCGGCGACGACCCCCTCGAACAGCTCGGGCCGTGTCGCCAGTTCGGTGAGCGCGGCCTCCGGCCCGACGTCGGGACTGTAGCCCCGGGCGACGATCCGCCCGAGCTGCGCGGTGGCCGACGGCCAGACCTGCACCAGCCCGTCATACAGGCGGGCGATGGCCGGCCAGTCGGTCGCCGTCCACGTCGGCGCGATCCCGTGCAGCCCGGCGACGGCGGCCTGCAGCGCGAACCGCCCCGACGGCTCCCCGCGGCTCCCGGTCAGAGCGTCCGTCGCCAGGCGCTCCCCCTCGTCGAGCAGCGCGCGGTCCCAGCGCGAGCGGTCCGCCTCCGCGAGGGTGACGAACTCGTCCAGCTCCGACAGCCGCGTCGTCTGACGCGCCTCGGTCAGCAGCAGCAGCGCGAGCAGTCCGGCGGCCTCCGGGTCGGCGGGTCGGATGCGCCGCGCATCCCGTGCCAGCTCGATCGCGTCCGTCCGCAGCCGGCCGTCGGCGCGCGCGTGGCCGATCGTGTAGAGCAGGTACACCGTCGTGAGCGCGTCGGGCAGCCGCGCGGAGAGGTCGCCAGGATCGTCGGCCGCGAAGCGCAGCCGCGAGTCGTGGATGCGTTTCTTCGCCCGGGTCAGGCGTGCCGCCATCGTCGGCTCGGGCACCAGGAACACCTCGGCGACCTGCGCCGTCGGCACCCCGCACACGAACCGCAGGGCGAGCGCGACCCGCGTCTCCTCCGCCACCTCCGGGTGGCACACCAGCAGGATGAGCTCGAGCCGCTCGTCCCCGGTGAACACGTCGTCCCTCAGCATGTCGGCCTCCGCCGCCTGCGCCGCCTCACGTCCGGCCTCCTCGGCGGCCAGCGCGGGGAGGGCGCGCATCGCCGTCGCCTCGCGGCGCCGCAGATCGACGGCGATCCTGCGCGCGACCGTGGTGATCCACGCCGCGGGGTTCGCGGGCTCGCGTCCGGCGGCCGCCTCGGCGACGGCGCGCGCGAACGCCTCCTGCACCGCGTCCTCCGCGAGCTGGAGGTCGCCGACCGATCGTGCGACGGCACCCAGGATGCGCGCCGCCTCGGTGCGGTATGCGCGCTCGATGGCGGTGGTCACAGCTCATTCAAACAAGCTGCGACCACCGGCACAATCAGCTGACGCGGTCCATGACGAGCACCGGGTAGAGCTCGACCCAGCCCTCCGTGGGCACCAGCGCGGCGAGCTCGCGCGCCTGCTCCGGGCTCGACGCGGTGAACCCGTAGAAGCCGGTGACGACCTCCCGGGTCTCGCCGAACGGTCCGTCCGTGAACAGGGGCGCCTCGCCGGCGCGCGGGGTGATCTTCGTCGCGGCGCTCACGGGCTGCAGGGCGTTGCTCGCGAGGATCTTCTCCCCCGCCGCTGCCACCGCCTCCTGGAACGCGCGGTGGCCGGCCATCCCGGCCTCCCACTCCTCGGCGGTCATCGCCGTCGGATCCCAGTTGGGCTCCTTGATGAGCAGGACGTACTCCTCGGCCATGATGTCTCCTTACGTCTCGAGCGCGGGTGCGCTCTTTCCGATGCGAACACCAGTACGACGTCAGTCAACCGCGGAAATCGACAGCCCGCCGGAAAAACTTCTCCGGCGGGCTGTCGAGCGGTCGATCGGGGTCGATCAGGACTCGGTGATGTCGATCTCCTGCATGAGGTCGGCGTCGATCGCGACGCGCACCTTCTCGAGCAGGCCCTCCGGCACGCGCGAGTCGACGGTCAGGACGCTGAGCGCCTTGCCGCCGGCCGAGGTGCGGGCGATCTGCATGCCGGCGATGTTGATGGACGACTCGCCGAACTCGCGGCCGTAGACGGCCACGATGCCGGGGCGGTCGTCGTAGACCATGACGATGAGGTGCTGGGCGACCGGCACCTCGACGTCGTAGCCGTTGATCTCGACGATCTTCTCGATCTGCTTCGTGCCGGTGAGCGTGCCGGAGACCGAGACCTGCGAGCCGTCGCTGAGCGCGCCGCGCAGGGTGATCAGGTTGCGGTACTCCTCGCTCACGGAGTCGGTGATGAGGCGCACCTCGATACCGCGCTGGTCGGCGAGGAGCGGCGCGTTCACGTACGAGACGGTCTCGCTCACGATGTTGGTGAAGATGCCCTTGAGCGCCGCGAGCTTCAGCACGCTGACGTCGTAGTCGACGAGCTCGCCGCGCACCTCGACGTCGATGCTGGTGAGCGGGCTGTTCGCCAGGCCCGAGAACACCTGGCCGAGCTTCTCCACCAGCGGGATGCCGGGGCGCACGTACGGGTCGATGACGCCGCCGGCGACGTTGACCGCGTCGGGCACCAGCTCGCCCGAGAGCGCGAGGCGCACCGAGCGCGCGACGGAGACGCCGGCCTTCTCCTGGGCCTCGTCGGTCGAGGCGCCGAGGTGCGGGGTGACGATGACGTTCTCGAGCGCGAGAAGGGGCGAGTCCGTCGGCGGCTCGCTGACGAACACGTCGAGGCCGGCGCCGGCGATCGCACCGGAGGTGAGGGCGCGGTAGAGGGCGTCCTCGTCGATCAGGCCGCCGCGGGCGACGTTGACGATGTAGGCGGTGTCCTTCATCAGGGCGAGCTGGTCGTCGCTGATCATGCCGGTCGTCTCGGGCGTCTTCGGCATGTGGATGGTGATGAAGTCGGCCTCGGCGAGGAGCTCGTCGAGCGTCACCAGCTGCACGCCGAGCTGCTGGGCGCGGGCCGAGGTGACGTAGGGGTCGTACGCGATCACCTTGGTGCCGAAGGCCTGCAGGCGTGCGGTGATGAGCGCGCCGATGCGGCCGAGGCCGATGATGCCGATGGTCTTCTCGTAGAGCTCGACACCCGTGTACTTCGAGCGCTTCCACTGGCCCTGCGCGAGGGCGCTGTGCGCGGCCGGGATGTGGCGGGCGAGGCTCAGGATGTGGCCGACGGTGAGCTCGGCGGCGGAGATGATGTTGGAGGTCGGGGCGTTCACGACCATGACGCCGGCCGTGGTGGCCGTCTTGATATCGACGTTGTCGAGCCCGACGCCCGCGCGGGCGACGACCTTGAGCTTCGGCGCGGCCGCGATGACCTCGGCGTCGACCTTGGTGGCGGAGCGGACCAGGATCGCGTCCGCGTCGGCCACCGCGGAGAGCAGCGCAGGACGGTCGGTGCCGTCCACGTTGCGGATCTCGAAGTCGTGCCCCAGGGCGTCGACGGTGGCGGGCGAGAGTTCTTCGGCGATCAGGACGACCGGCTTTGTCACGTGGCAGATTCCTTCGAGATGCAGGGCTGGCTTGGGAGAGAAGAGCGCCACTGGCGTCGGGGCGCGGGTCCGGCTTAACTCTAGCGGGCGCGCGGGGCGTGCTTTCGCCGCGTTACGCCCAGGCGGGAGAGGATGGGGCGGTGACCGTCTTCGAGATCGTGCAGCTCGTCATCCGAGTGGCCTTGGCCGTCGTCTTCGTCGCGATGGGCGTCCTGCACTTCGTGCCGGGCCCCGCCCGTGGGATGGCGGCGATGATCCCGCCGGGCCTGCGCGGCACCGGCGTGCTCGCTCCTCCCGTGCTCGTCGCGTTCACCGGCGTCTGCGAGCTGGCGGGCGGCATCGGCCTGCTCGTCCCGGCGACGCGCGTCGCCGCGGCCGTGTGCCTGATCGTGTTCCTGATCGCGGTGTTCCCGGCCAACGCGTACGCGGCCCGGCACCCGCAGAAGTTCGGTGCGTTCGGGACGCCGCTCATCCCGCGTGCGCTGCTGCAGCTGCTGCTGATCGCCCTCTGCGTGGTGTGCGCGCTCTGACGGTCCCGCGCTAGGCGCGCGCCGCGCGGGCGGCCGTCACTGCGGCACGCACCACCGACGGGTCGGTGATGTCGTAGGCGGCGTCCCCGCCTCCCGGTCCGCTGGGCGCACCCTGCACCGAGTCGCGCGCCGACAGGTGCACGGCGTCGACGCCCGCCGCCGTCAACGCGGGGATGTCCTCCACGCGCACTCCCCCGCCCGCCATCACCTGGATGCGTCCGGCGGCGCGCCCGGCCAGGGCGGCGAGCACATCCCGTCCGTCGATGCTGCGGGACGCACTGCCCGAGGTCAGCACGCGGGTCACCCCGCGGTCGGCCAGCGCCTCCAGTGCGGCGGCGGGGTCGGACACGATGTCGAGGGCGCGATGGAAGGTGACGGCCAGCCCGTCGGCCGCAGCGACGAACCGCTCGACCGCGGCGAGGTCGACCCGTCCGTCGTCGTCCAACGCGCCGATCACGACGCCGGAGGCGCCGGCCTCGCGCGCGAACCGGATGTCGGCGACGATCGTGGCGAGCTCGTCCTCGTCGTAGACGAACCCGCCGCCGCGCGGGCGCACGAGCACGTGCACGAAGTCCGGACGGGACGCCGCATCGGCCGCGTCGACCGCGGCCCGCAGCAGCCCGGCCGACGGCGTCAGCCCGCCGAGGCCGAGCGCGGAGCAGAGCTCGATGCGGTCGGCGCCCTCGGCGAGGGCGATGCGCACACCGGGCAGATCCTGGACGGCGATCTCGACGGCCGGACGGGGCATGGGTGTTCCTCTCGACGACGAAGGGGTGCCGCGCTCCCCTCCCGTTCGAAACGGGAGGAGCGCGGCACCCCTCAGGCTAGCGTGCCGTCAGACGGCACTGACCGGGCGCTGGATCAGCGCGCGACCTCGCCGTCCACGTAGTCGTCGTCGTTCGAGGCGTTCCAGGCGAAGAGCTTGCGCAGTTCGCGGCCGGTGGCCTCGATCGGGTGCTGCTCGCCCTTCTTGCGCAGGGCGAGGAACTCCGGCGCGCCGGCGTCCTGGTCGGCGATGAAGCGCTCGGCGAAGGCACCGGACTGGATGTCCGCGAGCACGGCCTGCATGTTCTCCTTGACGTGCGGGTCGATGACGCGCGGGCCCGAGACGTAGTCGCCGTACTCGGCGGTGTCGGAGACGCTCCAGCGCTGCTTGGCGATGCCGCCCTCCCACATCAGGTCCACGATGAGCTTGAGCTCGTGCAGCACCTCGAAGTAGGCGACCTGCGGCTGGTAGCCGGCCTCGGTCAGGGTCTCGAAGCCGTACTGGACGAGCTGCGAGACGCCGCCGCAGAGCACGGCCTGCTCGCCGAACAGGTCGGTCTCGGTCTCCTCGGTGAAGGTGGTCTTGATGCCGCCGGCGCGCAGGCCGCCGATGCCCTTGGCGTAGCTGAGGACGAGCGGCCAGGCGTTGCCGGTCGCGTCCTTCTCGACGGCGACGATCACGGGGACGCCACGGCCGGCCTCGTACTCGCGGCGCACGGTGTGGCCCGGGCCCTTCGGGGCGACCATGATCACGTCGACGCCCTCGGGCGCCTCGATGTAGCCGAAGCGGATGTTGAAGCCGTGACCGAAGACGAGCGCGTTGCCCTCTTCGATGTTCGGCTGGATGTCCTCGGCGTAGAGGTGGCGCTGCACCTGGTCGGGGGCGAGGATGACGACGACGTCGGCCCACTTGGCGGCATCGGCCGCGCTCAGGACGCGGAAGCCCGCCTCCTCGGCCTTCGGCTTCGACTTCGAGCCGTCCTTCAGGCCGATGACGACCTCGACGCCCGAGTCGCGGAGGTTCTGCGCGTGCGCGTGACCCTGCGAGCCGTAGCCGATGACGGCGACCTTCTTGCTCTGGATGATCGAGAGGTCCGCGTCGTTGTCGTAATAGATCTCAGCCACTGGTGGATTCTCCTTCGTAGGTGGTTCTGACTAACTCTGAGTTCTGACTGCTGGTGCCGCCGGGAGGGCGGGTCAGTTCTTGAAGACGCGCTCGGTGATCGACTTGGAGCCGCGACCGATCGCGAGCAGGCCCGACTGGGCCATCTCTTTGATCCCGTAGGGCTCGAGCACCTTGAGCAGCGCCTGGGTCTTGCCGGAGTCGCCCGTGACCTCGATCACGAGCGCGTCCGTGGCCACGTCGACGACGCGGGCCCGGAACAGGTTGACCGCCTCCAGCACCTGGGAGCGGGTGGAGTTGTCGACGCGCACCTTGATGAGCAGGTGCTCGCGCTGGACCGACTGGGCCGGGTCCAGCTCCACGATCTTGATGACGTTGATCAGCTTGTTGAGCTGCTTGGTGACCTGCTCGAGCGGCAGGCCCTCGACGTCGACGACCACGGTGATGCGCGAGAGCCCTTCGACCTCGCTGGTGCCCACCGCGAGCGAGTGGATGTTGAAGCCGCGCCGGGCGAACAGGCCGGCGACGCGGGTCAGCAGGCCGGGCTTGTCCTCCACGAGGAGGCTCAGGACGTGTGTCGTACTCACTGGGGTCACTCCTCTCCGAAGGCGGGGCTGTGGTCGCGGGCGTACTGGACGTAGCTGTTGCTGACGCCCTGCGGCACCATCGGCCACACCATGGCGTCGGCGCTCACGACGAAGTCGATGACGACCGGGCGGTCGTTCGTCTCCAGGGCGAGCTTGATGGCGGCGTCCACCTCTTCCTCCTTCGTGACGCGGATGCCCAGGGCGCCGTACGCCTCGGCCAGCTTCACGAAGTCCGGGACGCGCACGGTGTCGTGCCCGGTGTTGAGGTCGGTGTTGGAGTAGCGGCCGTCGTAGAAGAGCGTCTGCCACTGCCGCACCATGCCCAGCGACGAGTTGTTGATGATCGCGACCTTGATCGGGATGTCGTTCAGCGTGGAGGTGGCGAGCTCCTGATTGGTCATCTGGAAGCAGCCGTCGCCGTCGATCGCCCAGACCACAGTGTCGGGCCGACCGGCCTTCGCGCCCATCGCGGCCGGCACCGCGTAACCCATGGTGCCCAGCCCGCCGGAGTTCAGCCAGTGGCGGGGCTGCTCGTGCTCGATGAACTGTGCGGCCCACATCTGATGCTGGCCGACCCCGGCCACGTAGACCGCGTCCGGCCCGGCCAGCTTGCCGATGCGCTCGATCACATACTGCGGTGCCAGCGA
>Ga0153924_1001680_pt1 | contig 10537 bp, 8 predicted proteins | sample TSNJ008MetaG_FD_104709 | JGI IMG/M metagenome (GOLD analysis project Ga0153924, IMG submission 104709) | Attine ant fungus gardens microbial communities from New Jersey, USA - TSNJ008 MetaG | ecosystem: Host-associated > Fungi > Mycelium > Unclassified | place: USA: New Jersey, Wharton State...
CCATTAAAAATTCAAAAATTACTATTTATAAAGATGCCGGTAAAGATATAGGGTTTAAAGAGGGAAAGACTTATTTCTATCGTATTGCAACATATAACGTAATCAAGAAAAAGAAATATATTTCCCTTTCTAAAGTAAAGTCAAAAAAAATACCGGTCAAAAAAGCGCCACAAGAGAAAGAAGATACAAAGGAAGAGAATACAAAACTGGAGTTGAACTACAAGTCAATGGAAATGTTGATAAATGACAGTGTACAGTTGGGTGATAAGAATAATAAGATAAAATCGGAATCGGAGATCAAGTGGACATCCAGCAATCCGTTGGTTGCGGAGGTAAACACATCCGGAAAAATAACGGCTCTGTCAAAAGGGAGTTGTGAGATTGAGGCGAAAAATACGAAAGGTGAAACAGATACGTGTAAAATCATGGTATCCGAACTCGCCCGAAAAGAAGTGGGAAATCAAAACTACAGAGGTATTGGTTCAAGTCCTTATGGCGGCTGGCATTGGAGCCGTCCTCAGCCCCTGGCTTATTATATGGATTCTGCTAATAACTTTTATACAGTGTTTTATGATGGTGAAACCAGCCTATATATTTATAAATACAGCAGTGAATTTACATATATCTCACAAAAGAGGATTTCACTTCCCGCTTTCACAGAAGGATTTTACCGCTTTGGGGGATTTTATCATGGAGAAGATGGCTGTTTCTATGTAGCGGTTGGAACCAGCCATTATGCCCAAGATGACACGAGGGAGGAAACGTACTGCATCATAAAATATAATAATGGTTGGGAAGAATTAGACAGGGTAAATATCAACAGAGAGGATAGTGATACAAAAGACCCCTATATTGCAGGATGCAGCATGGCAATGAAAGGAACAACCTTAGTAATCTATACTTCCAAAATAAAGATTAACGGACACGAGGGAAGTATCATGATTGTAATTGACACGGTCGAAATGGAAGTACTCAGTCCTGAGAATACGGTTGATATCAGTCACTCTATGAGCCAGTATGTGAAATTTGATGGAGAGGATTTGCTGTTGCTGGATCACTTTGAAGGAGACCCAGCACAGGGAGCGGTCATATTGTGGAGGCTCACGGATTTCCCCGAAAAATCTTGGGAAGGAAATGTATTGGTAGAGCTTGCAAGTGACATGGAAGGCAATTATACAGGTACAACAGTAATGGGATTAGAAACAGGAGTGAATGGTTATTTGGTGGCTGGCAGTTCCGTTCCACATCAAAACGCAATAGATGGAATCACAGGCCTTAGACCGTTTGATAATCCATCAGGCACCTACGCCAGAAATGTTTATTTGACCATTGGAGATATAGATTTTAAAAGTGCAAAATTCATCTGGCTGACAGAGTATAACCCTATGTCATCTGAAGCAGTGGTAGGAGATCCCCGCATCGTTAAAATAAATGACAACAAATTTGCCGTAATCTATGGTATTGAAAAGAAGGGAGATTATTCGACAGAAATAATATTCGTAGATGCTAATGGGAATATCCTGTCACAGGAAACGGCAAACTGCTATTTTCCGAGTAGTTCACAACCCGTTGTATATGTGGATAAAATTGTTTGGCTTGCACCTGAGAATATGAAATCTGTTAGTGAGAAGCATTATATTTATTATTTGGGGATATAGAAGATACAAATCCATATCTGAGAGATAAAAAGTTAAAATAATCCGGTCAAAATATAAGGATTCAATCAGAAGCAGGAAAAATTATATGCTGACATGTACAAAAAGACAGCATTTTTACTGTAAAGGAGAATTAACGATTTCTGATATCACCTTAGATGGAAGAGGAAAATGTATCTTTTGGAATCTGCAAAACAAGGAACCATGTACAAATCTGGAGGAAGGTTAATGAAATGTTGTATTGGGGTTAAAAAACTAGAGGAAAGAAGTGAGAGAAAAATGAAAAAGTTAAAATTAATAGTTTCTATAATTGGGATGATTATTATTTTTATAACAACTGGGTTCACAGTGTTGGCAGAGGGAATAGAAACAGAAGATTATAATGCTGAAACGGCAAAATCTGATGAATTAGAGTCTATATATAATGATTTTATTTTTAAAGATGATAAATCCACTGAAGATGTCGAACTTTATAATGGAGAGGAAGAAATATTGAAAGGCAATGCTGCATTCATGGCTCGTTCTGCAACTATGAATGCAGCTACTTTTTCAGAACTGCAAACAGCAATTAGCAATGCGCCTGTCGATGGAACGGAAACAATTATTGAAATTTCAAGTGATATAATATTTTCTTCTACAATAGAAATTTCAGATGGTAAGAATCTTGTAATCAAGTCAATATTAGGCAAAAATTATATGATGACATGTATAGCCGGACGTCATTTTAATGTGAAAGGCAGCCTGATGCTCTCTAATATTATACTGGATGGGGAAGAGAAAAGTGGAGGCGTGTCAGTCGCAGGTGCGTTTACCATGAATGATGGCGCTGTTATATGTAATTCAAAGGCGGATAAAGGGGGCGGCGTATATATTGATAAGAACGGAAATTTCAAAATGAATGGTGGTACAATATGGGGAAATAAAGCGACTGATAATAGATTGTTAACAGGAGGAAATGAAGAATTTGGTGGAGGTGTATATGTAAATTCTTATGGAAATTTCACCATGACAGGCGGGGAGATCCATAGTAATTATGCAAACTATGGGGGCGGTGTGGATGTCGATGGTGATTTCAATATGTCAGGTGGAACAATATGGGGCAATAGTACTCCATATCAAGGAGGCGCTGTAGGAGTATACTATGGAACCTTTACCATGACAGGCGGCACAATTAGAGGAAATAAATCCAAAAACGGAGGTGGAGTACATGTGGCTTCAGTTTTCAATATGAATGGTGGAAGCATTAGTGAAAACAGTGCATCATCTGAAGGGGGTGGTGTATGCTTAAAGAGTGAATTTATAGAAAATGGTAAATTTCATTTGAATGGTGGCTCCATCGTCGGGAATAATGCTCAATTTGGAGGCGGTGTATATGTAAATACTGGTATATTCATAATAAATGATGGGAATATCAGTGCAAATCGTGCGAAAAGTAACGGTGGAGGCGTATATCTGTCCAGTCTTTATCAGATTGCCGGAGGTAGTATAATAAGCAATAACCCTGATAATATTTATTATGCGGAAAGAGCGATGGATTCAAATAATATACCAAGACCGACGGGTGTTTCGATTTCTGAATCTGGCATCAATTCTTTGAAAATAAGCTGGAAAATGATCGAAAATGTACAGGGTTACGAGATATTCTATTCTAATAGTAAAAATGGAGCTTATAAAAAAGTTGGTACTACAGACAGTAATTATTATATCTGTAAAAACTTAACCATAGGAAAAATATATTATTTTAAAATAAGATCCTATATAAAGGTAAACGGTAAGTCATATTATAGTAAAGATACAGGTGTTGAATCAAAAAAAGTTATACTTTCAAAGCCTGCTGGCTTTAAGGCTAAGAAAAAAAGTTCAACTTCAGCTAAGTTGTTGTGGAAAAAGATAAGTGGTGCAACTTCGTATGAAATATACCGGTCTGAAAAAAAGGGGAAGTATAAGAAAATAGCTACTGTAAAATCCAGTAAAACTTCTTATATAGATAAGAAGTTAAAAATCGGCAAAACATATTATTATAAAATCAGAACAGTGAAGAAAATTGGTAAGAATACTTATAAAAGCAAGTTTACAGATATAAAAACATTAAAACTATTTTGATATATTTGATGAATGAACCACAATGACTGATAAGATATTGATGTGAAAAAATGGAGGAACTAAATGAGGGATAAATCAAGTAAGTTAATAGGTTACATTAGTATTTTGTTTATAATGATTATAAGTTGCGTTTTGATTAATGTTAAAACAACTGATGCTGCTAATGGAGCAACAAAAAAGATGAGTTTGTACATCATATGGAATAAACGATAAATTAGATGTATATGTAACTTATGCTATAAGTATAAAAAATACATCTATAGTAGATATCAAGGGCGAAATTACAGAATTACATGAATACTTCCATAAAGATTGTGAATATGTATCTTCGAATATAAGTGGAACGCCTATTCATTGGGTTGAATCAGAAATGGTGGGTGATTATGTAATGATGAAAACATCTGGATTTTCAACAGGTATAGTGTTGCCAGGCGATAGTAAGAAATTAGAGATTACATTTAGAGTAAAAACAGAAGTATTAATGAGCTTATTATATACAAAAGATTCAGTTAAAAATAATTTTGCTGAGATTGGAAAATATAAGACTACATATGGGTATACATATTTTGATCTAAACAGCGATGTAAATAATGAAAATATTGTATATTCTGAAGGAGAATATGCAGGATTAACGGATTTATATTTAATACCAGAAAATTTATTCACACCAAGAATCAATACAGTGCAATATAGGGATGGGGCAACTGAAACAATATATGTAAATTATAATGAAAAATTCAATATATTGATAATGTTGGTAATAATGTATATAAGGAAATAAGTGCTGAAGACCAGCAGAAAATAAGAAAGGGATACTTGGAATATGATGCAGATGCGGCAGGACGATTAATGCTTGTAATGCAGGAATAAAAACATTTATAGACTAGGAGTATGAACGTTTGCCAGGTGAAATAAAGGAACTGGAAAGTAAGATACAAGAATTTATTGATGAAGGAGGAAAACTTCAGGATAAAGTAAAAGAAACAGAGTATGCAATGAAAAATGCGCTTTTGGAGCAAAGGCGGTATTAACTATTTGAATTTGCTGGATCCTAAGATTCCGCAAGGCGAGCCGGAAGCCCCTACATTAAAAGGTAAAACAAAGGACAGTGTAAAACTCAATGACATTCCCAATGCAGAGTACCGTTGCGATAATGGCGCATGGCAGTCTAGCACGATCTTTTCCGGATTAAAACCGAATACAACCTATAAGTTTTACACTCGTATGAAAGAAACCGATACACAGCATGCGTCTTTGGAAAGTCCGCCATTCACGGTTCTTACATCACAGGCACAAGAGGTTGGCTCATTCTCGACAAAACCAATGATTGCCGCCGGATATTTACACACGGCAGCGTTAAAGAACGATGGAACAGTATGGAGTTTTGGGGATAACCGTTCTGGTCAGTTGGGAGATGGAACGACCACGAACTGTCCTACGCCGGTTCAAGTATCAGGTTTAAACAATATTACAGCAATTGCCGTAAAGGGACTTCGCACAGTAGTGCTAAAAAGTGATGGAACGGTGTGGAGTTTTGGGGATAACGAATACGGAGAATTGGGAGATGGAACGACCACGAATCGTTCTATTCCGGTTCAAGCACCAGGTCTAAGTAACGTTACGGCAATTGCCGCTGGATGGAGACACACGGTAGCGCTAAAAAGCGATGGAACAGTATGGAGCTTTGGGTACAACGGGTATGGTCAGTTGGGAGATGGAACGACCACGAATCGTATTGCTCTCATACAAGTATCGGGTTTGAGTAATGTTATAGCAATCGAAGCTGGGAATTCTCAAACAGTTGCGTTAAAAAGTGATGGAACAGTATGGTACTTTGGGAATAACGTGTATGGACAGTTGGGTGGAACGACAGAGGATTGCCTCTCCCCGGTACAAGTACCTGGATTAAGTGGAGTTATAGCAATTACTGCCGGAAGCAATCACATTGTAGTGTTAAAAAGCGATGGAACGGTGTGGAGTTTTGGGGATAACAGCCTTGGTCAATTGGGCGATGGAACGACCACGGATCGTACTACACCGGTACAAGCCTTGGGCTTAAACAAAATTAGTGCAATCGCAGCAGGGAGCGATTGCACAATAGCATTAAAAAGCGATGGAACGGTGTGGAGCTTTGGGCATAAAGATTTTGGGCAGTTGGGAGATGCAACAATTATGAATCATTCTGCCCTAGCGAAAGGTGGTGCTACGGGTCGCTCTACCCCGATGCAAGTCTCGGGTTTAAAAGATGTTACGGCAATCGCCGCCGGGAGTTATCACACGGTAGTTTTAAAAAAAGATGGAACCGTGTGGGGCTTTGGGGATAACTATTATGGGCAGTTAGGAGGAGATGTGACCGAACGTTATACCAAAGTGCGAGGTGCAGGAGACGTTGGCTATTTGAACTTAGGAAAGATCAAGTTGTCACAAGATGCGCCCCAAGCTCCTACATTAAAAGCAAAAACAAAGAATAGCGTAACACTCAAAGACATTTCCGGTGCGGAATACCGTTGCGATAACGGTGCATGGCAGTCTAGCACAGTTTTTTCGGGATTGAAACCAAACACGTCTTATAAATTTTACGCTCGTAGGATAGCAACCGATATATATAATGCATCCCTAGCAAGTACCGCGCTTACGATTATTACGGATAAGGAGGTCGCTAAAAGATCATTGCCCAAACCGAAAGGCTTAAAGTTCACCGCTAAAAAAGCTACATGGAAAAAAGTATCCAATAACAACGGTTATACGCTGAAAATCATGCAAGGCAAAAAGATTATTAAAACAGTGCAAATTAAAAAAGGGAAAACAAGCTACAAAATTCCAAAGAAACTATTAAAAAAAGGAAATAAATATTATATTACTCTTGTAGCCAAAGGAACCGGCAACTACAAAAAATCAAAATCAGCCAAGAGCAAGACAATAAAAATTAAATAAAAACGTAAGTGAAAGATGGCCGTTTTATCTCGCCATATGCAACCGCCGCTGGATTAAAATTCTGTATGGAAGGTCGCTACACAATGAAAAAGCTATTGTCAATTTTAGGCGAGCCAAAGAAGTAAAAAGTCAAGAGTAATCAAACTTAATCTTGGTGGATATGTGAGATGATAGTAATGCTAACAAAGTTCCTTGAATACCGAATGGGAAACTTTCTGCTGCGCGGAGGAAAAGACCTGATTCGATATGCACGGGATTCCAGCGGAAGCCAGGAATTGCGAGACAAAATCAGCCATTTCCATGGAAAGGGTTTTCTGCGGGAACCGGAGGAGGAAGCAGATGATGCCCGGGAAGTCAAGCTTCCGGTTCCACGTGAAGAACTTCGGGTCCAGGCGGTGCCTTTCGAGAAATTGCGGGGATTTTATGAGGCTTGTCAAATCCTCAAAGAACAAAACTTTAAAAAGTGCAAAGAAAGTAAGCTACAATAAATAAAAAATTAAAGAAAAGCAAGACTTACTATTATAATATACGCGCTTACAAAACCATAAATGGGAAAAAAGTCTACGGCAGTTATTTGTATGTAAAAAAAATCAAACCTGTTTGACACTACTACTAAGGAGGAAAGGAAGATCTATAGTATGAAGAATATGAAAAATTATATACTTATTTTATTACCCATTCTAGTGCTTATATTGTATTTAAATTCTTCTCAAATAGTTTCACTGGCTAATGATGTTAATAACAGTGAAATAAATGATATGATAAACCAAGGCTATGTGGCAAAAATTACAAGTGTCAAAAATGATGCAAATGCAAAACTGGACACCAATAGTTTTGAAAATAGCAATTGCGCGAATGTTTCTGCAATTAGTGATTTTATTGATTATAAAAACAGATATACCGTGTGTTATGAAGGAAATAATAAAATGTATATAACAATAATGAATGAGAATCTAAAACCAGTCAAAACGCTTGAGATACCCAAGAAATATCCACTTTTTGGTGGCGTTATCGGAGATCGTGACGGAAATTATTATATTGCGTGGGGACAACAGGATAATAATTGGAAATGGAAAGAAGATGTGAGTAGTGACTTAGAAAATGAGAAATGGGATGGGGTTATCGGACAGGGATATATGACGTGGGAAGGAGGGGTTGATACGTTTGCTATTTCAAAATATACAGCGGAAGGAAATCACGTTAAAACTTGTCCATTTAAAACTACTTATTATCCTGAAGATAATGACTCTACTGAAACGCGTGTGCCGTTTCGCGCTGGTAATTGCGCTATGGCAATACAAGATGATATATTAATATGTTCGTATGCACGACTAAGGTACGATGGGCATCAGGGAAGTACAGTAGTATGTGTGAATATGGAAAGCATGACAGAATATAGGGGCTATATATACCATAGCAGTCATTCATTTGACCAAAGGGTATTAGCATTAAAGAATGGCGGTGCCCTCTTTGCCAGTCATTCGGATGGCATTCCTACTAGAGGCTTTGCTTTGAGTTCCATTTTTATTTTAGATGAATATAGCCAAAATTCTTATGATATGTTACCATTTCATTTTTACGGCGAATGGGGAGATAATTACACCAATGCGTCATTGGGCGATATTGGTGAGGCTTCAACAGGCTATGTATTGGTTGCTGCTTCGGCTAAATCCATGGAGAAAAATTTCAGCGAAGAATCACAAAATATTTTTATGCAGATTATTGATAATAACACTCATGTGCCTGTTTCTTTGAAAAATGGAACAACCCGTAGTGGAATCTGTATGGGTCAAGAAACCACAGACACTGGGATTTTATGGCTGACGAATTACAAGGATGGAACATTTGCGGTCAATCCTAAAATGGCAGTGGATGAAAATGAACGTATTATCGTGATGTGGGAAAAAGTGAGGAAAGGCAATAATGATGATGAATTTATTCAAAGTTATTATATGGTTATTTCTTCTACAGGAGAAATTTTACAAAAAGCCACTCCAATGAATAAAATACAACTATGCAGGTTTGAAGAAATAAACTATTGTCAGGGCTATGTTTATTGGTCAACGGCAGATGGAACGTCAAAAAAGATTACTTCCCACAAGATGAAAATTGGCGAACTAATAAAGCTAAATATTACCAATCCAAAAGCTCCTAAAAAGGTTAAGATATCAGCAGTAAAAGTGAAAGGAAAAATAAAGCATGACCGTCTGAAAATCAGTTGGAAGAAAGTAAAAGGACAGTATTATCAGGTTCAGATGTCAAAGAAAAAGAATAAAGGATTTAAGACAATCAAGGGATACACCAAAAACATGACCAAATTCACTAAGAAGAAATTGAAAAAAGGAACAAAGTATTATTTCCGGGTAAGAACCTATAAGATAATAAATGGTAAAAAGTATTACAGCAAATATTCAGCGGTAAAGGGTAAAAAAGTATGATTTTGATATTTTTCTATAATTGAAAAATCAGTGAGAAAATGGATCCGTAGTTAAACAGAGATGAATTATACTAGGAGAAAAGTAGATGAAAAAAAATATAAAATTATTTTGTATCGTATTTTTTATGTGGCTATTAAGTTTTCCACAAATGCAGGCGGAAGCTTCCAAAAGTGCTGTTTGTGAAACTTTAAAACCTTCAAAGACTTATTATTATAATCTTGATAAAAAGGGAAAGAAAGAAAAAATTAAATACACTTTAAAGAAAAGTGATTCGAAATCATCAAGTGCTTATGATTATACAGCGATTGTAAGCATAAACGGAAAGCAGGTTTATAAAAAAACCTTAAAAGGATTTTATGATATTCCTTTTTTGATTATGGTTACTGATACAAATGCCAATGATAATCAAATGGAATTGATGATTATGGAAAGCAAAGGGGGGTTTAATGATGTATGGTACTCCGATATTGATAATCTTTACTATTATCAATACAAGAATGGAAAGGCAGTTCGTAAACAAAATCTTGCATCCTTATATAGAAAAAATATAAAAAGCGACAGTCCTGAAAATATGTTAGAGACTCAAATACATGGAATGAAAGCCAAGTCCTATTTGACGGTAAGTGGAAAAGGTGAATTATATGCAAGAATATGTTTTTATCATTCGAATTTTAACTTCATTCATTTAAAAGGAAAGTTAAAGTTAAAGAACGGGAAGTTCAAATTCTTGGCAAAAGAACTTAATATATTAGATACGAAAACAGCAGATAATCTTTACCTGGCACTAAAAGATACTAACGTTTATACCAAACCGGGTGGGAATAAAAAAGCATATATAATAAAGGCAGGAGAATATATAGATCCTTATGCTATACATCTAACCTCTAAGGGGAAAATATATTTAAAGGTAAGAAACTCAAAAGGAAAAACAGGATATATTGACCCTTCAAAGGTTTCGATTCAACTTCGAGGAACGCATCATGCCTAATAATAAAATGACTACACAGCTACTATTGATATAGTATAAGTATATGGACTTGGAGATTTATGATATGAAGAAAGCGTTAAAATCGAAGTATATGTTTTTAGTTGTATGCTCATTGTGCATTTTGTCTGGCATGGTGATATTCTCGAACACAGCATCAGCAAAAACGAAAAAAAAGCCTCCTGCAACTAAAATCAAATCTATTTATGAAGAAAAAAAATCATTACTTTGAAATGGAAAAAAATAAAGAAAGCCAAAGGCTATATAATTTATCGAGCCACAAAAAAGAATGGCAAATACAAAAAAATCAAAACCATTAAAAATTCAAAAATTACTATTTATAAAGATGCCGGTAAAGATATAGGGTTTAAAGAGGGAAAGACTTATTTCTATCGTATTGCAACATATAACGTAATCAAGAA
>Ga0153924_1001683_pt1 | contig 10534 bp, 9 predicted proteins | sample TSNJ008MetaG_FD_104709 | JGI IMG/M metagenome (GOLD analysis project Ga0153924, IMG submission 104709) | Attine ant fungus gardens microbial communities from New Jersey, USA - TSNJ008 MetaG | ecosystem: Host-associated > Fungi > Mycelium > Unclassified | place: USA: New Jersey, Wharton State...
CTTCACGTTTTAATATAGTTCCAGTATAACATATTTTGAAAGAAATGCAAATGATTTATGAAAAAATTTTCATATAATTTTCAGGATTCTTTCGGATTTATTTTCAAAAAAAAGGTAAATCTAGTGGATTGATGTACGAAATGCATAAAAAAATGAAGATAATTTTGTAAACAAAGATGAAGTCGAATTAATTTAATGAAAACGCTTGACATTAATATTTTCAAAGAATATAATCAGAGCATGATTCAGAATATGATTTTGGTACAACTAAATCAAAGGAGGATAAACGTGAAAAAGAGAATGCTTAGTATCATGCTTACAGCAGCAATGATGGGAACAATGGCCACTGGATGTGGCGGATCGCAAGAAAACAAAACAACGAACCAGGGGAATCATAACAGTATTACCATCCTGGTAGAAAGTGGCTCGCCGGCAGAGGCACTGGCGAATCAAACAGCAGCGTCCTTTGAAGCCGAGACGGGATGCAAGGTGATTATTGATGCAGTTGCTTATACCGGAATGTATGATAAGCTTTCTACGGAGATTAAGGCCAAGCAGGCGGCACATGATGTAGCCTGCATGGATGTCGTATGGTTAGCAGCATTTGCAGATGCGATTGAAGCAATCAATGATGCCGACACAAGTGATTTTCTTCCAACGCTGCAAGACAGTGGAACGATTGATGGAAATCTTCTTGGATATCCTATCTGGGTAAATACAAAAGTGTTGATTTACCGAAAAGACCTTATTTCAGAGGATCAAGTTCCGAAGACATGGGAAGAGTATCAGGCACTTGCAAAAGAACTGACAATCGCTGATATGAGAGGAACAACCGTTTTTGGCAGTGGTACGGATGCCGTATGTTCATTCCTTGATTTTGCATGCCAGGCCGGTGCCGAAGGACTTGTCTTTGATCAGGCCGGCAATGTAAACATTACGGATCAGGCTTATGTAGATGCATTGAACTTTATGGTTACGAATGCAAACGCTGATTACACACCAGCAGACTCACTGGCTACAGCATCGACAGAGTCTCAGGAACTATTCAGAAACGGAAAAGTTGCAATGCAGCTGAACTGGAGCCATCAGTATCCGGCAGCAGTAGAAACTCTTGGCGCAGATAAAGTGGGTTGTGCACCGATGATTGGCGGCAGCGCCGGCATTGGAGCAACGACAGGTCCCTGGTATGAATGTGTAATGAAGAATTCTAAAAATAAAGAGATGGCTAAAAAGTATGTAGAATTCATGTATGAGCACAATGGAGATTATATGGATCTTACATTAAAGATTGCCGGCAGGACATCGGTATATGAAGAAGCCGGAAAAGAGGCTGGCAATGAGCATACAACAGCAGTTCTTGCAACATTAGGAGCGAAACAATCACAGGCAAGACCGATGGTAGTGAAATGGCCTCAGATTGAAGAAGTTCTGGTCGGTGTTGTAGAATCCAGCTTAGGCGGAGCTGATGTAAACAAAACATTGGAAGCAGCAAAGACGGAAATTGAATCAATTGGCAAATAGAAAAGGTGGTAAGTGGGAATGAGACTGATTTCAAGAAAAACCTTATTATTATTCTTTCTACCGGGTGCGATATTTATGGGTGCGTTTCTGATCTATCCAATTATGAAAATGTTGATGGACAGTTTCTTTGAAATTGGAATTTCAGGCGATAAAACATGGATCGGTCTGGATAATTACATCCACGCATTCACAGCTGGTGGTTTTTTAAAACAATTAAAGAATACATTGATTTATATCGTAGTAGCCGTAGGCTTTGAGACGGCGATGGGTTTAGTGTTTGCCTTATTTTTCGAATTAGATTATAAAGGAAGCAAAGTTATACGTTCGCTGATGATGACACCGCTGATGATAGCACCGTTAGTAGCAGGTCTGACCTGGAAATTAATGATGAGCTCCAGTTTTGGAATTGTCAATGAACTTTTGACAAGGATTGGAATTTTATCAAGTACCAGTGATATTCTTTGGCTTGCAGATGAAAAATGGTCGTTATTGGCATGTTGTATCGCCGATATCTGGCTCACAACACCTTTTATGATGTTGATGATACTGGCGGGATTGCAGGGCTTGGATTCCAGTATGTTAGAAGCAGCCAAGATCGACGGAGCAAGTATGCTGCAGCAGGTTTTTACGATTAAGCTTCCGGTCATCAAACCAGTTTTGCTGACGGCATTGTCCGTGAGAATTATCGATGCCGCCAGAACCTTTGATATTATCTGGGCAATGACGGAAGGCGGCCCCAATCGTTCTTCCGAAACAATCAGTATTATTATCTACAAGACACTGACACGATATAACGATATTGGTTATGCAAGCGCAATGGCGGTGGTATTTATTGCAGTTTTAGTAATATTTACCCTGGTATTCATGCAGAGTTTGTGGAACCCGAAGAAAAAGAATAGCTAGTTGGCTTGAGAGGAGGCGAGTAAAGTGCTAAGAAATGGTGAAATCGGGAAAAAGCTGGGAATCGGTTTGTCGGTGATTCTCACGGTATTATGGCTTTTCCCATACATATATGTGGTTTGTTGTTCATTTAAGCCAGGATCGGAAGTCATTGCAGTTCCACCAAGATTTTTCCCCAAGGTATTGTCGTTAGAGAACTTTTCGGGGCTGCTCGAAAGAATGGATGCACTTAAATTTCTGCTAAACAGTTTGAGCGTTTCACTGATAAGCACGGCCATTGCTTTGATTCTGGGTGCTCTTGCGGCATATGCGATCCAGCGTTCAGGTGCCAAATTGTCAGTTGCATTAGTTGTTTTGGTTTTGTGCCTGAAGATGATTCCGACTTCAAGTATTGTAGTGCCGATTTATGAATTGATTTGTAATCTGGGCTTATATGATACAAAAATTGCTTTGATTATTGTATACGCAGCGATCAATATGCCGTTTGTCATGTGGACGATGTTAAGTTTTTATGAGGGAATTCCAACGACGCTGGATGAGGCGGCATTTATCGATGGTGCCAGTAGTTTCCAGACGTTCTGGAAGGTCATTCTGCCGATTTGTAAACCGGGATTATCAACGGCGTTTATATTTACGCTGCTCCTTGCCTGGAATGACTTCCTTGTTGCGTTGCTGTTGACCAGTACCAATGCGAAGACCTTCACGGTTGGATTGGCCGGATTTTTGTCAGCGTATAATTTGGATTTGGGACCAATGTGTGCTGGTGCATTCTTGTTTAGTTTCCCAGTCATGATTATCTCGCTTGCGGCTCAGAAATATATTGTGCAGGGAATGACTGCCGGCGCGGTCAAAGGATAGTTACGACACGAGGTCGCACAGATAAATGTTTGGATGTACTGAAATACTGATAAATTCAGTATATTACAAACCTCTTGTTCCGTCAAGAGTAACCTGGCAGCAGGCGTGGATTCGGTAACGGTCGTCGTGAGTTGCTGTGACAATGTAGCCCTTAAGTGGAAACCGTGAGGTAGAAGCAATGCTGCCAGCATCAGGCGGCAGGGAGCTAGGTTATGGGTGATATGGTTAACGGAAGTGAACGGTTGATAAACGTCGTGATGATCGACAAGCGCAAGATGCTGAGCCGCTTGAACCAAAAGGTAGGCAGCCAGCTGCTCTGCTTTATCCTCGGAGCACACGGATATATGGCTGCCGGCGAATAGACCGAACCTAAGTCATCTGATAAGTTATCTGTGGGAAACGTGGTAAGCCCGTAAATCTCTCCATAAGGAGTAGGCAGTCGTAAGACGAGCCGATGGACTGCGGGTAGAAGATGGTGGAAAAAGCGAATGCCTTCCTGTAATGGGAAGGATAGGGGGGATACCCTGACACGAAAGTGTGCAGACTTCCACGTAAGGTGATTGATTACAAGAGAATTTAGAGAATTTCTGAAGGAAGGAAAGCAAATGAACACGAATGAAGTGTGTGCACCTGCCCACAAAGTCTTTGGCAGTAAAGAAATCAGGCTGCATCAGGACCGGGTGAAGAAACTCCAAATGCGTATTGTAAAGGCTCTGCAGCAACAAAAACACAACAAAGTAAAAACGTTGCAATGGTTACTGACGCATTCCTACAGCGCCAAAGTGCTGGCAGTTCACAAAGTGACAACCAACAAGGGCAAAAAGACTCCGGGAGTGGACGGAATCGTATGGAAGACAGAAGAAGAGAAACAGGAAGCAGTAAACGAATTAAAAAGAAGAGGTTATAAAGCACAGCCCTTAAGAAGAATCTATATCCCTAAAAAGAACGGAAAAAAGCGGCCGTTGGGAATCCCAACGATGAAGGACAGAGCCTGTCAGGCGCTGTATCTGATGGCGCTGGAACCGTTAGCAGAAAGCGTACTGGATCATGGAACCTATGGATTCCGTGCCAGACGAAGCACAGCGGATGCAATCGAGGCGGCATTCAAAGCGACAGCAGCAAATGCCGATTGTGCCGAGTGGATTCTGGAAGGAGATATCCGTGCCTGTTTTGATGAAATCAGCCACGAATGGCTGCAAGGAAACATCCCAACCGATAAAAGAATGCTGGAGCAGTGGCTAAAAGCAGGGGTCATTTTTGAGGGGAAATACAGCAAAACAGAAGAAGGAACCCCACAGGGAGGCGTGATATCCCCCTGTATCATGAATCTGGCGTTAAATGGTCTGGGAAGCGGACTGGAAAAGAAAGTAAAAACCCGCAGGTATGAAAAAGGCAGAGGAGAGGTGAAAACCAAACTTCACACAGTATGTTATGCCGATGATTTCATAGTAACCGGAAAGAGCAGGGAAATGCTGGAAGAAGAGGTACTGCCGGAAATAAGACAATTCATGAGGGCAAGAGGGCTGGAGCTGTCAGAAGAAAAGACCCGAATCATTCATATGGAAGAAGGATTTGACTTCCTGGGTCAGAACATCAGGAAATACAAAGGGAAAGTGCTGATAAAACCATCGAAAAAGAATGTAAAAAGCTTTCTGGAGGAAATCCGCAAGGTAATACGGAAACACTGGACAATCAAACAGGAAGACCTGATTGCGATATTAAATCCCAAATTGCGTGGCTGGGCGAATTATCACCGCCATGTAGTGAGTAAGGAAACCTACAGTTATGTAGACTTTCAGGTATATAAAGCGATATGGAAGTGGTGCAGAAGGAGACATAACAACAAAGGGAAATGGTGGATAAGTGAAAGATACTTCCATAGTCGCGAAGGGAGAAACTGGGTGTTTGGCGTAGAAACCAAGGAAAAAGGATGGACGGAACTGTATCGAACCAGCGACACGAAAATAATCCGCCATAAAAAGATACAAAAAGAAGCAAATCCATACGCCGAGGAATGGCAGAGTTATTTTGAGGAGCGTGAAGGAGAGCGGATGTTTGAGGGAATGTCGGGAAGACAGGCGCTGAAAAGAATGTGGAAAAACCAAAACGGAAGATGTACGTTGTGTGGAGGAGAGGTAGAAACGGAGACAGGATGGAAAACACATAGGAATAAAGAGAACAGGAATGAAATCGTCCATCCCCAGTGTCACCGTAAGCTGCACCCGGAGTTGCAAAAGACAGCGCCGGTTTTAATAATGTGATATTGAAACTATCAATTGCTTGAGCGCAATATGGTGAAAATCGTACGTTGCGTTCTTAGGGGGGCGAACTCCGGTGACGGAGGAGCCTACCCGGTGTGCGCCGATGATGATGGAGGGGTCTTATGTCTAAGGAATTAATGCAACAGAATATTGAAAAGGCTCAGTGTGAGATAGACAGCAAAAAAAATATTGTAAAAAATGGAGCGATGCGTCAGCGTTATCATTTTATGGCGCAGACCGGATGGCTGAATGATCCCAATGGATTAATTTATTTCAGAGGAAAATATCACTTCTTTTTCCAACACAATCCATATAATGGATTTTGGGACAGTATGCATTGGGGACATGCGGTCAGTGATGACATGCTGCACTGGGAGTATCTGCCGTTAGCACTGGCTCCCAGTGAATCATATGATAATCATCAGCGTGGCGGATGTTTTTCGGGAAGTGCAATCGAACATGATGGCAAGCTGTTCTTGATGTTTACAGGAACAGCCAATGAAGGAAAAGGATTTGAGCAGACGCAGTGTATTGCATATAGTGAAGATGGAATTCATTTTGAAAAATATGCAGGAAATCCGGTACTGACTGCGCCAGAAGGTATTCCGACCGATCAGTTCCGGGATCCCAAGGTATGGAAGCACGAGGATACTTATTATATGGTATGTGCTGCAAGCCGCGATAATAATGGACAGGCATTGCTTTACCGGTCGCAAGATATGTTCCACTGGACATTTTTCAATGTGCTGGCTGAGAGCCGTGGAAAATGGGGCTATATGTGGGAATGTCCGGATTTTTTTCCCATGGGTGATAAATATGTCCTGACGTTTTCGCCGATGAGGGTGGGTGGGCATACCTCTGTATATCTGGTCGGTGATTTCGATTATGGGACAGGTAAGTTTCACTATCATATAAGTGGTGAGATTGACTGGGGCCTTGACTTTTATGCCCCCCAGTCCTTCCTGGCACCGGATGGAAGAAGAATCATCGTCGGATGGGCCAATGGATGGGAGTGGATGCCGTTATGGAAGGACTGGGGCCCCACGTACAAGGAGGGCTGGTGCGGTTCTTTCAATATTCCGAGAGAAGTGCGCATGCTGGAAGATGGGACGCTGCAGTTTCTTCCGATCGCAGAGGTGGAAACTTTGCGGGAAAATCCGATCCAGAAAGATGTGCTTGTGGTGACGGAAAAGGAGACGGAGCTGACCGCCGGAGACGGAGTGTGCTTTGAACTGAAGCTGAAGATCGACCTGGCGAAGACGGATGCTGATAAGCTGGAATTAGATCTGCGCTGCGGCGAGGGCAGGAAGACCGTATGCCTGTTTGACTTCAAAAAGGCGGAAATGAGTGTAGACAGAAATGAAGCGGACGGATGGAGCAGGGGCATCTCAAGAAGTGTGATGTGTCTAAAAGGAAAAAAGGAACTGGATGTGCATATTTTATCGGACCAGAGTTCTGTTGAAATATTTACAGACCAATATCAGAATAATCATTCCAACAACATATTTGCCGGCGATGGGCAGAATCAATTGAAGCTTCGTGCTTATGGAGGCAGTGTGACGATCAGGAATGTTGAGACATATGGATTACGGATGTGATTTTGAAGTTGAGAAATAAGCATGGGTATACAAGGAGGAATTACAGATGGCTGGAAAAAGTCATTATAACGTAACAGAGTGGAATGTTGGTAATCCTTATGAGGATATTGGCGAGGTCATCAACAGCATGATTGGGGATATTAAAAGCAATCAACCGGACGCTGATATTAATGAGGGCGGAAAGCCAGGCGCAGTGATCTATATCCCGCCAGGTGATTATCATCTTGTCAGTCAAGTAGTGATTGACATCAGCTATCTGAAAATTGTGGGTTCCGGACATGGTTTTACATCTTCAAGTATTCGGTTTAATACTTCGGAGAGTGAATTGGCAAATTGGCACGAAGTGTGGCCGGGTGGAAGCCGTATACTGGTAGATCTTGCCCCGGCAGCTGACGGAGAGGAAGGTGCAGGAGCAGCATTTTATGTTGAGCGCAGTGGGGACCCCCGAATAAGTTCGGTAGAGTTTGCTGACTTTTGTATTGACGGTTTGCATTTTTTGGATGACGGTTCAGGAAAAGCAGATCCGGAAAATACATATACGAACGGAAAAACGGGGATTTATGTTGCCTGTGCGGGGGACTCATTCCGGATTACAGGCATGGGAATCGTGTATTTAGAGCATGGAATTACTATTTATGATGCCGATGCGCTGAGTATACATGATAATTTCATAGCTGAATGCGGCAATTGTATCGAACTGCGGGGGACGGGACAGGCTTCCAAAATAACCGACAACCTGATCGGAGCCGGCTATAAAGGATATTCCATTTATGCCCAAAATTTCGGCGGTCTTTTGATAACGGCAAACAATATTTTTCCGCGAGGTGCAAGCAGTGTCTATTTTACCGGCGTGGTACGTTCCGCTGTCACAAGCAACCGATTTCATTCATTTTATCCGGGAATGCTGGTATTCCAGGATAACTGCTCGGAAAACCTGGTTTCTTCCAATCATTTTTTGCGTGACCATGAACCCTGGCCGCCTACGCAGGCATACGACAACGGTTTAGATGACTTGTATGGGCTCCTTTATATTAGCGGTAATTATAATTCTGTAATGGCCAATCACATTTCGGAAACAATAGATACCCCGTATATTACGCCGTCTGGTGCAAGACCTGTAATAATACATGTTGTTTTGGGTAAGGGAAATTATATTTCGAATAATCATATTGTCGCCACCACCGAAACCGCCAGGGTGCAGGCCGCAGCAACGGATTCTTGTTTCTCTGCGCAAGTGGGGGCTTTGCTGACGGTGGGTCAGTTGGCGGCACTTGATGTGACAACCGTACTGGTCGAAAGAGAATCGCTTCAAAATACGGTTCTGGATTCGGGAAGTGATGGGCAGGTGGTTATGGACAAGACTGTAAATGCATTCAGAGCCACTCCCATGCCAGGACAGAGTTGCTGATCAGGAAAAGGGCTGGTTTTGAGCCAGCCCTTTAAAAATATTAGCTTTTGTGATACTTGCAGCAAAGATAACAGCCATCAAATGACTTAGAGGGATTTTTCTGCTTTGCCTGATTGATAGCGTCAGAGCAGTTAAAGAAAAAACCGATGTAATTTCTGCACGTTGCCGCAGGAAGGCACTTGCACTTCAAAGAATGGATGATATGGTTTCCGCTTTCGTCTCTATTGTTTTCATAATAATAATGATTCATGATGTCTTTTCCCCCTTTCTGTTGAATTCAGCTTTGCCTGTATCTAAGAGTATACCAAAATTTGGAATAAATGGTCAAGTCCAATCGGATATCTCTTCCTTTGCGATTAAAAACGGCTTATAAGTACTTCAGCACATATAAATCCCCAGCCCTTTTATTCAATGCCTGCTGATCGATAATCCGATATCCATAGACTTGTTTTTGCAGGATTTTGTCTTGACACAATTTATCCAGGCTGCGCAAAAGGTGACGATAACTTGTTCCGAGCAGTTCCGCAACCTCTGTAAGCGTTTCGCGGAATATTCCGCCGCTTGCGATTTGGGTTATATAGGCGCAAAGCCTTGCTTCAAGAGGATGCAATACGGTTATTGCTCTATTGATATTACTTTGCATAAGTTTTTCAGCAAGCTCCTTACCAATATGATTAATAAAGGCAACATTGTTTTTCAAAACCGGCGCATATACTTTAAGCGGCAGACCAACACAAATAAAATCAGAGACGGCCTGCATCGTGGTAAAGGCGGTACACATGCCTGTCATCAACTCGACATCGCCAAATATCCCGTTAGACATGAAATAACACAATAGTAACTGCCTGCCATTTGATACGTTAAGACATACTTTTGCCTTGCCGGACACAATAAAATAAATGCAGTCAATCGGCTCTCCCTCTCGCAAAAGGTACTCCCCCTGCTCAAATAAAAAGCGTCCTGCATTTTTTAAGTCAATACCGTGCAAGCCATATTGTGAGAGCAGATCTAAATCCGATTGTATCATAGTTTGCTTTTTCATAATTCCGTCCTCCTCTATTACAGTATGACATATGTCATACCTATAAATCAATATCTTGATTATAATAATTAAAGAGGGGGTGGGAAAAATGTATTATTTGCTTGCATTGCTGACAGGCATACTAATTTCTATTATGACTGTTTTTAACGGCGGACTGACAGAAATATACGGTGTATATTCAGCGACGGTCATTGTACACATTGCAGGTTTGCTTTTCATTTTAGTTCTGATATTAAGCAATCATGAACGTCCATTTTCAAAAGGACAGGCATGGTTTCTCTATCTTGGCGGTGCGATCGGTGTAATGACAACTGCGTTCAATAATCTGGCTTTTGGCCGTATTAGTGTGTCTGCGATAATGGCTTTAGGTCTTTTGGGACAAAGTATAACCGGACTGATCATTGACAAGTACGGATTGATGAGTATGCCAAAGCATCCTTTTCATAAACGTAAAATTTTAGGGTTGCTTCTTATTTTATGCGGTATCATATCAATGATAAACAATTTTGACGTATTGGCGGTATTTCTATCATTTAGTGCGGGAATTAACATTGTGATATCCCGCACACTAAATGCCAGACTTGCCGAACATACCAGTGTCCGTACAAGTACATTCTTTAACTATTTGATTGGGTTGACAGTAGCTGTTTTTATTTGCTTTCTTTTTGGAAGAAATGAAATGGCTTTTGTGAATTTTGCCATTTCGCCAAAGCTCTATATTTACCTTGGGGGGATACTTGGGGTATGCGTTGTTTTACTAAGCAATATGACAGTTGCGAAAATATCGGCGTTTTATCTATCACTGTTTTTGTTTGTCGGACAAGTGTTTACCGGCATATTAATGGATATAATCCTTTCGCAGGTGTTCTCTCTTCGAAATCTGATCGGTGGTATTTTTGTAATTGTTGGTTTATGCGTTAATCTTCTGTTGGGATAGCGGGCGGGA
>Ga0153924_1001684_pt1:2500-10532 | contig 10532 bp, 8 predicted proteins | sample TSNJ008MetaG_FD_104709 | JGI IMG/M metagenome (GOLD analysis project Ga0153924, IMG submission 104709) | Attine ant fungus gardens microbial communities from New Jersey, USA - TSNJ008 MetaG | ecosystem: Host-associated > Fungi > Mycelium > Unclassified | place: USA: New Jersey, Wharton...
TCATTCACAGCTAGCTATCACTTCACTCATAGATAAAAAAAAAAGGTCGGAGCGAACCTTCAGATTTATATGACCGAACTGCGAGCGTGTCTCAGAGGAATACAAATTGCTGCTGCTTCAAATCCTAACAAGTCCTTATGGATTGAGGCTGACTCCAAGTGTAGATTGGATTAACATAAATTCGGTGCCACCTTTTCATGCTGGTCTTATTCTCTCACACATCTGGAAGGAGCTAATTAGGTTTCCGAGATGGAGGATGACTCACATATGGCGTGAAGCGAATCAAGGGGCTGCGGTTAACCATGAGGAGGAAGAGAAACTCTATAATGAAGGAAACTGCCCACTAGAACTCAAAAGAATAATGGTAAACGATATAGGAGTGGATCCTTGTATATTAGAGCATAAAGGCTCGAGCCTTTATGTTGTATAATTTTAGCCTTGGACTTCCCTGGGAAGACGGGATGAGGTAAGCCAATATGAATATTCCAGTGCCGACTGCATGTACGAAAAATTCTTAGATGCTAGATAGAATGATGCTGACTTTATTCGCTGTCGCTCATCATCTTCTCATGAGCTTTGACATGATGAGATAACTAGGTTTTTCTAGTCTTGCCAAGAGCGTTGTACGCGAGCCATCGTTGCTCGGATTGGAGAGCTAACCCGGGAATAGAGTGTCTTTCATCTGCGCAGGCTGCTTTCGGTTGGTTTCATAAGGGTTCCAAACCTTTCTTTGTTATGGAAAGGGGTGCCTAATACGAAGTTTATGAGATAGGCTTTCTGTATTTTGATGGGTGGCGTGCCTCTTCACTGGCCTTCTTTTCCTATGTAGACTGGCTGGCCAAGGGTGACACTCTGGCTTGGCATTGGGATTTATAATACCAACCCATATTGAATCTAATTGCTTATCGAAAGCATTCTTTGAACTAAACCCTTCGTGACGCCCGCCTTCGGATACTCCTTTTTTTTTTCCCTTAAAGCTTCTTCGCCTAATGAACAGAGACCACTCTATTTAAATGTCAATTGGTGGATCAATAAGCCTGCTTTCGACTCATCTGAATACACTTAGATTTATACTTGCTCCTAGTCTGAATACAAGGAGAAGAAAGAAAAAGACCAACCAAGCCCACTCAGGCCCAAAAAGATCAACAGAAAGAATAAGGCTAGATGAAGGGGAAGTCGTTTACGAGTTCGGGGTAGAGCTACAGAATGGCTTTCGATGCCAAGAGTTCCTCTTCCAATCTTCGCCTCTTCATCTTCCTAAGACGAGGAGAAGGAAGTAGAATACTTAGAATGCCAATGCTTTTCACAGCTTTATTAGAGAAAAGTGGATGGACGAGAGAAGTTTTGTCACCAAAGACGAGACGAGCGGGAAAGCCCTCACTTCTAATAGTAGGACAGCAAGGCTCGGAACGAGGAGCTTTCAGTCCATGGTTAAAAATCATTCTTCTTTCCGGGCGGAAGGCAATCAGTCGAAAGAACGAAAGTCAGAGAAAGTCGTGGTTGACAACCAGGACGGCCTTTACCTTTTTCTAAATCCCTTAGCGCAATGGCCAAATCGAGCAAATCCTACTGTGCCACCTATATGGGATACCGGCCCTCAGCTACCCTGATGGCACAAGCGGATTACTTACTTATACCATATTTGATGTGACACACCTGACATAGATTAGATGGTCAATTCCCTTCTTCACTCTTGTATGCATTAGACGTGCACTTTTTTGTTTAAGTGTAGCGAAGGGACTACCCCAAGGTAGGCCCGAGCGTAAGGCCTTTAAGGGTTGGTAAATCTTTCTCCTTATTTATGTGTCTCGTTAGGTTTGTCATTTTTAAAAAGTGGTTGCCTTACCTGTTCCTGATGGCCCTCCGCAGTGTTGGGGACACTTTTCTGAGGTTGCTTCGAATCAACTAGCAGAAAATTGGGAGTAATGAAGGCCCTGAAATAATCCAGAAGCAGGAACTCGGAAATTCTGCACCTTATATGCCGAAGTGGAAACACCAAAACTTACTTATCTTTAGGCAGCCTTCAATCTTTTGGCCGTCTTACAGTTGGTGCCATAATGGGGGCTGGAGAATGGATTTCCGTTATTCCGCAGTGCGGGAGGACATTGTTATGAATCTGGAAAGCCTTGTCATATACTTCGGGGCCTTCCACTTGCTTGACCCCTGAGAATACGGCCTCCAGACATTGATTTTTATGTTTATCTCTTCCGCGGAGATCGGGCTTACTCTATGCCATCTATCTATCCTTGAAGACGATGCGCCTGTTGAATTGCTCAGGGATGCTGTTTTCTATTCGGAAAATTTTCCCAACACCATGCCTGCAGCAAATTGAATTTTGCCAGCACTGTTACAGAATCCGGAAAACCGCGCCGAGATCTATCGACTATAGCATGAAAGTCGTTGTACAAGTTCGCTGTGACCAGAACCCCAAGGGCAACTTGAGTCCCGATATTCAGATTTGCAGCTATGTTGAAGAGGTGCTCTGAAATGAGACTTGCTGGTGAAACTGTGATAATGGATCTATGAAGCCAATATACGAGAAATCCTAAATGCCTCATTACCGGATCCGTGTGATGCCGTCAGTGTCTTTGCCATGGGAGCAGAGTACAGACTCGTTCTTTCAGACTGAAGAGTCTCTTCTCAATAAGAACTTAATGAAGAGCCTATCTCCTAACTCTATAAGTGGAATCCCCTTATTTGAGATTGAATCGCATGAAACGATCCCTTTTCTGCCTTCTTGGCTATTAGATGCTTAGCTGATTTCAAAGGAAAGAAACTTGATTACTTTGAAAGGGGTGACCTTCATTCAATTTATTCGATATGAAAATCGGGATCTGTTGCAGTCAAACCGTCGTTCCCATAGCCTCTTCTCGCTCATCTGCACCCGTCACTACTGAAAGCTTATCTTATCGTTCTTCTGATCTGCTCCCACTCCTGGCTTCCAAGGTCTAGCCTGGACCTCTGCCTCGACATTATCTTTCAAAGAAAGAAGATACTTCCGAGTTTCGGGACTGACTTTCTTTCCCTTCTTCCTTAGCTGGCACAGCAGAAAGAGTAGCTTACTGACATTGGCATAGCAAATACTATCTATCCTTTGCTTTCCCGTTATCCGTTGATTCCCAACTCTCCTTCCCTTTCATTCGCTTCCTCCCTTAAAGCTTCATCTCTCTCTTTCATCAGCGAACAATAAAGCACGGTGGGATGCATTGACACGACTCCACTATTGAATAGAGAGAGGGCCTATTACTAACGAGCGATTCTGGCTTTACGTCTCCATGTTGATTTGAATCTATCGAAAAAGGGTAATCCCACAGAATCATCGGGCTTGACTTTCTTTTGGTAAGGAAGAGCGCTTCTGATCGTACTTCTTTCAAGGGAGTCTGTTTCTGTCTCCTTCGGGCTCTCCTCACTGGTATCCGTGACCTAATACTGGATTAAGGGATATATAGCTCTGGTACCTGTGATACTGGACTTGAAAACTGTGCCGGGGAAGATGAAAACCGATGGGATGTGTTTACGGGCACTAAGCTATGGCTATTCTTTGAAATTGGAAGCTTTTATGAAAAAAAAAAGTGAAACGACCTTACCTGATACCCCATTTTTTGGACTCGATCAATCAATCCCCTAAACGAGTTCAAAAATGCTTTAAAGAAAATTATGCTAAAGCAGATGATCAGGAAGACATTCCTTATTCCAGGTAAGCTTTAATAGTGGAGGATGCATGCAAGTTCAACTCTCCTTCTTTTTCGAGTGAAAAGCTCGTTTTAATCATTCAAAGCGTCTCCGAGGTCAGACTATGGATATAAGCCAAAGAGAGGGCACCAGTCAATCCATCGGAATAGAATAACGACAATCATAACGTCACTCTTGATGAGAGTAAAGAGTATGATCAAGTCTCCTATCTACGCCCAAGAGGTATCTAACGTGCTTCTTTCCTTCATACGTGACAGATCTAGCTTCAGCTTCCCCCGCTTATGGCTATAGGTAAACAACTGGTGCTAAGGAGATAGAGATCGCTGAAAAGTTCCCTCCTTCACCTCCCGCACCAGCTCCGGCTAAGAACAAGGCGGATTAGAAGATCCTCGCTCATCTAAAGAAGATCCCTTCACTGCTAAGCGTCTATGACGCGCTCATACTATCCCCAGAACTGCGCCAAGCATTGATCGATGCGCTGAGGGACCCGGAGAAGTATCAAGCCCATTTTTCTTAAGTAAAGATGAAGGAGGCGTTGTATGCTCGTTATGCTGCAACGATCACTTTCACGGATGATGATCTTCTACTGGGGACAGCGGAAGACAATCGCCCTCTTTATGTTACGGGAATGATTGAGAGGGAGAGAATCAGTCGAATCTTGATCGATCCTGGCTCTTCAGCCCTTCCGCACGTTGAAAAGGCTAACGAACAAGACTCGACAGAAAGAAGGGTTCCACTACGGGAGCTGGACTCCAAAAAGTCAACGAATTCTTTCAACCACGTCCTTTGCGTTCAGCTCACTAAACCCAGCAGGATTTTCGACTTCATTCACCGGTGCCGTCTACTCCGACGCTGCTTGATCTACTGCTCCGCTCGGACTTCCGGACTCGACAGACACTGGTCACTGATGTTTGGGTAGTTCTTCTTTCTTTTGCCAGTGATGAGATTCTCGCAAGCCGCCTTACTAACCCTTCTATCCGGCATACCAACCACTTTTCATCGAGCGAAACCCTAACAATTCACATCTGTAGTCTTTTAGTCTCGTTTAATCGTCAGAGTCAGAACGAGTTGTCAACTGCCTGAGTTCTTATACCTATCCAAAGTACAAAGACTCGTCTATCAGTAGTCTGTAAAGTTCCGCCTTCTCCACTTTAGAATAGAAGTTAGGCCTTCGGAACTGAACGTAACAGGGAAAAATGGAAAAAACTAAGTCACCGGTGCGTAATTGAAGAAAGTCATTCGGTGAAAACTAGTCGACCTTTCATCACAAATTGAAGCAGAGGCACTTGAAGATCCAATTGCAGATCCTGTTGTTGAAGCAGAACCAGCTCCACTGATAGCATAGACTGTTTCAGTCGAACATTTGATCAGCGGGTGTTAAGTATAAATTATCCGATAGCAGAGGAAAAGAGAAATTCGTCAGCAGAGATGGCAGCAGGGGCGGAGGCGATCAACGAATCGACCAACAAGTGTCAGCAGAGGGAACTGGAGCAGAGCAATTGCATTTGACTTAGTTGACTGAATGGATTGGATTGACTCAGTTGACCTAGTTTGTTTCTATTGCTTAGTCAGCATCTGATCAAGACACAGAGCGAGTTGTAGATGCCGTGCCTGCAGATGCAGATATCAATCGAGTCACAGTTCTAGTCCAAGTTGGATAAACAGATAGTCCAGGCGTAGTTCCATTGTGAGTTCCAGTCCCGGATCTCGTTCGCGCTATGGTAGTAGATCTAGCAACAGGGCTTGGAGCAAGGTTTTGTAAGCATATGTAGCATAGGGGGCAAAGTGAACAGCCGTTGATCCAGCGGTAGGGAAGCCGGCATCCCGACCAGCAGCGAAAACCAGTCGGAGGCGTAAGCAGAGTGAAATGGTTGCGGAGCAAAATCCAGCGTTGAAGCGTATTCTTTTGCGGGTTGAAATGAAGCAGTAGCTTCGGTAGCTGGAGAAGAATTGATTCTGTCTCCGAATAATGGATCCGCTTCTGCTATGGATTCAAAAGTTTAGGCACACGTTGAAGTTCTTCCGTTTTTCAATGTTTAACCCAGCGGCAGAAGAAAAAGCCAGCAGCCGTAGCTTATTCTTTGTCTTGATTTCGTGGGAGCAGCGAATCCGCAGCATCCCTTCGTCGGGCCCGGATCGGTACTTCATAAAAGACATCAACTAAATAAACGCTAGAGAGCGAGTGGCGGGTGGCCTTCTTGCCCAGTTTGATAGGGTCCCTTAACCGTGGGTGGAAGCCCTTTCTAGTCCCACAGCCAAAATTTTCGAAAGAAAGACCCTGAGAATGGGTGTCGAAGAGACTGCCCTCGGGGCGGGGGAAAACGAGGCCCTTTCCTGTGACTCTGGAGGCCAGGGGACCTTCCATGCCCGACATGCAGGCATCGAGTACGCTCGGATCCCTGGCAGGCGGAAAGCAGCCTTGTATGGTTTCAGGAAGTCTGTTCAAAGGGTGCTATTGATTGTGTCCTTTTCAGTAGTTGCCATTGATCGTCCTTCAACTGAGGACGCTCACATTCTCGTTGACACGGATGATTCAGTTACCGTTGGTGAAACTGATGAGGAGAGGAAATTTGATTCACAGAAAGAGTGACCCCCAATCGCCGGGGGCTCGCTCACTTCAAGGTGCAGGAGTGGCTTAGCTTGCTTGACCCGAATTAACTCCCCACTTCGAACTCGGGTTGAGCTGTCTTGCTTGCTCTTTGAAAAAGGCTGATCTGGGTGCAGCTTGATTCGAACTTCATCATACTCAGTCTGGTTTCGAATGGGGTTGCTTAACCGATCAGCTCGCAATCTATTGAAGGAGAATCACTGCCTGAATGCGCTGCTTGGTTTGCATGACTTCGCTCTCAGTTTCGAAGATTGGCATCTACACTGCAGCAGGCAGGCGGAAAGCAGCCTTGTTGCCTATACTTGGTTGCAGGAAGCTAGTCGAATGCGTGCTCTTGTATCCCTTTCGGTGGTTTTTTGCATTTTTTGCCCTTCCTCTGAGGTTCACTAGGGCGTGGCATTCAGTTACAGTTAGTAAACGAAGGGAAGGGGGAAGACATTCAATTCACAGAAGAGAATCGGGTCTCATTCGGCGATGCCTCGCTGCAACAACTTCAAAGGGGCTTTGCGTGCACCTTCGGGTGTGGTGGCAGGATCTCGCTTTTGGTCGGAAGGGCTCTTCACATACTTTGAGTACGAGAGCAAGATGTGTGTTGCAGGTTGTTTGCAGAAAGGCTCACTGGACAAGCGTCAGACTGGTTTCAATCGCAGCCTAATGGAACCATCACGTCATGGCAAACCTTTCTAGATTTGTTCAGGAGGCGCTCCCAAGCGCACAGAGAAGACTGCTCTTCTATAATTAGAAAAGATGACCAAGGCTGATGATGAAAGATCAGATTTTGGAATATCAACAATTGGATTCCTCTGAATGAGAAGCCAAGCGACCAACAACATCTCATTGATTGGTTTATTGATGCCATGCCAGCAGACTTGCAATTCGAGCTCACTCAGGCGCTTGAACTTACTCACATGGGATGAGCTAATATCTCAAGCGCGCTACTAAATAAATAAATAAAGAAGATGAGTTATTGTTTTCATTATTAAGCTCAAGCTCAAAGACGATAAGGCATCTAATGCGAATGAAAGGGCGGAGTTGCTTATGGAAGGGAATCCAGTAAGAGTTCCTCAACCTGCCTCTTAGGGAAAGCATTTGTATCATTCAATAATCATACCCCTCGCTCGAAAAGAGCCAAGCTGGTGCCGGTATTCGCAGGAATAGAAGAGATAGAAAGGAGCTACCGGCGTAGCAGTCATGGTGGTTCTGAGAGAGCTGATGGTGAAGATGACAGCGACGATGCCCGAAGTTTCATTTCTTTCAATCCCGCTCCACGACAGAGGAATCAGAAAATAAATCCGATGGGGAGGCAGCGCTCGAGAATGCCGATTGTAGCGTTCGACGTTTCGATCTCAGATTTCGAAGGTAATATGAATGGAATGAACCCTGACGACTACTTTGATTGGATTGCGTCAATTGAAGCATTCTTTGAGTGGAAAGAATTTTCCGAGGAGAACGAGGAGAAGAAGGTCCGTTATGTGACCGCGAAAAAGGGCCTGCGCGGGCAGTCTCGTAGTCTGTTTTGGAGCAGATGAAGCACCTAATATCCTGCAGATTTTTCCTTCTCGGCTCGGCCTTGGTCTTGGGCTCGCTCGTCTTAGCCTCGGGTCTCGACGCCTTCTTATTCCTCGGGTCAGGGAGGATGGAGGAACAGGCTACATAAATTATCTAGTGCCTGGGTTTGGGCCCAGATATTTTTAAGCCAAACCGGGCGAGCATTAGATTGGAGTTTGAAGG
>Ga0153924_1001685_pt1 | contig 10521 bp, 18 predicted proteins | sample TSNJ008MetaG_FD_104709 | JGI IMG/M metagenome (GOLD analysis project Ga0153924, IMG submission 104709) | Attine ant fungus gardens microbial communities from New Jersey, USA - TSNJ008 MetaG | ecosystem: Host-associated > Fungi > Mycelium > Unclassified | place: USA: New Jersey, Wharton State...
ATAATTTAATTGCACATTTGCTCCACCACCTTCCCTATGTCCACCTCCAGGTCCACCCCCAGGTCCCTCAGGCTCTCTCTTACCATCCGACCTTGGCGGTAAGTGGGTTGGCCTAGAATCACCACGGTTCCCACCTGCTCTGTTATGATACCCTCCCCTCCCACCTCCACGCTGATAATTAGAATTGACAAAGTGCGTACCAGCTGGAGGCGGATACGATCCAGGATATCCGCGACCAGGTATGAAGCCGTGACTCTGTGGAGGTGGTGGCATAAATCTTTGTCCTGGTCCCGGCATGTGACCGTGTGGTGGAGGAGGGTGGGAGGGATGGTGGCGGTGATGGGGTGGCGGTGGAGGCCCTGGATAAAAATTTGGCTGTGATTTCGGAGGTGGTGGACCGCCACGATTAAATTGTGCCGGTGGTCCCGGAGGTCCTCCTTGAGGATTAAAATGAGAATTCGTAGAATTGAGCATGTTAGGCATTGGTATAGGATTGGGCGGCGGATGATGGTTACGATGAGCTCTTTTGTCAAATTCATGCGAAGCTTCGTATACGGGAAGACTGAAGGAGAAATGATTAAGGACATACGAGGATATGAATGAAGAAAGCTTACGATTTGGGATCTGCAGGTAAAGGATCGGTCCAGAAATAATCATGTTCTAGAGCCTGAGCAGCCGTGATACGCTCTCGTGGGTTGCACACCAACAATTTGTCGAGAAGATCAGCCGTTTCAGCACCCACACTAGCTGGGTCACGTCCTGTTCAAATCACCACAGACTGATGTAGCTCACCTCTCGTATGTCTGTTTGACCCGTCTCGCATATTGCGTTGGAAACCTCACTACTACGCCCTCACAACCAGGTAGGGCGTCATGGTTCGGCCAAGTATGTTGATTGGGCGTTCCGCACAGTTGCCATATTTTCTCCAATTGGTCCAAATCCGAAGTGCCGGGCAAAATTGGACGGCGTGAAAACATCTCTCCTAGCACACATCTTTTGGATAGAGGGTGGTATGTCCTAGTATCAGAAAGATATGATGATATGTATAATTATTACAGCTCACCCGATGCCCCATATGTCAACTTCACCCCCATACTGGCGCGCACCAAGCAGGAGCTCCGGCGGCCTGTACCATCGTGTAACGACGCAGTTGGTATACTTCCGTTCCCTTCCACGAGCATCAAGATCACCACGAGTGGCAGTAGGGTCAAATGATCGTGCAAGACCAAAGTCGGCTATTTTCAATGAACCAGTATTTGAGATAAGAAGATTGGCAGCTTTCATGTCCCGGTGCAGAATATGATTCTAGGTGAACATCAAGAGTATCCATATAGCATGATCGAAGTGCACGTACACGATGCATATACTCGGTACCTTCAAGCAATTGCTTCATATATAGCTTGATGTGACTTGGCTGTAGCTTAACTCGTTCGTTCTCCAGTAGCCCAGCTAAGTCATGGTCCATGTACGGAAAGACCATGTAGACAGATAAGGGGTCCTTCTCTGTACCTATGTCTATTGAGTTTCATAGATAGTACATAATTGGAAGACCACTCACTACGCACGACAAACATATCTAAGATGTCGACGATACAGGGATGCTGTAAAGCCTTGAGAATTTTGATCTCACGCAAAGCAGTCACTGGCATGCCCTCCTTCTCATTGTGCATTAATATCCTCTTTAGGGCGACGACAGTGCCATTCTTCCTGTTGATTGCTTTATGGACTTCTCTGTAGTTCCATTTAGAAAAAAAATCTTTAGTTGAGTATTGAACAACACAGACCCAAAAGTACCCTCCCCAAGTTTGGTCGTAAGGTCGTAATCGGATTGCACCCCACAGCCAACGAATTCTCGACCGTAAGCCGCCATCTCTTCTTTGACAGTACGACGATGTAATTGCGCCCTTTTGATCGATCTGGACTTTGGTACTTCTGGGGGTTTGAATTCAGAATTAATGCTTTGTTGCTCCTGTGCAGGCGGTGGCGGTGGCGGTAGTGGGAGCCTGCTCTGGTGTGCCAGAGTTGTAGGATTGTGAGGAGAGAATTGCTCCATCTGAGATGGGCATTTTTTTGGAACAGCAGCATTGACGCCAGAGTGAGTCTGGTTCTTATGGTCAGGAGGAAAAGGTGACATGTTCGGCAGTGGCGGCGTTGATGGAGAAGGAGGGGCAGCTTCATCTGGAGAAGGCGGCCGAGCAGCAATGGGGGAATGAGGGATGGAGGAGTTTGGCCTTGAGTACGCCAAAGGGGCTGGAGACAAGGGGCGATACGAGTCCACGTAGCGGTGCCGCTCTGCGTCGCGACTGTAATCGTACCAGTGGTCTCCTCTATCCTCCTCTCTTCGTTGCCACTCTTTGATATCCCTGGGTCTATCATCTCTGTAACGACAGTAACGGGCATGGCCATCGATACGTCCACCTCGAATTCTTCTGTCGTCGTCATCATTCCATGGTCTCCACGAATCATTTCGCTGCCCTACCATTCTGTCAAGGTCTCTGCGCTGAGGCGGACTGAAAGCTGGATCAGGGCTTCGAGGGACCAGTGATCTATACTTGTCGTGATGTCGATGTAGTGGCAAAGGGGGACGCAAGCGGGGCGACACATGCCCTAGTACTGGCGAACGAAGACGCTCCCTTTCTCGGGGCTGATACCTCGATTGGGGGTGATAGAATCGGTCGCTGCGATCAGATCCACGCGAGTAAGATGGCTCCCAATGGTCTCCTCCGCGATTTGACCATCGTCTCGGATCTGCTTCTCGCTCTTTGTCTCGTACTCTTCGTTCGTCATCGGCTGGCCTGTCAAACAAGGCAATGACAGCCGGATCCCTGGGTTCAGAGAGAGCCGGAACTGCTGCGCTGGGAAGAGGATCGCCTTTCTTCTTGAATGGAAAAGGAATCTTAGTTTTCGCCGCAGTAGGTTTCGAAGGCGAAGACAAAGAAGGGCGTGGCGAAAGGTCGTCGAGCTCGCCCTCTTCTGGAGTCGATGGAGTAGGCCTCTTTGAAGCTCTAGCACCCTCTGGAGAGCCTGTAGCAGGTCTTTTCAACGGAGCTGTGGCCATGGTAGACGCCACTTATGGTTGCGCAGAAGAGCTAAAGCTGACATAAGCAATGTTTTCAGCTATAAGCAGCCGGGTTTCCGCTTTGTCTATAGATCCGTGTCCGTGCGATTCCCAGGATTAAATGTGAAGGCGCTCGATCAGAATGAGTCAGGAAGCACTGAATAGAGAACTGAATACTGTTCGGTCTTGAAATTTTATCCGGTGGGAAACAGCGTAGACAGACATCTGAGGAGCATTTCTCATGCGGTTCTTTTTTTCAATTTATTCCACAGGGCTTGGTGATTTTCTATGTGTGGTTCTCACCATGAACATTCCAGCCTTTCGTTTTCAATAGGGCCAAATAGAACTTGAACTCTTATATCGGGTTCTTGAAATTGGTGTTGCTGTCATGGCCAGTGAACGGGAATTCCCTCCAGGACTAGATGGAAGGCTACGCTATTTCACCAGCGGCGGTGATGATGTGGCATGGCTTCCGCCACTTCCGATCAAATATTATACTGTAGCACACATCATCCAGAACAACAAGGTAAAAATGGACCGAATAATGATAGGAATGATAATTGAGAAGATACATTGTAGCTCCTTCTCGGATATAAGAAACGAGGTTTCGGACAGGGAATGTATGTTTGTCTACTCATCCCCACATCGAACTATCATTGACTTCACGTAGATACAATGGATTCGGTAAGACAAAAAGTTACAAAAATGGGAAACCATCATTAAATTCCTAGATCAGGAGGCAAAGTTGAGCCAAATGAAACATCACTCCAGGCCGCCGTGCGAGAGTTAGAGGTACGTTGCTCTTAAACCCAACAAAATTCGGCATTGAGATGAGATCAGGAAGAAGCGGGCATCAAAGCATCGCTCAAGCACGTCGGCGTTCTCTTGTTTGTTGTGAATGGAGCTGAAAAGACCTTTCACATTGATATATACTACGCTCGGTCCTTCGAGGGGACGATCACTGAGTACGCGTTCATAATTTCTCATCTCAGCGCCGAATGGAAAAACCTGACATCCACAATTACGACCTAGGTCAGATGAAATGAGACCTGAATGGTTTTCTCTATCCCCCACAGACAACCAAGAAGGTTTACCCCCTGTCCCTTGGGACCAAATGTGGGATACTGATCGGCTCTGGATACCTCTGGTGCAAGAAGATCAACCATTTCGGGGCCGGGTTGACTTTGATAAAGATGAGAAGGGTACCTTCTTACTTAGAAAATGGTGGTATGGGCTGCTGGAAGAGTAAACAGACCTGCATCCTCACAGTTCGAATAATGGAATCGTTATCAAACTAATTCTTGGCTGCTCAACCGCAAAGGTCCGACCAGATTTTCCCCTCATAGTTCAAAAAAACAAGATCTATCCCATAGACAGTTTCCTTCTCTCACATACAATATGCAACACAATTTTATGTGTCGTTCTCGACAATAAAATCAATTCAACCTTGAGATTCAAACTGCAACAGACGACACCCTGACGTCGCGGATGTAGGTATATTTATAAATTGATAAATTTGGGAAAGCCCATATTTTCCCAAGATTTTGGGAAAAACCAAAGTTCATTTGGCTCATGTCAAACTGCACTGGGGGAGGTAGAACTGTAGCAGGCATCAACGTACCCAGATTTTGCAGAAGCATGTGTTGATTGGAAATTTGTTGTTAATTTGCTCCCTCCAGGAGGTGAACGAGGCAAAACATCTTTAGGGATCGGAGAGAGCTTTTCTTGCATCACAAACATCAGAAAACAGGCGGAAGTGGGAACTGAGTATTTTGTTAGAGAGCAACTTGTGTAACGGAGAAATCAGCTACAAAAGACGCTTGTTTGCCTAGTCAGGGTGGGATCAGTATTCCATCGTGAATAAGGAGCAGGTTGAACACACCGACATTAGTCGCTCGAATTTTACCATCATCATTTCCTCCATCCCCGCCCTCTCCTTCGTATGCTGCCGCATAAGCCTCGCCCCGTCTGCTTTTTGCGTCGACGAACATCGACACGCTACCACCGCCGACAGTTTTGTCGCAATCTCGAAGAACTCGTTCTGGAACAAATCCAAACAGATCTGGAAGAGTGAGATGCCTAAACGATACTAGGGACAGGAAAGTCAAACAAACCTCTACCAATTCCTCCTCGATAACTAAACAACAAAAAACTCCAGTTAGCTTTGCCTGATCCAATGTCTTCAGTGTATGAAAACTAATCAGCTGAATATTCATAGAGGAAGCAGAGTCTAGCAATGAATCCAACCCTGAAATCATGCAAGAACGGGAAAAAATCACTCACACTTCGCTACTCCATGTATCCATTCTATTGGGTTCTCGCCGCCAACTTGGTCGACCCAGCGATACATATGGCAGTTTCGATTTTATTTCCCTTCAGCATCCAGATCTTCCCTGCATTCTTCAACAACTCAAATATCCTCCACGCCCGTTTACCAAGCAATTCTTAATTATGATTCAATGTATCCCCGATCACATTCTGCATCGCCTCATTCCTTCCTTTCAATAACACGCATCATGATACTTCTTCTCGTACCGTTGGCGAAAACCTCTTTCTTGTGATAACGAGCATCCTCAGTCCTTCCTTCGCCATATTAACATCGCGTCGTTGTGCGATCTTTGACATCATAACATCGACTCCTTTCTGCAAGAAGAGAATTTCGTGTGTCGAAGCATAGCGGTCGATAATTTCCCATACAGTTTGATTGAGATGTAAACGGGAAGATGGATAGGATAGAATGTGACAGGAAAGATGAGAACCTGACGGTGTTTGAAGTTACATACATGTACGATCGCGCAGAACAAGAGTCAACCAATGGAGGCTGTCTGATTGACAATGCTACTTCGTCTGGGGAGGATGACTGGAGTAACCTGGGATAGGGTAAAAGATACGTCATGGGCAGACCGAGAAAAGACTTGCATTGAAACAAAGAGCATGACTGAGAACTACATCTTTCACACTTGAAGACATGTCTCATTGACCTCTTGGCGACTGAATACCGGTGGATAGCGTTGCCCGTCTCATCAATACTGGAAACAAATACAGTCAATTATGAAAAAGCGAAAACAAAGATACCAGAGCACTTACCATTATTACTCGAAGTACCAAAAGTCAACGTCAATTGATGAGCGACTTCGTCCATCAAGTCCGCACCATATGATATCGTAGCCATATACAATCTGAATCAAACCTCCACTCAATAAATAATCCTCCTTAGTTCCTCAGAAAGCGTACTCGCCTTGTATTCGTGATCTGGTGGGCGTATACTATTTGACCCATGTCTGGAATGACACGGAGACTAGACTCATATTAAAGGTTTGTCAGTGATGAAAAGAAAAGACAACTTACCTGAAGGGTACGATTGAAGAAAATCGAATCAGAAATCTGAGAATGTAGACATATCACGACCGCCTAAAGCCATCCAAAGCAGCGAGAGCGAGCGACAACACACATGTTACAGCAAACAAGATCCACGATATTCGTTTGATCAGAAAGCTACGGAAACAAGCACATACCTTTTGTTGATGAATCAGCAATCTAAACCCGTCTTCGGATTATTCGTATTCATGTCGCTCTCGTATCTTGCCTCATCTGAACAACAAGTCCAGAGTGTACTATACTAGTATCAAATCCAACCATCAGGTCAGGGTGCTTGACTGATATGTCAAAGTATTATGTCATCACACTGTACACTCTCGCTGTCAAGATGATGTGGGCCAGCACGCAAAAGCTTTCATTGTGTGTCCGTACTGCTGTCTCTCTCATCTCACCTGGTCATTCAAAGAAGCCAACAATATACTCTCTTCAGAATGAATTAATTTGCGAAATTTTTTTCCATTTGGACACTCAAGGGTTGTACTCTGTCAAATTGATATGCTCCCGCACGTAGGTTCATCATATGTACACTTATCACGAATGCCAGACATGTAGACTGTTCTACAAAGCCACAAAATTACGTCAATTCTGGCAACAAGTTCTTTGTTCCACTGGGCCCCGCCGGCTCAGTTTTTCCAAGAAACTCTCTACTTGTACCCTTCAGGAAGTGGAGCACTGGGCTACACGAAGCCTAAATATATATGAACGCTGGGTTTTAGATGTTCCACTTGACCTTCGACAGCGTGTTTTCCAATACTCTACAAAAGCAAGGATAATGGAACATGAACTGCTACCAGGTGGACGATGGCTGCTGACTAGCAATTATGATAATCAGTACATTCTGTACGACCTTAACATGCCTTCGCCTCAACTTCACGAACTTGCTAATCCGGGGAGACGCGACGACCAAGATAGTAACATAGATGAACTATTCTCTTTCAGAATATGGATTGATAATTCGAAAGAGCATCTATGCTTTCGCTTTGTTGTTTGGAATCGTCCAGGACAATCAGAAGGTGAGTATTTCTGACATGGAAGGTAGTTGCTGACCTGTTCTCTCCAGAAGGCCGTGTAACGCGAGTGTTTATCTACGAGACCAACGTATTTGAAGACGGAGAGTGCACTACAAATACTACAAATACCTTATACTCGAGACGAAGCTACTTCTTGTGCTACAAAGCAAGTATGGCCCTTTCGGAAAAATATTTGATCGAAGTGCGAACGATAGGGTGGGAGTACAAGAAAACTGATAGGTGGAGACTGGTTCTCATTGAATACAACATCGATGACCCAGAACAAGCTGAGACAATTGTACGCATCACGAGGAAGGACCATGTAGTAAGTGCTTTCTCGTGCCTTCAGCAATTCTTACTCGGGTCGTTCTTCCTCAGAGAGATATCTTCATCACAACAAATGACATTGTGGTAGCAATTGGATTCGAATTTATCAGCCTCTACTCCATCCAAGATTTAAAAATGCATGACAATCAACTTGTATTGCCACGACAACGTATCAAGATGAATTTTCATACTATTTGTCGACCATTTTACGATCGAGGTTTCAACTGGATGATTAATCTCTGCAAATACGAGTTTGTCCTTATACGATTACCTCGGGATCTAAGCAGTCCTCCTCGTATCGTTACATTCGGTCGTAATCCTGCTGAACCTGGCCATGGATGGTTACCTGGTTTGGTAAGAAGGGATGCCGCTCTTGCTCTGTATGGTAACTGGGCTGCAAAAATCATCACATATTCCTGGGATGTGGAGATGACACAGTGTGTGTTTCAGATGAAGGATATCAGGATCCCCCAGGTCGCTTTCTATCCCAACGACCTTTTGAATGTTGGGCTTGATATGGCCAGTGGACGGTTTGTGTTCATTGATTGCTGGAATTGCATTATTTTGGATACACCACCACCAATCAGTCCTATAGACACTTTAAATGGGTTGTTGTAGAGAACAAGAATCAAAAGAAACATTGAACCGAAGCTACTGAATAGGTTGTAGTAGATGCCGATGGTGAGAGATAATTCCCCGTTGGGTTTCATAGTCATGCTCACTCTGGTAGTAATGGTGCTTGTTGCTGTTCCAGTAGTAGAAGTGAACAAGGGTTGAACAGACGTTGACATCGCTAACTGCGCTGCCAGTGTTATGTCTCAAGTGAAGCTGGTAGGGCGAGGTCCGTCGCGACATGTCCATGATCGTTGTTATTAAAGTAAACCGACACGTCGATGACGCATAATTTTATTACCCTACATCGTAGTCCTGACTCCATATCAGTTTCAATCATATTGTACCTCAGCCGTCTACCACATCGGGTGACGACTGAGACATATTCTGAATTATAGTTGTTGGTGACAGTGGGTTAAGATTTTGTAGACGATTCAAGTTTCCAGGCGCCCCCAGATGCTAAGGGTCCTTAGCTGTTATCTTGCTGGTCACACTTAAATTGAGCCAACGCAAGGCTAAGAAAGGAACCTTGAGCGTTGTCACTGGTGATGGTAGATTTAGCAGATACAGCGGCACGAATATGAGAGGATTTGAGGTTGGAGGCTCATTTGTACCGACATACAAGCTAATTGGACACAGTAGGAATAGCACCGATTACGTGATTCGCTTATACCCATCGTCGTGAACATTGTTAACCTCTCATCCAGGTTCCAAGATGATGGGGACCGATACACAAAAGCTTTTGTCGTGTATCCAGACTGCTGTCTCGCTCGAACGTTCGAAGACATCAGAATACACTCTCTGTGCAAATATAGCCAACAGCCATAACCGGTATTAGCACCAGCCGACGCACCTGAAAAGCGGTAGGTGTATCTTTTGGATAAAGAGGCAGAAGCGATTCTATTGTATCCATGAGAGACGTAGTAGCTTTATATACGGAGAGATTAAATGATAGTAATGATGCGAGAGTATAAGTATTTACTTGATTAAATACCAACCGAATTGCAATTTTTATACACTTGGACGCGCAGGGATTATGTTCTGTCAAACTGGTATGTTCCCCCGCGTATATTAATCATATGTATACTTATAACGAACGCTAGACAAACAATCGACGAAGCCACAAAATCACGTCAATTTTGGCAGCAGGTCCTCTGTTCCACTGGGCCATGTCGGCACAACTATTCCAAGAAACTTTCTATTTGCACACTTCAGGAAATGGAGCACTGGGCCACACAAAGCCTGAGTATCTACGACCGTTGGGTTTTAGATATGCCACTAGAATTTCGACTACGTGTTCTCCCAGACCCTACAGCAGCACAAATAATGAAATGTGAACTACTACCAGGTGGACGATGGCTATTGACTAGCAACAGTCAAAATCAATACTTTCCCTATGATTTACACTTGCCTTCTCCTCGGCCACAAGAAATTGCTAATCCAGGGCAATACGACCATGAGGACGGGACGCTGGATGAATTCACGTATCTTAGACTATAGGTTGATAACTCCAAGGAGAATATTTGCTTCCGCTTTGTTGTTTGGGGTATTGCAGGTCCGTCAGAACGTAAGTCATTCTGAAAATTGGAAGACTGTTGCCAACTTGTTCTCTACAGCAGATGATGCGACACGAACGTTCATCTACGAGACCAACGTCTTTGAAAATGGGAAGAACTATTCTTGCACTACAACAACGGTATACTCAACCCGAGGTTATCTCGGGTGTCACAGACCACACATGGCTCTTTCAGAAAAATATCTAGTCGAACTACGAGCGACAGGATTCGAGAGCAATAATACTAAGAGATGGACACTGGTCCTCACCGAGTACAACCCCAATGATCAGGGACAAGTTATAGCATTTGTAAGTCTCAGGAAAGGGGAGAATGCACCTGTTGTGAGTGCTTCCTCATGCCTTCAATTCAATACAATGATTTTCACTCCAATCATTTTTCTCCAGAGATGGCTGTTCTTCACAACAAGTGACATGGTGGTAGTAATTGGGCCTGCATTCCTCAGCCTCTACCCTATCCAGGACCTCAAAATGCATCACAAGAAACTAGTCTTGCCACTACATCGTATTAAGTTGGCTTGGGATGACATTTCTCGACCATTCTACGATCGAGGTTTGACTGG
>Ga0153924_1001686_pt1 | contig 10520 bp, 9 predicted proteins | sample TSNJ008MetaG_FD_104709 | JGI IMG/M metagenome (GOLD analysis project Ga0153924, IMG submission 104709) | Attine ant fungus gardens microbial communities from New Jersey, USA - TSNJ008 MetaG | ecosystem: Host-associated > Fungi > Mycelium > Unclassified | place: USA: New Jersey, Wharton State...
CTTACAAGATAGATGCTAGCTAACCTTTACACAGAAATTCTGAGAGATGAGCTCCTCAAATCCTTGAAGTATTATGACCATCAGATAGAAGATGTTTATTTTCAGCAAGACAATAACCCCAAGTACATCTCAAAATTGATTGGCCAAGAAGAGGTTCTAGGACGATGATTTCAGAGTTCTTATATGCCTGGCACAGTCTCCAGATCTTAATCCCATTAAACGCCTTTGGGATCATCTCAAGAAAAAGCTTGATGACTATGAAAAACCATCTAGGGGGGTAGCATGAGCTTTGGGCTAGGAATAGAATGAGAAGTGTGTTTATTACCATAAACTTGGTTAGTGTTAGTACACAATTGTGATGTTCTTGCCATATTCCAAGTGTCAAACCCACCTTTGTCCTTGTCACCACCACTGAACTGAGTGAGTATCAAAAAGTGCTGTGGCTTTGTAGTTTCTTTGATTCTATCAAGTTTCTATTACCACACCCACTCTCCAGTCTGGTATCAACTTCATTACTAATTACTACTGGCGATGTCAATAAATGTTCTAAACATCTCAATAGAATATATAGGTTTATGATGATGTCTTGCTCCCACACTCAAAGTGTTCTTGATACGAGGTGAGTGAAGCTATAAAGTTATTCTTGAGTTTCAGTTTTTCCATTGCTTCCCCCTATCCTAGGAACAGCTGCACTGCCCCTCTTCATCACACTTGCGAATATCGCGGGGGTCTCTCGCTCTCGCTGAGTCAGACCCAACTGGCTTTTGGCTGACTGAGGCTGCACAGCCACGGTTCGCTTACTCATCCCCTTGCTGCTCCAACAAAAAGGCCGTCACCCCCCCGCTTATTCGTCAGCCTTCCTAACCCTTGCCAAATGTGAGTGTATGTTTTTCGACTGGTCTCCAGGTCCCTGTGGAGTGTGTACATGTCCGGCCATTTGGATGTGGTGGATTGAGCTGGATGGGAGCTCTTAGGGCTGGATGACGTTTTGCGAAATTTTAGTGTTGACGGTTTGATGATTTAGAAGATTAAAAGATTAAACGATGGGTCGTCGTCCTGCTCGCTGTTATCGTTATTGCAAGAACAAGCCGTACCCAAAGTCGAGGTATAACCGCGGTGTTCCTGATCCCAAGGTGCGTCTGAAATTTGGGTTTGTCGCTGGAAAAAAAATGATTAACATCGTGCGACAAGATCCGCATTTTTGACTTGGGCCGGAAACGTGCGTCTGTGGATGAATTCCCGTTTTGTTGTCACTTGGTGTCGGACGAGTATGAGCAGCTGTCGAGTGAAGCTCTCGAAGCGGCTCGTATCTGCGCCAACAAGTATGTGACCAAGACGTCTGGCAAGGACTCGTTCCATCTCCGGGTCCGAGTGCATCCGTACCACGTTTTGCGTATCAACAAGATGTTGTCTTGCGCTGGAGCTGATCGGTAAGTGTGGGGCAGAGACGGACAGGTCGTCCATTCTTCTGGATCTGCCAACGCTAATCATAAGAATGGAGCTAACAACGAACATTGTTGGTATATAGTCTTCAGACGGGCATGCGTGGTGCTTGGGGCAAGCCATATGGTACGGTTGCACGTGTCAACATTGGACAGATCATCATGTCCATCCGGTGCAAGGACAGCAATGCTGCTGTCGTTCGAGAGAGTCTGCGTCGGGCGTCGTACAAGTTCCCTGGTCGGCAGAAAATCATCGATTCGAAGAAGTGGGGATTCACGAATGTGAACAAGGAAGATTATCCGAAGCTTAAAGAGGAGAAGAAGGTGTTGCAGTGAGTGTGGCAATTTACATTGTGGTTGATGATGTGACTGATGGGTGTGTCTACAGGGATGGTGCTTATGTACAGTTTATTCGGCCCAAGGGCAATTTGGAGCAAAACCTGCGTAACCAGCTGCGTGCTTAGAGTAGCGTAGTGGAATAGCATGATGATGGTGTGGATATAGTGCAAGTGTGTAAGACAGAAGTGGAATGTTGATGGGACGTAAAGAGGAGGGCTCGGAAGGTTAAATGACAGTTGTCCGGGCAGACCGCGGGCGTGTGCCTCATATTCACTACTCCGTCCTGGCAGTGGACGGAGGCTAGGGGAAACGGGGCATAGATTAAATTCCAATATTCCTTGGTGCACCGTCTCTCTGGGAATTCAAATCAACTTGAAATCTCGGTTTAGTCTGCATCGAGGATACACTATGACGTCATCCACACACCAGACAATGTACTTAAATCAACTTTCCATTTCTTTTCCTCATATGGCCGCCTATTCTGCTGAGCTCAACTTCCAGATCCCCTCCTTTGTCTGTTCTGTAACCCCAACCCTAGCCCTGGGTGGTGGTGCTGAAGTTTTGCCTGTCAGTCTGCTCTCTGATGACCAACTCGCCAATTTGTGGTTCAGCAACAATGGCTTTGCTCCCTGCTCCTTCCATGACCAGTCTGTCCTTGTTTATTGTATAGTCTACTTGTGTGCTCACCCCGGGCAGATACCAGCAGCAGGGCGACGACTCTGCCTATGGACCATCTGCTCGGCAGATCTCTGTATCAGCGCCATTTGAATTCGACTCTTACATCCCCCCAGCAGCCCAGCCACTGCCTGAAGCCCAGCCTCTGCGGTCACTGACACAGGCAGAGCTCTCTGCGTTTATCCATCCTCAGGCTAACCCCGCGGTGCTACTGTACACCGCCCCGCCTCCAGACCTTCCTGCCCCATCCCCCCTCGGCCTGCCCGTATACTCTGCCTCTGGCTTTGATCTTCTCTCCATTTTAGCACGCGTCGCTAATCGCCCTCATCCTCGTGTCCACCTCGGCCCGGTTGATCTTACATGCTCTTTCGTGGTCGTTGATGTCCGCAGATTCGATCATTCTATCGTATACTGCTCTCCAACCTTCTGCCGCCTTACTGGTTACTCTGAGCACGAGGTTATTGGTCGTAATTGTCGCTTCCTTCAGGCCCCGAATGGTCAGGTGCACCGGGGAGAGACACGCCACTTTACTGACCAGACTGCCGTTGCCCATCTAAAGAAGAACCTCAGCGCTGATAAGGAGTGCCAGACCAGTATAGTCAATTACAAGAAAGATGGAACTGCCTTTATCAACCTTGTCACGGTCATTCCTATTCTCGGGGGTGTCTCTGGTCTGCCTCATGAGGAGTTCGATGTTGTCTACCATGTTGGTTTTCAGGTCGACCTCACTGAACAGCCTAATGCCATACTCGAGAAGCTGCGCGACGGCAGCTATCTTGTTGATTATGCCGCCCACTCTCGTAATCAGATTCTTCAGCCACCCTCTCTCGGTCCGTCCAACGTTCATCTCAGAGACAGGAAGTCTCAAGTCATTCCTTCTGTCCGCATATCTCGTGACCTCAAGAAGCTTCTCGCCGACCCTGTCTTTGTCAAATCTATTCCTGTCACTTCTTCGACGACGGTCCCCTCTTCTCATACTTCGTCCTCTGTTCGTCCAGAGACCGACTCTCATTCGTCTTTCAACGGACACAGTCAGCTGTTACATCTCATGCTGCTCGAAGCTTTACCCGATTTCATCCATGTCGTTTCGCTCAAAGGTAACTTTCTCTATGTGGCGCCCAGCGTGCGACGAGTTTTGGGATATGAGCCTGATGAGATGGTTGGAAAAAGTCTGTCTGATTATGCACATCCGGAGGATGTTGTTCCCCTCATGCGCGAACTCAAAGAAGGGAGCGCTACCGGACTCGCAACCATGTCAACCTCGACTTTGGACGATGGTGGTGGTAGCGGACCGGGAGGCGGAGGAGGAGGAGGAGCGAGCAGCTCCAATACATCGGGGCTCGAGCCAATTTCATCTCCAGTTGTGACGGGACTGCCCATGGCTCCCCGTTCTGTCGATTTGCTCTTCAGGGCCCGGACAAAAGTGGGGGTGTACGTTTGGATTGAATGCAAGGGTCGTCTGCATGTGGAACCAGGGAAGGGTCGTAAAGCGATTATCCTCAGCGGCCGTGCCAAGGAAATGCCAAATTTGGATTGGCATTCAATTGCAAAAGGCGGTGGTCTGAGTTTGCCTGTTACCAAGATGGAAGGATCTTGTGGTGTTGGTGGCAAGGGTGATGATGAGATGCGGCGCAGCACAATGGAGACGGAGGTGTGGGGTACGATGTCGAGTGGAGCGTGTGCTGGTGGTGTTGCGTCGTTTCTTGTCGTGGGCAGTGGGATGCCGGATGTGTTGGGCTGGAGTTGTTCGGAATTGGTGGGGAGGGAAGTTGCTCATTTGATGGTGGATGGTGTTCATCAGTTTAATGAGGAGTTGCGTGTGGTGAGAGGTCGAGAGGGGATGTTGGGTCCGAGTCCGAGTTTGAGACGGTTTTTGTGCAAGATGCGGCATAAGAATGGAACGGCTGTTGATGTTGTTTTCGTCATGTATAGATCTAGATCTATGGATCGAGGTGTGTTTAAATCTAATGGCAGGGAATCGATGTGTGGGATCATTTCTGCGCCGCTGATTTATCAAATTCGGACCTTGTCCTCGTCTGCCTCCTCGTCGTCGTCGTCGTCGTTCACATCGTTCACATCATCATCATCATCGTTTTCATCATCACCGTTGACGACGACGGCAACTTCGTTTGTGCATTCATTGGACGCTGGTGTTTTTGAAGAGTTGGAGACGACGAGGGATTCGAGTTGGCAGTATGAGATACAGCAAGTGCGGTTTGCGAATCAGAGGTTGGAAGAGGAGATTGTAGGGTTGAGGAAGCAGTTGGAGGAGGTGGGAGAGAGGCGGAAGAAAGTGCGTGAGGTGCGGGGGGAGGAGGGATCAAGTGTGTGTGAGGAGGAGGGAGGAGGTGTGTGTGAGGAGGAGGGAGGAGGAGGTGTGTGTGAGGATGTGAAGGATTTGAGTGCGGTGTTGGATTGTTATGTGCCCTCGGTGTCGACAAAGTTTGCGATGCATCATTCGGCTGGGCCTTTGCATCTTGATTTTGACCTGTTCTCTTCGTCGTCGACGTCGTCCTCGTTGTCGGCGTCTTCGTTGTCTGAACGGCTTCATCGACCTTATACGACGGCAGCGGCGGTAGCGGAAACGAGGCATCATGAGCTTGTTCCTGATTATGCGATGGCTGCGATACCGAGTTATGTTTCTCAGTTTTCGACGCTTGCTTCGTTTTCTGCTCGTGAGTGGGAGGATTCTGCTTTTTTTCAGCAGCAACAGCAACAACAACAACAGCGGCACCAGTACCAGCACCAGCACCACCAGCAACAGCAACAGCAACAGCAACATCAGCACCAGCAGTCTAGGATACAGGGCCTTAAACGGTCTTGGGATTTGATTCACAAATGACTTGACTTGATGATGATCCAACACGTCATTCAACACGTCCTGATCTTATCAGTTGCTCCCATCTACCTTTTTTTTTCTTTTTTCACCCACCACCCAACTCCCAATTTGCCGGGTCGGGTTCTCCTTGACTAACTGATTCAAGACGTCGCTGTATTCAGAACGCGACACGACGAGGGAGGGGTGATGCTTATGCTTTACAGTGCTTCACAGTTACAGGAGAATTTGCTGCTGATTTCGTGCATCGGTGTAAAAGTAGATAGTGATAGTGATAAACTCATGTGGACTTTTTTTTTTTAACCTACATATGAGCGTGCTGCTGAAAAAAAACATAGTCTAGGTCTAGGTCGCCCTTCCTCTTTTTTTTTTGGTTTGATTTGGTTGAATTTGGTTGCTTTTTCTGGTTTTGGGTCATGTTTTCGGGGTTTTTTTTTAATGACATCATATCATAATATGTAGTGTGCATTGATGCGAAGCGATAGCGAAGCAATGTGCAATGTGAAGCGATAAAAATATATATAGGTGATTTGCGTCGGTGCCTTTTTTTGATCAATGCGGAACCGAAAATGCGATCGAGAACGTATGGAACGTATCTCTATCTCCCTCCCTCTCTCTCCCTCCCTGTTTCTCAAGGTAACGGTTCACGACTGCTCGATAAGCGGTTTAGATGGATGTACACGTCCGTACCGAACCCATCCATCGCGATCAGTCGTAGATCTCCGCCGAAGTACCTGGCATACTAAATCTCCAGTGAGCTTTTCCATACACAGAATGGGTACAAAAATAGACAAAGGAATTGTTTTTAAAAAAGGAAAAAGGGGCACGCACCAATCTCGACAGTGGGAGTCCATATCCAAACCCAGCCATCGGGGCTTTAAAATCACTCGCCTGAAAATCCTGATCAATCCGCTGTCCTTCCATCGTCGTATACATATACGTCCATATCAACGGAATAGCGCTCCTCGGAATCCCTCCTCCCTCATCCGATATCTTAATCGTGATATCCTCTTTTCCTTCAACGACCACCACTTTGATCGGCGGGAAACTGTCTTCTTTGTCGACCCCGAAACGCTCTACGACGGCCCGCAATGAGTTTTTTAAGAGCTCGAAGACGATGTGGGAGAGGTGCCCGGGGACGTAGGGGAATATGAGGTTTTGAGGACATATGAGTTGGACAGGAGGCCCTTTGAACATGGCGTAGTGTTCTTCGCAGACAAATCGGGCGTTTTCGATGGCTTCTTGGACGATGTCGTGTACGTTCTGTGTTTGTTTGAGGTGAGTGGGAAGAGTTTTTGGAGGGACAAAACAAATGCTCAACCGCTTTTGTGCAAATGATGCCGACGTAATCTTCGTGCGCTTGGTGAGTGTTCAGTGCAACATCTGAAAATCCAGGCATCATCGACTGAATACAACGGGTTTGGAGTAGAGCGATTTTTGTCTTACGTTGGCCTATTAGAAAACGGATTCCGATACGAGACATGTAAAATCGATCCAGCCAAGACTGGATATCGTGACCGATGTGTCGAGCGTTGTGACACCGTTTCCACTCAAGAACGCCCTGAGCGACAGTTGTAACGGTCGGGTCATGCCGTGCCTTGATATGTTCCAGCAACTTGGTAAAGCGTTTGTTGTAATCTTGGACCTCGGGCGGGAAGTCCGTTTTGTTGGTACTTGCATAGTATCTGTGAAACACAGTTGATTTTTTCAGTTCTCTCCAGAAAGGAAACAAAATTGATTACCTTCGTTCCATGGGAATTCTCAGCCGCAGTTTGTTGAAACCATTTGTACCATTTCCGTTCACATTCGTGTTGTTTGCACTACCGGCTTGAGAGTGTGTCTGGTAGTCTTCCGAGTTCATCAGAGGTTCGAGAGATGGGTTAGGAATCGACTCCGGTAGTGTAACTTCACCAGGGCGGGGCGCCATGAGTGCTTGACGGACCCTCTGTGAAATTTGGATAGGAGGAAATGTAATGAGTTCCTGGACTACAAGGTCAGCATGCGTGGGTGAGGGGGGGAAAGAGAAATTTGGGGCTGTTACTTCAAAAGACTGGGCATACCAGTTCTTCACTTTTTTGATGGAGGGCACAGTGCTGAGATTATGAGGCAGCTCGTCCAATTCCTTCACACGATGAGCCAGACGCACGGGGAGTTCCTCTGACTCGATCGTTTGCAAGAGTGTGGTACTAAATGGCTGTGGCTAGCGCACCTGCAAGGAACTGGCTAGCCTTTAAAAGTGTACCCTGACTTGGGTTCTGGCCGAAGAGAACCATCTGCTGAAGGGAGACTAGACGAGTATCAGACGGAGCAGCAAGAGCAGAAAAAAACAGACCGCCCGTTTGTGGAAAGGATGCGAAATGGTGGATCTTGTCCCATAGAGCTGGGGAGATACGAAATCCAGCGGACATGACGTTGAAGCAAAACCCGGCATTGCATTTTCAATATCAATCTCACCGACTCATCTGAGAATCACATGCCTTCGCATGGTCACGTGGGCATGATTAGCGACAATGTCTCGGTGACTCATAAGCAGTCTGAGAAAATCTGGCTCTAGATTTTCTCAGAAACGGCCGATGCCGAGATGTCGAACGCAGATTTGAGGGTTTCCTAGACATGAAAACTGCGAGACCGCCTTCCAGGCTTTAGATGGACCAGATACCATAGATTTCAACTCCAGTACAGAATAGAGCTTGATTGAACACACTTATTTCTTTCGTTCTATAAAGTATATCACATCCTAGTGTAGTGTTGAATGCAGTCTTCCTGGCTATGCCACAGCTGTCAGGATATGGATACAGTTCTTATTAAATAGAGACGATGTATGCCTGAAGAGCACCATAACAGCTGTTTCCCAACGCTCAGATAGTATCTTGACTTCGGGTTGAAGAGAAATAAATAACAATCTAGAATGGGTAGTTGTTGGAATGGACTTGCATATCAGCGGATTGATTACTACATTGAAATGTAGTATTACATCATTTAATTCTTCGTCTCGTCATTATTCCACTAACATTATTTACTCGGTATTCATTTCTCTACCTTCATACCTCAATTGCGTCATTTTAAATTATCACGTATGTAGAGACTCCGAGACAAGTTCATTTTCTAGGTAAATATACACACACTTGTATAGAGTACGACCCTGAGGCCAGTCGTTTCCGTCTGGACCTCAGTCCGGCATCTATTTTATCATCCGAGGACTTACCTGCGCATTTTCCCTGTTAATGTTTCCGCTCCTCCATTATCACTGTTCTCTAATATATGTAGGTCTCTCTCTTCATTCTTTCCGCCCTACAGTGACGTCTGAAGTAAGTATGAAATCGATAGTAGTTGTTATGCAAAATTCATATGACGAGTAGAAGAGTATGTGGAGGACAGGAAGAGAGAAAATGGAAGGGCTTATCAATGTTAGAGTCACGGTGCAAAGCCAGAAATTAAAATCACAATTTTTTAAAGGCTTCATATCTTTGAGAAAAAACAGACAACATATAGAAACTTGTATTGATGAACAGATCTCCAAAGAGAGTAGCGAGCTTGGGTGAGCTGGCAAACAACAAAAAAGAAATCACAACATACATTCCTCGATTTTATAACGCGCGACATTGTGAATGTAAAAATAATACATGACACACTACTTAAGTGTCTAACACAGATTTTTGACATGTACATGCTTTTACATAAAATCCAAAAAAAATGTTCCAGCCTGTCCAACAAGTCAAAAGCACTTTGACCAAAACATTCACGGGAATCATAAATCCAGGGTATAAGAATCAAATTCAATCAACATCAACTCCCTAAACCTAAACCAAAAAAAAAAATCAAAAAAACTCGCAACACCAAACCAAAACCAAAGAGGTCCACAAACAGTACAAATGCATCCGACACCGACAAACCTCCCACAACTGATCACACCCAAACAACTCATCATCCAACAACGCCTCACCCGACCTAAACGTCAAACGACACCGACACTCATGCCGGCTCGTCTGATCAAAATCAATAATCCGAATATCGCCATTTCGTTCGAGTACATTTCTCTCCGCGAAATCGCCATGAATGAGGCCTCGTTTATGTATTTCACCGAGTTGTTGGAGGATGCGAAGTCTTTGAAGAGAGAAGTTGGCTGAGTAAAAAGAAAGAAAAAAATGGACATTCAAGGGCAGCGTCCGAACAATATATACGCACCGAAGGTCAACTGAAAGACGATCAAAAGGACGCCGAAGACACTCGCCCCAATATTCCAAAGCCAAGCACGCAACTGTCTGGCCATCATCCATAGTCCCAGCATAGATACCATAACAACGCGGAACGACATGTCCCTGAAGACCACCCAATACACCAGTATAAACACTGGCTTCTCGAACGAGATCGTCAATAAGGTCGTCCCGCATCGCAAACTTGAGCGCGACCGCGACCGAAGCAGAAGCAGCAGCAGAAGCACAAGTCGCACTCGCACTCGACCGGAGAAAGTACGCACGAAACACCGGAGAGTCGGAATAATAGTCAGCGTTGGTCTTCGGGTCGACACTCACTGTCAAAGGCTTGTCATGAGCGGGAAGGACGGTAGACTCCTCCTCCTCCTCGTCTCCATGCGCAGTCAGCAGAAGAGGCGTCAATGTACACTCAGGCGTCCTCCATCCAGGCCAACTCGAAGGAAACTCGACATGCAGGAAAGCCATTACTTTTCTCAGAGTCCCCAACGACGTCAATATGGGTCATTTATATCCAAGAACCTAAGTGGGGCGGAGAAGTCGCTATATATAGAGTGACTCACGTGCTGAGTATGTATAGTATCCATTTATGGACGAAACGCTGGATTTTCTACCGCTGAGAGATGCTTATAGCAGTTCTTTCATCGAGACACCGACACGAAATAGACTTTATGACTTCATCCCTTCTAGCGCATTCTGATGGCACACTGCAGGGCGAGTTTCTCACCAGTTGGAGCATCCAAGATTTGAAACCACACTGGTTTCAAGCGCACTGCCTCGCATGCTTCTGGAGTATTATTCCTTCTGCCTTGGGGCCCCATGATCGTATCGTCCCTACGTTTCTTGACTTATAGGGTCTTTTTCATGACAAAAGCTGATACTTCCAAGATAATCTTTCATCGATGCCCTTACAGACAAAAAGGTACCTAGACTAAAGACAGTAAGCTAGGAACAAAAACCGCCACTGGCGCAAAATGATCTCCCAAAAAAAAAAAGAGCGTCGCAGAAAGAGAGAGC
>Ga0153924_1001688_pt1 | contig 10512 bp, 9 predicted proteins | sample TSNJ008MetaG_FD_104709 | JGI IMG/M metagenome (GOLD analysis project Ga0153924, IMG submission 104709) | Attine ant fungus gardens microbial communities from New Jersey, USA - TSNJ008 MetaG | ecosystem: Host-associated > Fungi > Mycelium > Unclassified | place: USA: New Jersey, Wharton State...
AGAGGACCTGTTGACAAATAATTAAAATATAGCCTCTGATGTGATATAATAAATGTAAATATATCATGTCAGGGGTTGATTTTTATGATGGGAAGAACAGAAAACCAAATGCAAATGATTTTTATAGACTTAGAGGCTATGATACCGAAAAATCATTTATTGAAACAAATTAATAATTGTGTAAACTTTGATTTTATTTATGAGAAAGCGGCTCCTTACTATTCCACAAAAGGCAGAAAATCTATTGATCCGGTTGTATTAATTAAGATGCTTCTAATAGGCTATCTATTTGGCATTAAATCAGAAAGAAGGCTGGAACAGGAAGTAACTCTAAATATCGCATATCGTTGGTTTTGTGGTTTGAGTTTGACAGATACGGTTCCTGATCATTCTACCTTTAGTAAAAACAGACAGAGACGATTTCAAGAAGATACTATTTTTCAAGAAATCTTCTTGGAAATTGTAAAGAAATGTATAGAAAAGGGAATTGTTGATGGAGAAACTGTAGTTGCAGATGGATCCTTTCTGCCCAGTAATGTTTCCAAGGATAGTAAATACGAGGTGACAGAAACTCTAAAGCGCAGTACCATTCACTATCTGGATGAATTAGACGTGGAATTAAGCAGGCTGCCCGGATATAAAAAACCGGAAAAAATAGAAAAGGAAAAACTTCTTATTAAAAGTAAAACAGATAACGACTGCGGGTATATTCATCAGGAACGTAAAAAGGGATTAGGCTATCTAACAGAAATGACTGTTGATATCAAACATGGAATTATTACGGGAGTGGACTGTTATCCGGCAAACAAGAGAGAAAGTGACATCATTCTAAAGCATCTAAAAACGCAGATGGAGAAAAGTTCGGTACAATTTGGGGAAATCGCATTGGATGCGGGATATGATGTGGGAGCTGTTCACCGCGGACTTGAGTTATTAAATATTAAGGGATATTGCAGCACTAGAAATTATCATAATAATGCCATGAAAAAGGGATTTATATATCATCCGGAACAGGACAGTTTTACTTGTGATAACGGGAAAGAATTACGATTCGAGGCAATTATCTATAAAAAGTCGCAGCAGAATTATTACCGTATCTATAGTATTAAAAGGGCAGAATGTAAGGGCTGCAGCAATCTACAGCATTGTTCCGTCGATAAGGGAAGGGTCCGGATTAATGCCAGTGCGTATTATCCTTCTTTTTACCAAAACCAACAACGTTGTAAAATAAAAGAATACCTCCGAATGAAACGACTACGAAGTATTTGGAGTGAAGGAACGTTTGCCGCATTAAAGCGTGAACATAACTTAAACAGGATTCGAAAAAGAGGCATAGTCCGAGCCAAGGAAGAATGCCTTTTATCCGCTATGGCATTAAACCTAAAGCGGATGGCGAAAGCCATCCACAATAAGATTATTTCTCTATTTTTAGAAATCTGGAAACAAGTTTTATCTAGGTTTATGATAAATAAAATGATTTTGTCAACAGGTCCCTACGTACATAATCCCTCGGATATTGCAATATATTTAGGTATGTGAGATAATACTTTTAATTCAGGAAAGAAGAGGAAAGTAAATGGACGATAAGAATTTAACAGGCTATTTAAATGACGCATCTGAGAGGCTGGTTAAAAATATATTGAAATCTGCAATAGGTAATCCTAAAGAAATTGCTTTTCTTTTAAGATACAGAGGAACCAGTAAAGCTGCAAAGCAAAAGAGAAACAATTTTGAATCTGCAGGGCAGCATATTCCGGTTTTTTTGATTTCAAGTATTACAGATTCCTGCAACCTGTTTTGTACCGGCTGTTATGCCAGAGCAAACGGAAGCTGTGGCGGAGAGAAAAAGGAAAAGTTGATGACCAAAGCGGAATGGGGTAATGTATTTCGCCAGGCAAAAGATCTTGGGATAGCTTTTAATCTGCTTGCAGGCGGTGAGCCGCTTTTAAGAAAAGATGTTTTGAAAGAGGCAGCGAAAGTCAAAGAAATATTATTCCCTATTTTTACAAATGGTTTGTTGATAGATAATACATATATCAAGATATTTGATAAATATAGAAATCTGATTCCGATTATTAGCATGGAAGGGAACGAATATTATACTGATAGCAGGCGTGGAGAGGGTACTTATGGAAAGCTGCTCGATGTCATGGATAATCTTAATCAGTCAAAGATATTGTTCGGAGCGTCCATAACTGTTACATCAGAAAATTTAAAAGAGGTAACATCACAGGGGTTCCTGGAAATGCTTAGTCATAAAGGCTGTAAAGCAGTACTGTTTATTGAGTATGTTCCAATTGACTCAAATACACAGCACTTAGCATTATCTGAAGAAAAGCGGTGGTTGCTAGAACGTAAGCAGGATGAACTGAGAAATGTTTATCACAAAATGATATTTTTATCATTTCCGGGTGATGAAAAGTATATGGGCGGCTGTCTGGCAGCAGGCAGAGGGTTTTTACATATTAATCCCTATGGCAGTGCAGAAGCATGTCCATTCTCACCATATTCGGATACCAGCCTTAAGACGAATACGTTACAGGAAGCGTTAAATTCTCCATTTTTTAAAAGATTGCAGGAAGATCGGCTTGTAGGCGGAGAACATGACGGAGGTTGCGCTTTATTTGCCAATGAGGAGAAAGTTAAATTATTGTTGGGGACAGCACTGCAGTGACTTGACCTCTGCTGGCTACGGAAATATAAATTGACTATATAATATAAAACGATTACAATATTCGTATAATCATAAAAGTGTGCATTAGGAAAAAAGGAAGGGATTTAAATGAAAAAAGTATGGATATTATTAACGGCGGCGCTTGTGACTTTTGGGATTACTGCTTGTGGTAATAGTGAAAAAGATGGAGATACAACAAAGGCAGCGGACACAACAACTGTGAATTCTGAACAGACAACGACAGATCAGGATACAATAAAAGATACAACAATAGGAGATGTGCAAGAGACGACAGAGGCTGAAACATTAAAGGACATTACAGGGGTATATTCTCCGGCGGCGGGAAACAGTCAAATCGAGATTTCAAAGAGTACAGATGCCAAATCTTTTACAATTAAAGGCGACGGTATCTCAGGAGATAAATACGGAGAATTCAGTGGAGATTTAACGACGGATTCAGACGGTGTCTATCAATATATAGATGGTGATAATAAAATTATCCTTACTGTGGATGGTGATAAAATTAATGTCGAGCAATTCGGAAGTATTGGCGATAGTGGATTCTCATTTACAGGGGTTTATACAAAGATTAGAGATTAATTATTTATTATGAACATAACCGGATAAACAGATACCGGACAAAAGGAAGGGAAATAACTATGCGTATCAGAGAAGTACAAAAAAGTGATTTAAATGCGATGTTACATTTATATATGCAGTTTCATGATACACCTATGCCGGAGGAAAGCCGCAGCTTACTCAAGGCATGGCAAGACATATTATCTGCAAAGAATCAACATGTTATCGTAGGAGAAATAGATGGTAAGATTGTAACCTCCTGTACATTGATAATAGTTCCGAATCTAACACATGGTCATAGGCCATTTGCGATTATTGAGAATTTAATTACTGACATGGATTATAGAAGAAAAGGTTATGCCAGACAAATCCTGGAATATGCTAAAGATTTGGCAAAGCAGGATAATTGCTATAAAATCATGTTGAATACAGGTTCTAAAGACGAAAATATTCTAAACTTTTATGAAGATATGGGCTACAACTCTAATGATAAGAAAGCATTTATTAAGTGGTTATTCTAATTGGAAATACGTAATAGACAATACTGTTAAAAGGTGATAATATGTATCTACAAAGTAAACACCAAAATCCATGATAGATGGATTTAATTTATGTAGAATAATAACAGTAAGGAGATCTAAGGATGAATTTAGTCAGCATAAAGGAGTTATATCGAAACAGAGATAAATATATTGAACAGACGATAGAAGTAGGCGGATGGATCAGAAGTATCCGAGATTCTAAAACATTTGGGTTTATTGTTCTGAACGATGGGAGTTTTTTTGAGCCATTGCAAATTGTCTATCACGATTCCATGGATAATTTTGCAGCAATCTCAAAATTGAATATCGGTGCAGCATTAATTGTAAAGGGAAAATTAATTGCAACGCCCGATGCAAAGCAGCCCTTTGAAATTCAGGCAGATGAAGTAATAATAGAAGGAACATCCACACCGGATTATCCGCTTCAAAAGAAAAGACATACATTGGAGTATCTAAGGACTATTTCGCATCTACGACCAAGGACCAATACATTTCAGGCTGTATTCAGAGTGCGTTCATTAATCGCCTATGCGATTCACAAGTTTTTTATGGAGAGAGATTTTGTATATGTCCATACACCATTGATTACAGGAAGCGACTGTGAAGGTGCAGGTGAAATGTTTCATGTCACAACATTTGACTTAGATAGTATTCCGAAGACAGAGGATGGTAAGGTTGATTATATGCAGGATTTCTTCAATAAAGAGACTAACCTTACAGTCAGCGGCCAGTTAAACGGAGAGGCATATGCGATGGCATTTCGTAATATTTATACGTTTGGACCTACGTTTCGAGCTGAAAATTCCAATACTACAAGGCATGCTGCTGAGTTTTGGATGATAGAGCCTGAAATCGCATTTGCGGATCTAAAGGATGATATGATACTTGCAGAAAGCATGATTAAATATATTATCAATTATGTTATGGAGAATGCACCGGAAGAGATGAATTTCTTTAATCAGTTTATCGATAAAGGATTGATTGAGCGGTTAAAAAGTGTCGCAAATTCAGATTTTGGTCATGTAACTTATACAGAAGCCATAGAATTATTAGAAAAGCATAATGATAAATTTGATTATAAAGTATCTTGGGGTGCGGATTTACAGACCGAACATGAGCGTTACTTAACCGAGGTGATCTTTAAACGTCCTGTATTTGTAACAGATTATCCAAAAGAAATAAAAGCATTCTATATGAAATTAAATGAGGATAATAAGACCGTTGCGGCTATGGACTGTCTGGTACCGGGTATCGGTGAGATTATCGGCGGAAGTCAAAGAGAAGATGACCTTGCTAAGCTGGAAAAGAGAATGGAAGAGATGAATCTGAACAAAGAAGATTATGACTTCTATTTGGACCTTAGAAAATATGGTTCGGCAAGACATGCAGGATTTGGGCTTGGATTTGAAAGATGTGTGATGTATTTAACAGGAATCTCCAATATCCGTGATGTTATCCCATTCCCTCGTACAGTAAATAATTGTGATTTATAAGAAAGGTTTCCAGTGATGAAAAACATTATAATACCGAAAGGCTATTGCAGTCCTCAAAATATAAAAGACACAGAAATTGCAATCAAAGAAGTAAAAGACTATTTTGAAAGAGCACTTGCAAAAGAACTGAATTTAACAAGAGTATCTGCACCACTGTTTGTAAAACCGGAAAGCGGGCTGAATGATAATCTAAATGGAGTTGAACGCCCGGTCAGCTTTGGAATAAAAGAGCAAGGCGATGCAACGGCGGAAATTGTACACTCATTGGCAAAGTGGAAACGTCTGGCATTAAAAAGATATGAATTCGAAAATGGGGAAGGTCTTTATACCGACATGAGCGCGATCAGACGTGATGAAGATACGGACAATATCCACTCCATTTATGTAGATCAATGGGATTGGGAAAAAATTATAGATAAGTCCGAAAGAACGATGGAGACTTTAGCAAATACAGTTAAATCGGTATATAAGGCACTTAAGAATACAGAGCTCAATGTTATTTCCAAACACAGTGATATGAAAGCAATCTTGCCTGAAGATATTATCTTTATTACTTCTCAGGAATTAGAGGATATGTATCCCGATGCTGCTCCAAAAGAAAGAGAGTATCGGATTGCAAAATTAAAGGGTGCGGTATTTATTATGCAGATTGGCGGGGTACTGAAATCCGGTGAGAAGCATGACGGAAGAGCACCGGATTATGATGATTGGAAATTAAATGGAGATATTATTGTATATTATCCACTGCTTGATATTGCGTTAGAACTGTCTTCAATGGGAATTCGTGTAGATGAAGATACTTTAGCAGAACAGTTGAAGTTCAGCGGATGTGAAGTGAGAAGTAAGTTACCATTCCAGAAAGCATTACTAAATAAAGAATTACCTTATACTGTCGGCGGCGGAATCGGACAGTCCAGGATTTGTATGTTCTTTTTAAGAAGAGCACATATTGGCGAAGTACAATCTTCAATCTGGCCGGAGGATATTGTGGAATATGCCAAAGAAAAAGGTGTCAATATGCTATAGTTCATTACAAATAAAAGGATTGCTATTGGTTTAGGCAATTCTTTTATTTTAGAATTGACGAACTTTTTCAGATTAAAAAATAGTCTGGAACTTGAAAGTAGAGAGGAAGTATATTGAGTCAATAGTGGTATAACATAACAACAAAAAGTAGGGATTAATTTTTCTCTTATAGAAAGGAAAATTCAAATGATTACGGTAGGTAAATCATGGAAATATATATTTGGAATACTGGTATGCTATTTAGTATTTGTACTAATTGGAGCGTTACTGCCATATTTGATACCGAAGCAAATCAGTGAAGAAGCAAAAGCACAGTTTGCGAATATGAGTTATCAGGGAGAGGAAATAGGTCCGGATTGAGTTACACTTATAGAGTCCACGAAAGAGGCATTTGGCGTGCGTATTCAAATGCTTCGGAATGCGGAACAATCTTTAGATATTGTCTATCATGCCATACAAGAGGGGGAAGCTTCCATTGCATTTTTGGGGGAAGTATTGGCAGCAGCCGAACGAGGTGTGCAGGTACGCATTATATTAGATGGGAAAGTTGGCGCAGTTGGAAATGAACTAAAAGTGTTACGCACTCTGGTTAGTCATCCGAATATTTCCTGTAAAATGTATAATCCAATCAGCCTTCTAAAACCATGGGAGTGGAATAGTGTTTTTCATGATAAATTTATCATAGTGGATCATGAATTTCTATTACTGGGTGGTAGAAATATAGGTGACCGTTATTATAATCCCGAGAATTATGAGGGAGAGGTAACCAATGACAGGGATGTATTAGTATGGAAAACGACTGATAATAATGAAAGTGCGTTAGATCAGACGGCCGATTATATGGAATTATTGTGGCAGTCTAAGGATTGTATGGTACAAAAGGGAAGGATATCGGATACCTCAAAATATCAGTCATTGATAGAGAAAGCATTACTTTTTGAAATGAATAATCCTGATTACTATGTGGATCCGCTAGATGCATATTTAGATCGAATGGTTACAACATCTAAGATAACATTGATTTATAATCCGATTAATACGACTAAAAAAGAGCCATGGGTGGGATATCATCTAAAGGAACTGACAATGCATGCAACAAAGTCGGTTATATTGCAGACCCCGTATTCAACTGCAAATTCTGATTTGTTAGACGTCTTAGAACAAATACCGGCAGAAGTAATGATGCTTACGAATTCCACTGCATCGTCACCGAATCTTCCAGCGTTTTCTAATTATTACAGCCAAAGGCAAAAATTTATAGATACCGGTATATCAATCTATGAATTTCAAAGTTCAGATTCAATTCATGGAAAGTCATTGGTGATTGATGAAAAAATCAGTGTTGTCGGATCGTTTAATATGGATGATCGAAGCCTTTATATTGATACGGAGACAATGCTGGTCATAGACAGTCCGGAATTTGCCGGTGTTTTGTTAGACGCGATAAATCATTACAAGGAACAGTCTTTGTTAGTTGGAACGGACAATCAATATGTACTGAATGAGGAAGTTACACCGGTTCCGGTATCCGGATTGAAAAAGGCGACAATGAAAGTGGTGTCTGTTTTTTCCCGAATATTTCAGTTTTTGATATAATATATGAATCCTATCTATTCTCTTTTTTAAACAAGAATAAAAAGATACCTTCCAGTATACCACCACCCTTTAGGGGTAGTGGTATACTTTTTAAGTCTAAATTCTTTTTTAGGATTATTCAAGTCTTTTACGGCTTTCGCTGCCTTTATTTGCAATGTCACTAATTGTCGAAACTTGCGGTGAGAAAATGTTGGATTGTGTCGGTTTGTAAAGTATAATAGTCATTATTAGCAACTATTGTCAATAAATAGTTCCTTAGTTTTAAGATATAGGACTGTTTATGTCAGTCACCGTATAAGGGAAGGGGGGTAGCGCGATGAATGTATACCAGATTAGATTAAAACTATATACACTAAAGGATATCAATTGCGAAGATATACAGATAAAGATTTCGCATTTTATTGATAGCGCTATGGTGGATAATAAAGAATTTAGAGAGCTGCATGATAAGAATGAGTATAAGTATTTTACATTTGATATGCTGTACCCGCAGGAGGCAGACAAAGTATATAAAAATGGTAAAATATACACGCTCACGATTAGAACAATTAATGAACAATTGGCACATTTTTTTTACGAAGAATTACAGAATAGATATACAGACGATTTAAAAGGATTAACTACAGAGATAAAAATCATATCAAAACGGCATATTACAACAGTATATGGTTTGACCCCTATCGTAATAAAAAACGATAATGGATATTGGAGAACGAATCTATCAATAGATGATTTTGAAAACAGGTTAAAAGCAAATCTGGTTAAGAAATTCAAGAGATTTACAAAATCAGACATGAATGAGGATTTTGAATTATTTACAATGATAGAATTTACAAATAAAATGCCGGTTGCAGTTAAGTATAAAAATATTAAATTATTAGGCGACAAAATTACGCTGCATATAGCAGATAATGCAAAGGCACAAGACTTAATCTATATGGCTTTAGGAACGGGAATCGGAGAAAATAATGCAAGAGGATCAGGGTTTTTAAATTATAAGTGGTTATAAACGGAGGTGAGTTATGCTACAGGATTGTATGGAGGTCTTTCATAAACAATTAGATATTTATGGTGATGAACTAATAATCAATGATTATATTCCCGCAGACGGCACCTATATAATAGTGGGAAAAGATGGAGATATATTGTCCAATCAAAATATTATATATGATAAAAAGACAAAAACCATCAATATGACAGCAGACTTAAAAACAATTTGCTATTATGATTACTATAGTGGATTATTAAGCATGAACAAACCGATTGACCCTAAGAAGATAATACATTCTAACAATTATTTATCTTTTTACATAAAAAAAGACAGTCTGGTTACAGGAAAATTAACTGATGAAATTATTGAAGATTACTATAATATATTATCAAACCTAAAGATCAAATATATCAAAAACAAAGGTGAAGATATCTATGATAATCTGATAAAAAGAATTGGTGAGGTGGATATTTTACAGTTGGAAAGGTGTAAGCAGTGGATAAAGACTAATATTTTTTCAATAGAAGAGCTAGGGGTTGATATTAGCAAAAAAGATTACTTAAAGATTTTTTTTGAAGCAGATATGCAAACGTATAGCAGTGAATCTAATCGATATATTATGCCCAGTATTTATAATAACAATGAATATAATATTCAGATAAATAATCAGATATATGGACTGCCTAATGATAACTTGGGCATGAATGCAAAAAAGCCTTATCTATCCATTAAGACGAGAAAGGTACCAGCCTCTTATTTGATAAATATAGAAGATGCAGTGAAACAGAAAAAGTTTTTTGACTACCTAATGAATTTTGCAAAGCAAGGTAAATTGAACGTATATGTCAATCTAGATAATTCTACGATTAAAGCATATGAAAATAACGAAATGCCATCAGCAGTAGAAAGTGGATACTTTTTAAGAATACAAAAGGGAATGGAGGTTGAAATACATAATCAGGATGTAATACCCTATTATTCTAATATGCTAAATAAAGTATTTGAGTATAATGATTTTATAAAATCAAATTATATTAAAGCGTCGCATAATTCATTTGCATATTCCACATATAATACCAGAAAAGAAATTGAAATGATGATTAATCAAGTATTATTTTCTAACTTTCTTATTAGCAATTACTTTACGAAAGGCGAAGAATTAAATATAAATGATGGGTGTCTAAAAAATTGCCTGCTATTTGCCAGAGATGCTGTCTTTGATTGGGCATATAAAGGTATTGACCGGGGAATGCAGCAGGTTATTGATAAAGTTTCTCTAAGGTTAGTAAAGGGATCATTATTAAATGGTTATCGTACAAAAGCAATCAGTCAATTTAATTTACGTTGGTCATTATTAAAATATTTTAATCAAGGAGAGCATAATATGGCAGATAAGTTTAACATTATAAGAAAAAGCCTGAAAGAGAAAATTATATCAAAGAGTACAAATACGATAGAAAGTGATGATGAGTATTACTATGCAATAGGGCAGCTTGCCGGTTATTTTCTATCTCTGTCTAAAACAAAGAATAAGACCCAGTCTCTGATTAATCCATTTATAAATGCAAAAACGGAAACGGCTTTAAAAGAAAAGTTAAAGCAATGTTATAA
>Ga0153924_1001689_pt1 | contig 10506 bp, 11 predicted proteins | sample TSNJ008MetaG_FD_104709 | JGI IMG/M metagenome (GOLD analysis project Ga0153924, IMG submission 104709) | Attine ant fungus gardens microbial communities from New Jersey, USA - TSNJ008 MetaG | ecosystem: Host-associated > Fungi > Mycelium > Unclassified | place: USA: New Jersey, Wharton State...
AAGACTTTGGCGGTTTTGGGTTCTACAAATTTCTCAAAGGAACGACCGAAGTCCACACCTTCAGCCCAATTTAGTTGTTCAATGCCAAGGCGGCAAATTATCTTTCAAGCGCTCGAGTTTTTACGATACGGCGAGCTTCGGCAACAAACAGGTGACATGCTTCGGAACAAATCAATGGAATTTCGCGGCTGCGAAGTGTGATGTCGTTAGGGTTTGCAATATCCCATTCCCGCTGTCGCAAACAACCGGTCTTACAAAAATTTTGTATGAGATCTCGGGCTTCGGCATCAGTCAATTTTACGGTGATACGATACATTCCGCTTTGGCGCTCCAAAGTCTGCCGTAATGGGGTTCTCTTGAGTTCGTTTCGTAACAATGCCAGCCAAAGTCCCAGCGCTGCGGGATAGAAAAAATCCAGGGCGAGACGAAGTTCTTCGATCGAAGCTACCTGTAACTCCCAACCGTGACGAAGGTTTGGTGCGGTTTTTAGGGGTCGATACTTGCCGGCATCATCATACCGTGCAATTTCTTGCGCGGCATCAGGTCCGTAATAGAGCTGCAAATCACCGGAATCCGCATCATCCGCATGGAAAATCCTGAAGTCTTTGGTCAGCTCTATCTGACCAATCCTAGTAATTCCATTATCAATAAGAGATTGCAGCAGAGCACAGATATTTTTGAGATTCATTTTGCCACTCACTTTCCTCGAAAATAGCAAATTATACCCAATCAAATTTAAATTACTTCCCGACAAAATGGACGAAATTAACATTATGAAATTTCCGAAAGTCTCAAAATTGTCCTCTCGGTTCTCACCATATGCTTTAAAGACTATAGCGAAACGTCACCGTCCATTGTTTACAAAAGGGAAATCCTGTCATCGAAATATGCCCTTAGCGGCAAGTTATCCAAGTCCCTTTGAACAAAAAGAACTGCATATTACTCCCCCGCCTTCCAGTTTCAGTCCAGTTTCAAGGTGGGTGCCTGACGGATGGATATCTGAGGAAAAATATCGAGATGACATTTACTCACACTATCAAGAGCATGGAAAAAAAGCTTGGGAAACCATTAAGAAATTGCATCGTTCCCTGGACGACGGCCAATCCGAGCAATGCATTATTAGCATTATCAACGAGTTAGATTCATTCCAATCTATCTGGGAATCGGATACCAGCGGTAGAGTCTTCAGCGATTTTGCACAAATCTTGGATGATTTTCCTAAGATTAAAACGGAATTTATCTGTCTCTTCGACCACGTATACGAAAGATTAAATAACGGATGCTTTGATAAGGACTTTATGGAGTATACTCTAAAAGAATTAACCAGGCTCTTTATGCCAATGCCTATGGAAAACGAAGCATGTGATAAGATATATACGAAGATCGGGCGCTTTCAGTCTGCCCTCGATCAGCCTGCTGTCAATGAACAAGTAGCACGCGACAGTATTGATAAATTTTTACTCGATATCAAAACGTATATAATGAAGTGATTCTGACTCTATCTGAGAGCTATTCTCAGTGGATGTGCCGCTTTCGCTTCACTCGAAGCTGAGCAAGAGACTTTTCAAGACTTGCTTGAACAAAAGCTAGCTCTTCTCCCCCGATGTGCGGTTCACGCATGGTTGCTTCAGCTCGGCGAATTGCTTCTTGGACCTGCTGTTCATCGATATCGGCTTCATCTACGGCCAAGTCCGTTAAGAGAGAGACCTGTGCTGGCGTGACTTCAGCAAAGCCCTCTCCGATCGCCATCCGGTTTTCTTTAGTGCCCTGGCGATAACGCAATTCCCCGGGTGTTACTTGCGTCAAAAGCGGACTGTGTTCGGGGAGAATGCCTAATTCGCCTTCTATGCCTGGGATGACGACTTCATCAACTTCCCCGGAAAAGATGCGCTCAACGGGAGTGACGATTTCGAGCAGAAGTTTTGCCATGACTATTTGGTTTGCTGAGTGACCTGATCAATACCACCCTTCATATAAAAATTCCCTTCAGGCACATCATCGAGCTTTCCATCCAAAATTTGCTTAAATCCCTGAATGGTTTCCGTAATGGAAACGTATTGACCAGGAGTTCCTGTGAAAATTTCCGCAACATGAAAAGGCTGACTTAAGAAACGTTGGATTTTACGAGCTCGATAGACAGTCAATTTGTCTTCAGGAGAAAGTTCATCCATGCCTAGAATGGAAATAATATCTTGGAGGTCTTTATAACGTTGCAGCACTTTCTGAACACCGCGCGCCACTGCATAATGCTCTTCACCCACGATTTCCGGTGCAAGTGCCTTAGAAGTAGATGCTAAGGGATCAACTGCCGGATAGATCCCTAACTCCGCAATGGATCGTTCGAGCACGATAGTCGAGTCCAGGTGCGCAAAGGTGTTTGCAGGAGCGGGGTCAGTCAAATCATCCGCAGGAACGTAAATTGCCTGAAATGAGGTGATTGATCCCTTTTTCGTCGAGGTGATTCGCTCTTGAAGGTCTCCCATCTCCGCGGCAAGGGTGGGCTGATAGCCGACGGCCGAAGGTATGCGGCCTAATAAAGCGGAAACTTCTGAACCGGCCTGCGAGAAACGGAAAATGTTATCAATAAATAACAGGACGTCCTGATTTTTTTCGTCTCGGAAATATTCTGCAATGGAAAGTGCACTCAGGGCGACGCGCAAACGTGCTCCAGGAGGCTCATTCATTTGACCATAGACAAGTGCCACTTTCGATTTGCCAAGGTCCTCCTGAACAATGACGCCTGCTTCAGACATTTCATTATAAAGGTCGTTGCCTTCGCGCGTCCGCTCACCAACGCCCGCAAATACGGAATAGCCTCCATGGCCCTTAGCAATATTATTAATAAGCTCCATAATGACGACTGTCTTTCCTACACCAGCGCCACCAAAGGCTCCGACCTTACCCCCCTTGGTAAAGGGGCAGATAAGATCGATCACTTTTATTCCCGTCTCTAAAATCGTGGATTTCGTATTTTGGTCTAACAACGACGGTGCTGGACGGTGAATGGAATAGTGCTTCGTTGCATTTACCGATCCCCGTTCATCAATGGGCTCCCCAATTACGTTCAAAATACGGCCGAGTACTTCTTCGCCTACCGGTACTGAGATGGGTGCGCCGGTATTAGTCACTTGAATCCCTCGCATTAAGCCTTCTGTTGAGGACATCGCAATAGCTCGCACCCAGTTTTCGCCGAGGTGCTGTTGGGTTTCCAGGATGATCCGATGAGGCTGATTTTGGACCTTATAATTTACCTCAAGTGCATCATAGATTTTTGGCATCGGCCCTTGAGCGGGATTAAATTCTACGTCCACTACCGGTCCAATCACCTGGACAATAGTTCCTGTGTTGCTCATAGTTCTTTAAGTGTGGGGTGTTATTCTACAGCCAATTGGGCGGTTGAGATTTCAATGAGTTCGGTGGTGATTGCTGCTTGGCGAAGTTTATTGTATTCTAGAGTGAGGTCTCCAGCCAATTGTTTAGCATTATCCGTAGCATTCTTCATCGCAACCATACGCGCACTGTGTCCGGAAGCTCGATCGTCCAATACCATTTGATAGACCTCGAAATGTATGTAATAGGGCAAAATAGCATCCAGAACTTGGTCAGGAGAAGGCTCAAAGAGAAAGAGGCTCCCACTTTTTCCAGAAGGATCTTCCACAAGTGTTTTACCCTCACGGTGATATCCCGAGATCGGCAGTAAAGTGACTTTGGTGGTTTGATATGTCAGTGTGTTAATAAAGCGAGGAAAGAGCACGCTGACTTTATCGACTTCTTTGGAAACAAACTTTTCAATCAAAAATTTAGAGACTGTTTTGGTTTGTAAAAATGAAGGTGTATCTGCGAGCGGAAATTCCGCAATGAGATTTCGCTTCATCCGGCTGAGAAATTGCGCTGCCTTCCTGCCCATTACAACAAAATCAGTCTTTGTAGCATCCAGCAGCATCACTTCTCGAAATAGGTTGGTATTGAGTGCACCGCAAAGCCCCTTATTTGTGCTAAGAAGGAGTATTAGCTCCTTATTGACTTCACGCTTGGCAAGGAGGGGATGAGCAGCTGGATCTACCCCCTCTGAAAGGCAAGTCAGCACACGGTTTAATACTGCTGCATATGGATGGCCAGCGGTAGCTGCCTCTTGCGCCTTGCGCATTTTCGAAGCAGCGACCATTTGCATCGCTTTCGTTATCTGGGCGGTGTTTTTAATTGATTTGATCCGCCGGCGCAGGTCGCGTGTCTGCATAATAGAAACTATCGAGAAATTGTGAAAAATTGTTCCAGAGCTTGCTTCAACTCTGTTTCCATGTCGCCATCGAATGCCTTCTTTTCGGCGATTTTCGTTACAAGCGGAGCTTTCCGATAATCCATAAATTCCACCAATTTGATACTATACTCATGAATTCGCTCCACTTCGATGGGGTCGAAAAATCCATTTTTCATTGCCCAGAGCAGGATAATTTGATGCTGTATGGAAATCGGATAATGTTGTGGCTGTTTAAAAAGCTCCACAATTCGCTGTCCACGGTTGAGCTGCTCGCGGGTTTTGGCATCCAACTCTGATCCGAACTGAGCAAATGCTGCCAGCTCGCGATATTGCGCCAAGTCACCTTTGATTTTACCAGCCACCTGCTTCATGCCTTTTACTTGCGCAGCTGAGCCAACGCGAGAAACAGAGAGTCCCACGGAAATGGCTGGGCGGATACCCTGGTAAAAGAGATCAGTTTCCAAATAGATCTGACCATCAGTAATGGAAATTACGTTGGTTGGAATGTATGCCGATACGTCACCCGCTTGTGTTTCAATAATGGGGAACGCTGTTAAGGATCCATTACCCGCTTTTTCATTTAAACGTGCGGACCGCTCTAATAAGCGGCTATGAAGATAAAAAACATCTCCCGGATATGCCTCCCGTCCAGATGGCCTCTTGAGCAGCAGAGAAACTTGTCGATAAGCAACGGCATGTTTTGAAAGATCATCAAATATCACTAAGGCATCCTTGCCATTTTCCATGAACCACTCCCCCATACTGGCTCCTGCAAAAGGTGCTACATATTGCGTGGTCGCGCTATCCGAAGCTGAAGCAGAAACGATGATCGTATAACGTAAGGCATCTTTGGCTTCCAGCACATCGATGACGCGAGCAACGTTAGCGTTTTTCTGCCCTACGGCGACATAAACACTGTAAACCGGTCGAAAATTGGGATCTCCGGAATCTATCCCCGCACGGTTAATTGCTGCCTGGTTGAGGATCGTGTCGATAGCGATTGTAGTCTTGCCGGTGGCACGATCGCCGATGATTAATTGACGTTGTCCTCGCCCAATGGGGGTCATTGCGTCGATAGACAGGATCCCTGTCTGAAGAGGTTGGGAGACTGGTTTCCGCTGGACAATACCCGGGGCCAGACGTTCCACAGGATAAAATCCTTTGGCTCCAATCGGGCCTTTCCCATCAAGCGGTTCTCCCAATGCATTGACAACTCTTCCCAGAAGCTCCTCACCAACAGGAACCTGAAGTAGCTTGCCAGTGCACCGAACTTCATCGCCTTCACGAATTCCTGTGTAGTCTCCGAGAATAATTGCACCAACACTCGTTTCTTCCAAATTCAACGCTAATCCAAAAATTCCACCGGGGAATTCAAGCATCTCGTTCAATCGAACACGACTGAGCCCCTCAATCCGTGCCACACCATCGCCAATCTCTTGGACGACACCTACATTGGTCCGAATGAGGTTGGAAACTTTGAGATTCTCGATCTTTGTTTCAAGTTCCTGCAGAATATTGCTCATGAGCTAGATGACTAATTGACTGATTTTAAAATTTTCGGATGGCGAAGTTTTAATGCACGGAAAGGATCGAAAAGAGGGCGAGGGGGATTGCTGTGGCTGCATAGCAAGAAGACGTTGTAATCGATTTAAGAGTGTACCATCCCAAACTTCACTCCCGATTCGAATCCGTAAACCGCCTAAAAGACTCGCATTGATTCGGAATTGAATTTCAAGATCCCTACCGTGCAGAGACTGAAGTTGTTGCTCAATGAGGCAGGTTTGCTCCGATGAAAGCGGAGCAGCGCTTTGCACTTGCGCTTGTCGCTCCGCAAGGTTGAGGCGGATCAGCCGTGTCAATGCCCGCAAAATTTGAAAATAATTACGTGGCTTATCCCTTAACAAAGCGTCCACCACTGTCTGTACGCGGTTCTCTTGGACTCTCCCTTCGGCTAAACACATACGAAAGAGCTCTCGACAGAGAGCACGACTTTCTTTATTTAATTTCATGGAATAGCGTTATTTGCATTGATTATGTTGCAACTTCCCGAAGTGTTTCTCCAGCCAAACGTTTTTGATCCTCCTCGGTGAGAACCCTACCAACCACTTTGGCAGTTGTTTGTACAACCAGTGAAGTCATTTCATTTCGAACTTCATCCACCATTTTTGACCGTTCATGGGCAATCGTATCCCTTGCCTTGACGACTATGGATTCTGCATCCCGTATGACTTGCTGCATCTGTGACTGCGTCTGGGCTTCCGAGGCGGCACGCGCCTCCGCAAGAAGGGCTTGAGCTTCTTCATTCGCTTTACGCAGAATTTCCTGATACCGGCTTTCGGCTTCAGCCAATTGAGATTTAATCTTTTCCGCGTTTAATTGCGCTTCTTCGATTCGCTTGCGTCTCTCAGACAACAGCTTGAGGACTGGCTTAAAGGCCAGTTTGTTTAAAACAACATAAACAATACAGAAAAGAATGACTTGTGAAATAAAGTGAGGCCAATCTACTCCAAATTGTTGGAAGATACTGTTAATCACATTCATAAGCGATGAAGATCCTGCGGTTTATCAGTGCGCTGAATACGCACTGATGATTAACGGCCTTGGAAAGCCAGAATCAGGGCGTAGATAGCAATGGACTCAGCAAGCGCTATTCCCAGGATGCCCAACGCTAAAACGCGTCCGAAGGTTCCGGGATTGCGGCCGACAGCCTCCACCATTTTAGCACCGATCAGGCCTATACCCAGGGCGGCACCAGCCCCCGCTAACCCTAGCGTAAAGCTTCCGGTAATTCCAGCGGTCGTTGCCGCTTCTGCAAGGATTTGAGTAAACATAGGTTATGTTATAATGATATTTTAATAAGAGGTTGAAGTTATGGGTTTTATTTCATCAGAGACTTTTGGAAAGCTCTAAAAGAAAAAATATTCCGTTATTTTGCGTGAACAGTGGAAAGTTGAAGATAAACGGCTACTAACAACATAAATACCATAGCTTGAAGGAATCCGATCAAAAGTTCCAGAAAGTAAAATGGGGTGGGGACGAGCACACTGAGTACCTTGGCCACCCATTCTGGCAGATTGAGGGTCTGCCCCAAATTGATCATAGTATGCAGCAGACTCTCGCCGGCATACACATTGCCATAAAGTCGAAGAGACAAGGAAACAGGCCGAATGAGGATGGATATCACCTCCAAAACACCTACAAATAAGAAAAGAGGAACCAGTAGGATTAGAATCACTCCTTTAACTCCTCCTTTCACCTCAAAGAGATCTTTGATGAGTCCGAAAAAACCCACTTCTTGAACAGTCCAAACAAACCAAAAACACATCGAAATGACTGCCAGCCCCAGCGTCATATTCAAATCTGCCGTAGTGGGTCGAAGCAAGGGTACCTCCACTTCGCTCACCGTCATGAAACCGGATTTAGGTCCCCAACCGATAGTCCCGACTCCCGGTAACAATCCAAACCAATTTGAAAAGAGAATAAAAAGAAACAATGAAGCTAGAAACCCAAATGATTTTTTAGCTATGTGAGGACCAACAATTCCCTCAATCGCTTCGTAGGTAGTTTCAACAACGATTTCAAAGAGATTTTGTAGTCCCCCCGGTACCATCCGCAAGCGAACGGTGGATTGACGGGCAAACAAAAGTACTAATCCCACCACGAGAACTGACACTAAGATCGAATTAGTCAACCATTCCGAAAAGCTGAGTGAACTGACCGAAAAAAACCGGTTTGCCGACTCAGCTTTTAATGGCAAAACGGCAAGAAGCACTGAACTAAGAGTTTGAGGGACAAATAACATGCCTTTATGTTACGATTAAATGTATCTCAATGGGATTGGAGCCGATTAATATGCCATTTCCTCACAATAAATCAAAGCCCGCGTCAAATTATCTTCTCCGATGACGCTTTTGTCTGCTTATCGCCTGGGGAGGCAGCAGGCCATGTCTAATCTTTAGAAAAAGAATGGCAAGCATTATTGCGCTTTTTCCTCTCGGAAATGAGACCTGGCGCCTCGTTAGCAAGTTGGGCGGTGCCCACTATGCCCACGACCTGGCCGTTTAGGTTGATCACGGGAAGTACGACAGTCTGATGCTGCTGCATGATTTCGAAGGCTTTCGAACAAGTATCTTCCGCTCGAATAGCAGGCAATTGAAATCCGATCTCCAGCAAAGTTCGCTCCGGGAAACTACAAGACATTTCCCGAATTTCGCGCTGATGGACCATTCCACGGAGGTGTAATTGATTATCCACTAGGGGATAATCGGACATCGGCTCCTTGGAAATCTCCTCCATCGCAGCTGCCAGCGAAAGATCAAATGGCAAGGCAAGAAAACGCGAAGCCATCACCTGCCCCACACAGATCTTTTCCGCAGCCTGCTTAAAAACGGCAAAAGCCATTTCCTGTTGAGCCGCTAAGAGAATAAAAAGTCCGATAAAAGGTAAAAGAATGTTGTTGCTTCCAAAAACCCTGTCCGTCCAGCCAAACCAGGTAGCAACACCCGCAGCTATGAAAAGGAGGGCGATCCCCTGCCCAATCCGCGCCGCTATAATAGTGGCCCGAGTCCGATCTAGGAATAGAGCCAAGGCCGCTCGTAAGACACGGCCTCCGTCCATTGGAAAAGCAGGAATCAGGTTAAACGCAACTAATATCACATTTGCCGCAAACAGCTGGGGCAAAATATATCCGTAATTTGTTTCGAGGGAGAGCGCTAAGCTCGATAATGTTCCCCCCATCCCTGCAAAAAGGAGGATAGCAATCACCACATTCACAGCGGGTCCGGCCAGGGCGACAACGATTTCTTGAGAGGGTTTGTCCGGAAGTCTCTCTAATCGGGCAATTCCGCCAATTGGCAAAAGAGTGATATCCGGGGTGCGAATCCCATATCGCCTAGCAGCCGTAGCATGTCCCAGTTCGTGGAGGAGTACGCAAGTAAAGAGCAGAAGGATCAGAACTGACCCCTCAACCATGTTTTTTATTCCCCCGGTCTCGTAAGCCATCCAGGCGTACCAGCCTAAAAGCAACAGAAATGTGCCATGTACCCGGATTTCAGTGTCCGCCACTCGTGCTATCTTGAAGGACCAACCCATGGATAACTCGATTGAAGCCCTTCTGGTACTAAATTACAAACTGCGTTTTTACCGACTTCGCGAGCTTCGCTGACTTCGCCGGTTTCTTTTAGAAGCCGCAATTACAAATAAAGCCTTTCTGAAGTACAGGTCGCATTTTCTATTGGAGCATAAGTTGTAGTGCAAAAATGACGTGATTTGCAATTTTTGCGGTCTAGAAGAAACTGATGAAGTCAGCGAAGCCCGCCGGCTGGTTGAGAAGCAAGAATTGCAAACCAGCAGTTTCTTGAGCTACAATGAACGATTCGATAGTAGTATCGATCTTGGCAGTCCCTCATTGCCGCCCTATTTTGCAGTCCCGATGTATATTCCTAAAGTCCTTATCGCCGATCCCATCTCCCAACGGGGAGTTGATGTGCTTGTTGAAAGCAGCGCACTCGACGTCGTAGTCAAAACCGGTTTACAGGAAAGTGAGCTGATCTCCATAATCCCTGAATTCTCGGCATTGGTCGTCCGCAGCCAAACAAAGGTCACCAAAAATTTGTTGGAGGCAGCGATTCGATTGAAAGTGGTAGGCCGAGCAGGTGTGGGGGTAGATAACGTCGATGTGCCAGCCGCTACCAAACGCGGGATTATAGTAATGAATACCCCGGGCGGCAATACGACTTCGACCGCCGAGCACGCGTTTTCGCTTTTGGTGAGTATTGCTCGAAGCATCCCCCAGGCACATGCCAGTGTCGTAGCGGGAAAGTGGGATCGAAAGAATTTCGAAGGCGTCGAACTTTATAATAAAACCATCGGAATTCTGGGGATGGGGCGTATCGGCACAGAGATTGCCAGACGTTGCATTGCATTCGGCATGCAGGTACTTGCCTATGACCCTTATCTCTCTCCAAGCAAAGCACGTACACTACAGATAGAGCTTTTTGAAAACCTCGATGACCTTCTTCCTCGAGCCGATTTTTTGACTCTCCATATGCCCCTTACAAAAGAAACTCGGCATGTGATAGATGCCAGACGTTTGCAGCTTATGAAAAAGGGAACACGCATCATCAATTGCGCCCGAGGCGGGCTGATTGACGAACAAGCACTCTATCATGCGCTCGAAATGGGCCAAATTGCGGCCGCAGCGCTCGATGTTTATGAAGTAGAACCCCCTCCTCCTGACTACCCGCTCC
>Ga0153924_1001690_pt1 | contig 10503 bp, 10 predicted proteins | sample TSNJ008MetaG_FD_104709 | JGI IMG/M metagenome (GOLD analysis project Ga0153924, IMG submission 104709) | Attine ant fungus gardens microbial communities from New Jersey, USA - TSNJ008 MetaG | ecosystem: Host-associated > Fungi > Mycelium > Unclassified | place: USA: New Jersey, Wharton State...
GCCTCGTCCGTGAGGGTGTAGATGATCTTGGCCATGCTGGCGGGTACTCCCTTGTTCGACCGTCGGTACGTCCACGGTACTCGTGGCGCAGGATGTCTCGACATCAAGATACATGGTGCGGCCTGCGCCGAGCAGGTACTCGGCTTTCTTCCTGGAGGCGCACTGTCGACACATAGGAACGTCGCCTGCAATGGTCTTCCGCACCACACGACCGCAGGAGGCGCGCATGTCCACGACACGGCAGACACCGTCGGACTTCGGGTGGACCGCCGAGGACCTGCGCTCGGCGTACGCCGTCGACGGCAGCGGACCGTACCGGTACGCGCCCGACGGCTCGGGCCCGTTCTCGTACGACGAGGACGGCTCGGGACCGTGGCTGGTCGGACCGGAGCCGCGACGTGGTGTCGCCCGGTTCGCGCCACGGGACCGCGGGTCGGGCTCGCGGCTGCGGCGGATCGGGACCGCCGTGACCGCGGGCACGCTCGCCCTCGTCCTCACCGTGGGGAGCGTGGCCGTCGTCGCGCACATCGTTCCTCCACAGCACGCGGTGAACGCCTCGGCCGTCCACAGCGCGGAGCCCGACCGGGACTGACCGCCCGAACGGTGTCATTCTGGGTGCGTGACCGAATTCCTCGTCATCGGCGTCATCGCCCTCATCGCCATCGCGGGCGCCGCCGTGCTCGGTCCGCGCATCGGTGTCGCCGCACCGCTCGTGCTCGTCGTCGTCGGGATCGTCGCGAGCCTCGTGCCGTGGATCCCGAACGCCGAGATCGACCCGGAGTGGATCCTCGCCGGGGTCCTCCCGCCGCTGCTCTACTCGTCGGCGGTGTCGATGCCGTCGATGAACTTCCGACGCGAGTTCGGGGCCATCAGCGGGCTGTCGGTCCTGCTCGTCATCGCGTCGAGCCTCGTCCTCGGGCTGTTCTTCGCCTGGGTGATCCCGGGGCTCGGGTTCTGGTGGGGCATCGCACTGGGGGCGATCGTGAGCCCGACCGACGCCGTGGCCACCTCGATCGTCAAGCAGACCTCGATCTCCCGCCGGGCGATCTCGATCCTCGACGGCGAATCGCTCCTCAACGACGCGACCGCGCTCGTGCTCCTGCGGACCGCCATCGTCGCCGCGGCCGCGTCGTTCTCGTTCTGGGGCGCGCTCGGGGACTTCGCGAAGGCCGTGGCCATCGCCGTGGTGATCGGCTGGTTCGTCGGCTGGGCGAACGTGTACGTCCGCGCCCGGGTCCCGAACGCGGCGGTCAACACGGCGCTCTCGTTCGCGGTCCCGTTCGTCGCCGCCGTGCCGACCGAGCTCCTGCACGGGTCCGGGCTCGTCGCCGCGGTCGTCGCCGGGCTGTTCACCGGGATCGTGGGCCCACGGAAACTCCCGCCCGGGCACCGTCTGTCGGACGCACAGAACTGGCAGACGATCGAACTCGTGCTCGAGGGCGCGGTGTTCCTCACCATGGGCCTCGAGCTCGCGTCCATCCTCCGGGAGGTCGAGCGGGACCACACGGGCATCGGGCCGGCGCTCCTCATCGCCGTCGGCGCGCTCGTGCTCACCGTGCTCGTCCGGGCTGCGTACGTCGTCCCACTGCTGTTCGCGCTGTCGTCGAGCGCCAAGCGCGGGGAGCGCATGCAGGAGCGCTTCGCCGAGATGCACGCCGGTGATCGCGACGCCATGAGCGAGGTCATCCGGGAGCACCGTCCCGGCAACCGCGCCCCGTCGGAGCGGGAGCTCGACCGGTTCTCCACACGGGTCCGTCGCACCCTGGCGGACATCGCGTACTACACGAAGGCACCGCTCGGCTGGCGGGAGGGGACGGCCGTGGTCTGGGCGGGCATGCGTGGGGCGGTCACGGTCGCCGCGGCACAGACGCTGCCCGACGGCACGCCGGAGAAGTCGCTGCTCGTGTTCATCGCCTTCGCGGTCGCGCTGCTGTCGCTCGTGGTCCAGGGCGGCACGATCGGACCCCTCCTCCGCCGGATCGCCGCTCCGGCGCCGGACACCGCCGCGAAGGACACCGAGGAGCGCAGGCGGCTCCTCGACCTCATGCGGACGGCGGCGGAGCAGGTCCCGGGAACGAGCGAGGCCGGACCCCGTGCGCGCGAGGACCTCGAAGCAGCCGACCCCGCCGAGCTCCGGGCGTGGATGGGTCGCGAGAAGGCTCGACGACTCGCGGTGCTCGAGGCCCAGCGAGCCGCCATCCTCGACGCCCGCGACGACGGCAGCTTCGATGCCGAGGTGCTCGAGTCCCTGCTGCAGAACCTCGACGCCGAACAGATCGCGCTCGAGCTCAGGGGCGCGCCGGCCCGCTGAGGGTCAGGCGGCTCGCGGTCACTCGCCGATGCGGACGCGGAAGACCCGGACCCCGGCGGTCTTCAGGGCCGCGAGCCCGAGCCGCATCCGGAAGTTCCGGAACGGCCGCTCGAACCCGGACGGGGCCGACGCCGCGCCGATCTGGTGCAGCACCTCGGACGTCAGCGTCCGCTCGAGCTTGGGCGCAAGCCGGGTCAGGCCGGACACGGTCACGACGATGCGGACCGCGTGCGGGGCGAGCAGCGAGTCGATCATCTCCGCTGCCTCCTGTGCGCGGTGGAACGCGGGGTCGCTGCCCGGTCGACGGATGGCGATGACGGCGAGTTCCGCGTCCCAGGTCTCGCCGGGATCCGGCAGGTCGTCGACACCGACCACGCGCATCCGGGCCGCGTCGACCCCGGCGCGTACGGCCGCCGTCCGGAGCACCGGCAGGAGTTCCTGCGTCCCTGCGAGCACGACGTGCGCCGACGCCAGGTCGACAGGTTCGTGCCGCTCTCGCGGCGTTCGGGCCATGTGGAGGGTCCTTTCCGCTCGCTCACTGCGGACACTACCGATCCCCGAGGCCTCGCGGCCGGGGCAAGCGGACGCATCAGCACCCTCCCAGGCCCTCGGTAACGAAGAGATCACGAAAGGACCTGTACAAAGCGACAGAGTCGTGCAGAATGGTGGGCGGCCATGACGACTGCACGCGAACTCGACCAGCACCCGGACACCCCGGTGGTGCACCTGTCCCGTCGCGCCGCCCTCGAGGCCGAGCGCGCAGCCGCCCGCAAGCCCGCCCGCCGCGACCGCCCCACGAAGGCGGAGCGCACGGCGGCGGAGCGACCCGCGAAGCCCGAGCGCCCCGGCCGTCGCGCCGCCGCCGCCCGCGCCACCACCGAGCACGTCGACGCACGCATCCAGCACGTCGTCCGCCGCCCAGCACCCAGCGTGACCCGAGCGCCCAGCGCTCCCCGCGCCTCCCGGTCGTACCGCGCCAGCCGGATCACCCTGACGAGCGCCCTCGCGGCCCTGGCGATGTTCGCCGCGTCGGCGATGCCGGCGCACGCCAGCGCCGGGACCTCGATGGCGACCGCGACCCTCGCCCCCTCCGTCCGCACGCAGGACTACGCCGTGACGAAGGCGATCTCGGCGAGCGCCCTCGACCGTGACGAGTTCACCGTCGGCGGCGGCTCCGCCGGAGCACCCGGCACGTCGGTGTCGTACGGCGGCGAGATCCGGTCGCCGTTCCCCGGACCGGTCCGGATGAGCTCGGGCTTCGGGTACCGCTCGGCACCGTGCGGCGCGTGCTCGTCCCTGCACCAGGGACTCGACTTCAACCCCGGCATGGGTGCACCGATCGGCGCCGTCGCCGCGGGCACCGTCCGGGTCTCGGGCACCTACTTCTCGTACGGCACCGCGGTGATCATCGACCACGTGGTCGACGGCCGCGAGGTCTCCACGCTCTACGGCCACATGATCCCGGGGTCCTCCCCGCTCAAGGTCGGCGACACCGTCGAGGCGGGCGAGTTCATCGGCAAGGTCGGGTCCTCCGGCGTCTCGACCGGGGCGCACCTGCACCTCGAGGTCTGGATGGACGGGATCACGCCGATCGACCCCGAGGCCTGGCTCGAAGCGCGCATCGGGCGTTCCCTCACCGCTTGATCAGCTTTCCTGTGCAGAGTCACAGGCAGGGACGATTGTCACAGACCGCCCGCCCGTCGCCGATCTGACCCGGCAGTCCGCTGATGGGCGTCGACACCTGGATCGCCTTCGGGCTCGTGGTCCTCTTCGTGCTCGTCGGCGGTGTCTTCGCCGCCGCCGAGATCGCCCTCGTCTCGCTCCGTGAGTCGCAGCTGCAGCAGCTCGAGCGTCGTGGCTCCCGGGGCATGCGCGTCGCCGAACTCGGACGGGACCCGAACCGCTTCCTGTCCGCCGTGCAGATCGGCGTGACGGTCGCGGGCTCCTTCTCCGCCGCGTACGGGGCGTCGTCGATCGCCCCCGACGTGGCCCCGCTGTTCACCGGGCTCGGACTCGAGCAGGGTGTGGCCGAGACGGTGGCGCTCGTGCTGATGACGCTCGTCATCGCCTACCTGTCGCTCGTGTTCGGCGAGCTGGTGCCGAAGCGGCTCGCCCTGCAGCGCGCCGAGGGCTTCTCGATGGCCGTCGCACCGACGCTCGAACGGTTCGCCACGCTCATGCGCCCGGTCATCTGGCTCCTCTCGAAGTCGACCGACACCGTCGTGCGACTGCTCGGCGGCGACCCGAACGCCCGGAGCGAGTCGATGAGCACCGAGGAACTCCGCGGGCTCGTCGAGGACCACGACGCCATCGACGCGCAGGGACGCCGGATCGCCCGGAGCGCGCTCGACGCCGGGGACCGCATCCTCCGCGAGTCGATGCGGCCCTGGTACGACGTGTCGACGATCGACGCCGGCACCTCGATCGCCGCGGCCACCGACCACGCCATCGACCTCGGGCACACCCGGTACCTCGTCACCGACGGCACGCGGGACCACGTCGACGGCTTCGTGCACCTGCGGGACCTCCTACGGCCGGCCGACCCGACGGCCCCGGTGTCGACGCTGGTCCGACCGGTGCTCGCGCTGCCGGAGACGAAGTCGCTGTCGAGTGCGATCGCGGACATGCGCACCGAGGGACACCAGATCGCCCTGGTCGTCGACGAGTACGGCGGCAGCGCGGGCATGGTGACGCTCGAGGCGCTGCTCGAGGACCTCGTCGGACGCATCCGCGATGAGTACGACGAGCCGACGGCAGAGCTCGACGGCGTCGACGGGGCGACCGTGCTCGAGGACCTCGTCGCCGACGGCGGACCGGCCCTGTCCGACGGCGACTACGAGACCGTCGGTGGCCTGGTGCAGGTCGCCCTGGACCGCGTGCCCGAGGTGGGGGACGTCGTCGAGGTGGACGGCCACCGTCTCGAGGTGACCTCCATGGACGGTCACCGCGTGGCGCGCGTGCGCATCACGGCCAGCGCAACCGCGTAGCGGGCGGGAGGCGCGTGGCGGCCCCGCGCCGCGCCTCCCGTCCGCCCGTCCGTGCCATCCCGCGAAAGCGACAGATCGCCGCGAACCGTTCGCGGTGATCTGTCGCTTCGGCGCACACGCTCGTTGTCCCGAGCGCGATGTGTCGCTTTCGCGCACCGGGCCGCGCCTCCCGTCCGCCCGTGGCGGGTACGGGCAGGGCCTGCCTCGGTACCAGCCTCGGGACGTACGCTCGTCGCATGGGTATCGACGTGCGCAACGAGATCCGCGACTTCCTGTCCTCGAGGCGGGCACGACTCACCCCCGAGCAGGTCGGCATGCCCTCGTTCGGCGGTGGGGTCCGGCGTGTGCCGGGGCTGCGTCGCCACGAGGTGGCGATGCTCGCCGGCGTCAGCGTCGACTACTACACGCGGCTCGAACGGGGCTCGCTCAAGGGCGTCTCGGACAGCGTGCTCGAGGGGCTCGCCGGAGCGCTGCAGCTCGACGAGGACGAGCGCGTCCACCTGTGGGACCTCGCGCGTCTGGCGAACGCCGGCGTGAAGGTGATGCACCGGAACGTCCCGACCCGGGTGCGCCCGGGCGTGCAGCGGTTGCTCGACTCGATCACCGGGGCACCGGCGTGGGTGCGGAACGAGCGCGGTGACGTCGTCGCGACGAACGAGCTCGGCCGTGCCCTGTACGCGCCGATGTTCGCCGGCCCCGGGCGTCCGGTCAACACCGCACGCTTCACGTTCCTCGACCCGGCGGCGAAGGACTTCTTCCCGGACTGGGCGCAGACCGCTCGGGACGCGGTGGCGATCCTCCGCGCGGCAGCGGTGTCGAACCCGTGCGAGCCCGGCCTGGTGACGCTCGTCGGCGAGTTGTCGACGCGGAGCGAGGAGTTCCGCGCCTGGTGGGCTGCGCACGACGTCCGGACCCACCGCACCGGCAAGAAGCGGATCCTGCACCCCATCGTCGGGGAACTGCGGCTCGACTACGAGGCACTCGAGCTCGTCGCCGACCCCGGTCTCGTGATGTTCTCGTACTCGGCGGAACCGGGCAGCGAGTCGGAGCGGTCCCTTGCCCTCCTCGGGTCGTGGGCGGCGACCGAGCGCGCCGAGCAGTACGCGGCGCTCCGCGAGTCGGAGACCGAACCGGTCGACTGACCGGTCGTCGCCGTGGCCGCCCCCGTCAGGCGGTGGGCGCCGCCGGACCGCTCGCGTCCGGGCCGCTCTTGTCCCCGCCGGCACCGCCGTCGTCGATGCCGTCGACAACGGCCTGGTACCGCAGCCGCTCGATGCGCAGCTGTCGCTCCGTCGCGGACAACCGCAGCACGCGGATCGCGGCGAAAACGAGCACGATGAGCGCGACCGTCAGCACGGCCAGCGCCACGAAGAACGCGATGTACAGGACGCTGACGACGGCGAATCCCCCGGAGACCATGCACCGACCGTAACAGCCACGGTCCGTAGGCTGGGGTCGTGACGAGGACGACGGACGGTTCAGCGGGGGATGCCGACTACGCCCGCATCGGGCAGGACTACCGCAAGTACCGCCGACCGGAGCCGTCCTTCGCCCGGGCCATCGCAGCGGCGCTCGGCGACGCGCGGACCGTCCTCAACGTCGGTGCCGGTGCGGGTTCCTACGAGCCGACCGACCGTGAGGTGACCGCGGTCGAGCCGTCGGAGTCGATGCGCGCTCAGCGGCCGGAGTCCCTCGCGACGGCGATCGACGCCACAGCCGAGGACCTGCCGTTCGCCGACGACACGTTCGACGCCGCGATGACGACGTTCTCCGTGCACCAGTGGGGCGACCTCGAGCGCGGACTGGCCGAGCTGCGTCGGGTGACCCGGGGTCCGATCGTCATCCTGACGTGCGACCCCGACCGGGTCGAGGACTACTGGCTCGCCGAGTACGCGCCCGAGGTCATGGCCACCGAGGCACGGCGCTACCCCTCGCTCGCCCGCATCGCCGACGCGCTGGGCCAGGACACTGTGACGAGCACCCCGCTGCCGATCCCCTTCACCTGCGTCGACGGGTTCTCGGAGGCGTACTACGCCCGGCCCGAGCGGCTCCTCGACCCGGGCGCCCGGCAGGCGAACTCGGCGTGGAGCTTCGTCGACGAGATGACCGCACGACGATCCGTCGCCGCACTCCGGACCGCGCTGGAGTCCGGCGACTGGGACCGTGCCCACGGTTCGCTCCGCGTGCAGCCGACGTACGAGGGCGCGCTCGTGCTCGTCACCGCGGTGCCGGAGACCCCGTCCGCGACTGCCGCGACACGCCCGGCTTGACACGTCGTCGTAGGCTGGTCGGGTGAGCTTCCAGGAGGTGGTCGGCGCCCGTAACGCCGGCATCAGGGCGTGATGCCCCCGGTCGCACCGTTCGGTGTGGCCGCCGTCATCGAACCCTGAACCCTCCGCCCGGTGCGGCATGCGTCCGCGTGCCCCGGGCTCTCCCGAAAGCGATCGACCATGCTGCCCATCAGCGAGAAGACCCTGCGTACCTCCTTCGTGAACGCCTCCCGCAGGGAGACCTCCGACCTCACCCTGCCCGCCGACTTCGAGACGATCGACTGGGACGCGCTCGACTACCTCGGCTGGCGCGACCCGAAGATCGGTCGGCGCGCGTACGCCGTCGTGCCCACGCTCGAGGGCGACCTCGTCGGGATCCTCTTCCGGCAGGCCGAGGCCTCGTCGCGCTCCCGTGCACAGTGCTCGTGGTGCCAGGACGTGAAGCTCCCGAACGACGTCGTGTTCTACAGCGCCAAGCGGTCCGGCAAGGCCGGTCGGAACGGCAACACGGTCGGCACGCTCGTCTGCCAGGAGTTCCAGTGCTCCCGGAACGTCCGGAAGCTGCCGCCGCCCGCGTACGAGGGCTACGACGTCGAGGCCGCCCGCCTCCAGCGGATCGAGGACCTGCAGCTCCGCGCCGCGTCCTTCGCCGCCGACGTCTAGTCCCAGCGCGACCCGGTGACGGACGGGAGGGGCGGGGCGGGGCCGACCCGCGCCTCCAGTCCGGCAGACCGGCCCGTTCCAGGGCCGCTGGTCGCGTTCCGGGGGAAACCGCCGCGTAATGCCCGTGAAACGGGCGTTCCGTAGCGTGGGGGGATGGACCTCGGCGATTTCGACGACGCGACCGCCTCCGATGCCGCAGCGGTGATCCGTGGATGGGCGGACGTGCCCGCGTGGGTCGACACGCTCGTGGCCGCGCGGCCGTTCGGCAGCGTGCAGGCGCTCACCGAGCGAGCCGCTGCCGCCGCCGGTTCGTGGGGCGCGACGGAGCTCGACGCAGCGCTGTCCCAGCACCCGCGGATCGGCGAGCGGGCCGTGGATGCCTCCTCGGCTCGTGAGCAGTCGTCGATGGAGACCGCTGCAGACGACGTCGCGGGGGCGATCGCCGCGGGCAACGCCGAGTACGAGCGCCGGTTCGGACGAGTGTTCCTCGTGCGCGCTGCCGGACGGACGCCCGAGGAACTCCTCGCCGAACTCCAACGACGACTCGGCAACGACGTCGAGACCGAGACGGACGAGGCCGCTGCAGCCCTCGCCGACATCGCCGTGCACCGCATCCGTGCGACGTTCGCCGTCCCGCACCTCACCACGCACGTGCTCGACGCGACCCGGGGCACCCCGGCCGCCGGGATCGACCTCGTGCTGAGCACGGTCGACGGGGACGTCATCGCCACCGGCACGACCGACGCCGACGGGCGCGCCGCCCTCGGGCCCGACGTCCTGCCGCGCGGCGACCTGCAGCTCCGCTTCGGCACGGGTGCCTACCACCGGGCCATCGGGGTGCCGGCGTTCCACCCGTTCGTGGTCGTCGCCTTCACCGTGAGCGGCACCGAACACCTCCACGTGCCGCTGCTGCTCAGTCCGTTCGCCTACAGCACCTACCGAGGGAGCTGACCCGAGCCCCGGCCCCGGCGGAGGTCCGCGCGCTCCACTGCCCTCACGTCACGCGGGGCGTCGTATGCCTTGCGTGGCATGCACGAGCCTCGGACGCACGCGAGCGGGCGAAACCTGCGCCCGAGCCATGAGATCGGGGGCATGTTCCGCCCGCTCGCGTGCCCGGCAGACCAGAACCGCAGACCGGACGACCGGCCGGACGCCCGGCCCGGACGCCCGGCCCGGACGCCCGACCGAGCCCGCCGCGCGAGCCCGCTCAGACCGGGTCGGACTCGCGGGTGATGGCGATCGGCGCCGTGGAACGCACTCCGTCGTACGACCCCACCGCCGGGTCCTCGCCGTACCGATCGGCCACGGAGCGCGAGCCGAGCAGCAGGTTGAGCAGGATCGCCGCGACCGCCCCGGCCGAGATGCCCGAGTCGAAGATCAAGGTGAACCAGGTCGGGAACTGCCCGTAGATCGACGGCGCGACGGTCGGCAGCAACGCGATCCCGAGCGGCAGCGCCACGACGAGGACGTTCCGGTTGTCGAACCGCACCTTCGACAGCGTCCTGATGCCCGAAGCCGCGACCATGCCGAACAGCGCGACGCCGGCACCGCCGAGCACCGCGTGCGGGATCGCCTCGACGACCGCGGCGACCTTCGGCACGAGGCCCAGCACCACGAGGATGCCGCCGGCCGCCGTCGCCACGTACCGGGAACGCACGCCGGTCAGTGCGACGAGCCCGACGTTCTGCGCGAACGCCGTGTACGGGAACGTGTTGAACACCCCGCCGACGACCGTGCCGAGGCCGTCCGCGCGGAGCCCGTCGGCGAGCGTCCGCTTGGAGACCGGCCGCCCGGTGACCTCGCCGACCGCGATCATGTCGCCGGTCGTCTCGGTCATGATCACGAGCCCGACGACGAGCATCGACACGATCGAGGCGAGGTCGAACGTCGGCAGCCCGAAGTGGAACGGCGTGACGAAGGCGAACCACGAGGCACTCCCGATGCCCGATCCGTCGACCATGCCCGGGACGAACAGCGCCACGACGGTGCCGAGCAGCAGCCCGAACAGCACCGACACCCGAGCGAGTCCCCGCGGCGCGAACCGCTCGACCAGGACGATCGCGAGCAGCACCCCCGCGGCGAACGCGACGTCGAGCGGGTCGGCCGCACCGTCCTTGCCGCCGTCGGTGACCCAGCCCGCCGCGACGCTCATGAGCGACAGCCCGATGATTAGGATCACCGTGCCGGTGACGATCGGCGGGAACAACCGCACGAGCTGCGCGAACCACGGCGCGATCACGACCATGAAGATCCCGCACGCGATCGTCGCCCC
>Ga0153924_1001691_pt1 | contig 10498 bp, 9 predicted proteins | sample TSNJ008MetaG_FD_104709 | JGI IMG/M metagenome (GOLD analysis project Ga0153924, IMG submission 104709) | Attine ant fungus gardens microbial communities from New Jersey, USA - TSNJ008 MetaG | ecosystem: Host-associated > Fungi > Mycelium > Unclassified | place: USA: New Jersey, Wharton State...
CAGGACTCTGAGTTGCATCGTCGAGTGGAAATTGGATCTATTGTTCCAAATACCTCGCCGCAAAAGGAGTTCTTTTCTTGGAAAAACCTAGGCATCCCTGCAGCATTGGCTCGTTGGGAGCTGGATGTTTCAATTTTCAATGCTGCGCCCTTTTTAGTAAAAGCGAAGCTAACAAATGGGGAAATCATTCCCCGTTTGCATTTAGGCGGCCATCTTGGTGAGATTTTACCATCCGGCTCCATAGAATTCAGAAATCTGCGAGCTTTTTTTCCATTTGCTATTGCAGACATTCCTAATGGCCGTATTTTCTTCGATCCCCGATATCCTCAAGAAGCTCTCGTGGATGTGCAAGGATCTATAGATGCAGCAGGATACAGCCTCCGGATGACGGCGGCGGGCTCTTTAATACATCCCAGCTTATTCTTCGATGCGGATCCGCCACTTTCTCAACAGTGCATTTCGCTTTTGCTTTTGACTGGTCGATCACCCTGTTCGAATAATCTTGAAATAGGAGTTTTTATGTACCCGAAAATATGGTCTGACCCGATGTTGCGAGCGCTTATTAAGAAGCCGGTTGTCTCCTCCGTACCGCCCTCCGGCTCAAAGCTTGATATTCTTCCCTTTTCATTCATGAAGGGCCGGACGCTTTACGAATTCCCTGGAACATCATCAGATTACTTGTTCAGATTCGTGCGCTGACTTCGGGGCTTCGCGTCCCCTTCCACCAGAAACCGTCGAATGAAAATAAAACTCATTTCGCACCGACTTCATTGGTTCTTTGTAGAACCAGCTGATCGAAAATTAGGCCTTTTTTTCACTACCACCCACATCCGGCGGTAGCCGAGCCAGAAAACTTGTAGCGTAAAAAATGTTGTTTGCAATTATCGGCCTCTAAAAGAAACTGAAGCAGCATATGCAGAGTATGACCGGCCATGGGCGTGGAGAAGCTGTGGGCAAGGGGGGGGTGCGCGTGATTGTGGAATGCTCCTCTGTGAATCGCAAACAATCGGAAATTCTTGTCAATCTTCCCCGTGATTATGCGGCTTGTGAGCCGGCAATTCGTGAAATAGCGTTAGCAAAAGTGGCGCGTGGACGAATACAGGTTAACGTTGCCATGGAGCGTAATGCATCGGCTATCCAGCTTTGTAGGGATGCGGCATGTGAAGCATTTCAGCAAATGAAGGAATTACAAAAGGAGCTCCAGCTTGCCGGGGAAATCCAGGTATCGGACCTCCTCAAGGTGCCGAATATTTGGAAAACTGTCAGTCCTCATACCAATGAAAAGGAAATTTGGTCTCTTATCCATGATGCCCTTTTATCAGCTTTGGAAGGAATGCTCCGCATGCGAGAGCGGGAAGGCAAGCACCTGTTTGAGGACCTCAGGAAGCGATTGCAAATTTTGAAGGGTCTTCTGAAGCAGATTTGGGAGCTGCTTCCTGCGGCGCACCAACATTATCGAACCCTTTTGATCAGGCGCCTTGAAGAGGCAGGCATTCCGCATCCAGATGAGAAACGTCTGATTGAAGAGGTGGCATGGTTTTGTGAAAAGTCGGACATTTCGGAGGAATTCGCTCGGCTGGAGAGCCACCTAAATCAGCTTGAGGAGTATGTGCATGCTAGTGGCGTCATTGGTCGAACCATGGAATTTCTTACGCAGGAAATTTTCCGTGAGCTCAATACCTTAAGCGCAAAGGGTAATAGTGCGAAAATTTCGCAGTTGGTTGTTGATTGCAAGGCAGAGTTGGAGAAAATGCGCGAACAAATTTCCAACGTTGAGTAATAGCCTTTTCCGTCGAACCGGTATTCTTTTTGTGGTTTCAGCTCCTTCTGGAGCAGGTAAGACCACCTTGTGTCGAAACCTGCGGCAGCAAGCCGATTTTATCTATGCCGTCTCCTGCACTACCCGGAGTCCACGTCCCGGCGAAATTGCTGGCGAAGATTATTATTTTTTAAGTGAAGAAGAATTTCAGACCCGCATCGAGCGAGACGAATTTTTGGAGCACGCCGAGGTTCATGGACGGAAATACGGAACGTTGAAAGAGACCGTTTTCGATCACTTGAGGAAGGGAGTGGACGTTTTGCTCGATATCGATACCCAGGGCGCAGCCACTATTCGATCTTGTCCGGATCTATTTATTTTGGATGCCCTTGTTGATGTTTTTATTATGCCTCCGAATATAGAAGAGCTGAGACACCGATTGCTGCGACGAGGAAGTGATTCAGACGAGCAAATCGCCGTTCGTCTTAAAAATGCCCAGCGGGAAATGCTCCGCTGGAAAGAATATAAATATACAATTCTCAGCGGTTCTATGGAAGAAGATATCGCCAAATTTCGAGCGGTGATGCGCGCAGAGCGTTACCTCAGCCGAAGACTCACTTTTTAATTCGTGATTGGAGAGTGATTTTTCGTACGAATTTTTAACCACCAATTACGAAAAAACTCCTATGAAAACTATCGTCCTCGGCATCTCCGGATCCATTGCAGCATATAAAGCCGCCGAAATCACTAGCCAGCTCACTAAGCTAGGCCACAACGTCCACACCGTTTTAACCTCATCCGCAAGTGAATTTATTTCCCCACTCACACTGCAAACCCTTTCAAGGCATCCAGTGTTGACAGACGTTTTTGCGGAAAAAAATGGATGGCAGCCGGACCACGTCTCTCTTGCTGACGCGGCAGATCTTCTTCTCATTGCGCCCGCGACGGCCGATATCATTGCAAAACTCGCCTTAGGCCTTGCCGATGATGCAATTTCCTCCCTTGCGCTTGTCTGCCGAGCACCCCTTGTCATTGCTCCTGCAATGAACGGAAAAATGTGGATGCATCCTGCCACTATCGCAAATACAAATACTCTCATCGAACGAGGCGCGGAATTTATCGGTCCCGAAGAAGGCATGTTGGCGTGTGGTTATGAAGGCGTTGGTAGACTCTGGCCCGCGCAAAAAATAGTCGAACGTTGCGATGAAATCCTTCGTGCCCGATAATTGCTTGCATTTGCAAACGACCGATCTCTTTCACCCTCCTAGATAGGCGTAGAAACATCTCCTAAAAAAATTCAAGACAAAATTAAAAAAATTTGTTGCACTCCTAATTCATTAGTGGTTTATTCACAATTATAAGTGAGTTACTCACAACATTTTCACATGGATTTCACATGCACCGCCATTGCGGAAAGAAAGGGGGGAGTGTGAATGCCCGTTACTAGAAGAAAAACGACAGCCAAGAAACGGACGACTGGGGCGAAGCGAGGGAGAAAGCCAGCGGCTCGGAAAGCTTCTGCGAAAAGGGGAGCGAAGAAATCCGTAACCAAAAGGTCCACGGCGAGAAAGACCAGAAAAAAATAACTCAACCTATCTCTCAGGGATTCGAGAGAAAGGAAATTGGGAGAAGCCCGAACGGTTTCTCCCAATTTTTTTAATCGCAAGATCGCGGAGAGCTCGTAATCTGGCAGCAATTCATAATCGACAATGTACATGCAGAAATTTCTTCAAAGCGCTCGGGAAGCAGCGTTTGCAGCCGGGGGTCTTTTACGTGCTCATTTTGGTAAAGAACTACGAGTGGATGCCAATGAAAAGTATGATATCAAATTGGAATTAGACAGACGTTCGCAAGCGCTGATAGAGGCGATTCTCTTGGAGCACTATCCTGAACACGCCATTTACGGCGAGGAAGGAATTCGAGGGGGCAGCGCGCAGAATCCTTATCAATGGATTATTGATCCCATTGATGGAACTGTGAATTTTTTCTATGGGCTGCCCCAATTCGCTATTTCCATTGCCTTGCGTAAAAAAGACGAAATTTTGGTGGGCGTGATTTACGACCCAATCCGCGACGAACTTTGGGAAGCGGTAAAGGGTTCCTCTCCCTGCCTCAATGGAATTCCTTTTTCAGTAAGCAAACGAAATCTGTTATCTGAAGCCATCATCTCAGTGGGACTCTCTAAAACTCCGGAATCTATCGATCAGGCAATGCCGGTGTTCGAAAAAATGGTTCGTTCGGCTAAGAAATGTCGATTGATGGGGAGCGCTTCATTAGACATAGCCTATGTAGCCTGCGGCCGTCTGGATGCCTATATGGAAAATCAGATTAGCTTGTGGGATATTGCCGCCGGGATTTTGCTTGTTGAGACAGCGGGAGGCAAGGTTGATTTGACCCCGCATGCGACCCTGCCTGAGAAATATTCGATTATTGCCAGTAATGGTTGCCTTTCCCTATGAGTGCAGGAGTCTTTGTGGGCATTGGTTACGATGTACATCGGTTTGCCGCAGGGAATTCTTTGGTTTTAGGTGGAGTGCATTTGGAGTTTCACTTAGGTTTGGAAGGGCATTCCGACGCGGATGTCCTGGCGCATGCTCTTGCTGACGCTCTCCTGGGTGCCGCGGGACAACCTGATATTGGACATTTTTTCCCGAATACCGATCCCTCCTTTCGTGGCATCAGTAGTTTGGAAATTTTGAGACATGTAGATGGGATATTGCGGTCTGCTGGATTCAAAGTGCACAATGCGGATTGTACTGTCATCGCCGAGCAGCCAAAAATTTCTCCTTACTTGGACGCTATGAAAAAAGCGCTTGGAGGTGCTATTCGCACGGACCCGCTGCGCGTTGGCATTAAGGCGACAACAAATGAAACATTGGGTTTTTTGGGGCGAGGTGAGGGGATTGCTGCCTTTGCAGTGGTGAGTTTGGTCAAAGGTTGATCAGAACGAATGGATTCTCTTATGAGATTTTTCAATACTCTGACGCGGAAAATCGAGGATTTCGTTCCGCTCGATCCAGAAGGCAAAAAAGTCTCGCTGTATACGTGTGGTCCCACAGTTTACAACTTTGCCCACATCGGAAATTTTCGAGCATATGTTTTTGAGGACATCCTTCATCGGCATCTGGAATTTCGGGGTTTCCAAGTGCGGCGAGTGATGAATCTGACAGACGTAGAAGATAAAACCATCCGCGGCTGCTGTCAGGCGGGAGTCTCCCTCGAGAAGTTTACCAAACCATTTAAGCAGGCATTTTTTCGGGATGTGGAAACGCTCCGGATGAAAAAGGCGGATGTCTATCCCGCCGCCACCGACCCCGACCAGATTGTCCGCATGATAGAGATGATTTCGATATTGATACGTAAAGGACATGCGTACTTAGCGGAAGATGACTCAGTTTATTTTCGATTGTCTACTTTTCCCGCTTATGGCCAGTTGGCTCATTTTCGTCTCGATGAGCTGAAACCTTCCGGGCGTGTAAAAAGCGATGAATATGAAAAAGAAAACATCGGGGATTTTGCTCTCTGGAAGGCGTGGGATGAAGAAGATGGGCCTGTTTTTTGGGAAAGCCCTTGGGGGAAAGGCCGACCGGGGTGGCACATCGAGTGTAGCGCAATGGCTACGGGGATTCTTGGCCCCCAAATCGACATTCATTGCGGTGGCGAAGATAATATTTTTCCCCATCATGAAGCCGAAATCGCTCAGAGCGAATGTGTGACGGGGCAACCCTTTGTCAAATTGTGGATGCATTGCCGGCATCTCCTGGTAAATGGCCGTAAAATGTCTAAATCCGAGGGGAACTTTTTTACGCTTCGTGATCTCCTGGATAAAGGATGGACCGGAAGAGAAATCCGATACGTTTTGGCAAGCATCCGCTATCGGGAACATTTAAATTTTACTTTTGACGGTCTTGTTGCCGCGCGTAATGCACTGGAACGGCTGGATGAATGGAGTCGAAGGATTTGCGTGGCTGCAGCGACGGCAACAGATTCCGAACCACACTCCGGCGTAGACACCGCGGCGTTTGGGAAGGCTCTTGATGAGGACTTAAATACCTCCGCAGCATTAGGTGTGCTCTTTGATGTGATTCGTGATTCCAATCGCTTATTGGATCAAAATCAATTTTCTCCGGCAAATAGCTCCTATTTGCTCGAATGGTTCAAGGGAGTAAATTCTATATTTTGTTTAGAATCTGATCGACAAAATGTCTCACAAGAGGTCACGGAGCTCCTCGCGCAAAGAGAGCGGGCGAGAGTCCAGAAGCAGTGGGAGCTCAGTGATTCTTTGCGTGATCAAATGCTCGCCTTAGGATGGGCGGTTAAGGACACCAAAGAAGGTCAGCAATTGAGCAAAATCAATCGGGAAATTCGTTAAAGTATTTTCAGTTTAAATATTTATGAGGATAGCCTAAAATCGCTGCTTATGTTTCGCCCGGAAGATTACTTGGATTTGAACCATACTCAACATCGACTCATTTTTGAAAAGACTGTAAATGTTTGGGAAGCCCTACGCGGGATTGGCACCTACCTTCAATTTCGACTTCAACCGGCAATCAAGGCTGAGCTGATTGGAAAGCCGGTCATTGAAGATAACGTTTTTATAGGCAAAGGAACAATTGTCGAACATGGAGCGATGATCAAAGGTCCCGCGTGGATCGGAGAGGACTGCGAGATTCGAAATGGCTGTTATATTCGGGGAAATGTGGTTGTAGGGAATGACGTTGTCTTGGGGAATTCCTGTGAATTTAAAAATTGTCTGATTTTCGATGGGGCGCGAATACCGCATTTTAATTATGTGGGAGACTCCATTTTGGGATATAAAGCCCACTTGGGAGCAGGTGTGATTCTTTCCAATGTCAGATTGGACCATCAAGAAATTCAGGTAGCGGCTCCAACCGGGAAAGTGAGCACGGGTCTGAAAAAATTTGGTGCCATCATCGGGGACTATGCGGAAATCGGATGTAATGCTGTGTTGAGCCCGGGTTCCGTGATAGGCTGTCACTCCGTAATTTATCCGGGATGTCAATGGAGGGGGATCCTACCCCCTCATTCAATCGCCAAGGTTCAACAAGCGATCCATATCGTCTTGCGGAAAGATTCAGCCAAAAAAACGTTTCCTAGATAAACTCTGTAACTATTAAGGGGTAAATGCCTGCCTTCTATTAAAGTACAGATTAGGCGAAATGATATACAGATTTGTCTTATGATTTGACCTATTTATACTCCTAATCAGACCTTCCAATCAGCGCCTACTGAAAGCAGCAGAGCAATCGCTGGCCTCGACTCACGCAGTCTGCTGACGCTGACTCCTGGAATAGTTGCCTCCCAAGATGAGAATTTCTTTAATAGGCTGGCGAAAGCAAAAAGTAAGACAAATCATAAAATGGCATTAAACCTTGTTGTTTAAATACTTCATTAGATTGCATTTTAGGTTTGAGGTTATGGCGTCTCTTTTTTTGGGGATAGAGTCGCTTTTTACTCGGGAAAAGTATTGTTTCTCCTGAGATCTATTCGTAATGACTTGGAAAGTGAAAATCATTCGGAGACAGCGGTGCCAATCGGGAACAGAGAACTGCTTCCAACAGATCAGCCGCCATCTCTCTTTCAGGGCTTTTTTATTGCTTACAGGGATGTGGGGCATTGATTCTGCGGTGGCATCCGATCAAATCTACAAGATTCCTAACTCATTTGATCCTCGCTCGGTTCCCGCACACACTATTTACGATCTTTCTATGCTGGTGCTTGCGATTTGTGCTGGCATCTTCGTGGCAGTTACTGGCGCATTGATTTATGTTGTAGTGCGTTATCGGCGCCAGCCGGCGGACGATGGGCAAGAGCCTGCTCAAATTTATGGCAGTTCTCAAATTGAGCTAGCCTGGACGGTGATTCCTATTTTGATCACCGTTGTGCTGATTTTGGTTACAGCTCGCACCATCGGAGACATTCAGGATAAGGAAATGCCTAAAGAAGCATTGGAAATCAAAATCGTAGGTCATCAGTGGTGGTGGGAAGTGCGTTATCCTCAATATGGATTTGTGACTGCGAATGAAATCCATGTGCCGCTGAGTTCCCCTTCTCATCGGCTTCCTACACGTATTGTATTGGAATCCGCGGATGTGCTTCATAGCTTCTGGGTGCCGCAGCTAGCGGGCAAGACTCAGCTAGTACCAAATAAAACAAATACAACCTGGATTGAGCCTTTACATACAGGTGTTTATCTAGGGAATTGTGCCCAATATTGCGGGACTCAGCACGCATTCATGCTATTGCGAGTGATAGTTCATCAGCCTGAAGATTTTCAACGGTGGGTGGATAACCAGAAAAAACCCGTAACATCTTTGATTCCAGCAGTAGCAAATGCTTCCGCTCCTTTCCCTGGATCGGAGCAAAAAATGTCCTTAGCTGCCCAAGGAGAAAAAACCTTTGCATCTGTGGCCTGCATCAACTGTCATAGAATTGATGGTACTCACGCTCAGGGTGTCTTTGGACCGGATTTAACGCACTTGATGAGCCGACAGACCATTGGCGCGGGTGTAGCTCCCAACACGCGCGAAAATCTTTGGAACTGGGTGCGGAACCCTCAAGTTTTGAAAATAGGATGTCTCATGCCTGACATGCAGCTCACCCAACAACAGGTTGATGCGATAGTTGCCTATTTGGAAACCCTACGATAAAGAAATAGATTATGGCGAACGGTGTCGACATTGCTACTGATGGAGAAGCGCTGCCTGCGAAGCCAGGCGAAGAAAAAGGTGTCTTGACTTCACTGATTCAAGAACTCGTCTATACTGTTGATCATAAGAAATTGGGAATGATGTACATGGGGGCTGGGCTCTTGTTCTTTGTGGTTGCGGGATTAATGGCTGCAGCGATCCGTCTTCAACTCGCGGTGCCAAACAACCATGTGCTGGGTCCGGATACGTTCAATCGCTTTTTTACGATGCATGGAACTGCCATGGTGTTTCTGGTGGGAATGCCTCTGATCCTCGGGCTCGCGAACTATTTTGTACCCTTGATGGTGGGTGCACGCGATATGGCATTTCCGCGATTAAATGCCTTCGGATTTTGGATGTTTTTCTTTAGTGGCCTCTTGCTTTTCTACAGCTACTTGGGAGGCAGTGGACTTTATGGGGCGGGTTCCGCTCCAGACGTCGGCTGGTTTGCCTATTCGCCGTTGACTGCTAAGGCGTTTTCCCGTGGACACAGTACGGATTATTGGTCGCTTTCCCTGCTTGCTGGTGGCATTGGGAGTATCGCTACGGCTATCAACTTGGTGGTAACGATCTTTTGTTTGCGGTGCAAGGGGATGACGTTGAATCGGATGCCCCTATTTGTGTGGATGAATTTGGTAACGGCATTTTTGATCATCCTCGCAATGCCGCCGCTTTCAGCGGCCCAAATTATGCTTTGTTTAGATCGTTACCTAGGCGCTAAATTTTTTGACACACAAGCCGGCGGTTCTGCAGTTCTTTGGCAACACTTCTTCTGGATATTTGGTCATCCGGAAGTTTATATCCTGATACTGCCTGCCTTTGCAGTGGCTTCGGAAGTCATTCCCGTATTTTCACGGAAACCCATCTTTGGCTATTCGATCATGGTTGCTGCGAGTGTGATGATCGCATTCATTAGCTTGGGAGTTTGGGCCCACCACATGTTCACCGTAGGAATGACTTCCGTCAGCAATACCTTTTTCGCAACCTCTACGTTTATTATTGCGATCCCTACGGGGATCAAAATTTTTAATTGGTTGGGAACCATGTATGGCGGCAAGTTAAGATTGGAACTGCCGCTGCTCTTTTGTATCGCATTTCTTTTCCAGTTTCTCCTTGCAGGCCTCACTGGCGTGATGCTTGCAACCGTACCTTTTGACTGGCAACTCAACGACTCGTACTTCGTCATTGCCCATTTTCATTATGTTCTGGTTGGATCGCTCGTATTTACCATTTTCGCCGCCTTTTACTATTGGTATCCTAAAATGATCGGCAGAATGCTCAGTAAGCGCCTTGGCCTTTGGCACTTTTGGCTTTTTCTCTTCGGATTTCATCTCACCTTTTTCCCGCAACACATCTTGGGAATTTTAGGGATGCCACGCCGAATTTATAGCTATCCGGCTGATAGGGGATGGGAGTTGTGGAATATGGTTTCCAGTATCGGCGTGATTTTTCAAGGACTGGGAGTCCTCTTTTTTCTGATCAACCTCATATATTCCTACTACAAAGGAAAAAAAGCAGGTGACGATCCTTGGGATGCCTGGACATTGGAATGGATGACTACTTCGCCTCCGGCGGAATATAATTTTGAAAAGTCACCAGAAATACATAGTGCCCGTCCGCTTTGGGATTTGAAACATCCGGACAATCCGGATTGGAAACATCAATAAGCTTCCTTTTGCTACATGAACGAAATCAAATCTGAAACGGCTCCTCCTGCGATTTCCGAATGGAAGCTGCCTTCCAGCCGGAAAGTGGGCATGATTTCCCTAATTGTGACGGAAACTGCCTTATTTTCTATCTTTGTCGTAGCCTATGTATTTTACATTGGTAAAAGTTTAAATCCGCCCTTTCCCCGTCAAATTCTGGAATGGCCCATTTTTGCTTCCATCGCTCTGCTTTCGAGTAGCGGAACGATCGTCTTTGCAGAAAAAGCATTACACAAAAATAATCGAGGTGGATTTCACTTTTGGTGGCTGGTGACTATCATTTTAGGCGCCATTTTCCTCGGCTACACGGCCCACGAATGGTA
>Ga0153924_1001694_pt1 | contig 10490 bp, 13 predicted proteins | sample TSNJ008MetaG_FD_104709 | JGI IMG/M metagenome (GOLD analysis project Ga0153924, IMG submission 104709) | Attine ant fungus gardens microbial communities from New Jersey, USA - TSNJ008 MetaG | ecosystem: Host-associated > Fungi > Mycelium > Unclassified | place: USA: New Jersey, Wharton State...
ACGGTGACGGGTATTCCGACCGGCTTTATTGATCTGGATTATAAGACCTCCGGGATGCAGCCTTCGGACTTTGTTTTGATTGCGGCCCGTCCGTCGATGGGGAAGACGGCGTTCGTGCTGAACTTAGTTGATCATGCGGCGGTTAAGAAAAATCTGCCCTGCATGGTCTTTAGTCTGGAAATGTCGAAGGAACAGCTGGTCAACCGTATGCTGGCGATGGAATCCAATGTTGATTCCCAGAAGCTGCGGACCGGAAGGCTGGCTGATTCTGACTGGGATGCGATCGTAGAGGGAATCGGTGTCATCGGCAATTCCCGGCTGGTTATCGACGATACCCCCGGAATCTCCATTATGGAGCTGCGTTCCAAGTGCCGTAAGGTCAAGCTGGAATATGGCCTCAGTATGATTATTATCGACTATTTACAGCTGATGTCAGGCAGTGGCAAGAGCGGCGAAAACCGGCAGCAGGAGATTTCCGAGATCTCCCGCTCGCTGAAAGCCCTGGCCCGTGAGATGAATGCACCGGTTATTGCATTATCCCAGCTAAGCCGCGCCTGTGAGACCAGAACCGACCACCGCCCGATGCTGTCTGACCTGCGTGAGTCCGGCGCCATCGAACAGGATGCCGACGTGGTTATGTTCCTTTACCGTGATGATTATTATAATAAAGATACCGACCGACCTAATATTGCCGAAGTTATCATTGCCAAGCAGCGTAACGGCCCGATTGGATCTGTGGATCTGGGATGGCAGCCGCAGTATACCAGATTTGTGAATCTAGAAAGATAAATATGTGATATTTTCCATTTCTTAAGCATAATTCTCAACCTCCGCTCATAATATATAAGTAGATTAAATTAAAACCAGGCTTATAAGATTAAATATCCAGAGGAGAGAAAAGATGGACAATACACATTATTCCATATCAGAAGCAGGGAAGATGGTGGGCGTAGAGTCCCATGTGCTTCGGTATTGGGAAGAAGAACTACAACTGAACATTCCGAGAAATGGGAAAAGCCACCGTTATTACACGGACTTACATATCCGACTATTCCAGAAGATAAAAGATTTAAAGGAGAAGGGGTATCAGCTGAAAGCAATTGAGCAGGTGCTTAAAAAAATGCTGGAGGGGGGCATAGATGTGAAGCCGGACGAAGTACTGGAACAGGATGCGGTACAGACATTAACAGATGGAACTGGAATTAACGAACTTGAGGGGGAGCATGCATTAAAGATCGTGCAGAAACAGGAGAGTTCGGTGGCGAATCAGGAGAAGATGGAGCAATTCCAGCAGATTATGAACCACATTATCGGACAAGCAATCCAGGCAAACAATCAGGCCCTGAGTGAAGAAATCAGCCGTCAGGTGAATGACCGGATGGTTCAGGAATTGGAATATATGATGCGTATCAGCGATGAGAAAGAAGAAGAGCGCTTCAAAATGCTGGATGAGACTTTACGGTCTTATCAGCGGGAAAGCAAAGGGCGGGCGGAAGCAGCCGCAACCAAGGTGCCCTTTTTTAAACGGAAAAAATTTGGCCGCAGCGGCAAGAAGCTGTAAAATAATCAGGATAAGTTCCGAGAGTTGTAAATGACTCCTGGAACTTATCTTATTTATGTAAACTTATTAGTGGCCAATGTTTATAAGAATAAATGAATTGACTAATTCGAACTAATGTTCTATAATAGTGAAGCAGGGAACAGCTATAGAAACATTTTGTTGCTTTTTGGGTAATATAAGTTATAATAAAAGTACAAATTAAGGGGGATAATCATGGCAAAAGTGTATGATGTAGCGAAATATATATTAAAAAGCCAAGGTTCTATGTCTACAATGAAATTACAGAAGCTGACTTACTATTGCCAGGCCTGGTCACTGGCATGGGATGGAGTGCCTCTTTTTGAGGAAGAATTTCGGGCATGGGCCAATGGACCGGTTTGCCCAGAACTATTTGAAAAGCATAAAGGGAAATTTGTTGTGGATGAAAGTTTATTTTCAGAGACAAGCGACTATAGATTTACCGAAGATGAGACTGAGACGATAAACGCAGTTTTAAAATTTTATGGAAATGAAACCTCACACTATCTAAGTGAACTGACTCACAAGGAGAGACCCTGGATGGAGACAAGGGGAAAATTACCACAGGGTGCTTCATCAAATAAAGTCATTTCAAAAGAATTGATGCAGGAATATTATAACGGTTTGTAATATGGCCAAAAAAGTCCCAAAGAAAAATAAAGATGTCTCAGCATCTAAACAACCGACAACAAATGTTAACCCCAATAGTTACCTTGATAAAATGCCAACATGGAGATTCATGAAAATTGATGCAGAGCATGAAAAATGGAGCATTAAAAAATGCTGTGATTTTAATAGTGATGTTTTAGACAAGTTAGTTGATTTTGAGCAGCAAACCTGGGGAGACATTACTATTCATGCTAAGAAAAAGAATCATCATATTGATGTGAATCATTTGGTTAGAGAAGCGCAGAAACGTTTGGAAGCACTAAAGATTTATGAAGATCAATTATTTTCTCTGAGATTAGATGGAACTACAAGATTATTCGGGATTTTGCAAGATGGGGTATTCAATATAATTTGGTATGATTCTAACCATGAGATATGTCCATCTCAAAAAAAATAAACGTAATAATTAAAAGCTGAGAGAGGAATCTTTTCCTGGTCTCAGCTTTTGATATTTTTATTCACGACAGGCGGCGACAAACTCATGAAATATTCCTGCCGCCGCCAGGTCCTGGTTCCACAGATATTCCGGATGCCACTGTACACCAAGGAAAAATGGATAATCTGGCTTCTCAATCGCTTCGATCAGGCGGTTTGAGGCATAACCGGAGGCGATAAGTCCCGGTGCCAGATCCCGAACTGCCTGATGGTGCATGCTGTTAACCTTTAAAACGGAATCATGGTGGGAGACTTTGGCCAACAATGTTCCCGGGACTACAGTAACGGTATGAGAAGGAATATCATAGGCAAACGGCTGACGGTGGGCGATTGGGAAATCCTCAGGGAACTGGCTGGGAATATCCTGATAAATATTCCCGCCCAGTCCGATATTAAGCAGCTGAATGCCGCGGCAAATCCCCAGAATCGGCTTTTGCTGCTCCAGAACCAGGGAAAGCAGGGACAACTCCATCGTATCCCGAAGGGGTGAAATATTCCCGCAATGAGCATGAGTTTCTTCCTCAAAGTAAAACGGATGGATATCCGGTCCGCCGGTAAATAAAAAACCGTCAAAGGTTTCCGCCAGTCTGGCCAAATCGTCCTTTCCCAATCCAAGTGGAAGAATCACCGGAATCGCGCCGGCGGCTTCAATGGCCTTTAAATAAGCCGGCCGCATGTATGGTTCTTCCCGTTCAATATTGTAATTAGGAGTAAGGGCAATCAGTGGTTTTTGATTCTGCATCATAGAAATTCCTCCGTCATCTTAGCGTCTTTATAAAAATAACTGCCTCTTCCAATCGGGAAGAGGCAGCTATGTATTAGTTCCAATTAGCCTTCGATAGCGCCAGTCGGGCAGGTTCCTGCACAAGAACCGCAATCGATGCAGCTATCAGCGTCGATAACGTATTTGCCATCTCCTTCAGAGATTGCGTCAACCGGACACTCGCTGGCACAAGCACCGCATGAAATACAACTGTCATTAATAACATATGCCATAATCAATACCTCCTTATATTCTATACATTTCCTGTTTCTCTATTCTATCCTATTTAGAAGAAATATTCAAGCAGAAAATGTTGTACAATTGTTAATTACCTTTGGCTAACCGGCTGGCTTTTATTCCGGCAGCGATAACCTGTCGGGCGGCAATCGCTTCTTCCTGATTCAAAGGGGGAGTATGATCAAGCGGATATACCATTCCCAGCGCCTGATATTTGCTTTTCCCCATATCATGGTAGGGCAATACATCTAATGCTTTTACGTTATGCAGCGTGCCAATAAAGACTCCCAGCTGATAGAGGTAATTTTGGTCAAAGGTGATTCCTGGTACAACAACATGACGGATCCACACCGGAATCGCTTTGTCATCCAGATATCGGGCAAACTGAAGAATCGGCTTTAGCGGCTGACCGCACAGCTTTAAATGTTCCTCGGGCACAATGTGCTTGATATCCAGCAGGACCAGGTCGGTGACCGATAGCAGCTGGTCGAACATTTCCAGAATCTCGGGACTGTCCGGGCGGAAAGTAATGCCGGAAGTATCCAGGCAGGTATGAACACCGCGGTGAGCGGCGGCGGAAAATAATTCGGTAACGGCCTGAATCTGCATCAGCGGTTCACCGCCGGTTACGGTGATGCCGCCGCTGCGGTAAAAGGGCCGGTTTTTCTCATACTGTGCCATGATCCGGGTAATGGACATTTCGGTACCGCCGGCCGGATTCCAGGTGTCGGGATTGTGGCAGTACCGGCAACGCATGGGACAACCTTGCAAAAATACAACCAGACGGACGCCGGGTCCGTCTACCGTGCCGAAACTTTCGATGGAATGGACACGCAATGCCATGCCAAACGCCTCCTTTTATGTGTTGCGCCATGCTCTCATCTGCATGGCTGAACGGCAGCGTCAAATCGTATCATGAAAAGTACGGGAAATAACCTCATCCTGCTGTTCCCTGGTCAGTTTCACAAAATTCACCGCATAACCGGAGACACGTACCGTCAGCTGAGGATATTTCTCAGGGTGGGCCTGTGCATCCATCAGGGTCTCTTTGGTGAAGACATTTACATTCAGATGGTGGCCGCCTTTCTGGGCATAGCCATCCAGTAATGCAACTAAATTATCAATCTGTGTGTCGCTTATATTTGCCATAATCAAAACCTCCTTCTATTGATCCGATGCTAATCGCGGTCTAAGCCTTCCATCAAATTGGGAACCGCACATGCTGCATTGGCACTGCGTTCGCAGTCCGCTATATGATCCAGTTCCACATCAATATCGCCCATAAACAGCTGATCTTCCTTGCCCAGTGCGCCCGGAATAATGGAAAATGTGTTGGAAATACCATCCTGCGCATCTTTAAATGGCAGCTTTGCCACCGAAGCCAAAGAAGCAACTGCGCCATGAGTATCACGCCGGTGCATCGGGTTCGCCCCGGGGGCAAAGGCCTCGCCGGCCTTCCGGCCATCCGGTGTCGCCCCGGTGGCGTTGCCATAGACCACATTGGAGGTGATCGTCAAGATGGAAGTTGTCGGAATACCGCCGCGGTAGCAGTGGTTCCGCTTAATGTAGTTCATAAACTGATGGACAATCTCAACGGCAATCTGGTCAACCCGGTCATCATCATTGCCGTATTTTGGGAAATCGCCCTCGATCTCATAGTCGACAACCACACCATTTTCATCACGAACCGTTTTTACCCTGGCATATTTGATCGCTGACAGGGAGTCAGCTACCACGGACAGGCCGGCGATGCCGGTGGCAAACCAGCGGGTTACTTTTTGGTCATGCAGTGCCATCTGCAGTTTTTCATAGGAGTATTTATCATGCATATAGTGGATGATATTTAAGGTGTTCACATAAACACTGGCCAGCCACTCCAGCATGTCATGGTAACGTTCCATGACTTCGTTATAATCCAGGTACTCGGCAGTAATCGGACGGTATTTGGGTCCGATCTGCTTCTTGCTGACTTCGTCCACGCCGCCATTGATGGCATAAAGCAGACATTTGGCCAGGTTGGCACGGGCGCCGAAGAACTGCATCTCTTTGCCGATACGCATCGAAGATACACAGCAGGCAATCGCATAGTCATCCCCATGAGTCACCCGCATCAGATCGTCATTCTCGTACTGAAGAGAAGAGGACTCAATGGAAGTACGGGCACAGAAGCGCTTGAAAGCTTCCGGCAGACGAATGGACCACAGCACGGTCAGGTTCGGTTCCGGGGCAGCGCCCAGGTTGGTCAGGGTATGCAGATAACGGTAAGAGCTTTTGGTAACCAGATGACGTCCGTCGATTCCAATACCGCCGATGGCCTCGGTTACCCAGGTCGGATCGCCGGAGAACAGCGAATTGTATTCGGGAGTACGGGCAAATTTAACCAGCCGCAGCTTCATAATAAAATGGTCAATGAATTCCTGGATCTGTTCTTCGCTATAGCGGCCTTCCGCCAGGTCACGCTCAGCATAAATATCAATAAAGGTAGAGGTACGTCCCAGCGACATGGCGGCACCGTTCTGCTCCTTCACTGCCGCCAGATAACCCAAATAGGTCCATTGGATCGCTTCTTTCACATCATTCGCCGGCTTTGAGATATCAAAGCCATAAATTTTGCCCAGTTCCTTCAGCTCTTTCAGCGCCCGGATCTGCTCGGACAATTCTTCGCGGTCACGGATAATTTCAGAATACATGGTACTTCTGGTAGTTGCCTTCTGCTCCTCTTTGTCCTCCATCAGACGGTCCACGCCATACAGTGCGATCCGGCGGTAATCACCGATAATCCGTCCCCGTCCATAAGCATCCGGCAATCCGGTGATAATGTGGCTGGAACGGCAGGCCCGCATCTCGGGGGTGTATGCGTCAAAGACACCGGCATTGTGAGTTTTCCGGTGCTGGTTAAAGAAAGCTACAATTTCCGGATCCACGGTATAGCCATTATCAGCACAAGCCTTCTCGGCCAGCCGAATCCCACCATAAGGCTGCAGGGCCCGCTTGAACGGCTTGTCGGTCTGGAAGCCGACAATCGTTTCCTTATCTTTGTTCAAATAGCCGGCACCATGGGAGGTAATGCTGGAGATCAGTTTTGTATCCATGTCCAGAACGCCGCCGGCCGCCAGCTCCTGTTTGCTAAGTTCCATGACCTGATCCCAAAGCTCAAGAGTATTCTTAGTCGGACCGGCTAAGAATGACTCATCTTTGTTGTAAGGGGTATAGTTCTTCTGGATAAAGTCACGGACATTGATTTCCCGTTCCCAGACACCAGAAATGAAGGTTCTCCATTCGCTTTTCATAATTGCTCCTCCTCGAAAAACAGTTCAGCAGTCGTTACATAAAAATTATAACGTGTATACAATGCGCAAGTCAATAGCGTTATTGAGAATGTTTTATGTGTTTGTTATAAAATACACAAGACAGTATCCGGAATATAGCTTGCCAATTTTCTGAAAAAGTATTATTATAGGGGAAGTAAGAACAAGGAGGGAAACTAATATGCAGATTAGTAAAGATATGTTGATCGGGCAGATGCTTCAGATGGATGAACTGATTGCACCGATGTTGATGCGCGCCGGCATGCATTGCCTGGGATGTCCATCCGCACAAAGCGAGTCTTTGGAAGAAGCGTGTATGGTTCATGGAATTGACTGTGATGCACTGGTAGCCGGCATGAATGAGGTTCTGGCGGAGAGAGCATAAGCTGTTTATATGGCAAGAGAAAGAAGGCATCGGGAAGAACCCGGTGCCTTCTTTCTCTTGTCATAGCCTAACCAATGAATTACAGCAACGCCAGTTTCTGCAGAGCCTGATCGCGGACAATCACTTCATAGTGTTCCCGATAGTATGCCTCACTGGCTGATTCCTGACGTACCTTCTCGCCATATTCCGCAAGAATGTTACATACCCGGCTGAACGTCAGCGGATCGGAATCAGCACTGGAAAGAAGCAGGTAATACTGCGTGGTATCCGGCTTCTTATACAGGGTATTCGGTCCGGAGTAGACATGTCCTGCCACATGAGCGGCTTCCGTCACCCGGTCTAAGCGGTCAAACCGATAGATGCGGGTCTGAATGGCCGGGGCTGCCGGAGCGTCCGTGCTCTCTTCATCAGAAGATAATAAACCTGTTTCTGCCTGGGAAAGTCCCAGCATATCTTTCCGTAAAAAGTTCATCAGTCCATCGGCACCCTCCAGAAGTTCACTGGTCAGACCGCCCAAAAGTCCATCCGCCTCATCATCGGAGAGGGGGGCAAATTTGGAAAAGCGGGTATCCAGTTCTTCCGGATCATCTATCTTGGTGATGACGAGCATCACGCTCTCATTTGAAAGCGGGATGGCTTCAACCATCAAGGGAATGTCCTCTGCGTCAAATCCGACTTCATTGGAGGCCTTTTGAATCATTTCGCGAAACAGATTACGAGCTTTCTCACTACCATACGCAAGCTCGCCCAGGTTCAAGTTGCGGACACTAAGATCAAAACTGGTCAAGGTGCATCGGATCTGGTTATCATTAATCCGTTCGATCTTCATAAGATCACTCCTTTCGGAAAAAGAATAGAATTTCCTAATTTAATTATAATATATCTTATAGGGAAAAGGCAATTACTATGTGAAAAATTTATAAAAAATGATTGTCAAAATCTGCCACGGGTGTTTGAGATGTAACTTTTTACGATGTCATGTTGGATCCATAGCGTCTGTCACCTTAATGTCGGTCCGGCTGTGGGCAGCAAATACTTTTTGGTAATTGTCATTATACAGAGGATTAAAGGTCATTTCAGCAGCAGTATCAATGAGTCTTTCTTTCCCTCGGGAATTTAAATCATGATAAAGATGAAGTAATTTTGAGCTGCTGCCTGATATAATATATGATTTTGCTCTTTCCATAGGGACATCATAACCCATGAGCCAGGCCTCGCTGACATTCAGGGCACTTCCCAGAATAAAAAGCTTATCCTGGTTTGGTTCGGCTTTTCCTGATAAATATTGGCTGATATCGGATTTATTCATTTTCACATCATATTTTTGACAGTATGGCAGACATGCGGTCAGGATATCTACCTGACGCAATTTCCTTTCGTTTATCAGCTTTTTTAGTCTAGATGCGGTATTTTCTTTCTTCACTGGTAAACCTCCTTGGTAGGGATATCATAGCACAAAATGAGTGGGAGTTCAATGGGGGAAACAAAATGTTAAAATGTTTGAATAGTGTGTTAACATTTTGAGGGTGGGGGAATGACGGGCAGGAAATGTGACATGGGAGAAGAAATCAACCGGGAAACCAGATATTATTACGACAAGAAGGGCCAGTTAAGCCGTCAGGAAGATCCGGGAAATGTGGTGAAGGAGTATTCTTATGATCTATGCAGAAACCGTCAGTCCTTTCGGCTGACCCGAAAAGACAGGCGGCACCTGATAAATGTGATGTCAAAGGGTAGCTACTATCTCAAATGCTAACTTAGATTGGCTCACGTTTTATTTTACAACAAACCCCGCAGCTTCTAAATTATGTATCTCTTGATTAAAAGGCTTTCCGCTTGTTGTCAGGTAATTACCGACAAGCGTGGAGTTAATCCCCGCTGCATATCCGCTATATTCGTCACTGCCTAATGCCTTTTCTCTGCCGCCCGCAAATTTCAACATTTTGTCCGGTAATATCAGTCTAAACACGGCGATAGTACGCAAGATTTCATCTGTATCAAGCGGTCTTTGATTTTCTAACCTTGTGCCGGGAATTGGATTGAGTATATTAATTGGAATACAGTCCACATCAAGTTCCTTTAGCTCAAAGGCCATTTCTACCCGTTGCTCTGGTGTTTCCCCCATAGCGATAATGCCGCCGCAACAAATATTCATTCCGGCCTGACCCGGTCAAACTCTGCATCCGTTTGTTCTTCGCCGCTTATGACAAGGCTGTAACGGCTCACTCCCAAACGCCGCAGTCATGGTGCGCTGACTGGGCGCAAAAAGCACAGTCGCCGGAGCATAGGCCAACTTTTGCGGGATAAATGGCGCACATGCTGATTTCATTCCCAAAATGGCGGTGCGTGATTGTTTTTGCTGTTCGCATCAGTTCATCCAGCGGTGTTAATTTTGGGTCTAGCAGGATAATTGCTTCTTCAACCATCAATGTTTGTCCGGCCAATACTTTTTCTAAAACTGGATTTGATCCATGTTGGCTCGCGCTATTATCTTGTATTTGCGGTGTGATTGTGCGACTGTCTCCCAACAAAAGCATATTCATTGATATAAGACGAGAACGGAAAGGCAGTTTTACAATATCAAATAGGATAAACGGGAAACAAACAAGGATTAGTGCGCCATATAATGAATTGGCAGATGTAGTTGTAGCTGTTAGCCAAATCGCTCCACCTAAATACTCCGTGCATATAGCAAGGCATAATGCTACGCTTGTTTTCAAATATAGTAGCGCTTTACTTTGTTTTCTTTCGGTTTGCAGGCTTTTAGGGCTATTCAATGTTAAGGAAATAATGGCGGCAATGATAGGATACACCATAAGACACCCACCCGTCGGGCCGAATAATGCGGCGATTCCGCCGCGAAAATTCCCGAATACCGGTACACCAACAGCACCTGACAAAAGATAACACACTTGGGCAAGCACGGCATTACTGGGCTTTAACAACATGCCCGTTATGTAAACTCCTACCATTCCAAGCGAAAATGGTATTGGCGTAAAAGGAAGCGGTTTTTTCATCTTTGGTTCCCCCAATTCAGCTTTATTTCTCCTGTCGTGATATGCTGAACAGTTCCGTAGCCGTCCTTGACAATCAATGCCCTCAGTTCATTAATGC
>Ga0153924_1001695_pt1 | contig 10487 bp, 10 predicted proteins | sample TSNJ008MetaG_FD_104709 | JGI IMG/M metagenome (GOLD analysis project Ga0153924, IMG submission 104709) | Attine ant fungus gardens microbial communities from New Jersey, USA - TSNJ008 MetaG | ecosystem: Host-associated > Fungi > Mycelium > Unclassified | place: USA: New Jersey, Wharton State...
CCACTTCGTCGGCGTCACGCACGTCGAGCAGAACGAATGGCTCGCCGGCGCGCTGCCACCGGGCGAGCTCCTCAACGGTAATTTCCGGCATTACGCACCTCGTGTAGCAATGAGATCTTCCATCGGGCTCGATGCGTTTGCGTACAAGCGTTTTTCCATCCGGCCGGCAAGAAACGCCTCGCGGCCCGCGATGATGGCGTGTTTCATCGCATTTGCCATGCGAACCGGCTCGCGCGCCGCCGCGATGCCGGTGTTCATCAGCAAGGCATCGACACCGAGTTCCATCGCAATCGCCGCATCGCTGGCCGTGCCGACGCCGGCGTCCACGATAACCGGAATGCCTGCTCGTTCCTTGATGATGCGAATTGTATACGGATTGCATACACCCAGGCCGCTGCCGATCGGGGCGGCGAGCGGCATCACCGCGGCGCAGCCAAGCTCTTCAAGCTGCTTGCACACCACCGGATCGTCGCCGATGTAGGGAAGCACCGTGAATCCGTCATTCACGAGCAACTCGGCAGCTTCGAGCGTTCCGCGCGCATCGGGATGCAATGTCTGCGCGTCGCCGATAACCTCGAGCTTGATCAAATCCGTGTCAAGCAATTCACGCGCGAGCTTCGCCGTCAATACAGCATCTTTTGCATTGTAACAACCGGCAGTATTCGGCAGAATCCGCATCTTCTTGCGGTCGATATAATCCAGCATAGTCTTCCCACTGCGATCGTCCAGATTCACACGCCGAATCGCAACCGTAACCATCTCCGCCCCACTTGCCTCGTGAGCCGCCCGCATCACCTCCATCGAAGGATACTTTCCCGTCCCAACAATCAAGCGCGACGTAAACTCGTACGCTCCGATCCTCAACACATCAATGCCCATATATCACCACTACCCATTTCCAGTGATTTCGTTTGCGAAATCACCCGCCCGCCACCGCCTTGATGATCTCCACCGCGTCTCCATCGTCAATCGTGCTCGATTCGTATTCGGCGCGTCGAATCACGCGGTCGTTCTTCGCAACCGCAATGCCCGGGCGCATCACGCCGAGCTGTTCGAGCAAGGCTGCGATGGTCGTACCGGTGGGAAGTTCGCGAGTTTCGCCGTTGATCGTCGCCTTCACACCTGCAACGTTCGGCTTTCGTTCGCAGCCATCCTGAGCGGCGACCACGCATGCAGCGGCTCATCGTCGCCGGTTTCGACAAAACTCGCAACCAACGCAGCGGTGATCGGCGCGAGCAAGATTCCGTTGCGATAGTGCCCCGTGGCGTCGATCAAGCCCTCGAGCGCCGTGGGACCGATGAACGGACGTCCGTCCGGCGTTCCGGGCCGCAGGCCGCTCCATGTTTCGGTTACCGTGAACGCGCCGAGCGTCGGGGCCGCACGCAGTGCGGCGCTCAACAAAGCAGCAATCGCGCCGGCCGTTACGCGTTCGTCGAATCCGGCGTCTTCGACCGTCGCTCCGACCAGGAGCCGTCCATCGGGCCTTGGCACGAGGTATGCGCCCGGAACCCACGTGGGCCGGCGCAGAAAGTCGACCGGCGCGGCGAGGGCGAGCATTTGTCCCTTGACGGGCGAAACCGACGGAAGCGCCGATGACGGAACGCCGGCCAGTTGCCCGGCCCAGGCGCCGGCTGCGTTGACGACCGTCGCGGCCGGCGCGAAGCCGAAATCGCTACGAATGCCCAGGACGCGACGCGTATCGCATTCCACCGCGAGGTTGCCGACGGCCGAGTGCACCGCTACGTCCAAGCGCCGGCAGGCAGCCAGCAGAGCTCGGCCCAGACGGCGGTTATCGACGCAGCCCTGCCCGTGAATCAGCAGACCGCCCGCGACGTGATGGCCCAGCGAAGGTTCGGCGATGAGGACGGCCCGGCGTTCGAGCCGCTCGCAGCAGGCGCCTTGCGCAATCAGATCCCGGCGCAGCGCATCCAGCCGCTCCAAGCCTTCGGCATCGAAAGCCGCTTCAACGATGCCGTCGAGAGCGAGATCAACGTTGACACCGGCGGCGGCGGAAACGCGCTGCACGAACTCGGGATAGGCAGCGAGCGAACGCGCGCAGAGCGCAAGCAGCTCTTCGTCGCCGGTGTGCTCGCTGTAGGGTGCAAGCATGCCTGCGCCCGCCCAAGACGCTCCCCGACCGGGTTCTCCGCGATCGAAAACGCGCACGACCGCGCCGCGCTGCGCCAGCTCGAGGGCGACAGAAAGGCCGATCAGGCCGCCGCCGACAACCGCGACGTCTCCGCCAAATTTCGCCGTCATGCCCCCAGCCTACGACGGACGGAAGCGGTAATCCTGAGCGTCCCGCCGTCCGATGATCAATGAAGGAAAGGAGGTGAATCCATGACTAGCAACTCCTACACGCTGCCGCTGGCTTACGCGCATGCGTTCTCGCTGCAAAATAGCCCCGCTTCGGAATTGAGCCCGCCATCGTCCTCGGCCGATGCCGACGGGTCGAACTTTGCGCAAGTGATGAAGAACGCCGGAAAGCTTCTGCATCACCACGAGCACGGCAGCACTGCATCGAACGGCGCAGATTCGTCATCGCTGTCGACCGGTTGGGACACCGACGCATTCGGCGTTACACCCGCTTCGTCATCGTCGACTGCAACAACCGATGCATTCGGAGTTCCAAGTGCAACGAAAAGCTCGAATTCACCGCTCGTTTCCGCGCTCAGCGATCCATTCTCAGCGATTGCCTCGAACGCGCAGATTCAAGCACAACTCCAAATGCTCCCCTACGATCTCTAACGGTTGGACCGAAAGGAGACCGAAAGGCCCGCTTCGATCAAGCGGGCCTTTTTTTCGCACGGTCACGTTTCTGTTTTCGGATATCGAAGGCAGCACCGCCCGCTAGGAACGCGATCGCGATGCCATAAAACTTGCGTTAGCGCGCCACGCTCTGCAATTGCTGCGGCGCTCGATGCGCACCTCACGGTCCTCGAAGCGCTGCGGGATACCCCGAGCAACAAGAGTACGACAAGGTGATCCGTGCGCTGCGCGGCGTCCTCGGCGCGGACGCGGTTTCAAAACTCATGGAAGACGGAAGCGCGTAGAGCGAGGATCAAGCCGTGACCGAGGCCTTGCTCATCTGATGGCCCATCGCTACTTCCGGTAGTGTTGATAATTTTGCTCAAGTTCCGATGCTGGAGCGCGCGAACCGATTCGGAGAAAGAAACGCGAGATCGTACGCCGTGCCGCCGTCCAACGCCAGATCGGCCAGCACTTCGCCGACCACGGAGGCAAACTTGAAGCCGTGCCCCGAGAAACCGCCGGCCATAATGACGTGCGCATCGTTCGGATGCGCCCCGATGACAAAATGCTGATCCGGCGTCAACTCGTAAATACAAACTTTGCCCTCGATAAACTTCGCATTGCTTCCCGGCATCCAAGAAGCCAGCGCATCGCGCACAGGTTCGATATCGCCCGGATGCACCGCTCGATCGACCTGCTCCGGAGTATCGATCGTCTCGCCAAATCCATGAAGCGCCGCCTTCACACCAGCTCCATAATCGGGGAAGCCATACAGAGGCTTTGGTAAACCGGCGCGATCGAGCATAAACGCAGGGCACTTCCCGATAGAAAACAAGGCCGATGACGGTCGAAACCAGAGCTGAACGTTGCGCTGAAGGTGAACCGGCATCGCTTTGTCCGCGAACATGCTCCACCAAGGCCCCGCGCACACGATGAGTCGCGACGCCGCGATCGAGGTTCCGTCATCGAGTCGCACGCGTAGCAACGTTTCTCCCGCGCCCCGATCCCAGCCGATGACCTTAGACTCGAATAGCATCTTCGCTCCATGCTCTTCGGCGACGCGGAGATATGCATCGATGGCAGCCTCAGGCATGATGAAGCCTGCATCGGGTTCGAGGAGACCAACCTCATCGTCGAGCGGATGCATCATCGGGAAGCGCCTTCGTATCTCGTCCGCGCTCAAGTGTTCCGAAGGAAGATCGTACGCCTGTGCGCTGTTCGCGGCCCCGCGAAGCATCGGGCTCTCTGCGCGGCCCGCGAGTAACACCGAGGTCTTGCGGAAGAGCGGCATGCCGGTGAACCGTTCCAACTTATTCCAAGCATCGTATGCTCGCAGCATCAGTGGGACGTAGCTCGCGTGTTCGAAGTACGCTTTGCGAATCATCCGCGATTTGCCGCTCGACGAGCCCTGCAGATGGCCGAGCGTAAATTGTTCGATTCCCATCACGGAAACGCCGCGCCCGGCTACGTTAGCAAGCGCAGCGCTTCCCATCCCGCCCAGACCGATGACGATGACGTCGAACGAGTTCATACAGTAATCCCGGAATTAAAGAACGATGCTCACCTATCATTCCGGTGAGGCATGATTCCCCTTCGTGCCTTTTTCTAGGCTTGTAGAGTTCGGCGGAGCGGCGCAGCCCTAGCGCGAGGCCTGCGCGTGGCGACTCGCGCGAAATCGAGGGCGCAGGTCTCGGCTCCCCCTACCGGCACGGTCACGTTTCTGTTTTCGGATATCGAAGGCAGCACTGTGCGCTGGGAAGGCGCGCAGGAGGCGATGGCCGCCGCGCGGCATGCATTTTGGGCTACGTCGAGGCGCGATTTGAAGTTCTCGGGTTTTCGCGCGAATACACCGAGCAGCAGGAGTACGAGGCAATGATGCCGGCAATACACGTTGCGCTCGGCGAAGATGAATGCGCGAAGCTCATGGCCGAAGGCAGTACCTGGAGCGAAGACCAAGCCGTCGCCGAGGCGATGCTCATTTAATACGCACGAATGCACTCGCGCTTTACATTCCGGTGTAGGTGGGACCCTCGCCGCCTTGAGGCGGCACCCACGTGATGATCTGATACGGATCCGCAATGTCGCACGTCTTGCAATGCACGCAGTTCGTGAAGTTAATCTGCAACCTCCCGTCGACTTCGTTCTTGGCGCCGTTGTCATTCTGAGCTCTCGTGTCATTCTGAGCCTGTCGAAGAACGAACATGGGCTCGTACACCGCCGCGGGACAAAAATATGCGCATGGATTGCCATACTCGACCGTACAGCGGTCGCGGCAGATGTTCGTGTCGGCAACTTTCAAGTGGCAGGGCTGATCTTCTTCGTGAATCGTGCCTGAATTGTAAACGTCGGTGAGTTTGTCGAACGTGAGGACGTTGTCGATCTTTGCGCGCGGCGTTTCCGCCGGACGGTAACCGGCCTTGGCCATCTTCTCGTAGCCCGGCTTCTGTGAAAGTTTGTCGATGACGCCGAACGCACGGCCGCCGGTGTAGGAGGCCAGGCCCGCGTTGAGCATGCCGGCCCACACACCGTGCTCGAATCCTTGGTGGAAGTTGCGCGCGCTGCGCAACTCGGTGTACGCCCACGAATTGCGAAAGCGCTCTTCGTACACGGAAAGCTGCGCCGCATCGAACGTATTTGCTTGCAGGGCGTCCCACGCAGTCTCGGCGGCCATCATGCCGGATTTCATCGCCAGATGCACGCCTTTGAGACGCATGCCGTTGAGAAACCCGGCGGAATCGCCGGTGATCATTAGTCCATCGGCATAGGTGCGAATCATCGCAAAAAATCCGCCTTCCGGAATTGCCTTTGCGCCGTACCGAATGAGCTTGCCACCGTCGAGCAACTTGCGAATCTGCGGATGTTGCTTCATACGCTGCAATTCGTTGTGCGAATCGGTCGTGGGATTCGAGTAATCGAGACCCGTCACGTGACCGATGTCGAGCACGCGCTCTTTCATTCCATAAATGAAGCCGCCGCCGAAGGTTTCGGGCGGAAGCGGATACCCGACCGTGTGAATCACGGTTCCGGCCGTGAAGCGATCGTCGGGCAGTTGCCAGAGCTCTTTGACGCCGGCGGCGTAAACTTGCGGTTCTTTCCCGTCGTCGAGTCCGAGTCGCGGAATCGCCTGCTTGGCGAGCGTGCCGCGCGGCCCTTCGCCGAGGATGACGATCTTCGCGAGCAAGTCCGCACCGGGCTCGTAGTTCGCTTTGGGCTTGCCGTTGTGATCGAGGCCCTTATCACCCGTGCGCACGCCGATCACGCGATCGCCGTCCCACAATAATTCTTGTCCGGGAAACTCGCCGAAAACTTGTACGCCGAATTCCTCGGCTACGCCGGCCATCCACTTGGTGAGGCGCTGCAGCGACGCGACGTATTTGCCGTGATTGTTGAGCGGCGGCGGCACGAACGGCACTTTGATCTTGCCGCCGCTCGTGAGCAGCCACATTTCGTCACGACCGACCGGCGCCTCGATCGGCGCGCTGCGACCAATCCAGTCCGGAAGCAGCTCGAGCATAGCGCGCGGATCGAATACGAGCCCGGAAAGCCCGTGATTGCCGATCTCGGCCGCCTTCTCGATAACCAGGATCTCGAGTTCGCGTCCGGCCTCTTTTGCGAGCTGACCGAGTCGGATCGCGCCGGCCAGCGACGCCGGACCCGCGCCGACGAAGAGGACGTCGACTTCCAACTGATCGCGCTGAGCCATGCCGTCCCTTTCTCCCTACGTCAAAATGGTCATTTTACGTTAAACTGAGAATCGCAGCGCGCGTGGCCTCGGCCAGCGTCGCAACGCGTTCGGAAAACGCGCGAGTCGACGCCGTTTCGAACGTGAGGGCGCGCGTGGCCGCGTTACGGCACAGCAACAGCGAGAGCGAGAGCCCGCCAATCTCTTCCGCTTCGGCCTGCGGGTTGGGTCGGAGCAGCTCTCGCGGATCGCACGGAACGCCGAGCGTGCGCACGGCATCGAGCGCGCGCGCGCCGATTCCCGGTTCGCCATATTCGTAGCAATAGAACCCGCTCGCTTCGTCATCCTCATGCAAGTCGATCGCAAGCACGAACTTATGATCCCGGTTCGCGGTGACGATCGCGCGCGCTTCGGGCGAGCCGCCGCCGCGTCCGAACGTGCGATTGATATCGACGCCGTCGACGCTTTCGCGCGTTCGCGCATCGAATCCGGTCGGATTCGTGCACGGCCAAATGCGATACATGAAACGCGGATCGAGCGCGTTGTCTTGGACGAGCCCGAGCAATGTGTGTGGACCGGCCGGCTCGTCGCCATGAACGCCGGCCGCCAGCAGCACGGCCGGTCTTGCGGGGTCGCCGTACTCAACGCAGAGTAGCGTTCTCGGCGCGCCGACGCAGGCGACCTCGTGAACGCGCACGTCGTGCGTCGACCTCAATGCCTTCCAGCGCTGCGCCAACCGCAGGTAGGTGGCTTCTTCCGTCGTCATAAATGCTAGTACCCCATGAAAATCCAAATCGGCGTGATGGGTTCCGCTGGCGGGCTCATCACCAAGCCGCAGCTCGATCTTGCGCGCCGGTTGGGCCGGCGAATTGCCGAACACGACGCGACCATCGTGACCGGCGCCTGCCCGGGACTGCCGCATGCTGCGGTCCTCGGCGCACATGAGGTGGGAGGGATCAGTCTGGGCGTCTCGCCCGCGCTCTCGCGCGAAGAGCATGTGAACGTCTACAATTCGCCGCTGCAGCCGTACTCGACCATCGTCTTCACCGGCTCGGGACTCATGGGGCGCGAGACACACAACATTCACAGTTCCGATCTCGTGTTGTTCGTCGGCGGCCGTAGCGGCACGCTCGGCGAGTTCTGCATCGCGTTCGACGAAGGAAAATTGATCGGCATTCTTACCAACTCCGGCGGCATTTCGAACGAGTTTAAGCGGATCGCGGGGTTGGTGCAAAAAGAAACCGGCTCGACGATCGTCACCGACGACAACCCCGAGAAGCTCGTAGACGTGTGTCTCAACTGCTATCTGCGCGAGGGAATGCCCTCATCGGTCGTCTTTAATCGCTCCGGCGAGTTTCCAACTCGTCTTCCGCGCACCACACAGGAGACCCGTGGCTGACCTTACGTTTATCGGCGCAGCCGGCACCGTCACCGGCAGCAAGCATCTTCTAACGGTAGACGGCAAGCGCATCCTGATCGACTGCGGCATGTTTCAGGGCGTTGCAAGCGTCACCGCGCTCAATGGCGTACCGCTTCCGGTCGAAGCCGACGACATCGACGCGGTCGTCGTTACGCACGGTCATCTCGATCACGTCGGTTATCTTCCCAAGCTCGTTCACGACGGATTCGGCGGACCGATTTACTGCACGCCGCCCACGCAAGCCGTGATGCAGATCGTGCTCGACGACTCCGCCAACCTGCAACAAGAATTGCAGGAACGCGGCTTTCAACATCAGCGTCCGTACTCACCGCCGATGTACTACGACGAACGCGACGTCGTTCGAACGATGAAGCTCGCTGCGCCGGTCCCGCTACACGAGCCGTTCGAGGTAGCCGGTGCGCTCAAGGCGACGTACTTCAACGCCGGACACATCATCGGTTCGGCGTTCGCGGCGCTCGAGTTTGAAGGCAAGCGCGTGGTATTTTCCGGCGATTTGGGGCGCTACGATCGACCCCTGCTCTTCGATCCCGAGGCGCTCGGCGCTGCCGACGATCTGATCTGCGAATCAACCTACGCGGGGCAAGTGCATCCACCGCAGCCGATCGACGATCTGAAAAAGGTTCTCATCGACGGCATCGGGCGCGGCGGTGCGATCGTGATTCCCGCATTCGCTATCGAACGTTCGCAAGACATCTTGCTTGCCATCGCCACGCTCCAAGCACAGGACGCACAGATTGCGCAGCTGCCCGTGCATCTCGACAGCCCCATGGCTGAGAAGGTCGACGACCTCTTCGAAGAATTCCCCGACGCGCATAAGCCGATCCTCGGAGATTCTCCTTCAACACCGTTCGGATTGCACAACCTGACGATTCATGTGACGACCGAGCAATCGAAGCAACTCAACAACGTCACCGGACCGCACATTATCATTTCGGCCAGCGGAATGGCTTCGGGAGGACGCATCCTTCACCATCTCCACAACCATCTGAGCGATCCCAAGGCGACGATCGTCTTTCCCGGTTATCAAAGTGCAGGAACGCTGGGTTACCTTCTCACGCACGGTGCGCACACGGTCTCGCTGTACGGCGATGCGCTTACCATTCGTGCCAAGATCGCGCATTTATCGGGCTTCAGCGCGCACGCCGATCGCAACGAGTTACTGCGGTGGATGGAAACATGCACGACCAAGCCCCATCTCTACGCCGTTCACGGCGAAGCGGAGTCGTCGGCAGCACTGGCAACGATGGGTGAAACCGTGCTCGGTTGGAAGGCCGACGTGGCACGCCGCGGAACGACCGTGACCTTGTGACGCAACGCAGTTTCGCCAGCGACAACAACGCGCCGGTCGCTCCGGAAATCCTCGCCGCCATTGTCGATGCCAATGCGGGCGATGCCGTGGGTTACGGTGACGATGAGTGGACGCAGCGCGCGCGCGCGCGTTTCAAAGCCCACTTCGGCGAAGAGACCGACGTCTATTTCGCGTTCAACGGAACCGGCGCAAACGTCGTCGCGCTCAGCGCCTTGACGCGTCCGTGGGAGGCCGTGATCACGCCCGAGAGTTCGCACCTTCAAACCGACGAATGCGGCGCGTTCGAGCGATTCACCGGCTCAAAGGTCATTCCGATTCCGTCAGATGATGGCAAACTGCGCATACCGGATATCGAGCCGTATCTACTGGCCGGGCACAGCGAGCACCATCCTCAACCGCGCGCAATTAGCATCTCGATGACGACGGAATACGGCGACCTCTATGATCCCGAAGAGGTGCGCGAGTTGTGCGCGTTTGCGCACGATCGCGGGCTGATCGTACACATCGACGGGGCTCGGATCGCAAACGCGGCCGCCGCGCTGCATACAACGCCGCGCGCGCTCACTAAGGATCTTGGCGTCGACGTCCTCACATTCGGGGGAACGAAGAACGGTTTACTCGGAGGAGAGGCGGTTTGCTTCTTCGATCCGGCGGTAAGCGCACCGATTGCACCGTACGTTCGAAAACAAGCGATGCAGCTTGCCTCGAAGATGCGCTATATTTCAGCGCAGTTCGAGGCGCTCCTGACCGATGACCTTTGGCTACGCTATGCCTCGCATGCGAACGCGATGACGCAGCGCTTGCTAGCAGCCGTGCACGATATACCGGGTGTTACGATCACGCGCCCGGTCCGTGCCAATGCGATCTTCGCGGTCATGGACGCGGCGGCAATCGCGCGCGTCCAGAAACAATTTTTCTTCTACTTTTTCAACGGGGTTCTACCCGAGGCGCGCTGGATGACCCACTGGGCCACCACCGAATCCGACGTCGACGCCTTCGCGCAGACGATACGAGACGCCACTTGTCATCCCGAGCGTAGCGAAGCGTAGTCGAGGGACCGCACTCACGTGTCATCCCGAGCGTAGCGAAGCGTAGTCGAGGAACCGCACTCACGTGTCATCCCGAGCGTAGCGAAGCATAGTCGAGGGACCGCCATACCCTTGTCATCCCGGCGTAGCGCAGCGTCGTCGAGGGGCGCGTGCGATGCTGTGGTTCGACTACGGTGCTTCGCACCTACGCTCACCATGACAAGCGCTTTGTCATCCCGAGCGTAGCGCAGCGTCGTCGAGGGGCGCCTGCGATGC
>Ga0153924_1001696_pt1 | contig 10480 bp, 10 predicted proteins | sample TSNJ008MetaG_FD_104709 | JGI IMG/M metagenome (GOLD analysis project Ga0153924, IMG submission 104709) | Attine ant fungus gardens microbial communities from New Jersey, USA - TSNJ008 MetaG | ecosystem: Host-associated > Fungi > Mycelium > Unclassified | place: USA: New Jersey, Wharton State...
CGTCTGCCGGATGATTTCCTTGTGAATCCTGCGCTGGAGGGATGCTAATAATTCCAGATTTTTCAGGCCGCTTAGATTGGGGAGAAAACCCGGAGTCTCAATGATAATCCCCATATTTTCGGGGAAATCCACCTCTTTTCCGACCTGCTTATAATTCACAAATACGCGCCCCCGCGAGGGCTGGAGAAAGCCGCAGACGCATTTCATCATAACGGTTTTGCCACTGCCGTTATTTCCCACAATGCCATGGATTTTTCCTTCCTCGAAATCCCGGCTGACATGCTTCAAGACCATATCCTCTCCAAAAGACTTGGAAAGATTTTCTAACTGAATCACTGCACTCATACCTTCTCCTATCCTTCCGTTCCGCGGAAATGAAAATTATACCGGCGAATCGCCCCTAGGGATAACGCAACCAATACCAACATCAGTCCGCCAAATATGGCGTAAGTCTGCCAAAGGCGGGGAAGCCTGTCATAGCCAAAGTTGTGCATATGATACGTAGCCTGGTTCAGGGGCGAAAGCCAGCCAACCCACACCCTGGACTTGTATGCCAGCTCATCCGGCAAATGAAACAGGCTTTGTAAATTTTCAGGATTTAAAAGAAATCCAAGTACGCTGAAAGCGAACACGCTGATCACGCCTGCAATCTGCCCCTTCCAGAGATTAAAAAAGAGCATTAAGAAAACCATAACTAAGGTGTAAAGAAGCATCAGCAGAAAAATGGTCGCCATACAGGGAAACGGTTTACTCATTTCCAACGTTTTCACTAAGGCCGGCAGGGCAATGGCCTGTCCCTCACCGGAATAACCTAAGATTGCGGCCGTTTTACTCCACATATTACCCGAAAAGGAATTGGTCATGCATAGCAGACTAGTCGAAACCAGGGTAAACAGCAGATAAATGCCGGTCGCCAGGAAAATATAAAGTGCCTGCCCTAAAATCCAGATTCTTCGGTTAATTCGCATCAGGTAAAAAGGGGTCCCTGCCGACAAGAACGGCATATCCGCAAATAGCAGCAGCAAAAGCAGGGAAGAAAGCAGGATGGAATTACTGTCTCCAAAGGTCCAGATAAAGGATTCCACTATCTGCATACTGGTACCATGCTCTTTCGCGAACCCTGCCGCTTTATCGGTAAGAAGAAAGCAGAGGATAAGAGCTAACAGGAACGTAATGATAATTCTTGGGTTTTTCCTCCACTGATGAAAGTTATAGGAAGCTACTGAAAAAATCTGCCTTGCTTTTTTAAACATGCTCCAATCTCCTCCCCGCAGAAATGACAAATAAAAGCATGGCGATCACTGTCAGTTCCGAGACCCATAATACAACGCCAAAATTTCCCAGAAACCATCCGCTTCCGGGAACTAACCATGCTTTTGGGTAAATCATAGTAAGAGAAGGAAAGTACCTCTCATAAAGGATGATTAAAATATAATAGCAGATAAAGGGAGCCGTATAGGCCACATACCAGCTTCCTGTCAAGGTTGCCATCAGCATTCCAAAGACGGACCAGAGGGCTCCCGAGACAAAGAACAGCAGGATTTTCACCAGCAGCTCTCCGATCAGGAGCCGGATGCTGTCCCCTTCTGCCGCCGCCATCTCCATCGGCGCGAAGACCAGAAAGGATACCCCGGCAGACAGTACGATCCCCAACACCAGCACCAGACCGCCGGACAGCGCACAGACAAGAACCCTGCTCCAAAGGTAAACCCCCTTGGTAGTGCGTGGTAATAAGGATTTGATGATTCCGGATTTCATGTCTTCTACAAAGCTGGCCGTATAAGGCAGAGCGCATAGGATCGGCGTCAGGAACAGCAGCGTATCGCCGGAAAGGCCGTTAATGATAAACGCAAGAGGGTATCCGTATGGCTTCAGTTCTCCTTTCCGGAAGATATCCACAATTGTATCTGTTTGTGAAACAAATAGGAAAAGGCAGACGGCCAGGCTTGTCCCCCAAAACCCTGCGGAACCGAATAATCTTTGTATGTTTGTTACCAGATTTTTTTTCATTTAATACCCTTCAAAAGTATCAATATTGCTCCCATCGACTGCGTTTATGACGAGTAGTGGGGACTTCATATTATAAAGGCCGCCGGCTTCTGCCGTGTTGTTATTAATGATGCCATAGATAAATATTGCCGGCACCATATAGAATTCGTACTCCGTGTCCGGCACTTTGACACGCGCCAGTCCACAGGTAATCTCATTGATTTGAATTAAATATTTTCCATCATTATAGGCCTTTTCACTTTCCCATGTGAACCGAGTACTATTACTGGTATATTTGGACTGCATCAAATCTCTGCAGCGATCCATCACTTCATCCAGGGTGAGTACTTTGATATTGCTGTTTTCTACTTTTACAATATCCATCGGCTGCATCCAATCTACTCCCCGGACCTTCCCACCACTTACTTTTATCTCAAGACTCTCAAAATAACAATTGGGAGAATAGGTATCTTTACTATTAATGCATGACGGTTGCGGCAGCGGTATCATATTCGCATCCTGATAGCTTCTTACATATTTTAAAGCGTAATAAGCAGAACCCCCGGAGCCTGATATTTCCTTCGCACTGTATAAAACCCAATCCTCCAAGCCTGCCTTTTCCAGCACTTGATTAGCCGTGATAACTGCTTCCTCTTGTGTCTGTGATAAACTCTCTTTTTCATAAAGAGTTTCCGGTGAATCAAAAAAAAGCGAACTTACAGTAAAGTCTTCTGCAAAATTGTTAGCCGCCATAAGTGTTACCATCTCTCCTTCTAAATCCGCACAAACGTTTAACTCAGCCCAATTAGCTATAGTATTATCTTCTTCAGAGGTATCGCCGTTATGAATATCCGGATTATAATAAGAGAAGGGGTGGAAAGACCAGTCAGGAGACTTTTTCACCTCCTGCTCCGGAGCAGATGAATAAATGGATTCGTAATACGCTAGTTCTTCTTCCCAGTATTGTTTCTGGTCATCGAAATCCTCCTGCGAGCCGGCGTTTTCCCATAATCCACTTTCATCCGCCAATATAGCACGTATCTCCAATATTTTTTGAGATATTTGAGCCTTTGATAACTCAATTTCCGGATCATATGGCGCAGCGCCTTCAAAAAGAACCTCCGCCCATCTTTGCACCTCCTCTGGTGTGATCTCATGCGGCTTCACCCGAAGCAAGGGCGTCTGACCGCTAAAGTAATTCACATCCGCTTCAACTTCAAAGCTTACCTTACCATCCGATCCCAAATAAGAATCCTGATAGTGCACAACAGAGGACGATTTGGGCTCGCCGTCTGTCTGTACTATCGCATTCTGGAAATCTTCCTTGTTTTTTCCGACAACCACTTCTCTATCCGGATTTGCCTGACACGCTGTAATACCTATCGTTAATACCATAGGAATTAAGTATTTATATTTTCTCATGTGCAGCTATCTCCTCTTGGTCATTTAATAAAATATTTTAAATGTCTACTTAAATTACAATTTGTATCCTTTAAGCTAGATTTGTGAACTATTAAAGCCTACGCTATTATGCTACCTCACTGCTAGTGTCCGGTTGGTAACTATGGTAATTGATCGTGTGATCCAAACCATGCTGCACATAAGCTTTTACGATATTAGAAACAGATGCCTTGCTGACTCCAAACGTTTTACTGATCTATTGCTGGGTCATGTGGTTGAGATTATTAGTATCCAATTCCAAAAGAATCTGGTATCGCCGGATAATAGACTTCGATGTTTTTTTAACTAAGGCTTGTAATTTTTTAATATCAGAATCATCAAGTTCAATTACGTATTTTGGGGGTCTTGCCATGGTATCACTCCCGTTTCTTTTAATGATACCATATATTACCATACTCTATGTTGTAAAATATAATCAGGCAATGGCAAATAGAAACTGCCATTGCCTGGTATTTTATCGTTTATTATCTAAAAGTGGTATATGATCCCTCGTTGGGATTGAGTGTGCCAACACTTCCACTTGATCTATATAACCAAGATCCTGAAGCAGCGCCTCGCCGTATTACATAAACTTTATTAAGATTATAAGTTTGATATGTGTAATAATATCCACTATTTGATACATATGTATAATATCTTGAATCATAATTCAACTCTGAATAAAGTCTAAACCATGTATTGGGTCCACAACTTCCGTCTACCGCTAATCCCCTTGCAGATTGATACGCTTTCAATGCTTTTACGGTCCCCGGTCCAAACTTACCATCGACGCCTCCGGACATACTAATATGGCGACGTGACGCATCAGTTCCCGCATCTTGCAAAAGAAGTTGCATGGCTTTTGTATAAGAACTACTATAACTAGTTGATTTTTGAACAGGGAAGCTTTTCCACTCCGCAAATTCAGATTGTCTGCTTGCAAATACAGTGGTAGCCATGCTAAGACTTAGCAAAAAGACTATCGCCGTGGTAAAGGCACTTTTTTTTAGCTTATTCATTGTATCTCCTTTCGAATAATGGTTTTAAAATAACATTTATTCATAAGATTTTGAGCTCAAAAATCAAAGAATTAGATAGAATAACCGCACGAATATTTTGGAGTTTCCAATTTTATTATTATACACTTTCACATTGTCTTATTGCTTTAAATTTATATTTTATTTACCCTCTGGCAATGACACCACAATATCATATGTTTCATCTACTATTTCTTTCTATAGGTAATCCTTGAAATTAGTTGAGCAATTGAATTATAGCACAAGTTTTTAACCCAATCCATTACTCTGGCACGAATGGTAATAAAATGGCGCGAATTGTATTCTTTCGTTTTCGTCTTATTTGCCCTCCCTCAAGCGCCTCTGAACCTCAGCCCGTCTTCCTCTGGCTAAAGGCAATAATTCTCCTGTAGTCAACATGATTCCATCCGAGCACAGCCTATATATGTATCGCTGATTGACTAAATTGGATCTATGAATGCGTAAAAAACCATCTACCTCTAGTTCCTTTTGAAATTATTGAGACAGCCTTGGCAGTTATTATAGCAGCCAAGAGCACCAGAAACTAAATGCCCATGGCTTCTGAGATTTATCTACATAGCTACCGTTGCAATAATAAGTACAGCTAAATGTAAAGGAATTAAACCAATGGAGACAGCTAATGAAAATCACCAGCTCCTGAGACAGAATATCCTTGTGGCAGTAATGAATCAATTCGTGGGTATAGACTACACGTAAGGTTCATTATGCTCTCCTTCCGGAAGATAGATTCTGGGAAAGAAAACACCGTCTAACGTAGACGAGAGAATGCCGTAAGAAATGTTGTACACGGGCACATTCGTTAGTACCCCACCGTTACGTCAATAAAGCTTCCATCAATTGCGTTAATGGTTTGGTAGACTTGCGTAAAACCATATCGCGTCCATTCCGGCAGATCCTCTCTCCAGGAATATCCGCTTCCGGTATCCAATGATTCTTCTCCCTGGAAGCTCCACGCCGGAACAAGGCGGTATTCATTTGGCTGATTCGGAATCTGGATCCGCACCAGCCCTTCCATAACCTTATCAATATGGATTTCGCCTGAAAGAATCGATTTTACCCTTTCCGCGTAATCAGAATTCGTCGGACTTTCGCGTGATAGCTTTCCAATCGTGTACTCCGTCTGCATCTGGCTTTTAAACAGCTCTTTTACTTCCTCGAAGGAAAGGGTTTCCACATTTGCGCTTTCCACATTTATTTCCTCCAACGGCGCTCCCCAATGTATGGATACAATGCGGTCATTGGCTACGGTTACCGTCAAGGTTTCGTATTCATAAAACGCGCTGTAACTATCCTTCCCTGCCCCCAACATAAGCTTTTGTTTGATGACATCCATACCAAAATACGTGGGGATAAAGCTAAAGGAATATTTATAAATCTCCTCGTTTTGCCCCTCTTCAATGTATTGACGCTGCTCTCCATACACATCCTGGGCTTTTCCCATAGCCGAACTTGCAAAAAGCTTCCTGTCGGAGAGTCCCATTTGATCAAGCGTGGTTTCCACCATCTCCAGAATCTCTTCTTCGGATTTTGTAATGGGCACTTCTTGTTCGGCATTCCATCTGAGAATTCCTTCTTCATCGTATCCGGTAGCCAGCTGAAAATAGATACTATGCTTGACAAAGTCATTGTTTTCAACATTTTGTGCTGAAATTATTCCAACATATCCATCCACCTCTGCCTCTATCATGAACGCTTCCTCTGTACCTGCTGCTATCACAGGATCCGTCCCGAAATAATCAATTCCCCCTTCATAATAGATGTAAGGATGGAACGTCCAGTCCGTTTCCTTCCTGTCATATGATTCCGGTGCCGTTTCGTACTCTTTTTCATAGGCTGCAATCCAGGATCGATATAATTCTTTTACTTCCTCTGTGAGTGCCGCGTCTCCTCCATAATACTCCAATAGGGATTGCTCATCGCTCAATTCATTCTTAAGTCTTAGAATCTCCTTTTCCAACTCGCTTTTCGTCCACCCTACCTTGGGTTCATAAACCACTTGCCCTTCCATGAGTACTTCCGACCACTTTTTCACATCCTCTATTGTAATATTATATGGTTTTACACGGATCACCGGTTTTTCTCCTGTCTGAGAAATGACCTCTGCATCCACCAAAATCTTCACCTTTTGATCCGCCCCGGAAAAAGAGTCCTCGTAACGCTCTGTTTTGTATTCCCGCTCTAATCCAATCTGGGTTATATCGTAATCTTCCAGGGCATTTTCTTCTATTTTGCTTTCTAACTCAATATGATTCTTTTCTTGTACAGCTACAGATTCCGGATTCGGCTGGCAGGCGCTTAATCCGGATAAGGCAAAAATGCAGCTTGTTATAGCCAACCATCTGTGATATTTATTTGACATACTCCCCCCCTTAATAGAAAATGCCTGGCAATTCTTACAAATCTTAGCATATAAGCACTTGCCAGGCAAAATGAATTTAGTTAACCATTACTGATCTTTGTCTTACGGCCATTCAAACGTCTTCCATTCCCCATCAGCTAAAACCTGCCAGCGTCCTGTAGTATCTCCCTGACGTATTATTTGTAGCGCGCAGCAAGAGTCCCCCGGACTATAGTAATAGTAATAGCCACGAGAAGATGCCGGTCCTTGCAGGACATCATAGAGTGCCGGCCATGTTGCGGGTCCAACACTACCATCAACTTTCAGTCCCTTAAGTCTCTGGAATTCTTTTACGGTTGCTTCCGTTTTGGGTCCAAAACTACCATCAACTGAACCAAGCATCTCCGATAATTTGTAATTATATGTTTTAAGTATGACTTGTATGGCCTTCGTGCGAAGTGTCTTTCCTGAGCTTGCTGTAGATGTTTGTTTCGTAGGCGTGAACTTACTCCATTGCGCGCGGCATACACTGCGATTTAAACTCCCTGTGGCGGCAATTACGGTCCCGCAAATTCCTACACACATGATAATCGTTAAAATCAGCGTTATTAACTTTCTTTTCATATATATCATCCTTTCTGCATTTTATTGGGTAATCTGTGGATTCTCTTTCCCTCAGCACCGATTACCATCTTCTTTTCTCAACAGATACAAACATCGAGGCCTCTCCATTTTTATGCGTTGAGTTTCTATAGAAACCAATGCTTTCCAAAAATATTGAAAAGCATTGGTTTCTAACTAGCATTATCTAACTATCAAGCAAAAATAGCGCTCATATTATCGCAGCCAGAATACTTGAAAGCTACCCCTCGAAATTTTATCGCGATGCATTTGACTTTTCTTAACCTGAATTTCTTTCTACTGGTAATTTTGTAAACTAGCTGAGCAATTGAATTATATCACAAGTTTTATCCTAATCAATTACTCTGGCACGAATGGAGGGAAAATAGCACGAATTGTATTCTTTCGTTTTCGTCTCATTCGCCCTTCCTCAAACGCCTCTGAACCTCAGCCCGTCTTCCCCTGGCCAAAGGCAATATCTCTCCTGTAGTCAACATAATTCCATCCGAGCACAGCCCATATATGTATCGCTGATTGACTAAATAGGATCTATGAATACGTAAAAAACCATCTACCTCTAGTTCCTTATTCCATTTTCCAATATTGTCACGAATCTTTATTTTTCCATCCGATGAAACAACCTCTAGATAATGTGCAAAGCTTTCAATATAGTAAATTCTCTCTACCAAAATAGAACTTTTTCCTGTAGTGGTAGGTAAATTCACCCTTTTGCTTTCACTAACCCTCTTTTTTATGTATTTCGGTAAGACCTCAAATATCTCCTCTTCTAAATGCGCTTTTAGTATAAAGGCAAAAGGTTTATAATCAAGGCTTTTATACACCATCTCTTTATCATCCGATATAAAAATAATTTCCGTACCCCTATGCATTAAGCGAACCTGTTCCGCCACCAGGAAGCCCTCCATATGTGTCCGGCAGACAGCAAGAAAGATCAGATCAAAGAAATTCTCCGTTAACATATGAATCATATCCACTTCTTTTATAAACCACAAAATCTTTTTTACTTCCCATTGGTATTTTTGTTGATGTTCCAAAATTTTTTTATTAATTTTATTATTTAGTGTGCATTCACTATTGTACACCGCAATTTGCAAATTATCCTTCGTACTCTTCACCGCCATCCCCCCATCAATACCATGTCTTATAAGTTAACATAACATTAATACGTTGTTTTTTAATTACTCCAGGGGTAGGAAGACCAGAAAGAATATCCCTGCAGACAGTACGGCACCCAATACCAGCGCCCGGCCACTGGACAGCGCACAGACGAGAACCCTGCTCCAAAGGTAACCCCCCCTTAGTGGTTAAACGGAGACTGTACCATTAACACATCATGCTTTTTTGATTCAAAATCCGGATCCCTCTTTTCCAGGTAATACCTGATTCTGTAAGGCTGATTTCTGCATTGTTTAAAATATCAGAAACCTTAGAGCAGGCGATGTTTCCATATATTATTAAAATCATAACAATTTTCCCAAAATAACTCAATAGTTTTGGGACGAACGGCCCATTTTGGGGACGAACAATTCATTTTTAGAGCAAACAGTTATATCTCTGCGGATTATGGAATAATTATCGTCACATAAAACACTTCGTCTTCGAAATGGATATCTATATTCCCGTTATATTTATTTACTACCTTATGGACATTTTTCAAACCATTTACGCTCTGCAATGAAACCACCTAATAAGCCTTTTCTCCCCTTGTTTTTCTTATATCTGTTCTGCTCTGCGCCCTCTTATAGACGCCGCAAACAGTATTCTTCCAGCAAGAGCCATGACAGCGCCTCTGTCTGATGCCAGTCCGAGAGATAATCTATGGATTTCCAATACATAGTCACATATGTATCTTCCCGTTCTTCATCCCTGTCCGAAGCCTCCGGCGGGTTGAAAACAATGCGCCGCAATGCCTGTCTAACTTCATGCAGGTTCTGGTCTACATCCATTGTCATTACATCCAGCATTGCACTGACAATCAGATATACCGCCGCCCGAATTTGCCGATAGGTACACAAAAGCCGATTTCTCTACCATTCCGCATCCTATGACGTGGTAAAGACACCTTTTAACTAATTTATTATCTCTTTTAAAATAATGGTTTTAAAGCAACATATACTATCAAACTACAATAAAGTCTGTTTATGTTTTAATATTTATTGCATAAATCAATATATTTATGTCTTTTAACTCAAAATTCTCGCGTAAATTTTTGCTATTTACTGATTATAATGCCATAGGAATTAAGTATTTATACTTTATCATGCGAAACTATCTCCTCGTTGTCGTTTAATAAAACATTATTTTGATATCATATGTTCCATTAAATGACAACAAAATAGGATTATGAATACGAAAATCAATACCCTTTGACGGGGTCAATAATGCTGCCATCAATCGCATTCACCGTAATCAAGACGCGAGAGGTATCTACTTTAAAGCTTCCGACAGACGACTCATAATCTACACTCCCACGAAATACCCATACTGGTACAAGCCGATACTCATCCAAATGATCTTTTACTCTGATTCTGGCTAACCCCATCTCTGCCTCAGTTATCTGAACTTTTGCTGCCTCTAGTTCTCCCTCGCCATAATGACCCGAACTACGTTCAAGCTTTCCCACTGTATACTCTGCTTGCGTCTGCTTTTTGAAAATATTGTAGACTTCTTCAAATGTCTTCGTCTCTACCGCTGCATTCTCTACACTTACAATATCCATTGGAGACTGCCAGCAAAAAAACACATTTTCATATAAATCTTTATAAAAATCGATGTTCTTCTGATAAAAATCTTTTGCTTCCTCTATATCTTCCTGATTATTGTTAAATCTGTCAGCCAGATCCTCCTCATCACTGGCAAATTGTTTTAGTTCCAGAATCTTTGTTTCAATTTCTGATTTTGATAGATTCAGATTATCCTCATATGCCGGCTGCCCCTGAAATAGAACCTGTGTATATTTCTGGGCTTCCTCTGAAGAAATCGCATGCGGTATCACTCGTATTACTGGTGCCTC
>Ga0153924_1001698_pt1 | contig 10476 bp, 12 predicted proteins | sample TSNJ008MetaG_FD_104709 | JGI IMG/M metagenome (GOLD analysis project Ga0153924, IMG submission 104709) | Attine ant fungus gardens microbial communities from New Jersey, USA - TSNJ008 MetaG | ecosystem: Host-associated > Fungi > Mycelium > Unclassified | place: USA: New Jersey, Wharton State...
GCGCCGAAGATGTCCGCGGCACTGCGGAGACCGTGGAACGGAGCGTCCGGGTCGGACGCGCGCCGGGCCTCCTGGCCGTCGACCCCGTCGGCACCGTCGGCCGCTGCTGCGGGGCCGGCCGTGTCCTCGGGGTCGCGCGCGTCGTCCGGACGCTCCCCGCTCACGCGGTCAGCCCCAGATCAGCCAACCCGATGGCCGCGAAGTAGGGGTACCCGGCTGCCTCGATGGTCTCCTTGGCGCCGGTGTCGCGGTCGACGACGACCGCGACGGCCGCGATGATCGCGCCTTCGCGCTCGAGCGCCTCGGCCGCCTTGAGCGGCGATCCGCCGGTGGTGGAGGTGTCCTCGAGCACGACGACGCGCTTGCCCTTGAGGTCCGGGCCCTCGACCTGCTTGCCGCGGCCGTGGTCCTTCGGCTCCTTGCGGACGACGAAGGCGTCGTAGGTGAGACCCTGTGCGGCGGCCTGGTGCAGCACGGCGCTGGCGATGGGGTCGGCGCCCATGGTGAGGCCGCCGACGGCCGAGACGTCGGGCACCTGCTGCACGAGCTCGGTCATGACCTGTCCGATCAGCGGCGCGACCCGGTGGTCCAGGCTGACCTTCCGCAGGTCGATGTAGTACGTCGCCTTCTTCCCGCTGGTCAGGGTGAAGTCGCCGTGGAACACCGCTTCGGAGGAGATGTACTGGATCAACTGTTCGCGCGCGTCGGTCACAGCGCACAAGGGTAGCCGGTCGGGCTCGCAGCGCGCTCCCCCGTCTGTGGGGTCGTCCCGAGCAGCCCTCGGTACGCTCCGGGTCATGCCCCGAGCACCGCGTCGCGCCGCCGTGGCGCCGGCTCCGTCCGGCGGCCGTCGGTCCGGCGGCGTGGCCGGGGCGATCGGACGGGAGGCCCTGGGCGCGCTGGTCGCGCTGGCCCTGTCCGTCGTGGCCCTCCGCCACGTCGTCGCGACGGAGCGGGTCGCCTTGCTCTGGTACGACGGCGACTCGGTGCTGCTGCCCCTGGTGCACCGGTCGATGCAGCTCGGGCAGCCGTTCGAGTGGGCGATGTCCCCGGCGCTGTTCTTCTTCCCCGAGCTCCCCGTCTACCTGCTCTGCGCCCTCGTCACGAGCACCCCGCAGCAGGCGCTGGCGCTGAACGGGGTGCTCGTCCTGCTGGCCGTGTACGCGCTGGTGCGGGCGGCCGCGAACGAGCTCATGCCGTCGGCCGGGCGAGCGGCCCGCATCACGGTGTCGGCGGCCGCCGTGGCGTTCGTGACCCTGCTCGTGCTGACGGAGTCGTCGGCCACCGCGACCTCGCTCGAACTGGCGTCCCTGCTGCTCACGACGACGTACTACTACGGCGTCGTGCTGGCGATGCTCGGCACCGCGGTGCTCGTGCTCCGTGCCGTGCGGGCCGGGCGGGCGTCGGTCGTCGTGCTCGTGGTGCTCGGCCTGGTCGCGGTGTGCACGACGGCGTCGAACCCGCTGTACGTGCCGTGGTCCGCCGCGCCCGTGGTCGTCACGCTCGTGCTGCTGGCGGCGGTGCGCCGGGTGCCGTGGCGCCCCGCCCTGCTGCTGTCCGGCACCGTGACGGTCGGTTCGGTGATCGGGTACCTGGTGCGGATCCCGCTGCAGCCCTTCGTGTCGCTCGACCCGTCCACGTACGTCCGACCGTCACGCGCGGTGGAGACACTGCAGTTCTTCGCGGCCCTGACCGACGAGCGCGCCGGCACGGCCGCGGGCGACGCCGGACTGCTCCTGATGTTCATCGGGGTGCTCGTCACCGTCGGCGGCACGGTCTGGGCCTGGCGGGTCCGGACCGCGCGCACCGTGCTCGTCGCCACCGCCCTGCCCCTGGTGACCGTCGTCGCGGCGTCGATCGGCGTCGTCGTCGTCGGGTCGGAGACCCCGCGGTACCTCGAGCCCGTCGCCACCGCACCGCTGCTGGCCCTCGTCGCGGTGGCCGAGCTCACCCGCACCGCGGTCCGCCGCACCCGCGTGCACCGGCCGTTCCGCGGCGTCCGGGCCACCGTCGCGATCGCCGCCGTCGCCGTCCTCGCAGCCGGGGTCGCCACCGCACCGAGCACCGCGCACGCCGTCGCCACCGCCCGGTACACGCCGTCGTCCTGCCTCGACCGCTGGGCTGACGGACGGGCGGTCACCGGGGTGGGACAGTTCTGGACCGTGCGGCCCCTCGCAACGTACTCCGCCCGGAACGTGCAGCTGCTGCAGGTCCGCGACACCTTCGACACGTACCCGTGGCTGGTCGACCTCGGGGCGTACCGCGACGCCGACCCGACGTTCGTGGTGGTCGGGTCGCACGACCTGTGGACCACCGCGGTCGAGGACTCACTCGGTGCCCCGGCCACGATCACGCACTGCACGGGGTTCGACGTCTACGACTACGCGGGGACCTCCGGCGCCGAGGTGCTCCGACGCGACGTGGTCGGCAGCGCCGACTGGATCCGGCAGGAACGCGGGTTCTAGGAGTTGTCCACAGCGGCGCGTCGCCGTCCGATCTTCTCTGTACGGATGTATAGGCTCGTGCTCGATGTCTCGCCCCACCAGCCACCGCACCCCTCGTGCCTCCGTGCGCCTCCGCCTCGCCGTCACCGGACTGGCACTCGCGGGCCTCGTCGGCACGGTCGTCGTCGATGCGCCCACTGCCCAGGCGGTCACCTACCCCACGTGGGACGAGGTCAAGAACGCCCGCGGCAAGGAATCCGCCAAGCAGGGGCAGATCACCGAGATCAAGGGCATCATCAGTGAACTCGACGCCAAGGTCGAGGCCGCCCAGGCGAAGGCGAAGGAGCTCGGCGACGTCTTCTACGAGGCCCAGAACGTCTCGCAGAAGAAGGCGGAAGAAGAGCAGAAGCTCCGCGCGAAGGCGGACGAACACGCGAAGGTCGCCGAGCAGAGCGCCGCGCAGGCCGGCCAGTTCGCCGCGCAGATGGCACGCTCCGGCGGCGCCGACGTCACGACCTCGGTGCTCACGAAGGGTGACGACGCGCGCGACCTGCTCTACGACCTCGGCGCGCTGAGCAAGCTGTCCGAACAGGCCGAACGTGTGCAGGCCGCCGCGGCCGTCGACGCCGGCGTCACCCGGTCGCTCGAGGCCCAGGCCGACCGCGCTGCCGGGGAGCTCGAGCGGCTCGCCGCGAAGGCCGAGGCCCGCATGCAGGAAGCGCAGGCCGCCTCCGACGCCGTGCAGACCGCGTACGACGAACAGCAGTCGAACAAGGCCCGGCTCGACGCCCAGCTCGCGACCCTGGTCTCCGGCCGCGTCCGCACCGAGGCCGAGTTCGCCAAGGGTGAGCGCGTCCGCAAGGCAGCCGAGGCGAAGGCCGCGCGCGAGGCCGAAGCCCGTGCCGCCCGAGAACTGGCCGCGGCGGCTGCGGCAGCGAACGCCGGCGGCGGATCGTCCGGCGGCGGTGGTGGCTCCGGCAGCAGCGGCTCGGGCAGTGGCGGCTCAGCCGGCTCGGGTGGCGGTCAGGGCTGGGTCCGTCCGGCCAGCGGCTACGTGATCAGCCCGTACGGCTACCGCGTGCACCCGATCTACGGCACCGTCATCAAGCACGACGGCACCGACCTGGCCAGCGGCTGCTCGACGCCGATCGTCGCCGCGTCGGCCGGCACCGTCGACTACGTCGGCTGGTACGGCGGTTACGGCAACTACGTGCGCATCAACCACGGCAACGGCGTGCAGACGGCCTACGGTCACATCGTCAACGGCGGGTTCCGGGTCAGCACCGGACAGCAGGTCTCCGCAGGGCAGCTCATCGCGCTCGTCGGCTCGACCGGCCAGTCCACCGGGTGCCACAGCCACATCGAGGTCCACATCAACGGCGCCACGACCGACCCGGTGCCGTTCATGTCCGCTCGGGGCGTCGCCTTCTAGCCTGCCCGATCACACACCGACCGCCGTCCGCTCCCCGCGGGCGGCGGTCCGCTGTTTCTCCACAGCGCACCACGACAATTTCACACTGAACTACTGAAATGCTACGTTGCCCACAACAGCCAGTTGGATGGTGGGGGACGATGGGGATCGAGTTCGACGACGCAGCGGCGTCGCGGTTGGTCAGCTGCGCGGTCGAGGTGGCACTGACGCTGCGAGCGAGCGCCGGACCGCGTCGGAGCACCGCCGAGGCCGCGCTGCTCGACTTCGACGGTGCGTACGCGCGGCTGTTCGAGGCGGCTCGTGCCACGGAGTCGACCGACCGCGTCCGGCTCGCAAAGGGGCTCGAGGCGCTGGTCGACCAGCTGCGGATCACCCAGCGGCAGGCGGACGAGGAACGGCAGCGTCTGGCCGACCTGGCGGCGTGGCGGCAGCGCGAGACCGACCGTGAGCTCGTGCGCACAGCTGGCGGCGTGCCGATGCAGCCCGTACTCGACTGGACCAGTGCGGTCTTCGACCCGAAGCCGTCCAGCACACCGAGGCGCCCGTCACCGGTCTCTGCGACCTTCAGCGCCCGGACACGCCAGCGCACCGGCGGTGGTCGATCCGGCGGACGCAGCAGTGCCGACCCGACCAGGCTGCGGCAGTTCAGCGCGACCGCCCGCGCGCAGGACGCCTCGACGGAACAGGACATGGTCCGGGTGCGCAACGCCTGGACCGCGTTCACGAGCCGGTGCAGCTGGGTCCCGGTCGACGGCGCGACGCTGCCGGGCGGGTTCGGCGACTACCTCGCCGAGAACGCCGAGGACGCCTCCTGGACCGCCCGGATCGCGGACGCCTTCCGCGCTGCCGGTGGGGGTTCCCTGGCGGACACCGCGCTCGACGCTGCCGCTGCCTCGACGCTCCCACCCGGACTGCAGCGGCTGCTCGACCCGTCCCTGACCCCGGCCGAGGTCGCAGCGATCTGGGCAGCGCTCGGCTTCACCGACGCCGACGTCCGCGCGCTGCCGCTCACCACGCAGCTGCAGTTCGCGGGGCTCGACGGGGTCCCGGCCGCGCAGCGCGACACCGCATCTCGCGCAGTCCTCTCCGCGGCCGTGCGTGATCCGGAGCGGCTGTCCCGGCTGATGGGGTTGGCCTACACCTACGGGGCGGTCAGCCTCGACCAGTTCCGGGAGCAGGTCATCGCGCTCCGCGACGGGCTCAACCGCGCTGATCAGCTCGCGGGTCGCCTGAAGGCGCCCTCGGCAGCGGTCGCGCAGTTGGTCGGGTTCGGCGTCTCGAACGGCGCGCTCGTCGCCGCGGTCGCGCTCGGCGACCTGGACACGGCGTCGAACGTGACCGTCAACGTGCCGGGTGCGATGACCACCCTCGACAGCATGGGTGAGAAGGTCCGCGCCGCCAACGAGCTCCTCTTCGCGGCGGGGCAGAGAGGATCCGCGGAAGACTCCTTCGCGGTCGTGTCCTGGATCGGGTACCGCGCCCCGGGTGTCATCGAGGTTCCGCGGCAGGACCGCGCGCACGCGGGCGGGGCGAACCTCGCGTCGTTCCTTGACGGCATCCACGACAGCCGCGGCACAGCACCGCGGTCCGTCACGGTCCTCGGGCACTCGTACGGCTCCACCACCGCGGCCGAGGCACTCGCGCAGACCCGGCACCGAGTCGACTCGTTCGTCACGTACGGCTCGGTCGGCTTCACCGACACCACGACACCCGAGCACCTCAACGTCGATCGGGTCTACGCCACCGAAGGCACCAACGACCACACCGCGAGATTCGGGAGGATCGGACGCACCGATCCCCGCGACCTGCCCGACGTCGACACGTTCAGCGCGGAAGCCGCCCGGGGCACCAAGGCCGTCACCGGCCACGACATGTACCCGGAAGCCGGGGGTGTCGGCTACTTGTCCCCCGATGCGACTTCACAGCGGACGATCGCGAAGATCATCGCCACCGGGAAGCCATGATGAACACCATGCAATCGATGCTCCGCACCATCGCGACGGCAGCCCTGACCCTCGGGCTGTTGTCGGGGTGCGCAGCAGGAGGAGACCAGATGCCCACCGACGCAGCCGGCCTGACACAGGACGACGTCGCGGAGATGTCGCTCCACCAAGAGTTCGACGCCTTCGGGGACCACTACGAACACATGCAACGGCTCCTCAAGGATGCGCAGCTCCTGGTCTACGACGGCGAGTGGGAGTGGGGCGGCGGCGACGACCTGCCGCTGATCGGAGGGGACGGCGTCGCCCCGCTGCCGGGCGCGGACACGAAGAACAGCTACTACATGCGCAGCGGACGACTCTGGTCACCCCCCGGCGCCGCAGGCGAGCAGCGCGACCTGCAACCGATGCTCGACTACTTCACCGATCAGGGGTGGACCATCGAGCAACGCGACATCACCGGCGACCACGAGCTCTGGGGGTACACCGGCGATGGCTGGCAACTCATCTACACCGCTCAAGAGAACGGCCGCTACACCCTCGAGGTCTACAGCGAACTGTTCTGGACCAACGACGGCAACGCGCTTTCGGATGCCATCTACGGACGCTCGACCGTCACGTTCCCCGACCGGTCCCGCCCGGGTGTGTACCCAGATTTCCCGGAGTGGGACGACCCCATCGTCAACGAACCCAAGATCTGAGATGCTTCGCACCGTCACGACGGCAGTCCTGACCCTGGGACTGCTGACCGGGTGCGCGGCAGGAGGAGACCAGATGCCCACCGACGCAGCCGGCCTGACCCAGGACGAGGTCGCGGAGATGTCGCTCCACCAGGAGTTCGATGCCTACCGCGACCACTACGACCACATGCAACGACTCCTGGAAGCCGCGCAGCTGCAGGTGCACGACGGCGAGTGGGAGTGGGGCGGCGGCGACCGCGTGCCGCTGATCGGTGGTGACGGCGTCGCGTCACTACCGGGCTCGGACACCGAGAACAGCTACGACATGAGCACCACCAGACTCTGGACCCCGCCCGGCGCGACCGACCAGCGGCGCGATCTGCAACCGATGATCGACTACTTCACCGAACAGGGCTGGACCATCGAACGCCGAACCATGACCGGCGACGAAGAAGTCTGGGCCACCACCGGCGACGGCTGGCAGATCCAGTACACCGCCCAGGAGAACGGCGACTACCCCATCACCGTCTACAGCGAGCCGTGCTGGACCAACGACGCCCACAAGCTCCGGCGGGCCGTCGCAGGCCGTTCTCATGCCGATTTCCCTGATCAGTCGCTCCCGGGCGTCTACCCCGCCTTCCCTTCGTGGGACGACCCCATCGTCAGCCCACCGAAGATCTGACCCCGCCGACACGGCATGCCCCTGGGCACTCAGACGTCGTCGACATCGATGTTCCACAACGCCCGGTACCAGGCCGTCCGCTCCGGATCCTCGGGCACCCCGTACGCCTCGTGGAACAGCGGCTCCCACCCGGGCCCGTAGTTCCACCCCAGCGCCATCGTCGCCACCGCCAGGTCTGCCCAGCGGTCCGCGACACCCGTGGCGTCCAGGTCGACGTGCCCGCTCCACCGGCCGTCGGCACCGATGAGCGTGTTGGGCGTGCACGGGTCCCCGTGGCACACCACGACGCGGTCACCGGGCGGCTCCGGGCCCAGGCGGTCCGTGTCGGCACCCGCCGCACGAGCACGGTCGAGCCGCGCCACGGTCGACCACGCGAAGGGGCAGTCGTCCACCGGCAGGGTGTCGTGGAACGCGCGGAGCCCCTCGCCGACCGCGATCACCGCGGTCCGGGGTTCGTCGTGCCACCGCGGGTCGACGGCACTCCACCCGGGGACGGCACGGGTGTGCAGCCAGACACCGTCGTCGTCCGCGCCGTGGTCGAGCACCTCGGGCACCCGCACGTACCGCGACGCCCACTCGAGTCGCGCGGCCTCGTTGCCGATCCACCGGCCGTAGGCGTGCGGCAGGACCTTCACGAACTCGTCGGCGTGCTCGTCGGGGCCGATCCGGAAGGTCGTGCCGCCGATCTCGTTGTGCCAGACCAGGGCGACCTCGCGGCCCCGGGCGGCCTCGGCGACCACCCGCGGCACGGGGACGACGGAGTCCGGCACCGGCAAGCCGCCGATCGACCGCACCACGACGGTCCTAGTGCACGCGGTCCGGGCGCGAGGAACCGGCCCCACCGCGCGCGATCTCGAGCAGGACCGGCAGGCGTTCGCCGAGCAGGGCGTCCAGGTCCGCCACGACGGCTTCCACCCGTTCGGTGACCTCGCGCGGCGATGCGCCCCGGCGCGGACGCACCCGCACCCGGATCGCCCTGCCACCGCGGACGCGGTACACGTCGACCGCGAGCGAGGCCACCTGCGGCAGTCCACCGATCGCCGACGACAGCGCGTGCTGCACGGCCGTGGACTCCACCCGCACTGAACCGGCGACACCGTCGGCCGATCCGTCGCTCTCGACGACGGTGCCCTCGCGGCCACCGCCGAGCGTCGTCAGCACCACGATCGCCAGGATGCCGACGACGATCCCGCCGCCGAGCACCCACGTCCACGACAGCAGGGAGTCATCGCGCGACGTGTCCGTGCCGAGGCCCACGAGCGCCTCGCCGGCCGTGCGCCACCAGGACGCCACGAGCGGCAGGCCCTGGGCGGTCTGCACCAGGATCGCACCGACCCCGGCGACGAACAGGACGAGCCCGACGACGACGAGCGCCGTCCGGCCGAGGCCACGGTTGGTCGCGTTCATCCGTCCACCCGTCCGGTCGGCTGCACGCGGACCCGCGCGGCGAGGGCGGGGAGCGCGTCGATCGCAGCGAACTCGCGCTCGACGGCCTCGGTCGCGGCCACGGCGGGCACGTCGACACCGGCAGCCGGACGCAGCACGACCTCGACGGTCCGGCGGCCCACGGTGCCGACGGCGGCGTCCTGACCGAGCCGCGTGGCGGAACGGGCAGCCCGCGCAGCGGCCGAGGCGAGCACCTCGTCGTCGACCACGACGGCGAGCCGGTCGGAGGACATCGCGTGGCGCGGGCGCCGCTGCGGCAGGACCCCCTGCAGCAGGAGCACCAGGCCGACGAGTGCGACGATCGCGGCGATCCCGACGACGAGCGTGGTGTCGAGGCCGTCCGGCGCGGCGAGGGCGGCGTCCACGACGGCGCGCGGGTCGACCCCGAGGACGTTCTGGTCGAGCAGCACGAGGGCACCGGCGAAGACGGCAGCGGCAGCGAGCACGAGGGTCACCAGCATCGCGACCACGACGGCACCGGACCGGGACACGTGGGTCTCCCGGCGGAGCAGGCGGCGGTACGTGGCGGCGTGACCGGCGGACGGTGCAGGACCGGCCTCGGGAACCGATGCGGTCCGGCCGTCCACGGCGGTCACCGGACCCTCCGCGGGACGTCGACGACCGACGACGAGAACGTCACGGTCACCCGGGACACCTGTCGGCCGGTGATGGTCCGGAGCCGTTCGGCGATCGTGCCGCGGGCCCGGTGCGCGCTCGTGACAACGGGTTCGTCGGGGACCGCGTGGCTTCCCAGCACGGGCAGGGTGAGCGGGGCGGTGATCTCGACCGCCAGCGCGCCGCGACCGTCGTCGGCGACCCGGGCACGGACCTCCCGGAAGGCCACGCGCAGCGCTTCGGAGGCGACCGCCTGCGCGGTGTGGACCAGGGCCGACGTGCCGATGCGGTCGGAGCCGGGGAGTCGCGCGCCGCTGTCGCCGACCGTGGCGACGGCGGCGTCGGTCACGACGAGCTCCGGCGTCCGCGCAGCACGTCGACGAGACGACGCACGTCGACGTCACCGGCGACGATGCGGGCGACCAGGCCGCCGACCGCCATGCACACGGCGACGACGACGAACGCCCAGAACCCGAGGGTCACCGCGACGATCGCGAGGAGGGCACCGACGCCCATCCCGACGACGGTGGCGTTCACCGGACCCGGCCCTCGCGGACGTCGCGACCGTCCAGGTCGTCGACCGGGCCGTTCAACGCAGGGATGTTCACGTCGTTGATCGCGATGTTGACCTCGGTGACCTCGAGCCCGACGAGCTCGGTGACGGCGTTCGTGACGGCCGCGCGCACCGCGGTGGCGACGTCCATCATCGGCGTCGGGTAGTCCACGACGATCGTCAGGTCGACGGCGACCTGGGTCTCGCCGACCTCGACGCGGACCCCCTGGCCGAGCGCGCTCGAGCCGATGGCGTCGCGGATGGCGCCGAAGGCCCTGGCAGCGTTGCCGCCGAGGGCGAAGACGCCGGGGACGTCACGTGCGGCGATGCCCGCGACCTTGGCGACGACGGTGTCGTCGATGATCGTCTTGCCCTTGGCCGTGACCTGGGTGGTGGTGGTACCGGTCGTGGTGCCGGTCGTCACGGTCCCGTCGACGCGGTTCGTCGTCGATGCCATTGCTGCCTCCGATGCGATCGATTCCTGGTGCTCCAGCGAACACCATCGTGCCGTACCCCGGCCGAGGATGGGCGTGCCGGTAGGTTCGATCCCATGCGCGTGGCGACCTGGAACGTGAACTCCGTCCGCACCCGAGTGGGGCGGATCGTCGACTGGCTGGTGCGCGAGGACGTCGACGTCCTCGGCATGCAGGAGATCAAGTGCAAGCCGGAGCAGTTCCCGGTGCA
>Ga0153924_1001699_pt1 | contig 10475 bp, 9 predicted proteins | sample TSNJ008MetaG_FD_104709 | JGI IMG/M metagenome (GOLD analysis project Ga0153924, IMG submission 104709) | Attine ant fungus gardens microbial communities from New Jersey, USA - TSNJ008 MetaG | ecosystem: Host-associated > Fungi > Mycelium > Unclassified | place: USA: New Jersey, Wharton State...
CAAACGACGAGCCGAATATCTTCCCGATAACAATGGAATAACGGGAAATGGGCGAAATCATCATTTCCTGCGTGAAGTCGGTCGTGCGATCCTCCACAAGTGAGGTGACGCCCATAGTGGTCGTCATAAACAGCATATTAACAATCATCCCTACAAGCATAAATTGCCCGAAATGGAAACCGAGTCCTCCGGCCATATTCTGCGCCAGACTGCCGCCAAGCATCCCCATCATTACAACTGGCATGGCAAGGCTCATTATAATCGTGCCGGGAGATTTGAAAAACAGGGTTATATCCCGCGCCATGATTGTGATAATGGCATTCAGCTCACGCGTCAATCTGGATTTTTTTCTGAATTGTCCTAATACCAGTTCGCTCATGCCGCCTCGCCTCCCGTCCTTAACAAATATTCAACATAAGCGTCCTCCAGCGAGGGCTCTTGTATCTTCAGCACGGTCAGCTGGGTTTGCAGACAGGCGATGATATTCTGCGCCGTCATGTCCTGATACGGCACGATAATGTGGCCGTCGATACGGTGGAACAGCCCCATGCCTGAAAGCTCCCTGATCAGCCGCCCTCTGTCCGGTGCGTCAAGGATGAGCTCCTGTTTTAACAGGCTTTGCTTCATTTCCTCCGGCGAGCCGGATATGGCGATTTGCCCGTGATTAATGATGCAGACCTTATCTACATGCTCCGCTTCGTCGATGTAGTGAGTGGTTAGAAACACAGTCGTGCCGTTCTGCTTTCGGATGTTATTGATATAATCCCACAAACTGCGGCGGCTTATCGCGTCAAGCCCCTGCGTCGGCTCGTCAAGGAACAGGATTTTTGGCGTATGGATAAGGCTGCGGATAATTTCCAGCTTGCGCTGCATCCCGCCGGACAGCTTCTTAATCGGCTTGAACAGCGCGTCCTGGATCCCGACGATTTCCGCAAGCTCCATGACGCGGCTGCGGTACGCGGCGGGCATCATGCGGAAACTGGGGCGGTAGGAAAACATACCGTACAGGCAGGCGTGGAAGCGGATATTTTCCTCCGCAGAGAGCTGCGGGTCAAGGCTGGGCTGCTGAAATATGATGCCCACGTTCTCACGCACATGCTTCGCTTCTTTTTCAACGTCGAAGCCGGCAATCGAAACCTGGCCGGACGTTTTGGAAAGAGTAGTGGTAAGAATAGAAATAGTGGTGGTCTTTCCCGCGCCGTTCGGGCCGAGAAAAGCGAAGAAGTCGCCCTCGTTCACGTCGAAGCTCACGCCTTTGACGGCGGGCGTCCTGGCTTTTTCATATTGCTTGATAAGTTCGTTGACACTAATGATGGATTCCATAAAAACACCTCCGTTTGATTTATGGCCTTAGTATACAGCCGCAAATTAAACGGAGGTTAAACGGAGCGGTTATTTTTTCAAAGGCAGCGACACGGTAAACGCCGTCCCTTTGCCAAGTTCACTTTCAACCGTCAACGTGCCGCCGTGCAGCTCCACAATCTTTTTCACAAGTGAGAGTCCGAGGCCGTTTCCGCCGAGCGAACGGTCACGAGATTTGTCCGCCTTATAAAAGCGTTCAAAAATGTGTATTTGATCCTCTGGCGAAATACCCACGCCGGTATCGGAAACACGGCAGACAGCGTTGTTTTCATTATTCGAAAGCAAGATCGAAATTTCTCCGTTATCCGGCGTGAATTTTATGGCGTTATGGAGCAGATTGATCCAGACCTGGGATAGAAGTCCCTCGTCGCCCGCAAAAGATATTCTTTCAAGGGTCAGGTCAAGGTTCAGATGTTTAGCCGTCCACTGCGGCTCCAACATCAGCGCGGCGTTTTGGATTTGTTTATTAAGCGCGAATGCATTGTCAGCAAGTGGCTGAACATTGTTTTCCAGCGCCGACAGCTTAAGCAGATTATCGCTGAGCCGGGAAAGGCGTTTGGCTTCCGTTTCAATTACATCCAAATAATGCACACGTTGTTCGGGGGTAAGCGCGTTATGTTTGAGGAGCGCCGCAAAGCCGCTGATGGACGTCAGCGGCGACTGTATTTCGTGCGATACATTTGAAATGAAATCCTGCCGCAGATTTTCCATCGAGCCAAGCTCCAGCGCCATTTGATTTACGCTCTCGGCAAGCTCGGAAAACGGATCGCGCTCATCCACCGGAACAAACACGCTGAAATCGCCGCGTGCGATTTTGTTCAGGGCTTCTATTGTCCTGTCCATCATTTCAAAACGCGAGTCTGAGCTTCTGTTGTTTTTGGTGCTGCGAAAACGCAGGCGCATGATTATCTGGGAGATTCCTGCAATGACGAAAAGCCCCAGTATTGAGGAGACAATATGTGACAGTAAAGTGTTCGGCTGTCCGGTGAGCCGGAATATTAAAACGGACAGACCATATCCCGCGCTGAAGCTGACGCACAGAAAAAGCAACAGGCAGAATACATTCCATACAACCTGATACCATTTACGCCGGTGCCTTTGATGCTCCTGTTTCACGTAATCACCTCCAGTCGATAGCCTAAGCCCCGTATGGTAGTTATCTTGAAATGATATTGGCTGGCGGGGAAGCGTTCGCGCAGGCGGCCTATATGTACGTCCAGCGTCCGCTCGTTTCCCTCAAAATCATAACCCCAGACATCCTCAATGAGCTGGTCGCGCGTAAAGGTTTTTCCGGGCAGCGAACCCAGCTTGAACAGAAGTTCAAATTCCTTCATGGGAATGTCGCTTTGTCCGCCGCCGTGGGTCACGGAATAGCTGTTTTTATCCAGTGTCAGCGCGCCGATCTTCACCGTTTGCGACGACGCTATTTTATAGCGTCTAAGCAGCGCCTTGACACGCATAATCAGTTCCATTCCTTCAAAGGGCTTGACAAGATAATCGTCCGCCCCAAGCTCGAACCCTTTCACCTTCTGACTGATTTCACTTTTGGCGGTCAGCATCAATATCGGCAGTTCCTTATCATACTTGCGGGCGTGGCGGCAAAACTCAAAGCCGTCCATATCTGGCATCATCAGGTCGAGAACGCAGAGGTCGGTTTTTACCTCGCCCAGCTTCGTAAGCGCCTCGCGTCCGTTTTTCGCCTCATGTATGGTAAAGCCCTCGCCCAAGAGCAGCGCGCCGACAAGCTCGCGGATATACGGGTCATCGTCAATGATTAACACGCTTCCCATGTCCGCACCTCCATTCGTGATTTTTTGTTTAGTATATACCATAAATGTAAACGGAGATTAAACAAAATAACCCTTTTGCATCTATATAATAAATAGCGTAGAGTAGTGCCGCTGTCAATAGGGAAATTACAAAAAATAATTAGACAGTATATTGACAATATAGGGCAGATGTGTTATCCTTCAATTAGACAATATAATGTCTATACTGAAAGGAGGCATATTATATGAATATAGCAAAGGATTTATTTTTCTCGCAGCAGGCACTTGCGGCTTTATTCTCTGTGACTAACAAGCTGCAAATGCGAGGAGATCATTATTTAGGGGATTTAACCATCCGTCAAATGCTGGCAATACCGGCAATTATCCATGCGCCGGACGGAAAATCAACAATTAATCATATCGCGCGGACGCTTGGAACTACCAAGCAAAGTGCGAAGCAGATCGTTGATGCAATGGAAAGGAAGAAATACCTGTCTGTCATGCCAAGTGAACAGGACAAACGTGCGGTTAACATTACAATTACGGCCGAGGGGGAACAGGCTTTCAGAGCGTGTTCCCAGCGCACAGATGTGTTTTTAGCGGATATCTTCCATGATTTTTCGACGGAAGATTTAGAAATATTCTGTACGCTTCTTCACAAATTGTATCGCTTTGACGGCGCAGAACAGGACAGCTTTCATCAACACGCCGCCGATCACGCAGATGACGCTGACAGCATACTTAGGCACCATCAGCATTTCTTGGAAAGAAGGATGGATCAGCATGAATAAGAATACGATATTTAAGAAAGATTTTACACTCGTCGCGGTAGGGCAGATTATTTCCATCTTCGGAAATCAGATACTACGATATGCCCTTCCGCTTTACTTATTAAATCAAACAGGTTCAGCGGCTCTGTTCGGAACGATACTGGCGCTTTCGTTTATCCCGATGATTTTATTTTTCCCGATCGGGGGTATCATTGCCGACCGCGTAAATAAACGAAATATTATGGTGGTTCTGGATTTCAGTACGGCAAGCCTTATTTTCCTGTTTTATTTATTGGCAGGAAAAATGGATATTGTTCCCCTTATGGCAATTACCATGATTATTTTGTACGGCATACAAGGTGCTTATCAGCCGGCGGTCAAGGCCAGTGTGCCGGTTTTGGTAGAACCGGCATATATTATGAAAGCAAACTCGGTGGTTGATATGATAAGTTCTTCGGCGAGTATGGCGGGACCGGTAATTGGCGGGCTTCTGTTTTCCGTTTTCGGATTAACACCAATTTTATATGTAAGTATCGGCTGTTTTCTTGCGTCTGCCGTAATGGAAATGTTCATTTATATTCCATTTGAAAAGAAGAAAGCGACCGGGAATATTTTGGCTGCTGGTCTTGGCGACCTTAAAGACAGTTTCCGCTTTCTGTTCCGTAAACAACCGGTCCTCTGGAAAATATCTTTAATATTTGCTTCTTCTAATGTATTACTGTCTGCGTTAATCTTAATCGGGCTTCCGGTTATCATTACCCAGCATTTGGGCTTCGTTCCGGATACCGCCAGCCGGTTATACGGTTACGCCCAGGGCGTAATTGCTGCAGGCGCTATATTGGGCGGGTTACTCGCCGGAGTATTATCAAACAGACTGAAATCAAAGTGGTGCCCCGTTCTCCTGATTGGGTGCTCTTTGTTCGCGGTTATAAGCGGAGCAGCGCTGAAAATGCACAGCGCACCTATGGAAATCTGCATCATTTTAATAATTTGCTGTGGTCTGCTGTTGACATTACACACATTATTTCAAATTCAAATGATGACATATCTGCAACTTTTAACGCCAAAAGATTTAATTGGAAAAGTTGTTTCTGTCTTCATGTGCGTTGTTATGTGTACCATCCCTTTGGGTCAATTCATTTATGGAATTGTTTTTGAACATATAGGAAACAGGATATATCTTCCGTTCTGTGTGGCGGGATTGATTATGATAGGAATCAGCGTATTTACCCGACGCGTTTTCGATGGAATTGACCATCAGATAGAAGAACAGGCAAGGAAGTGGGTGAGTGGGGGGAATGGAGTTTGAACATAGCTATATCTTGACTTATATTACAAATCGTAGTAAACTATAATTGAAAAGAGAGATGGCGATGAAGCTGCCATCTCCAAGTGATTTGATGACTATATAATGTCATCATCAGACCCATCAGGTGCGGTCAGGCTAGCTGATGGGTCTCTTTTTGCACCTTTTTCGGATTTTATGTAGTTCCTGTATTCCTTGCTTATAGTGAATAAGCCAGAAAGAATCCCCACAATCCTATATAAGATATCAAGTAAGATCAAGACCCAATTCCTCCTTTCTTTGGTGTTTACACACCTGTGAGAATCCCATTAAAAAATATGATAATGAGACTCTCAATGGTGTGCAAACCTTCGAATGGAGACTATCCGTACACATCTGATGCCCTTCAACCACGGAATCCCGTCGAATCGGGATTCCGTGGTTATTGCATTATAATATATTTCGACAAAAAAGAAAAGACCTATTTTTGCGATTACCCTGAATTTCAGAATTCTCGTATTGCAACTTATTGGGCTTATTGGTACAATAATGAATACGATAGTTTGTTTAGAAAGCGAAGAATGAGGATAAGTCTATGAAACGGGAATGTGGAGTGCTTTTACCGGTAGCAAGTCTGCCGTCAAAATATGGAATTGGTGCCTTTTCCAGGGAAGCGTATCAGTTTGTGGATCAGCTGAAACGGGCCGGGCAGCAGTACTGGCAGATTCTGCCGTTAGGGCCGACCGGGTTTGGCGATTCACCGTACCAGTCGTTTGGTGCGTTTGCCGGGAATCCGTATTATATTGATCTGGAGCAATTGATTAAGGAAGAACTGTTGCTGCCGGAGGAATGTGACCAGACAGACTTTGGTTCAGATATCCGGGATATTGATTACGATAAACTGAATGACGGCCGTTACCCGCTGCTAAAGATTGCTTACCGGCGTTGGCAGAAAAAGAATGCGGTAAAAAATGTGGATGATATTCACCGGCTGCTGCAGGGGAAGCTGGGGGCGGAAACCAGGGAATTCTGTTTTTATATGGCAGTTAAGAATGATTTTGCCGGAAAAAGCTGGGCTCTGTGGGAGGAAGATATCCGGCTGCGCCGGCGGGAGGCAATGAAAAGATACCGGGAGCGATTGGCGGAAGAAATCGGTTTTTATGAATTCCAGCAGTATTTGTTCCAGAAACAATGGATGGAACTTAAAAAATATGCCAATGACCAGGGAATTCGGATTATCGGTGATATTCCGATCTATGTGGCTTTTGACAGTGCCGACAGTTGGGCGCATCCGGAACTGTTCCAGTTTAATGAAGATGGCTATCCGGCAGCGGTAGCCGGCTGTCCGCCGGATGGATTTTCTGCTACCGGACAGTTGTGGGGGAACCCGCTGTACCGCTGGGATTATCATAGAGAAACCGGCTATGACTGGTGGATGGAGCGGATGAAATACTGCTTCCAGATGTATGATGTCGTCCGGATTGACCATTTCCGTGGCTTCGATGAATATTATGCGATTCCGTATGGCAATAAGACGGCGGAGATCGGCCGGTGGGAGCCGGGGCCGGGCCTGGATATTTTTGAGGTGATGAAGAAGCAGTTCGGGGAATTGAATGTAATTGCCGAGGACCTGGGCTATTTGACCCCATCGGTGCTGCAATTAGTGAAGGACAGTGGCTTTCCAGGCATGAAGGTGCTGGAATTTGCTTTTGATGCGCTGGATGACAATGCTTATCTGCCCCATAATTATCAGGAGAACTGCGTGGTATATACCGGTACCCACGACAATAATACGCTGCAGGGCTGGTATCAGTCGCTGGCACCAAGGGTTCGGGATTATGCGGTTCGCTATCTCGGGAATTATTGGACGCCGCAGGAAGAGCTTCATTGGGATTATATCCGGATGGCCTTGTCCAGTACGGCTCGGTTGGCGATTATTCCGATGCAGGATTATTTTGGGATGGGAGAATGGGCCCGGATCAATGAACCGTCGACCATTGGGAAAAACTGGCGGTGGCGGATGAGTACGGAGGATTTTAATGAAGAGCTGATTGGTCGGTGTGCCGGATTGGCATGGCTGTATGCCAGGACCGGAAAATAGTACATTAATGAAAAAGAATCCCCATGGTCTTCGGGAGCATCTGCCCCCCGGCCATGGGTGTTTTGGTGTATATCATGTTACCTGTTGTGTGACTAACGGTCTTCCATCGCTGTATATGGTTGCTTAGGAACAACACTGATATAAGCAGGACGAATGATTTTATTCATATTAACCAATTCCTCGATCCGGTGTGCGCTCCAACCGACGATTCGGGCAATCGCAAAAATCGGGGTAAACAGTTCCAACGGAATATCCAGCATATGATAAACAAAGCCACTGTAAAAATCCACATTGGCACTGACACCCTTATAAATCTGCCGTTCTTCGGCGATAATCTTCGGTGCCAGCTGTTCAATCATGCTATACAGGGCAAAATCGTCTTCCCGTTGTTTTTCGGCTGATAACTGTTGGACAAAGCCTTTAAAGATCTCGGCCCGGGGGTCTGATTTGGAATATACGGCATGTCCCATACCATAGATAAGGCCTTTCTGGTCAAAAGCTTCTTTATTCAACAATTTTTTCAGATAAGAGCCAACTTCCTCTTCATCTTTCCAATCATGGACATGTTCCCGCAGATCGTCCATCATTTCCACAACCTTAATATTGGCACCGCCATGTTTCGGTCCTTTTAAGGAGGAAAGGGCGGAAGCCATCGCAGAATACGTATCGGTTCCGGAAGAGGTAACCACATGGGTGGTAAAAGTTGAGTTATTACCGCCGCCATGCTCCATATGCAAAATCAGAGCCAGATCCAGGACATGAGCTTCCAGGTGGCTGTAGGACTTATCGGCACGCAGCATCATCAGAAGATTTTCGGCCGTGGAGAGAAGGGGATCAGGACGGTGGATGTACATGCTTTCACCGCGTTCATAGTGGTTGTAGGCATGATATCCGTATACAGCCAGCATCGGCAGGATACTGGTCAACATCAAAGATTGACGAAGCACGTTGGGAATGGAAATGTCGGCGGCATAATCATCATAGGAGGCCAGGGTCAGAATACTCTTGGAAAGGGAATTCATCATATCCTTGCTGGGAGCTTTCATGACCACATCCCGTACAAAATTAGTCGGCAGGGTGCGGCAGTATGCCAGTGTTTCCTCAAAATGCCGCAGATTAGAATCAGAGGGAAGATCACCAAATAAAATCAGATAAGCAATCTCCTCAAAACCAAAACGTTTCTCCTTGACAACGCCATTAACCAGGTCATAAATGTTGTATCCCCGGTAGAAGAGTTGTCCCTCGCAAGGAACTTTTTTCCCATCCACTGTCTTTTTGGACACGATCTCGGAAATCTTGGTAAGTCCGGCTACGACACCCTTGCCATTCTTATCCCGAAGGCCACGCTGAACATCATAGCGGTCGTACAGTTCCAGATCGATCTGGCTGATCTCGATACAATCAGCGGCAAATGCATTTAAATTTTCTTCAAATAGTTCTTTTGTCATATCTATCACCTCGCTGTGAAATGGTTGCAGGGTTACGCGCACTTATTCTAGCATATGAAGAAAATCAGGAGAACATGCATCCATTATTCATTATTCGAAACTGATGTCTACTTCGGAATCAGTATTGTCATCCGCGGAGGAGTCGCTTTCCAGAGTTTCCACATCGCCCTCTTTGTGTGAAGTGAAGTTGCGCTGTACTTCATTGCCGGCTTTGTCCTTGGCGAAGACATGAAGGCCGGCCGGGTCTATTTCGTAGGACACGGCATTGGCAGAGCGGTCCAGGGTCAACGGTTCCACCCGCTGCCCAGTGGAATCCAGGGCATAGATGGAATCAAAATCAACTCCGGACTGGCTGTCCGTGACGGTCACGAATACAATACCGTCTCCGTTGCTGGTGTAATCTACATTGGGCGGGAGGTCGTCAAGAACGTTTGCATGCTCATATAGGATGACAGACATTCCGTTGATATTGGTGACACTGGCCTCCAGCGTGCCGTTCTTGGTAATAGCAGCAGTATAAGTACGCTTCTTGCCCTTGATCAGTTCCAGTTTTTCATCATCCAGGCTTAGCTGGATGTTTTTTGTCGGAAAGAAGGACTTGACGGTCAAAGTCACTTCAGTAACGACATAGTCGCGGGTATCTGCGATCTCCACCTCAATCTTTGGCTGTGAGGTGACGCAGAAGAAAATAAGGCCGTTCAAAACTAAAAAGGGGAGCACATAGAACAGCAGAACGGATCCCCATTCATTTTGCTGTTTTTTTCTGTATCGGGGTGGTCTCCGGATAGAGGAATATCTGTTATTTGCCATATTAAGACTCCTTGCTTTTGTGTCTAAATCTTTTCTGAAAATAAGCATAGCAGAAAACAAACCATCTGGCAAGTAAACATTTCTTACATATCATTGAATATAAAGTGACCTGATGTCCATAATATTCCTGAGGTGATGACAATGGGACATGATAAAAAAGAAGCACAAAATCAAAAGAAGGCCAATGAAATGTTCAACAGTGTGACCGAAAAAAACAAGCCGGAAAATCAGAATCAGACCCACAATTCTAAAAAGGAGGGCCTGGGGCCAAATACCAGACGATAGCCAGAAAAACATCCTTAACGGATGTTTTTTCTTTACATATTTCTTCCAATGCAGTCAGGGATATGCTATGATAAGGGTAAACATAAGCCAGACATTGTAAAGGGGAAGAATTATGATACGGGAAGCGGCAGAATTTGCGGCAAAGGCACATGAAGGAACCTTCCGGAAAGGGAGCAGAGTGCCTTATATTCACCATCCGATGGAAGTAGCTTTGATCGTAGCCCAGATGACCAATGATGATGAGGTGATTGCGGCAGCTTATCTTCATGATGTCCTGGAAGATACCCCGGTATCGGAGCAGGAACTGCGGGATCAGTTCGGCGACCGGGTCCTGCGGCTGGTCGCGGCCGAGACCGAGAACAAGACCTACAGCTGGAAAGAACGAAAGGAAACGACGATTCGTCACCTGCAGGCGGCACCGTATGAGGTAAAACTGCTGACCCTGGCGGACAAGCTGAGCAATATGCGCTCCACCTCCCAGGATTATCTGGCAGTGGGCGAGGAAGTCTGGCAGAAGTTTAACGAAAAAGACCAACGGAGCCACCAGTGGTATATCGTGGGGATTATGGCGGCGCTGCAGGAATTTGAAGATAGTCTGGCGTATCAGGAATTGAAAAGTCTGTATGAATTTGTGTTTAATAGTCA
>Ga0153924_1001701_pt1 | contig 10459 bp, 14 predicted proteins | sample TSNJ008MetaG_FD_104709 | JGI IMG/M metagenome (GOLD analysis project Ga0153924, IMG submission 104709) | Attine ant fungus gardens microbial communities from New Jersey, USA - TSNJ008 MetaG | ecosystem: Host-associated > Fungi > Mycelium > Unclassified | place: USA: New Jersey, Wharton State...
GCGCGGCCTCCTCGTCGGCACCGCCACCATCACCGCACAGATCAAGTAACACCCCACGTACTCCGGCTGTGCATGGCAGACCGGAACGGCCAACGCCCCGTCGCACGCGACGGGGCGTTGCTCATGCGCCGACTTCCAGAGTCGTTCCGTCGATCGGAGTCAGATACGTCTGGTGGAACGTGCGGTCGGTCATCGGTCCGATCGTCTGATCATGTCGGTCGCTGTGGAGGAACGAACGAAGGGCACCGATCGTGTGATCGGTGCCCTTCACGTCATCGCTTCGAGATCAGGCGCGTTCACGTGCGCTGGATCGGGGCAGGACGATGCCGAGGATGATCATCGCGACGGCGAGGAAGGCGTGGAGCACGTTGTCAGCGCTGTTGAGCGGAACGAAGTTCGCCGCGCCGGTCATGCTGGCGGTGAAGAGGCCGTAGATGAACAGCACCGCGTAGATGATGCCGCCGACCAGCAGGTAGAGCCGTGCGCCGCCGGCAGAACGGGCTGCGGCGACGCCGACGATGCCGAAGAGCAAGTGGACGATGTTGTGCAAGACGGATACCTGGAACAGGCCCAGGAGCAGCGCCATGGATCCGTGACCGGCCATCGACATGGACCCCATGTCCATCGTGAGTCCGGGGATGAAGCCGGCGATGCCGACGATCAGGAAGACCACGCCGAACAGAAGGGCACCCTTCTGGGTGAGGGTGGCGGCGAAGCCGGTACGCGGAGCTGCTGCGTTGCTGGTCATGAGAAGTGCCTTTCGGTGAAGGGGGTAGTGCCGGAGTGCGTGAGCGGTCAGGCGGCTGCTGGGTCGGCCTGCAGGCGTTGACGGAGCGCGATGAGGCCGTCTCGGACGCGCGTTTTCGCCGTCCCGAGCGTGGTGTTGAGGTCGCTGGCGACTTCCGCGGTGCTGCGTTCGCCGAGGTACCGCAGCAGAACCGCGTCGCGTTGCTTGTCGGTCAGCTCAGACAAGGCCTCCCGGAGCTGAGCTCGTGAGAAGTGAGCGTCGAACTGGTCAAGGCTGTAGTCGGTGCTGTGGTGATCGCGGATCCCGAGGCGCAAGTCCCGCCGGCGGGACGCTTCACGGCTACGGATCCGATCAATGGCTCGTCGATGGGCGATGGTGCGCAGCCATGACTCGAGCGTGGCGCGAGTCGGGTCGTACCGGGCCGGATGCTGCCACCACTCGAGGAACGCTTCATGGACGACGTCTTCAGCGAGGTGACGGTCGATGATGATCGTTCCCACGAAACCGCGCAACCCGGACGCGTGCTGCCGGTAGGCAGCCGTGAACGGGTCGATAGCTGTTGGTTGAGTGCCGGGCATGCGGGGCGTACCGATCTTTCTACTGGTGATGGGTTCACCGTAGGCGTTCGGATCACGACCGGTTTCCCCCAGTCCGGGGACCGCGTCGCACGTCGTCCAGGTACTCCGCGGTCGAACTGGAGCCCGACGCCTCTTCAGGCACCTGCCGTTCGCGCACTGCCCTGCACCGATCGATCTCTCAGCGAGTCGATGGCATCACGCGCCGCATGGCCACAACACTGTGTCAGGGGTGGCGGCGGATCGCGGTGAGGGTGGTGTCGTCGTCGAGATCTGAGCCCGCGGCTTCGAGGAAGGCGGTGAGCGCAAGCTGCAGGTACTTCGCTGTTCGCAGTTCGATGGCGAGTTGCGTGAGTGTGTGCATGGACGCGTCGGGGAGCTCGAACAGGCCATCGGTGACGATCAGGAGCAGCTCCCCGCGGGCGAGATGGAGGATACGGGGCAGGCGAGGTATCCCGGCGGGTTGCAGGCCGATCGGGAAGTCCGCTGACGGGATCCGTTCAACGGCACCGGTTGTGTGGGCGTGCGCGGTGAGGCCGTGGCCCGCGTCGACGAACTCGATCCGTCCATCCCGGAATCGCAGCCGGGCGTGGAACAAGGTCGCGAACGCGGATGCGCGTTCGAAGTGGTCTCGGGTCGCGGTCTCCGCAGCGTCGACGGCTTCGCCGGGTGGTTCCTGGCGGAACACCTCGAGGCTGCCGAGGAGGTTCGCAGCGAGCACCCCTGAGGCGAGGCCTTTGCCCATGACGTCGCCCACCGTGACCGTGGCGTACCCGCGCTGGCTGTCCACAGTGACATCAGACAGGTCTCCGGAGATCCCTCGCGCAGACCGTGCCCTGGTCGCGATCGTGTACTCGTCGAGCACGGCGGGTGCAGGACGCATCGCTCGCTGGACCGCGTCGATCCAGTAGGAGTCAGCGCTGTCGAGTTCGTCGTCGCCGGCCTCGCGTGGGGCGCGCGTGTCGGTCGTCATCTCACCCACGCGATGCGTCGTCTCATCTGCTTCCCCCTGCTCGATGGTATGCAACTCCCGACCCGCTGTCAGCGGCGCACAGCCCGCAGGGGTCCGGGATGGTGCCCCTGCGACACCATCCCGGCTGGACGCCGTTGCGTGCAGCAACAGGCGCCCTGTTGACCCAGGAGCATGCTCAAACCGGGTTGCCGGAGACACTAACTCCGATTGATGCGACCGCGATGTCGGCATTTTCACCGACCACTGTCTGCTCCTGCACCGGTACTGTCCGTGATCCATCTGACGCAGCAGCCAGTCACGGGTTGCTGTTTCGGGGAAGCGTGGCCCAGTCTGGGCGAGTAAGACACGCGTGAAGGAAACAGGGGTCCCAGATGTTGTCACTGGTGTACGTGAGCACGATGGCTCGCCCGGTCACAGACGAGGAGCTCGCGGAGATCCTCGTGATCGCCCGGGAGAAGAACCTGCAGCTGGGAATCACCGGGATCCTGGCCCATCAAGGCAGCAACTGTCTCGGGATCATCGAAGGCGACGACGACGTCGTCCGGGAGCGGTTCGCCGGGATCCGGCAGGACCCACGCCACATCAACGTCCGTGAAGTGGCCGTCGATCACATCAGTGCGCGGGCATTCCCAGAATGGTCGATGGCGTTCCAATCCGCTGACCCTCTCATCAAGGACATCCCGGGATTTCTCGACCTGTTCACCGACCATCCGGACCCCGTCCCGGGCGGCGGCAACACATCGCGGGCGAAAGCACTCCTGGAGTGGTTCCGGAAGCACCCCCTCGCACCATTGACCGACCAGGGCGTCGGCGATGCGATCGAGCCGCGTCTGCAGATCATCAGCGCCGCGATCATGGTGCTGCACGATGTCGGCGTGGAACGGGCCGACATGGACCAGATCGCCGACACCGCAGGGATCAGCGTCGACGCACTCCGACAACACTTCCCGACCCGGCAGAGCCTGCTGACCGCCACCGTCGACCGGTGGTCCAGCACCCTGTCACGGCCCTTGCTGCCCATCGCCGAGCAGTACGGCGCGGTCGCATACCTGCACGCGCTCATCGTCGCGTACTCGGAAGAACCCGCACTGATGCGGCTGCTCGCATCAACCCTTGCAGCAAGCTCCGACCCAGCAAACGAGGGCGCGGACTACTACCGCACCCTGTACCTCCGATTCCGGCAGACCATCCGCACCGCCCTCGAGCACGACATCCGTACTGGTCGAGAACCGAACACGATGGAGCCCGCCCGCGCCACGGAACAGCTCCTCGCCCTCTACGACGGCCTCCGCGTGCAAGCGCTCCTCGTCCCCGGATTCGACATCATCGAAGCCTTCGACCGTGCAGCATCACGCATGCGCCGAGGCTGGTCCGAGGACTACCGCCGCACTGACCTCTTCGAAATCCCACTCGACCGCACCCGCGAACACACTGCACGCCCCGACCTGTTCGGCTCCCAGTAGGGTCGCGCTCCCGTTGGAAGCGCGGGGCGGCCACCGGATAGGTGGCAGCCGCCCCGCTCGCAACGGGAACCACCCCGCTGCTGCTCCACAGTTTGCACCCACCCAGGCTCGTGCTTGCGGAAGTGTGCGGACTGTTCGGGTCATCCCGCACGTCCCCGGGATAGTGCACACCGCTCAACTCTCCTCCGCGGAGAACGCGAACCGAGACGACGATGAGAGATCCGCGGCGTCGATGCCGCGGAGCGCACCGTCTGCATGGACCTGAGCGGGGTCAATTTCCAGGGGTGCGGGGTAACGGCCGACTCCTTGAGGCTCGGCGGTACCCCCGGTGCGTCGTGCGGACCCGAACTGCCCGGCGAACCTTCCACTAACCGACAGTTGTGGGTCTGTGACCAGTCCGCACCATCGCGGACCCATCAGAACCGGGTTACTGCGTGGGGGTGTCTTCTTCGGGGTTGAAGTGCGAGTCGGTATCGGAGTAACCGGCGGCGAGCCCGTCCGGGTGGTTCGGGATGGTGCTGTCGTCACCGAGACCAGCGGGCTTCACCGTGCCATCCGAGTCGGTGGTGGGCACTTCCACGTCGGGCCCCTCGAGGGCACCGTCATCGTTTGGGACGGAGGGTGGGGTGATGTTGCTCATCGTGTCTCCTTCACTGTTCCGGTGCTGGTGGTTGTGGTGGGGTGGAGGGCTGCGAGGTCGGTGAGGAACCGGGTGATGATCTCCGCGTCCGCTGGGGGAATAGCCGCGCAGAGGGCGGCGATGTGCGCGGCAAGTGGGTCGGTGTCGTCTCGATCCGGTGTAGCCAGAGTCAACTGCACATAGCTGGAGCGTCGATCGGTGGGGTTCGGCACTCGCGTGAGAAATCCGGACGCCTCCAACCGGTCTAGCAGGCTCGTCATCGACGGCGTGGTGATGCCGAGGTGCTCGCCGAGCTGCTTCGGCGTGGACGGCTCATCCCGCGCCGACGCAGCCCGGAGGTACCGGAGCGCCTCCCGCTCCGTGATCGACGTGTGTCCTGCGGCCGCCCGAGTGCGCTCAAGCCGCGCAGCCGCATACCGGCACCGCTCGACCGCATCGAGCAACGCGGCCACGGGTACAACAGGCGTCTCCGACATGCCCCCACCGTCCAAAATCGGCCGTTCCGCGGCGCTCGGGCGACGAATCACAACAGCCATCCCGCACCTCACAAACTACCTGACCGAACCCGGGTGGTGCTCGGTACCGTTTACGGGGCTGCGCCGCGGAACCCTAACCGCTGGCCGTCCGAGCTGCTGCTCGGGTTGGAATCGTCACGCGCACCAGCGGACGTCGTACCGCGAGGGCGCCTGCCCCCTGACCCGAACCACGGGCAGGCGCCCACACCTCACGTCCTACGCCGAGCAAACCTCACACGGTCACGGTTCTTGCGCAGTCCGGATACGTCGTCGTGGCGCGTGCTCCCTGCAGGGCGCGGGAAGCCCGGACGTCTGTCCGGGCCTCGGCTGGCACACTGACATGCGAATGGGCCGCCGCTATGCGGCCGGCAGCTGCGGGTTGGAGGGCCTGATGGGTGAGGACGGTGCGCACGTTCCTGCAGGGGTGCTGCTACTGGAATCAGTGAACCGGCTTCGCGTCGCGGAGACGATGCTCCAGAACCGTGCACGCGCTCGGATGGGCCTGAAGGCAAATGATTTCCAGACGGTGCAGTTCCTCGCCGCGCGAGAAGCCGGCGGCTTCCCCGCGCGCGCAGCAGACCTCGCAGAGGCGCTCGGTGTCAGCAGTGCGGCGGCGACGATGACGATCGACCGGCTCGCTGCACGCGGCTTCGCCGCCCGTGAACCCGACCCAGACGACCGTCGATCCCGCATCGTACGACTCACTGCGGACGGCCAGCACAGCCTCATTGAGGCCTACGAAGGACTCCCCGCCGCCGTACAGGAGCTGCTCGACGCTGTGCCACCGGAGGAAGCCGAACGGATTGCCACGCTTGCCGGTGCGGTGCAGCAGGTCGTCGACAGCACTGCCACCCGCGGAACACGCATCCGTGAGCACTAACCAGATAGCGCTTCTAGTTAAGAAAATTAGCGGGTTCGCTCGGCGGTTCGTAGCCTGGTCGGCGTCAGGGCTCCCGCGGCCCGTCGCGACGACGCCGGCAGCTCGCCAGCAGCACGATCGAGGTGGTGCCTGACCAGTTGTCGTGGCTGATTACGTCACGGGAAAGACCGTCTGGCATGACGCTCACATCAACTCCGCCTGCCGCGTCTCCTGTTCGCGCGCCTCGCGCAAACCTCATCTTCACCGGCTACGACGGAGCGCACTGGTCACCTCTGACCGGGGTGCGGCACGCACGCCGAACCCGGCGGATCGCGTTCACCGCCATCCTCGCCGGGCTTATCTCGATCACCACAGAGACGGCCACGGTCGTAACCGCAGGAGCCTGGTGAGCGTGCACAAGGCGTTGCCGCCGACGGAACCGATCGATATGCCCGCCCTGATCGCGGCGCAGAACACTGGCGCGCATCTGGTCGAGGGCCGGCGTGCGATTGCTCAGGAGTGGCACCGTCGCGGCCTGCTCGCACCGGATGAGCTGCACACGATCGTCACCGGACGCCTCAACGACATCCCGGTCACCGTTTCCGTCGCCCCGAAGACCAGCGACGACCTTCTGAAACCGGCCGAGCCGACCTACGGAGATTTCCTCAGAAAGCCCCACGCATGAGCATCCTTCTGCACCACCCCAAGACCTCCCCCGCTCTCACCATCAGTGCACCCGCCAGCCGTTTGCGGTGGGCTGCAGCAGACGACGGGTTCTGGGTTGCCGACAACGACGGTGCGTTCGCGGGCACGGTTGACCAGAACGGGAGCCACTTTTTCGTCCGCAAGGGCTTCGGCGACAACCGCTTCCTGCCTGCTGCGCAGCGCGCGCTCGGCCGCGCTCTCAAGAACGCGCAGACGGAACCGCCGGCCTGATACACCCAGCGGCCGTACCGACCCTCACCGCACGGTGGTTTACCGGCTCGTCGCTCTCGAATCCGCTCTACGGCACCAGTCACCGGTTGCCTATCGCTCGGCGGCTTCACGCAGCGCGTCTCCCGGGAGCTGGCCGAACTCGGCTTTGTAAGAGGACGCGAAGCGGCCAAGGTGCGTCAATCCGACCGATCGCGCCACCGCCGCCACGGACTCTGCGTCCCCGGACTCGAGCTGTTCGCGTGCCAAGAGGAGCCGGACGCCCTTGAGGTAGGACAGCGGGGAGACACCGTGGATGCGTTGGAACGCGCCCTGCAAGCCCCGCACGCTCATACCCGCAGCATGCGCGACGTCGTCGACAGAGATCCGTTCCGTGATGTGGTCAAGCAAGAACGCCTCCGCTTTCGTGAGTCGTGTCTGCGCCGGCACCTCCCGGCCCTGCCCGACCGGCCAATGCGGGATCGCTGTCAACAGTCCGGCCGCGGCGAAGCGGACAAGTTTCCGTTCACGCTCCAAAGACACCGGTCCGGTGTCGCCGAGGATCTCTGGAGCGATTGCGCGGACAACGAGCCACCACGCCGCTAATGGTGCCCCCTCTGGCACATGGCGAGGGTTGAACTCCAACGGTGCAAGATTCCAACCGCCCCGATCCGCGGCGACCTGCTCAACCGTCGTCCGATCGATGCGCATCACGTCTTTCTGGAACCCCTCCCACCTGAACGACTGCCGGCCTTCTCGGTAGAGCACCGGCCGACCCCGCAGCAACGACTCGCCATCGACGGCCCCCCGCCCAGCCTTCAACCACGTCACGATCACGGCGCCACCAGACTCGACCTCCCCACGAACAATTCCCGTGCACCGCGTCGATTCCAACGACAACAGCTCCGTCCCCGACACGGTCTCCTCGAACACGAACGGCGCATCATCAACAGCACCCACCTGTAACCCATAGGTCAGATGGGTCCGCGCCACAGCATCACGCGCCGCCGCGATCTCCTTGGTCCGCACAACCAAACGCGTGCGGTCCATCATCAATTCGTTCACATCGTCGATTGTGTCGAACACACCCTCAAAGACGCGGACACGGGAGCGAGCTTCCGGACGCCGCTTGCCTGGGCATGATTGATCCGTCCGAATCACGGTCCCCACCGACGTTGCGTCAATGCACGCCGCGAACCACAGGTCAACGAACTCGGAGGCGGTGCGTTTCGCGCGCTTCTCGAGAGCCGGTACGACACACCGGGCGGGCCGGAAGGGTACCTCAAGTGCCTGGCGCAAGACCCGGACTGGTACTTGATCAGGCCGGTGCAGGTCCTGTGACCGCCCGTGCGGCCCTTACCAGGGTGTACGGGTGTGACGGCGACAGCCGCGCTGGGCCTTTGAGGCCCTCCGGCGGGGGTCCTCCGCCGGGCGGTTTCCGGGTGGGATTGGTGCCGGGGTGCTGTCCCTGAAACACCACCCCGGCCGGGCACCCAGTGTTACCGAAAGGGGCCCGTGTGCCGTCCGAGAGCATGCTCTACCGGACGACATCTGCACCCTACTGCGTACGCCGTCCGCTTCCCAGCTGCCACCGATCACACCGGCGGTCGCTCGTTCGGTGGGGTAAAGAAGTCGCAGTAACGAACAGGGCCGGCGATGAAGTAGCCATCACCGGGCACCGACCGCACCACACCGTCAACGATCAGTGCCCGATACGCATTCAGGATCGTGTGAATGCTCAACCCAGACGTCACCGCAGCGACCCGGTACGGCGGCAACTGATCACCCTCCAAAAGGACACCATCGGCGATGGCGTCTCGGATAAGCTGCTCGACCCGCTGCTGCAGGAACCCTCCCACTCGACGCGGGCCCGGTAGTACCAGGCAGAACACGCCAGGCAATGCCGGCGTCACGTCACCATCACTCATACGCCGGCCTCCCTTCGCCCCGCTGGTCGAACCGCGGGGTGGGATACCGGATCAGGTAGCAGCCCACCCCGCTAGCAACGGGAACCACCCAGCTGCTGCCACACAGTCTGCACGAACCGACGGCTCGTACCGTGCAACCGATGAACCACCCATCTTCTCGACGGCGGAAGCCCGCTCCCGTTCGCCGGCCGCGCGGGAGCCTGCGCATGCACTGGTGGCAATGGGCGCTCCTCGGCACCCTTGCCGCCGTCACGGCAACGCTTCTGGTGGCCGCGCTGACGCTCAAATAGGTCCGGCATGCCGCTGCCAGCGAAAGTGGGTTCCCGGGAGCGGTGGAACGTTCGGGTCATCCCGCCACCCCCGGGATAGCGCACTCCCCCACCAGCCTCAAGGCAGGAAAGGCAAGTCTCTCGAACGGGAAACGAGTGTCACGCAAGCATCACTGCCGCGGAGCGCTCCGCACAGCATAGGGCCGACCCATCACCGGCGGAACCCTCTGTCCAGTTCCCCGGAAGAGGTTCGGGATGTCGGCCACGCACCACACGCCACCGACATCCCGCACACGCCACATCCTGACCCGAACAGGGGGCGCACCATCAACGATGCGACCACGCGCATGTCCTGACAAGTCGGCACTACAGAGGACCCCGCTTCGGCGACGGACCGAACGGGGCATGTCTGGCCGCCACCCGAAGGCGGCCAGACATCCCGGAGCGACACCACGCAAACGCGGTTTCAGCTGCGGAGCAGATACCCGAACCTGCTCATGAACAGAGTCAAACAGCCCTCACCACGCGGATCCATCCCCAAAACAGGGGGAACGGTCGTTCTCTCGCACCGGACTCGACGCGACACTGGTCTGCGTATCTGTCCCGGCAGCCCCAACTCCAGGGCACTCGCTGGAGCCATCAAGCCAGCAGTGAGGCGCGGGCGGCGTGTGCCGTCTCCGACGGTGTCTCACCGTACTGGCCCCGGTAGTAGGCGGAGAACCGGCCGAAGTGCGCAATCCCACTCGCCGCCGCAGCCGTTCCGACCGGCTGATACGGGTTCGCGAGGATCATCTGTCGTGCCCGGTGCAACCGCAGCACCCGGACTACGAGGGAGGGCGGCATCCCCAGATCCCGCTGGAACGCTTCCTGCAGGCCCCGTTTGCTGTAGCCGCTCGCCGCCGCGATCTCCGGCGCTGTCAGCCGCCCCCGATACCGCGACCCGATACATTCCAACGCTCGAGCCACCGCCGGCTTCTGCGCGCCAACATCGATCCCCACCGCTGCAAGCTCGTCCGACGACGTCGACATGAACCGACCGTAGACCCACGGTCACGGATCGAGGAAGCGTCCCCCGAGGACGGCCGCCGCAGCCGGCACGGTTTGCTCGAGGCGGTAGAACGCGCCGACCTCGGTTTCACCGTCGACATCGGTGAGGAAGAACGCTCCGTTCTCGAGAATCACCCGGCCGACGATCCGGTCCGTCAGGCTCTCGATGATGTCCCACTCCGTCTCCGACCGACCCCGCAACCGCAACGCGTTCACACCAACACCCCATCCCTGCCCAGCCGCGCTCTCGGGAACCGGAACAGCATGATGCTCACACACCGTCAACGCCCACCCCGACGGCCCCACCGCGTGCGGACGAAACGACACCGCGACCACTCCCGGGAGCCGGCAATCATGCCAAGCACACCGCACCTCCCAGAGCACTCCCGTCACCACCGCCCCACCCCCCCCCCCCCCCCCGCACGACATCGCACGTCCCCGACGGACCGTAACTCCCCCCCCGCCCCCGGAGCCCACCCCGCCGCACCCCACCCCCCCAACCCGATACGCCACCACCACCCGCCCCCCCC
>Ga0153924_1001706_pt1 | contig 10419 bp, 12 predicted proteins | sample TSNJ008MetaG_FD_104709 | JGI IMG/M metagenome (GOLD analysis project Ga0153924, IMG submission 104709) | Attine ant fungus gardens microbial communities from New Jersey, USA - TSNJ008 MetaG | ecosystem: Host-associated > Fungi > Mycelium > Unclassified | place: USA: New Jersey, Wharton State...
TATGGGGAACTAAGGTGACAGGAGCTGGGAGAAGAAGAGAAGGAATTTAGTCAAGAATTACTAAGGGAGTTCATAGCAAAACTGCTATATGGCTGGAGAAAAAAGAGATACGAAAGAGAAAGGGAAAAGAGGTGGGATAAGAACTGGAATTGATGGAAAAATTCCTTGGGACAAGGAAACTTGAAGGGGGGGCCATGTTATGAGAGCCCTAAAAAGGGAATAGTTTCCCAAGCATTCAAACACTTGATCTAAAACCTCAAGACATATAATGGGGTTGAGATATAGATAGTGTGGGAAATAAAGTCACATGACAAAGGTCAAGTGACCATGGAACATTCTGGAAGGACATGTGATTGTGGATTAGTAGTACAGCCACTGTAAAAGTAGTATAAGTAGGAAACCAATCCAACAAAGAACTCTATTGAGTTCTTCTTGAACATCCACCCAGGGTGATCACTAAGGGTATTCACTGTCTATTGATAACAATAGCTACCTTTTACATAGTGCTGCTATGGACTGTGATTGAGTACCATGTAATAAACTGTTGATTCAAAAAAAAAACTCTGCAAAGGTAGAAGGGCCTATCAATGTCATTTCAATCATATATAGTGTTGAGAATTATGAATATATGTGTTGGCAAAGCAATTATATACAGTGATAACAAGAAGCACAGTCTTTGTACACAGATATATGTGTCAATATTAGGCTTTTAAGGCATGGGGCCCATAACCAACTAGAAGTAATAATGAGTCTCAGTTGTCTCCTGATGTGGTAAATGGCTGCATTGCATTACCTAGAAGTAATAATGAGTCTACAGGCCGTGATAAGTAACTATAATAATACAGAGAGTATAAGACAGAAACTCACCTCAGTCGTCACCCAATGTGGTAAACGGCTGAGGTACAAAAGTGCACAAAAAACTATTTATATTAGAGTGGGATCATGACGTAGGTAGGAAGAGAAACATCATTGACTCGTCGGTTCACTTCAACAATTCCTATCCCCTAATCTGCTTGTATCTGTCCAATTTGACAAAAGAATTAAAGGTACAATAAACCAGGAAGCTGGTCAAGCAGATTTATTAAATGGAGTCTTCTGATAAGAACATAGTATCAGATTAACAAAGAAAAATAGCAGCTGATTAACCTACTACTTCACTCTCTGAAGCTCCTTCTTTAAGGCTGAGTAGACTTTTTTCACAGTGGACTCTGCACTATCAGCATGATTGAGGTTGAATGAGTCAAAAAGAAGCTCGGGTTTCTTGGTTTTGTCTGGTTTCCAAAATAGCCGTACATTCCAGGTTTTGTTGTCAGGATTGTACAGGCCCTGTGGGCGGCAATGAGGATATATGCAGGTTCCACCCCCATGCATGTCTATCCATTGGTTGGGACCAAAGCTGACAGAAACATTGGGCCTGTCCTTTGCTTGTTGCAACCAACTTCCTGCAGCTTGCCACAACTTCTGTAATATGATGTTAGATCAAATATATATCTGGATGATAATGTTGAACATGCCTTTCTCATAACCAAATAATCAAAGAGGTAGGTGAGTAATGTGGCTTTCCCCCATCATGATAAGGTCAGTCGTAGCTTATCAAATAGCCATGAGGTGTAGTAAGCGACAGACCTTCCCAAAGCTCATCAATGAGCTTTATATTACAGAGAAACTGGAAACGTGTTCTATCCTCACCTCTGCTCTTGTTTCAGCGTTTCCATATGACTTGTTCAGTTATAACCCCATACACTTTGCCAAATGACTGGTACACAGCAGAAGACTGTGAGCATCATTATACCATTCATCCCCTTCCCTGACTTTCAATTAGACACAGCTGTTCCCTCAGAGGAGGAAATCTTGTGGCGAGACCTGCGCAATGGAGGACTTGGAACCCTGGAGCTATTCTCAACTGGTGTGAATATGAACGCTCTTGCGTATGCGGTGTCACAAGCCCTCTCTACTTCTGAAGTACCAACCATTGGGTTTGAAGATAGCGGTGGCTACAATACCCTATATAAATTTGGATTTCAAGATGGGAAGAAGGTGATTGCACGGATTCCCTCCAAAAGATCGCCGGAAAAGTCCTATATTGAGTCCTCCGTTGCCACCATGTGTTTTGCTCGTTATGTTCGTAACATTCCGACACCAGAAGTCTTCGCGTGGAATGCTACTCACGATCACATAATTGGCGTGCCGTTCATCATCCAGGAGTATGTGGACAACGTCATAGAGCCTTGGCGAGGTTGGGTGTCCATCACAGAGGACCAGCGTTCCTGCTTGTTTAATGAACTGGCAGAATATCATAGCGCTTTACTTGTTCTGCTTCCGTATCCACTGCACGGAGTTGGGAATCTTGTTTTTGCACCCAGTCTCCCAGCCAATTCTGCACTTTCTGATCCGAGGAGCTACATGGTGCGGCCGTTGCGCTTGTTGGCATCAGAGCTGCGGCCAGTACCATTTGTAGCTTCTTCAGTATCTCTTTCCGACGTCTGGCAACAGTTGTGGTCACATCACAATGAACTTAGTTTATGTGATTCAGGTTCACGCATAAACCGCGATACACTTTTTCTCGATGACGACGAAGAGTGTGACATAACAACATTTACGATGGCTGCATCACAAGCGCGTACATATGCTGAAAGCGCGCTCCGTATGGTGGAACAACATCCTCAATACGCACAGCCCTGCCTGGTCAACTATGACTACGCCTTTCGCAACATCCTCATCGACCCAAAAACTTATCGGATCAAGGCCTTTATTGACTGGGATGACGTTCATGTAATGCCATTCGTTGTCGGTGTAAACTTTCCTGAAGATATAAAACAATTTATTCCGTTTGGTCTTGCCCCAGACGCCGACTATTACCGCGAGGGAGAATTTAGCGATTTTCCTCCCAATGAGCATGGCACGATCGTAGGTGCAGTGGGACCCGATGGGAAATTGACGGGCGCAGACCAGTATGGAAAGTCAACTGGGGTAGACGAACGAGACGAGAGGATTCGCAATACTACGTATCGAGAACGATATATCGAGGCCTTACAAAAACTGGATCCGCGCATTGCTCACTCTGATATGTGGGGAGTACGCCGGATATTTCTTAAGGCTCACGCTTTGCTTAAGAGAGGTGGCGCAATATGGTGGTCTAAGCGACAATGGCTCAATCAGATTTCGGTATGAATTCTTGTTTCTGAAAGGTCTCATTCTGATCTAACTGCTTTCTGGAAGGAAGAGGAGAATAAATGAGTGAAGCACTGTTTCGGACTTTGTCAAGAGTTTCGTCTTCATGTGAAATTCAGCTTGTGCTCAAACATACATATCCCAAGACTTATATCAGGTCTGCCTCCATCCTATTACAAGGCAGTCAACATACGCCAAATATCACAATACACCAGGGTAAGAGGTATGATGAGGTCTCCGACTTCCATGACATGCGATTTTCACAAAAAATGATATGAAGCAATCAATACTCCTCGAAACGAGCACGGAAATACAAAGTTAAGACGTCTATACTGTTTCATGTGGAGTGTTGTATGAAACTAACCAATTATTGCGATATAAATAATTTGCATGAGAGTGATGTTGAGCTTCCGAGCGTGTAAGCCCAAAACCCTTCAGCTAGACACCCAAACTACCAAATTGGGAACGCTATTATTGTTACTAGATGTTCAATAAATAGAAAAACAATAAACCTACCAATTGCATTATAGCCGTTCTCTCATTTTCTGGAAGACCATTAATTTGGTCCTGTGTTAGAGCTAATACTTGCATTAACATGGCCTTGAACAAGGAGGATAAGCATCAATTTTATGAATACCTGAAATAACAGCATACGAACCCTTTGACTTTCGCTTATAGCCGGTGTTGCCGCAGTAGTAGCATGTTGAGGTACTGGAGGAGAGGGCGCTGTTTGTAAGGATGCCAGTGGTGTTCCTGCGGTAGGTGGCGGTCGATAATAGGATACATTGGCGGGTGGGAACATTGCTGATGCAGGCGGCAGCGTTGAGGGCGGAGGCATCGTAGCCATGGGCAGTGGTAATTGAAAAGGCACATGCGCCGGTGAAGGAGCAAATGCTGGCTGAGATAGGTGTTGCGGTGGAACTGGACGTGGAGGCGTCTCAGAAGGTCCACTCGGAGGTTGCATTCCTGTCTGCTCAAGCATCCTATGGAGGATAGCAGGATCCACAATATTATTTAACACAAGTGCCTGAAAAAGTGCATAGGCAAACTGAGGATGCTTGACTAGAAGTTGTCGAGCTTGTTCTTGGTGAGTGATGATGAATGCCTGGAGGGAACAGGGACATTGTAGGAAATTTTAGGATTATCTGGCAATACAGAAACTCACCTTCATTTGTGCCAGGACTTCCATCAGTTGAGCCGGAGGCATCTTAGCGAGAGTATTAGTGATGAAGTCAAGAGCTGTAGTTCCTTTGGGAAGATGGACTCCAGGAGGAAGATGAGACATGAAATCGCTCTCATGCATACGGGGATTACCGCTTCTGTGTCGAGGTTCAGCGGGTCCGGGAACGCCGCCATCTACCAATTCACCCCGCACTGTTGTTTTGCCTTCGAGAAACGGGTCAGAATCAGCTAAATCAATTCGGAGCGGTCGCCCGCCGACATCTACATTGTTCAAATTGCGGACAGCACTTAGAGCAGTTTCGTGATCTGAGTCAGCCAGGTGCAATGAATGATTCACAATTCTGTGAGAGTCAAGAGTATTCAGGTGAACAGAGGTCCGAGATATCCCAATTTCGTTTCACGTACAATCAGATTACGATTTGATATCCCCAGGAAAATTTACAACGTTACCCTTTGTACCGAGTGAATAACGTCAAACATACCGGCAAACTCGCAGAAACCATATCCACGAGGCTTTCCCGTTTCTCTGTCAAATACAAGTCTCAACAAACCACATTGAGCCAATGTTCCCCAAAACGCTGGTCATGAAAAGGTACCTAAACCCAATGACTTGGCCCACAGTCTTGAAAACATCTATGAGTTGTTCTTCACCCATATTATATGGTACATTGCCAACTAAGGATCAACCATCAGAATAGAAATGCCAATTTAGAAAACCACACGAACCAAATACTACCTTACTCATGATCGAAAAGACCGAAGATGGATGTCCCAAACTGACCTATTTTCCATCATGTGATTCGTGGGATAGCTACAGTCGACGTCAGCCTGGCAGGTTCAATTATTAACCTCAAATGATTCAGTGCGTCAATTACTAAGACAATGAGTCACTGCCTCCCCTGACTAGCTAGGGTGGCGGTAATGCCCTGTCATGTTCCGGTAAATGCAGCTATTTCTGTATTCCTTTATTTGATCCTTAGACATAATACCCGGACCAGATACACCATTGACTTTGATTTTGCAGTTAGCTCAGCAACGGTGTCGAGTCATTTTTTGGAGTCACCCGTCGATTTTGCTGTGTTCGGGGTCCCATACACCCCGCCTTTTGTATATAGAACCTAGATCCGAGACAATTGTGTTTCTCAAATCTTATAATGCCTTCTAATCCTTCAACACCCATTGATTCTTCTTCCCAACAAACTTCGTTTCAAGACGCAGTTTCTCGGGGTGTGCAGTCCAAAGTACATCAGCTCATCAAAGCCGGTATTCTTCGTCCTGCTCGGATTAACGAGCAATGTGGCGGCAGTTGGAAGCCACGGTAATTCTACAAACCACACTGATGCCTGAATCATTATAACTGACGCTTCTCCTAGAATGAATCTGATTGATGATCCATCTTCCCCCAACATCATTGTTATCTTCGAATTGCCTGGGGTCAGAAATGAGAACATTATCCTTCACATGAAAGATGGCCAATTTATAGTAATTGGTATTAGAGACGATCCTTCTGCAGAAGCACTGGTGGCTGCAAAAGTTTCTCTACCAACATCCACAGATTCTGGTGGAACTGATGCGAATCTCGATCCTCATGATCCAGAAAACCCATTGAAGGACGTTCCAGATGATTCAGTCGTAACATGCAGTGCAAAGCCTTTGATGGATGGGTGTATCCGCGAGCTACGCTATGGTTCATTCTTCCGTAGTATTGCTCTACCGGAGGGTATCAAGGTAAGCCTAGATGTTCCTTGAACTGCCTCTTATGATTCATCTTTGAATGTAGAAATCTGAAATCACTGCGAAGATCGAAAATGGCATGCTAACTGTGACTTGGCCGCGTGCACCAGCCGCCCGATCGTCTATCTCTGGAGTGGCCCCAAATTCAGGTGCTCCCGATGCTGCCATGAACGCTACCGACTCTACTTCAGATACCTTCCCTTCCGTTCCTACAGAGACGGCTTCGATATTATAGTGAAGCGGCCGAGCCTACGTTTCAGACATTGGCTTTGCTTGGTGATAAACTAGGTTCGTGCGGATTGACCAGCTATTCGTCAGAGGTTGGCGCTGTCTGACAAGACCACAACGACAGCTGCAAATCAGGATCATTGATATCGCCTCATCTCATCTCATTTTCTCTTCTAAGTTGGTTTTGTATAATCATGCATCGCTTTCTTATCTTTATTGGTCCAATTTTCACAGGGCCTGTTGTCACCAAGCTACTCTGTAACTTATAATGTGGAATAGCCTGTATTCTATAGCGTCACTAGTGAACTCGAGATGATTCCTTATAATTTTTGTTTTTGGTTGATATTTTCTAAATTTAGCAAGAATGTTATTGATGTACCAGATTTATTTACAATTAATCAGACATCGTTTTTGATATAAATTGAGCTAGCATATCAAACATGGCTTCTATTCAGAATTGCCTCACAGAGGTTTAGAAAATGGTCTAATGGAGCATCTCACATTAGGTGAACCATCAGAGGAACACAAATCATAGCTCGCTGATTGGAAAGACCCCAGCAATTTGGACTTCACCCTCGTGTGAGGGAAGATCAAGATGTCTATGAATGCATTTACTTGCTATTGAAGATACCAATATAAAAGCCTGACCTGAGATGCATTCGAACAATCATCCGAGTAGGCACAGGCTGATCGATTATTGTTCATTCATTCATCATATGAATAACAACAAGGAGATGAGAACCTGTAGTTACCACGAGGAAAATCCACTTTGTAATCAAGCCATTTTTCTGACGACAACAATCCACCGAGAACATTTTATAAACCTGAAAAACCTAGGAGCTAAGGGGTGGCATTCACAGAAAAACTGATCATATCCTTTTTTGCCTCCATCAAGACCATTAGGCCAAGGAGACTTCTCACACCACTGCATCTGTCTGCTCCACCGTTGTGTGCTCCTTCTCATCATTTCTCTCCGAAGATTGAGCCTGTGGTTCTCCACCAGAAGACGGCACAGTCATTTTGGGCGTTTTTTGAAGCTGTTCATCCAGCGGATCTCCTGTCTTGTTTAGATCCCTTTGAGTTTGTTCCTCGAAACCATCTTCATTAAATCTCTCATCACAACAACATCCACAACATCCTGCATTTTGCCCAGAACAACAACACCCGTTTGCTCCTAGTCGAGCTATGATTACGCGAGCGACGGATCAAGTCAGTATCAATATTTTTAGCGCTTAGAAGTAGGTACGAGAGTTGTTTGAGACATCCTTTGCCGTTGCGAAAGGGTAGAGTGAGTTAAATGAGTTAAGACATACATGTATTAGTCCATCGCGTGAATTCGGAGCTAATAGCCAAGCCTATAGTGTGGTTGTCTGGTCAGCTGCGCTCACGCAGCACTGAGTGATACGCACAGCAACAGCCACAGAGGCCAGAAATGCATTCTCCTACGAAGTTCGCCATGTTGATAGTGAAGAGAGATCGTCAAGTACGGAGAAGAGGGCCAGCCGGGCATCGTGGCCTCAAGAAGCACGGCATAAGTAAGGCCTGAACAATCCCTTTTCGGTGCCCGGGCGATGCAGACGTCATTATCTCCATTGGGATTCAAAAACACTCTTTCGCACTTTTCGCACTTGAGACATATTGTGGTTTGGCGCTTCCGGCCCTTGATATCTGACAATGAACAGAGTATTGCACGATATGAATGCTAGCTTTTACGCAGGTAAAACCTCTCGAAGGCTGCTCTCCACTTCCGACGTACTCTCTAGGAATTTCGTTGGCCATGGTCTTTGCATTTTAGAGTCATCTAGGTAAATCCAGTTCGGAGAAGGGGTATCTCGAATGTGTGAGAAGTCTTGAACAGCTGAAGGAGCCTTAATCTGGAGGCTTTGTAAGCTTTATTAGCGTGATTTGTGTGCAACCCTCACAGCTTCTCCCGATCGCTCCGAAGCGAGTAGTGTTTGAGGATATGATGTAAAACGGATATCATGACAGTCCTCCACGATCGGATTTGATGTTATGGAGAGAAAAACGTCCACCTTGACTGAAGTGTGCATACGAAACTAGTAAATGTCTGTGGATTCTTTCTCTGATATTTGCAGAGGCAGGAAATTGTACCTGATGACAACCTACTGCGATGACGCAACGAGAAAGATCGTGCGCGAGAATACTACAATTGATGAGAGGAAGGAGGAAAACAGAATTTGAAATCTTCTTCAAGTGGATGGCGGAGATCTCGAACTCGGAAGTACCACCTGTTGGGAGGAGGTTTAGAATGCAATGGTCAAGGTCTGAAACAGTAAGACCGGATGTCCGCGGTGAACCGATAAGAGAAGCGACTGTCAGATAGGCATGTGTATGGGATGAAATCAGAGGTTTTGAAGGCGGGAGTTCTGAAGTTGATGATGTGGGTTTGTTTTTGACCGATTTTATTGGATTCAAAACCGTCACTTTCTCGCGCTTGAAAGAAAACTTGGGCTTTGGGGCTGTTGCCGCACGGAGTCCGTCCAAACTCGTCTCTAACGTGTTCACTTGCTACACGGGTAATTGAGCTCGCGGCGGTGGACTCTCGAAAGCAAGACATGCCGTCTGATACAATTTTCGGTCATAGGAAGGAAGGGATCCGGCAGCATCAGCAAGAGCCTTGGCCAACCGAGCTATGTCCGTTGAAAGGGTTTGAATTGCGTCAGATGTGGGGCGCCCATGAACATCCTCTAGTCGTTTTTCAAGTTCTATATCGGTGACAACTTAGGGCAATCATGGAAAAAAATAGGCTGTTGGCAGCAGACCTGAGTGACTGGAGCGAAAATCTGTGGTAAAATTCTGAGAAAACGTCCAGATAGCATGCTCGTTTCCAGCGCTCATCATCCAAGAGACAGTTTTGAATGATGGTAGGTTATAAAAGGAAGTATTACTCATCCTGACAATGTTGATTTCATTGCAGGTCAAGATCACTCAACAATAGAACAAGTGAAACGGATGCGAATTAGGTGAACTAACAAACAAGCTCGATGCGTGATAAAATGATTCCAAATCACCGACCATATCTTGATACACATGTGAATATAATTGCTGGTTTCTTATGGAATAGCAACTCACTTCTGCAATTCCCACTCACGATTATCCAAAGGGCACACGTTGCGAGTTTTGAGCCAACGAGAGATGCAGTGGAAGTGAAAGGCATGCTGAGAGCGATCAAAGGAACGAAAGAATAATGAAACAGGGTACGTACATTGCAGATACCCCACGCAGCATTACATTCCTCACTAGTCGCTGATACTTGGTTGGCCTGACAGTCGATGCCTGTGTGATCATGGTTGTCAACGAACCAATTATTTAGGTTTGGAAACTTACAGAGATCCATGATGTGATTCCTGCAAATCGCACAATTGTCGACAACGATATCTACAGATATGCTATGAGTGCCACATCAAGAGTTTTTCAGGGTTAGGAAAGCACACCCCAGGCCCAAAGAGCAACAGCATTCCACTGGAGGATAGCGCATATCAGTAGATGATACTCATGAACGCTTCGACTAGAACGAAGACGTACTTTCTTAACCTCAAATCTAGGCTTTGCCTCTTTTTTCTCTTTGCCTCTTGGAGCGGGATGATCAACTTCCATGTCGGACATTGTGTAGTCAACGAGGTGTCTAGCAAGTATTGCGATCCTGATAGGATGTGGTAACCTTGTATATCTTTCATTCCCACGCGATCATATGTTCTTGCTCACGAAACAGAGTCGTAGCGGATCACTATGCTAGGCCACTATTGAAATCCAGCTCAAGGAATTGAGATGATCCATGGAGTAACATCCTCATAGTAGATTTAACATATTTTAGTAGCAGCTCATCCATCAGTAACGAAGAACTGCTCTCACTGTATGAATCTGTACCTCTCTAGATATGATAAAGCCCCTTTTTCATGATTTATGTCTGTCTCTTTCTCAAACTCGCTCAAAATCCTCCGTATCGTACTCCTCCTCGAACTCTGCTGTTGATTCAACCATATTTGTATTGCTATATTTGTATTCCATCTCATTTAAACGCTTACGCCCGTATAAATATTGTTTGGGGCAACCGAAAACAAGCCCAGGCCGTAAAACTGGTGA
>Ga0153924_1001709_pt1 | contig 10415 bp, 10 predicted proteins | sample TSNJ008MetaG_FD_104709 | JGI IMG/M metagenome (GOLD analysis project Ga0153924, IMG submission 104709) | Attine ant fungus gardens microbial communities from New Jersey, USA - TSNJ008 MetaG | ecosystem: Host-associated > Fungi > Mycelium > Unclassified | place: USA: New Jersey, Wharton State...
TAATCAATCGATTTATGGCAGTTACAGAATTTTCTTGTTTAGGTATCTATCTAAATGAAAAGCATTTCAGAAGGCTAAAAAAAATACAACCTGAGGAGAAGCTGCTATTAATGTTAATGCCCTGTAGAAGAATGGTTCTCAGCTTTCAATCAAGGAGGAGATATTATAATTATTAACAGAATCTATAATTGGTAGATTTATGACTTCCAATAACACATACGTTTCTCAAACTCATATGCCATTATTCCACCAGCAGCCGCCTTCAGAGATATCACACGTCCTCCGAAGGTCTACTACACCTAGCCGAACATGACTACCAAACGAGGTTCCAAATGCTTTTCTACATGATCTTACTCCGTGTTATGCAGAGATCCGGCCTTTGCAGAGGAAATTCGACAAAAGGAATTAGATTTATGATTTCCTAACGATTCTTGGTCTGCTTTACGATTTCCCTCAGATGTGCCAATGACCTTACCTGACCGCCATTAACTTTCTTATAAATTGCCCAATATACTCCTCGAGTTATGTCATTTCTGGCCTTTAGCACCTTCAAATAGTATCTCATTGCTCTTATTCTAGTAACATACACCTTTTTCTTACCTGTTCGAGCTGACTTTTTACCTTTTTTCGATCCTGCGCCTGTTCCATGTTTCCTGCGAATGGCAAGCTTCGCCTTAGCACGAGCTCTAGATGTCCCCCGGTGCTTAACCGTCCAGATCGCTCCATTCTTCAACAGACTTCGCATATTTTCTCGGGTAATGGAATCTGCTACATCATCTAGTTTATCAGGTTCAAACCTTACCCTATTTACACCAACGCCAAGTATTCGAGCTATTAATTCCCTTTTTTTCCTTATATTTACTACCAACTATTGTTTTACACCCTTACTCCTCGCTTTGTTGTCCTATCGATTTTATCTTTTTGTTGTCCTTGGTTTTCTCTAAAGATAGTTTGCCTGCATTTAGTACTTTGATCCCTATGCTACTAGCTTTCGCTAGAATCTCCTTTCTTTTTCGTGTTCCAACTGTGTGTGCCAATCTAGCAGCATCCGTATTTACATCGAGTTTGGTAAGATCATTTACGTTGAAAACGATACGATCAATATATCCTGATGGATGGAGACCTCTTGATCTCTTTGGCCCTCGATAACCGACTTTAACAATTGGCGGTACACCGGAATACTGCTTTCTCATCTTGTTGTCTTTTCCCTTAGGCTTTCTCCAGTTCTCAGCTAAACGGTCATATCTCCAACTCTCCTGTCTGACAAATTTGGGTCTCGTGTCGGATATTTTTTTCCTAGCCTGGAGCATCTCCTTGTTAATCATGATGTTTGCAAATTAGAGAGATAATTTTTGAATAAATACGTTTCTGACTCGACACCCCCGAATAGTCAAATTATACCCGGCGCCGCCCCAATAGAGGACAAAAAGTTAATAGTTTCAATCGTGATTCGTGAATCATGAAAAGGTACGAACTACCGCAATTACCGTACGCATATGATTCACTAGAACCGTATATATCAAAGGAGATTATGAACCTACATCACGATAAGCACCATCTTGCTTATGTAAACGGGGCGAATGCAGCACTTGAAAAATTAGAAAATGGAAGGAAGAATAGTTTCCAAGGTATGGATGTTAAAGCTATCGAGAGAGACTTATCCTTCCACTATGCTGGCCACTCGCTCCATTCTCTATTCTGGCCTAATATGAAATCAGGCGGTGGCGGAAATCCAGGTGGGGCCGTAGCTGACAAAATAAATGCAGATTTTGGCAGTTACGATGGATTCAAGGTTCAATTTACAGGGGCTACCACGACCGTGGAAGGTATTGGATGGGGTATCCTTGCATACGATCCTCTTTCAGATCAATTATTGACATTTGGTGCAGAGAAGCACAACTTGTTGCTCGGTCCAGGAACCGTTCCAATACTAGTTTGCGACGTGTGGGAACACGCATACTATCTCCAGTACAAAAATGACAAGGCAAGTTATGTTAATGCATGGTGGAATCTGGTAAACTGGGATGACGTTGCAAAGCGATTCGACAAGTCAAAGCAATGAATCGATTTCCCTTCTTTCGTAATTAATAGCATATGCTTGGATCGATAATCTGTGGTTATTTACTCTTCATGCAAATAAAAATCCGTATTTTATATTATTTAATGGATGCTGCAATACGTCTGCTATAATAGCTTTAACAAGGGCGTTTATCGCAAGTCGACAATGTTAATAGAAGAATAATTTTCCCTAGTAGTTCTGTTCACAGCCATATTGTAGTTGTATATTTTTTCGGAATATTCCTCTAGAATTGGTTTAATAGGATCTAACGATTTGCTTGTATAAAAGCCAGGACAGTCGCCAGTTAACTGAAACGTAGCATGAATATCAGCTTTTCCTTTATGATACTCCATCCAGGAGGCAAATGGATACAGCCAGCAAACGCCAGGTTTTTCAGGATGGATTCCACAGTAACCGCTAGCATCTAGGAACCTGCATCGAAGTGGAATGCCATCCTGTTCTTCTTTCTCGTCGGAATTCCTTTTCAGCGAAAGCATTGTAAGCGTAGTTATAACATTACCGAAAGCTTCTTTTTCCTCCCAACTTGAGATTCTTGTTTCAGTCTTAATAAACTCTGCTTTTGAAAGATAACCCATCTTCTTAGCAATCATTTTGATATCATCTTTAGTAAGGGGAAGTCTTCCTTGCCGTTCACAACAATTGTGGCAATCAGGCCACATACATCTCCACAATACATAGAGACTATCATCAGCCAATGTAGGAATATGAAAAACTACCCTATTAACTTCTAATGTAGTATCAACCACGTCGTTTCTTTTGCCAATTTGCAGATCATATATTTCTGGATCTATCTTCCATCTTTTAGCTAGGAGTTCAAGTGAATCTCTAATAGGATTACTAGACATAATAGAGCGTACTTTGCAAAACCCGGCGTTTAAATGTGTCCTGCAACGCACTGATCGAAGGATATAGTATCAAGAAAATGAGTACTAGGCCTTTAGTTGAATCGGCTGCAAAAGAAACCAAAGTCATAGGTAAAGGAAAGCATGCATCTTCAACTGAAAATCGTAGAATGGTATGGGAGAATATCATTTGGCCTCTAATACTAGATGTTAACAGATCATATTTTAGCTTGAAAGAGTATCATATAAAAAGGGATCAATTTTGTCAGATGTATAATATACCACCATCTAGGGTCGCAGGTGGGGTCGTGTCATTATTGATTAAAGGCATACTTATCGCAGAAAAGAACTTTTATTCTCTACACTATAGGCTTATTCCTTATATGCGGAAGAGAGTGAATTTGGAGTACGGACTTGTGATTAGAGAAATCAACACAAAGCGTTAAAATCAAATACTGGTCTAGTCATGGATGTCATGTAGCTCGTGTGAAGCCCGGTCGAACCTGTGTTATTAAGGTAATCAGGTACCGAATCTAGTGGCCAATCTCCAAGAGGGCTAAGGATTTCAGGCTCTGGATCTCAGAAAAGAAACCTGGAGACAGCAGTTCGAATCTGCTCCGGGCTACTCTTGTTTGCTTATTTATCCCCTTGGACCTGCGTTTCTAATTTCCTCTGCAACGCTATCGAACTTTTCAAAGTTCTTGACAAATAGCGATGCAAGCCTCTTGGCTGATATATCGTACTTCCTTTTATCAGGCCAACTGTTCCGGGTGTTAAAGACCTCTGTAGGCACTCCTGTGCACGATGTTGGAATATCCAGATTAAAAATATAATCATGGGTAAACGATCTTGTCTCCAGATCTCCGGTCAATGCGGCCTTTACCATTGCCCTAGTATGCACAAGATTCATTCTCTTACCGACGCCATATGGTCCGCCGGACCAACCTGTGTTAATGAGATACACCTTCGTATTATGCTTAGCAATTTTTTGTCCGAGCATCTTAGCGTATTCCATGGCAGAGAATGGCATGAACGGAGCGCCAAAACACTGTGAGAACGTTTCCTTGGGTTCAGTGATTCCTCTCTCTGTTCCTGCAAGTTTACTGGTATACCCTGACATAAAGTGATACATGGCTCCTTCTTTTGTAAGCCTAGCGATCGGAGGCATCACCCCGAAGGCATCTGCAGTTAGAAAGATAATGACTCGAGGATGATTTGCGACACTGGGTATAACTGCCCCAGGGATGAAGTCGAGAGGGTATGCGGCCCTAGTGTTTTCTGTGAGACTTCCATCGGCAAAGTCAGGTTCTCTACTACTATGGTCAATAATAACATTCTCCATTACGGCACCAAATCTTATAGCATTCCATATTTGCGGTTCATTTTCCTTCTTTAAGTTTATGCATTTCGCATAACAACCACCTTCGAAGTTAAAAATTCCATTATCAGACCACCCATGTTCGTCGTCACCGATAAGTCGCCTTTCAGGGTCGGCTGATAAAGTAGTCTTTCCGGTACCCGATAATCCAAAAAATAATGCGGTATCTCCACCTCTGCCGAGGTTGGCGGCACAATGCATAGGAAAAACACCTTTGCGTGGCAATAGATAGTTCATTACAGAAAACATGGCTTTTTTGATCTCACCTGCGTATGATGTTGACCCGATCAGAACGAGGTTTTTCTTGAAATTGATTATAATGAATGTCTCAGATCTTGTCCCTTCCAAGTCACATACTGCGCCAAAATCATTTACGGAGATGAGTGTAAATTTGGGGTCATGTTTTACTAGTTCTATGTCAGTTGGGCGAATAAATATTTGGGTCGCAAAAAGAATTTGCCAGGCTTTATCAGTAATTACTCTTATGGGTAGCCTATTATCACGGTCAGCTCCAACGAAACCGTCAAAAACGAAAAACTCTTTGCCTTCGACAAACGTTCTCATTCTACCAAACACCGCTTCAAACTTTTCTTCTGAAAGCGGATGGTTAACCTTTCCCCAATCTATCGTACTGTGTGTTACATCGTCATCGACAATATATCTGTCGTCTGGCGATCTTCCGGTAAATTTGCCTGTTTTCACCGATAGCGCGCCTGTAAAGGAGAGCTCCCCCTCCCCTTTTTGAATGGCAACCTCCAGTAATTCCGGTACCGAGAGATTTCGGAGAATCTTGCCAGGTCTGATATCCATTTCTTCGAGTTGCATCAGACACTTCGTGGGGATACTCTCTTGGCTGTCACTCATTGGCACCACTTAAACGTGAACTTGCATATTTAATTGATTTCCTAGTCTTTGAAACGGGACTGCTCTATCTAAAAATAGACAAAAACGTACGGATTCCAGTCCCGTACTTGCCTCTGCCTCTCATTTATCTATCTATAAGTCAAATTTGTATATCCTAACATTATAAAATCAAATATTCACAACCCTTAATTCTTAGCAATGCTATATTTGACTGTAAAACACATGCCTGATGATGTTCCGGGAATAGGTGAAGAGTATATCTTGGCAAAAATAGACTTTGTGGGTTTTGTTGACCAGCTGCAGCTGGAAGGCATTGTGATATTAAAAACATTTGAGGGGAAAGAATTTCCAATGCGTGCTTTTTCAGGTGAAGTTGCAAGACATATCGCGCGTTTCAGAGACGGTGATAAAAATTCTATACCTACGATCTACAACCTAGTTGAAGAGATAGCAGTTAGCAGAGACTTACTCTTAATGGAAGTTCGAGTTTATCAGAGTGGTTCAGTTCTACGTGCAAACCTATATTTTAAAAGTAGAAATGAGAGTTTGGTGTTGAGAAATTATCGTGCATCAGATTCAATTGCCCTAGCGGCTTACTACGATGTACCAATCAAGGTGAGAAAGAAGTTGTTTGAAGAAGCAATACAACAGTAAATTAAATCCCAAAATATAGTTAACTCTAGTGTTTAAATTAGGTATATTGAACTTGAATATCTTGAAAAGCCTTTATCAAAAATTACAAACAATTCATGGAAAAGGTAGTTCGATCGGCACGTTATCAGTGGGGTAAATTTTGGAATCGAAACTGATTGGATTTGTGTCGTTTTTAGTTGGACTTAATACTGTTAGGAAATTGTCCATGCACTTAATATCCCCCATACATAGTTGTAGTTCTTGGTTCAGCTGAACTAGATAATATAGACTAATATTGGCAACCTCTGTTGTCGCCTCCGCTCTTTGAATGTAGCATAACAGTAAGCTACAAGCTAAGATGGTCACTAACACTTGTGATATGTGTCTGATATTCTTCTCATGAATCAGATCACGGTTAGATATATTTGACTTGACGAAACTATTGCTGTATCTAAAACATGAAATAAACAAGAATAACTTATGTAGACGTATTTATTAAGATACCATGACGTCATTAAATTGATTTAGGATTCAACTATTACCGTTCAACCTCACACAATGATCCCTAAATTCCCTTAAAATAACTTCATAGTACTAATCGACACTAAATAATATGAATAAAAATAAGTTAGAATGGGTAAATACCTATATTTCCTATTTAGAAATTCGTTCTGTACATCGTTTAACATGTACGTCTAAAATGTACATCAAGACCTGAGAGTACTCCGCGGTTCACTAATCAAAACTACTTTGAATACTCAGGTCGATAAAAGCACTTGAGCCTTTTATGTGGAACGTACTCCCTACTGATTCATTTGCCAAATATGATTAGGCTTAAAAATTTGAATTTCAAAATTACTCCGTTATCAATGAATCTTACTATTTTATATGACCGTGGCTTTTTCGAAGAACTCAAGAAGTTGGGTGAATATCAAGATGTCTTTAAGACTTTCACTGAGCGCTGATTAAACTATAGCATCCATGAACCCACAATGAATGATATGAATAAAAAATTTCACCAACTCACCAGATTTAACAATTTGCAGAATAATCAACGGTGGAATATCACGATTCTGGTTTTACTACTTGGGATCTGGCAGATATTTACGGCATGGCAGAAGATTTCATTGGAGATTTCAGACGTAGATTATTGGGACTAAAAGGAAAAGAAGAACTCGGTAGAATTATTCAGGGATTAACAAAATGGGTGCCACAGCCAGGAAGAATTACACGTACTATCGTCAATGAAAATATAGAAAGATCGCTTCGCAGAATGAGCGTTAGCTCACTGGATTTACTTCAATTCCACAAGATAGTACTCCTGTTGCAATTGCTACTAGAACAATAATATTGATTTGTTGCCTTTACATATCGACGTGAATAAAACATGTGGGACATTGTAACACGCTGTGGCACAAGTATGTCGAGTAATATGTGTTTTCCAATTCATTAACTTGTCACTGGTTCGATAAGACGAGTCTATCATTCCTGAGTACTATTTTTGGTATTTGCCATCTAGTCTATATAAAACCTTACTATACTTTGTCTCACGGAGCTTACATGTTAGAGGCTTATAATGGCGATACTTTTGATGCACCAATCATTATCTGAAAAAAAACTTGTAAGAATAGAGGTACCTTCTAATAAGGTGTGGACCATCGAGGCTGCATGTGTAAATTGTAACAAAGGGTTCACATCTATGCGTGCAGTAAGTATGCATTTAAAAATGACCGCAACACGTCATGTTGTGAATTTCATTAACTATGGAAATTACGATAAGAAAACAGGACTTAGGGAAGCAAACCGTCCTGAATTGAATTTCAACCTCTGAGAGGTAATTTCATGTACATAATAATTTCATGTCTCCTTGAGACCAGAATTACTACGTGACATACAGCCACACACTTTGCGAACAGTGGCAAGCTAGGAGGAATACACTCAAAAAGCGTAAGTGATTCATCTTAAATGCTTTTTAGCGGTAGTTCTGTACTATTCTGCAATTATGGATTTTACAGAGCTTGAAGAAAAGAGGAAGCAGCATCTGTTGGGAGGCGGACAAGAAAAACAGGAAGAGCTCAGAAGAAGAGGAAAGTTGACTGCATTTGAAAGGATGAACACATTGTTTGACCCTGGAACATTTATAGAGATCGACCCTTTCACGACCCATGAATGTTCTGATTTTGGCTTAGAAAAGAGAAGATTTCTCGGAGATGGTGTTGTTACAGGACACGGCACAATTGATGGCAGACTTGTCTATGCCTTTTCACATGACTTCACGGTCTTAGGTGGATCTCTGGGCTTCGCTTTTGCTTCTAAAGTGTGCAAGATAATGAATCTTGCGTTGAAACAGGGGGTGCCAATCATTGGGATAAACGAATCAGGAGGCGCACGTATACAGGAAGGTGTAGCTAGTTTAGCTGGATATGCTAAGATTTTTTATAGGAATGTAAAAGCGTCAGGAGTTGTTCCTCAAATATCACTTATAATGGGTCCGTGTGCTGGAGGAGCCGTTTATTCGCCAGCACTAACAGACTTTATAATCATGACCAGAGCATCTTACATGTTTATCACAGGTCCCGAAGTTGTAAGAGAAGTTACTAATGAGAAGGTAAACTTTGATGAGTTAGGTGGAGCTAGAGTCCATAACGAAAAAAGTGGAGTTGCTCACTTCATCGCAGAAGATGAATACGAATGTTTCTTAATCCTTCGATCACTTCTTTCGTTCATCCCTTTGAACAACCTTGAGAACCCTCCTCGCATAACCCCAAAAGATGATCCTAATAGGCAGGATGAAGAACTTGATTCGATTCTTCCCGACAATCCAAACAGAGCGTATAACATGGAGCTGGTCATAAGGAAAGTTATAGACAATGGAGATTTCTTGGAGGTCCACAAATACTGGGCAAGAAACATACTTGTAGGATTTGCAAGGCTTGATGGCAACTCTGTGGGTGTTGTAGCCAACAATCCAGAAGCTTTAGCGGGAGTTTTGGATATCGATTCTTGCGACAAGGCAGCGCGTTTTACGAGGTTCTGTGATTGCTTCAATATTCCATTAATTGCTTTTGTTGATGTACCTGGCTTTCTGCCTGGAACCAGTCAGGAATGGGGAGGAATTATAAGACATGGGGCAAAGCTACTCTATGCCTTTTCGGAAGCTACGGTGCCACGGCTTACGGTCATAACAAGAAAAGCATACGGCGGAGCTTACGATGTGATGAACAGCAAACATATAGGGGCTGATTACAATTTTGCTTGGCCTAGTGCTGAAATCGCTGTTATGGGACCAGAGGGAGCTTGTAATATAATATTTAGAAAGGAAATATCAGAATCTGAGAACCCTGGAGCGAGAAGAGCAGAAGTGATAGGCGATTATAAGAAGAAGTTTGCTAACCCATATGTTGCAATGTCAAAAGGCTACATAGACGATATCATAGAACCGAGTGAAACTCGGAAGAGATTAATTGTCGCACTCAAGGCCATTTACAGAAAAAGCGAAGATAGGCCTCGGAGAAAACATGGCAACATCCCCGTCTAATTCGGCTTATTTTAATATAGCTTCGTTTTGTTGCATTATTCACCAGAATAGAGGGGCAACCATTAATGAACTGATTAGCTGAGAAGGACAAAGAATCGAAATTTTGTTTCATGGGCCATAGCTTTAGATTCAAATTTATTCAGGTACCTTTCCACTTCCTTATGCGAAATGGATCGTTAGAATATTTAGCTAAAAGTTTTAAATGTTGTCTATATTCTCCTCTCAGTGTCCAAAAAAATTCTTATAGCAAACAGGGGAGAAATTGTAATAAGAATAGCGAAGACCTGTCGAAAGCTGGACATTGTACCATGCGGTATCTATTCTGATGCCGATAAGAATTCTCTTCACATAAAACATTGCAAGCATACAATGAATATAGGCGGGACAATACCTTCTGAAAGCTACCTCCAGTTAGATAGGATCATTGATGCTGCGAAAAAACTTGACTGCGACCCAATACATCCTGGTTATGGATTTCTTTCTGAGAATCGAAAGTTCACCGAGATCTGCAAAAAGGAGGGACTGATCTTCGTTGGACCATCTCGCAAGGTTATGAGGATAACCGGCGACAAAGTTATGGCAAGAAGAATTGCTTCGAAAGTCTCACCTGTGGTAGAGGGATATGAGGTGTCAAATGAGAGTAATGCTTTGGGCATAATCGAAAGTATGGGCTATCCTGTAATTCTAAAGGCTGCAGAAGGAGGTGGTGGACGAGGCCTTAGGATCGTAAGGTCTTCTCAACAGCTAAAAGACGCCTTCCTCTCTTCCAAGAATGAATCAATGATAAGTTTTGGTTCAGGCAGAGTGTACGTGGAAAAATATCTTGAAAATCCGAGGCACATAGAAGTACAAATACTTGCAGATGCAGCTAATTCGAAGATTATTCATCTTGGAGAAAGAGAATGTACTATTCAACGCCGTTATCAGAAGCTCATAGAAGAAACTCCTTCTCCTGCCCTGACATCGGAAATGAGAAAGAGGATAACCGAAAAGGCAATAGCTATAATGAAAGAAATAGAGTACGAAAAGGCAGGCACAGTAGAATTTCTGTTTAAAGATGGTAAATTCTATTTCATGGAA
>Ga0153924_1001710_pt1 | contig 10404 bp, 8 predicted proteins | sample TSNJ008MetaG_FD_104709 | JGI IMG/M metagenome (GOLD analysis project Ga0153924, IMG submission 104709) | Attine ant fungus gardens microbial communities from New Jersey, USA - TSNJ008 MetaG | ecosystem: Host-associated > Fungi > Mycelium > Unclassified | place: USA: New Jersey, Wharton State...
GCCTTGTAGGATTCTGCCTGCTGCGCTAGTTGCACGTAGCTGGGATTAGGAGCCACGATGTCGTTACTCTGAACATGCGCAGGCTGCGCGGCAATCTGGGCGCGTAACGAATCGCGCTGCGCAATCAGCGCCTGAACGGCCGGGAACTGTAGCGTGTACTTGCTCCGCGCTATAGATAGCTGCGACTCGACATCTGCTAATTGCGTCTCTAGATCGGAGCGAACCGGATTGGGAACGTTAGCCAGCAACGCTTGCGCCTCGCGCTGATCGAGCGTTAGCGTGTCAATGCGTTCCTGTATGGCTGAGTCGCGAGCGACGATTTGCTGCGTATGATCGGCGGTGTCAAAAACCCCGCTTGATTCTTGAAAATCCGCAAGCTTCGCAGCGGCGTCCTGCATACGCGCTTTGGCCTCCGGTAATTCCGCGGAAAGAAAGCCGAGCGCGGCGGTTGCCTGAGACTGAACGTATCCACGCTCAGTATTGGTGAAGACTTTCGCGAATTCGTTTGCGATGTGGGCGGAGCCTTCGGGACTCTTCCAAGAGACGGAGAGCTCGAGTATCGCCGTGTTGGTGACTGGTTTTACGCTCACGTGTTGCAGCAGCGTGTCCGGTTTCAGGTTCAGCTTGAGATTGCTAGAAACGGCAGCAGCAATGTTTTGCTGCTGGATAAGTTCGGCGAACGTTTCGGCCGATTGAAGGCCGCTTTGCAGCATTAGCGCATTCAGAATAGGAAGAGTCGTATCGCCATTGGTCGGGGCCGAATCACCGGCGCTGCCGGCCAACAGGCGCACGGTCGTCGTGTATGACTTGGGCACTATGTAGGTTATGGCGCCAACAAGTGCGACAAACAGAACGACGATACTGGCAAACAGCCGCTTCCGACGCAATAGCGCCGACCAGAAGCGCGCAATCTCACGCTCGTCCGCCGCCTGCGGCGGCGGGTTGTGTACGGCTGGCTGCTGGAAAACCAACGGAGTTAACTGCGACATTATCTGCCCCAAACGGTGTGGTCGGAGTGGCTGCCTGCATCATAGGGTGCGCGGGTTTGTTTGCGGTAGAACGACACAGCCCAATACGAGAGCCGAACGTCCCGGCCGCCCGACCGTAACGGGGACTTTCGGAAGGGAACCCCTCTGCTATCGTGCCCGTGCCCGTCGGGAGACATTGCGGGCAAACACTCCCAGCTGCCCCGCAAACAGCGCAAGACTCGAGTTCTGGATGATCATCGTTATCAGCGCAACGGTCGCAACGGTCTTCAAATTCAAATGCATCAGTAGCGCAACGGCGACCACGAGGGGAAGCACGCCCGGGAGAATGCCTGGCAGCGCGAGCAGCACTGCCGGACGGTACGTCACACCGTACCGCAGCGTTCTGCCGATCTGCTTGAGCGTTCGCGAAACGTTGATCCCGGCACGCGCGCGCGCCCGCTCACGGCGCCATTCCAGGCGGGCCGGAATCTCACAAATAACGGCACCGCTCTTGGCGGCCTTGAAAAACAACTCGGGGTTGATCTCCATGCGCTCTTCGTGGGTCTCGATGCGACGAAAGAAGTCCATGCGGTACGCGCGGACCATGCAGGTCACCGTCGCGTAGCGTCCGTTCGTTGCAAACGACAGAAAGCGGTTCGCCTCTCGGCTGAGCAATCGGCGTACCCACGGCACGTTTCGGACCGAGCCGCCGCGCATATATGGCGAGGCGAGTACCAAGTCGGCCCCTTTGTTCTCAAGTTCCGCCAAGAGCTCCGGGATGATCTCCGGACGGTACGACATATCAGAATCGTAGGTAACCACGATCGAACCGCGCGCGAATGCAAACCCGGTGCGAATAGCCGCTCCGAGTCCGCGGTTCGTGATATGACGAACGACACGCAGGTTATCTAGTGTCGCTCCAGATTGCACGGCTACGTCGTAGGTTTCGTCCTCGCTGCCGTCGTCGACGACGAGCACTTCGTAGTCGCGAAAATCCTGTGCCTGAGCCAGGAACGATAGCAAAGCCTTGAGGCTGTCCGCTAGCGCAAGCCCTTCGTTGAAAGCAGGAACGACAATCGACACAAGTGGGCTAAGCGAGACCGGCGAGTCCGGTTGAATTCTGGATCCAAGAATCATTGTTACGTCTCGCGCGGTTAAATTGCGGCTGAAAGGAGCGGGCTCGCAGTGGAATCATAGCGTCGTCCAACCAAGCGACGACAGAACGAGAAGTCCCAGGCGTGAGGTACAAGTGCCTAAAGCACCGGGACCTTCGATTCCAATAGCTTGTCCCTTACTCTTCGCCGAACGACCCTGACGAGCAAGTGTCGTGCAAGTCTATAATGGGACTTGCTTAACCGCCCTCTTCCTTAGCGCCGCTATGAGGTTCAATGACTACTCCTACGCCGGTTGTCGCAGAGAGCCAGCAAGCCGAGTCGTCCCAAGCTCCTTCGATCGCGCGTAAGGCGCCGGCGGTCGTTACCTATTCACGTTCGTGGGCGCTTGCGCTCTTTGTCGTCGACCTTTCCCTGTTCATCCTCTCAGCGTATCTAGCCAAGCTCATAGCGGAGCGCGTGTGGGAGGTGCCGCCTTTGCAGAAGCAGATCGTTGGGGACGCCATAGTCATAACGCTGTGGATTCTTATGTTCCACGCGCTAGGACTCTATCGACGCACATACGCTTTCCGTGTAAAGGACGAGCTGTATTACACCGTTGCGGCGCTTTCGCTGGGCGTGATGCCACAGCTAATCGTCTTTTCGATCGTGCCGGCGATATCGACCTCGCGCGTAGGTGCAGTGTTTGCCCTTGCGTTATCCATTGTCTTGGTCGGTACTGGGCGGGCCGTTATGCACGGGCTACGCAGCAGCTTCGATGTCTTTGGACGTAAGGGCCGGATTGCGATTGTTGGAACCGGCATGCGCGTGCGCGAGGCTGTCTCATCACTGGATCTGAGCAGAGGGGCTTCACCGTTACTCATCGAGGTCGACGACCTTGATGCAACCCTCACGAGCGGGGACCGTGGCGACCCGGTGTCGCTAGAAAATGTAGATTGGTTTGCGCAAGCACTTCAATCGCGGTGCGACACGCTCATCTTTACAGAGATGATGGCCCCACATCTTCTGCCGCGCGTGCTGGATGTCGCAGCGCGTTACCATATGCGCGTAGCGTTTGCGCCGCCACGAATCAAAAGTCATGCGTTTTCGCTCTCTATTGAGACTAGTGGAAGCCAAGCCCTGATCGTCGCGACTCAACTCAACGCCTGCACGCCTACGGCACGTCTGACAAAGCGAATCATCGACGTCATATTCGCTACAATAGCGCTCACGATCTTCTTACCGGTCATGGTTATTTGCGCGATCGCGATCTTTCTCGAGTCAGGTCGGCCCATTCTTTATCGTCAAGAGCGCGTGGGAATGGGCGGGAATTGCTTCAACATCCTGAAGTTCCGCTCGATGACCGTAGATGCCGAATCACAGATCGGAGCCGTTTGGGTGCGCGAGAACGACGACCGTAGAACGCGCGTTGGCGCCATCATCCGGAGGCTTAGCTTCGATGAGCTTCCGCAGCTATTTAATGTTCTTCGCGGCGAGATGTCGCTTGTTGGACCTCGCCCGGAACGCCCGGTATTTGTGGAGAAGTTCCGTCAGATACTCCCGCGGTACGATGAACGGCACCTGGTTCAACCGGGGATCACGGGCTGGTCCCATGTCCAGATGCGACGCCTCGTGAAGACTTCCGACATGGCTGAAAGACTTGAGTACGATTTGCGATATCTCGAGCAATGGTCGCTCTGGCTTGATATATCGATTCTCTTCAAGACGGCGGTTGAGTTCCTCTTTCAAAGGGCCGGTTGAGTCGCTTGAGCGAAAGCATCACGAGCGAATCTTTGGCGCGCGTCGTCATTATCATGCCGGTATACAACGAGGCGCGCCACCTTTCTCGAGTCTTGGAGAGCATTGCCGCGCAAACATTCGACCACGAACGGCTATTTTTTGTCGGAATAGACGGAAACTCGGACGACGGAAGCGCGCAGATTCTACGAACGTGGTTGATGCAGAGCGGAATAGCAGGTCGTATTATCGTAAACCCGCGCCGCAAGATTCCGATCTCATTGAATCTGGGATTGGATCAGACGATCGATGATGATATCATTCTTCGCTTCGACGCGCATACGATTTACGGCCCGGCGTATGTTGCCGAGGCCGTTTACGCCCTCGAAAGTGCTCCGGCTGACGTCGGCTGCGTGGGGTGCGCATACCGCCCCGAGCGCGGAAGAACGTTTGAAGAGCGTGTAGTCGAGGCACTCTACACGAACCCACTAGGCCTGGGCGGGGCGGATTTCCGTTTTGGCGATCAGGTACGCGAAGTCGATAATGTCTATTTGGGTGCATGGCGTCGCGGCATACTAACGAGCTGCGGTGGATTCAACGAGACCTTGGAGGCCAACGAAGACGGCGAAATGTCAGCTCGAATCCGACAGATGGGATATCGCATTTTGCGCGTTCCTCTGCCGTGTCGATGCCTGGTCAAGCGCGGGGTGATCGGCTCGATTCGTCAATGGAGCCGGTACGGCTACTGGCGCGCGAAAATGCTTCAACATAACCCGCGCTTCATTCGGCTTCGACATGTCCTGAGTCCGGCTGCCGTCTTACTGGTATCCGGGTTGGCATTGTCGCCCTTGCGAGTGTTGCTGCCTGCGCTCTTCGGGGTCTACGTGGTCCTCGTGTTTATCGGTCGAGCGAAAGAGGAACCGTTGGCAATCACGGTGGCAACTTGCGCATTCTTTCCGGTGCTTCAGTTTGGATTCGGCGTCGGAATGCTCTCAGGTTTGTTAACTGGGCGGGGCAAGCCGTGGCCGCCACGCTACGGATCGCCCGCGCGCCAATCTCAGGGCTAATCGCTCGACGAGGTCAAGGTTTTAGGTAATCGTCTGTCGGCTGGGACTTTAGCCTGTCCATTGGGCAGTTAGCCCATCGGCGAGGGTCGCAATGCCTCGCGCTTCAACCACCCCGGAAAGGTAAGATTCGAAGTGAAATGAGTCTCGCGTCACCTCGTCGAGCGCGGCTTGGTCCACGGTGGCTGACACTGGTGATTGTGTTGGCGATCTGGCTGTGTAGCTGCGCGGCGCAACTGGTCTATGAAATAGGCGATCCAGGAAGACTGGGAATCGGTATTTGTGCGGCTCTGATATTGGCGCCAATCCTGCTCCTCAAAATCGAGCGGCTTCCCGTGTATCTGCTAACAGCGTACGCTGCATTAGTGCCGTTCAGCGACCTGCTCGGGACCGAAGCGGGCCCGTCGTATATGAGGCTGCTTGGTATTTTGACGGGTTGTTCCTTGCTGCTTTCAATAGTCGCCATGCGACGGGCAATGAAGCCATCACGATCGGTCGTTGCGGTGCTCCTGCTCGCGGCGTATGCCGGGACAACGATATTCTGGGCGCGAGACACTGGAAGTGCCCTCACTGGATACGGCACTTACTTGAGCGAGATCGCGCTGTTTACGGTGATTTCTTTATACCCAGTCGCATTGAGCGACATGAAACTGATACTGGGCGGTACGATCGTTGGTGGAGTGGTTGCAGCCGGATATGGGGATTTCTTTTTCTCGCACGGGCAAGCCATGTCTGCACCGCGTCTTTACATTCTCTCGAGGGCAGGGTACGCGATCGATCCAAACGATTTTGCCGCATTTTTACTGGTTCCAATCGCCCTCACCCTGATAATGTTCTTACGCTCTCGTACTGTTGCAATCAAGCTCTGCTGGCTCGCCGGGTTTCTCGTCTTGCTCTCCGGTTTTGCGGCCAGCGGATCCCGCGGCGATACACTCGCCCTAGTAGTGATGGGATGTTTTTTACTGTGGCAAACACAATACAAGAGACAATTAATCACGATTGCCTGTGCGTCTCTCGTTGCGGTTATCGCGAGTCCCGTTGGTCAGCGTTTCGCGCAGCCGGATATCGCTAGCGGTGACCTCCGTTTAGACATCTGGAAGGTCGGAATTGCGTCGCTTCATCAGTATTGGCTGACTGGCGCTGGAGTCGGAAATTTCAATCAAGCCTTCATACAGTACTTCCTCACGGTTCCGCACCAGCCGTTAGGTTGGGATCGCGTCGCGCATTCAATATTCGTTCAGACCGCCGTAGAACTCGGCCTCTTCGGCTTCGTACTTATGATGGCGTTTTGGTATCTAGAGTTTCGTGACCTGGCGCACGTAAATGCTAAGGGCCTTGTCGTCGACATTTGCACCGCGCTCCGCGCCGGGGTCGTCAGCATTTTCGTGGCTGGCCTGTTCCTATCGCTCATGACGTCGAAGTATACATGGTTAGCCTTCTCGCTGGTGGCATTGATGCGATCGGCCCTGATAACGAGCGGAATCCCGATCGATGCGCCAAAACACCGTGCTTCTGAAAAGCAAGAATCCGAGAACCTCGAATCGTTGCGAACCAAACTCGCACGAGGGCACCTCTAAATGGCAAGGCTGAGAAGCCTTCGGCTGCGTAAGGCGGGCCGGTTTTGAAGGGGGCCGTATACGTCACCGGCGGGCAGCAGCGTCTTGGCCTTAGAGAACAAGCGGAGTCGAACCTTTTCGAGAAGGCGCGCATCCTTCGCGTTGACGCTGACCGAAATAGCGTAACGGTTTGCGCCGATTACGTCAGCCCCGCCGCGTGCCGGCCGGAGGGCGAGTCGTCGATCGTCTTCGAAGGAGGCGCTCTCGAAGGTGATCGCCTGTACACCTCCACCAGAACCGAGGCGTTAGTGTACGAGCTGCCGGGGTTCAGGCTGCTTGAGCGTGTCTCGCTGCCTTGCTTTAACGATGTGCACCATGTTTGCCCGACTCCGGAAGGGAATCTTATCGTGACAAGCACGGGGCTAGACATGGTCGTGGAGGTCACGCCTGACGGAAGGCTACTGCGTGAGTGGGGCGTTCTTGGGCATGACCCATGGGCGCGCTTCTCGCGGGAGGTCGACTATCGGAAAGTGCCGAGTACGAAGCCGCACGCTTCGCATCCCAATTTCTCGTTCTTCCTGGACGGCGAGCTATGGGTAACCCGCTGTGAGCAAAAGGATGCCGTCTGCCTAACGCGGGCAGGTCCGCGGATCAACGTGGGGGTGGAGCGCTGCCACGATGGCATGGTCGTCGGCGACAGCGTATATTTCACTACCGTCGACGGCAACGTGGTCATCGCCGACCGGAAGAGCAACGAGGTGAGGACCGTCGTGGATCTCAAAGGCATCGGTAACCCGAGGAATGCTCTGCTTGGTTGGTGCCGGGGTTTGGGGTTCGCGGACGACGCTTGTGTCTGGGTCGGATTCACGCGCGTGAGAAAGACGCGACTTACCGAGAACGTGCAGTGGATCAAGAACTTGCTTTACCGAGAAGCGAAACCTACGCACATCGCGCTATACGATCTCCGCGCCGAGGAACTCTTGGCGGAAATCGATCTGGAGCCTTTTGGGATGGATGCAGTTTTCGGGATATTCCCCATAAATGCAGTTAACGCACCTATCCGAACTAAGATCTCTCGTGCAGGCTAGCCGCAAGGTCCGTAATCTCTGCACCCCAGTTCTCGCGATGGACCGCGGCGAGCTCTTCGATCGTGAATCCGGTCGGGCCGTCCTCGCCCTCATGCAGATACGCTGGCCTCTGCAGCCTCACTTCCCGTCACACTCCTTAAGCTTTTAATCATGTGCGGGATCTGCGGCATCGTATCCGTTGACGGAAACCAGGTAGACCCGGCGATCGTCGCGCAGATGAACCGTCAGATAACCCACCGCGGTCCCGACGACGGTGGGTTCTTCATTGAAGGCAATGTCGGCTTAGGCGCCCGCCGCCTTAGTATTATCGATATCGCCGCAGGCCATCAGCCTATCTGCAACGAGGATGAAACGCTCTGGATCGTCTACAACGGAGAGATTTACAATCACGAGGAACTGCGTCGCGACCTAGAAGCCAAGGGGCATAAGTATCGCACGAAATGCGATACGGAAACGATCGTTCACCTCTATGAGGAATACGGACGAGATTGTGTCACACTGCTCCGAGGGATGTTTGCATTCGCAATATGGGACAGGCGCAAGCGTCGCCTCTTTGCCGCACGTGACAGGCTAGGAATTAAGCCGTTCTACTATTTCTATAGCGGCGCGACTTTCTTATTCGGATCCGAAATCAAGTCGATTTTGGCATATCCTGGAATCAAGGCGGAACTGGAGGTGAGCAAGCTTAGCGAATATCTTGCCTTTGGCTACATTAGTGATTCCAAGACGATGTTTTCACGAATCATGAAATTGCTGCCAGGACATACGTTAGAACTGAACGATCGGGGAGAAGTCGAGACCCAAACATATTGGGACCTGCCGGCGGAACCATTGTCGGATAACAAGTCATACAACTACTACGTGGAAGCATATCGTGGGCTGCTGGAGAAATGCGTCTCTAGTCACCTGATGAGCGACGTTCCATTAGGTGTATTTCTTAGCGGAGGACTAGACTCGAGCGCAGTTGCCGCTTTAGCGACCAAAGTTCGTGGAGAGCCAATTCAGACGTTTTCCGTTGGTTACGAAGAGTCGTGCAGCGAATTAGGCCATGCAAAAACGGTTGCGCAGCATTTGCGATCAGAGCACCACGAGGTGTTCTTAAGCCGCGGAGCGTTCTTCGACTCTCTACCCAGGCTCATATGGCATGAGGATGAACCAATAGTCTGGCCTTCTAGCCTCTCACTGTATCTCGTGGCCCGTCTTGCACGTGAGCACGTGACGGTGGTTCTTACCGGTGAGGGCAGCGACGAGACTCTGGCAGGCTATGAACGATACGGCTGGACCTTACTGAACAAGCGTCTAGATCGTGTCTACCAAGCAGTGACCCCCGCTCGCCTGCGGAGCTGGTTGCGTAACGAGATTGGATCCGCCCGTCTGCCTGCGACGTTTGCCCGGCGACTGGGACACACGTTCTTGGGCCGCGATGGAACTTCATGGGAATCGCTTTATTTTGACAATTTCTACAGCGCATTTTCCGCCGACGACCAAGGCCGGCTGCTGCGAGATGAGATGAAAGGCATCGTGGACGATCCCTACGCGCGCATACTCGACTATTGGCAGCGGCCGTCGGGGGACTTAGTGCATCGGATGCTTTACACAGATATCAAGACCTACTTGCAGGAACTCTTGATGAAGCAGGACCAGATGAGCATGGCTGCATCCATCGAGAGCCGCGTACCGTTTTTGGACCATGTCCTTGTAGAATTTACGGCGAGTATCCCGAAGCAGTTTCTTATCAGAGGTTTGGCCGGCAAGTCTGTGCTGAAGTCTGCGGTTGAGGATTTGTTGCCAAGGTCGATTATTTACCGGAAAAAGATGGGATTCCCAACGCCATGGTCACAATGGCTGAATGGACCACAATTGGACGATTTGGAGCGCATTCTCTTGGAACCCCGAACAGCGAAGCGCGGTCTATTCCGTCCTGAAGTGGTTAGACAACTGTTTCAGGAACACCGCAACCGCTATCGCGATCATGGAAATCGGATTTGGCGCCTTTTGAACCTTGAGCTCTGGCAGCGAATATTTATCGACGGCGAATCGATCGACGACGTGCGCATCTAGGAACGTTACCGTGGTTGAAGAAGCCATATCGAATAGCGTTGCTCTGCGAAGCTGACATCACTCTTCATCGCCCTGGTGCGTGCACGAGCAAAAAGTGCACGGACGTTCGCAACGAACGGATCTTGTGGTACAGGCGGCAGTACGAGTCGCTTTAGACTATATGCCTTCATCCTCCCGATCAAGCGCAGTTGCTGTAAGCTCGGGCTTATCAGCAGCGTTTGACCGCTGCCGATAGGGCCAACCTCATACGGCCTCGTAATTGCGAATTGGACGTTGGAACCTACCATGTTGCTGAGTTCTAAAACGAGAAAAGGACTGTCCGACAGAACCAGAGGACGCGGGTAAGGTTTGATGGCGTCGGTTAACGCCCCAAGGTCTGAATCTTGGATGTTCGGCCACCACGCCGGCTGCGGTAAGCTAACTACGCACGAGAGGGCTCCCGCGCAAAGAACACCAATGACCGCACCTGACCACAGGAACCTGGCGGTCCGGCCGCCCGCGTTTGCCAATCGATCCGCCAAGTAATACGCGACCAGCAACTGAATTCCAACCAGCGTCGGAACGAAATAGCGCGTCTCGATTACCCTGCTGTGGTGCAATAGGATGTCGTCAAGAATAAGAGGCAGCGCTGGGACAACGATGAGCGCAAACAGAAAGAGGCGCGGCAGTCGAGGGCAACGGACCGCGCAATGAAAAGCCGCCGCCCCGATTAGGAAGCAAATCAGGGGCACAAGAACAGCCAAAACGCCATAGCGGTACTCGGCGTCAAAGAAAACCGATGTGACGTTAAAAGTGGTTCGCGCCAGCAGCAACCAAACGGGCAGCGCTGTCGAAGTAAA
>Ga0153924_1001712_pt1 | contig 10384 bp, 9 predicted proteins | sample TSNJ008MetaG_FD_104709 | JGI IMG/M metagenome (GOLD analysis project Ga0153924, IMG submission 104709) | Attine ant fungus gardens microbial communities from New Jersey, USA - TSNJ008 MetaG | ecosystem: Host-associated > Fungi > Mycelium > Unclassified | place: USA: New Jersey, Wharton State...
CCGTGGGGACCACGGTTGAGACGGGCGAGCTTGAACGCGGCCTCGTTGGCCTCTGCGCCCGAGTTGCCGAAGAGCACGCGGCCCTGGTCGCCCGCGCCCGTGATGGTGCGGAGGCGCTCGGCGAGCTCCAGCTGCGGTGCGGTCGAGAAGTAGTTGGAGACGTGGGCGAGCGTGCCCACCTGACGGCTGACCGCCTCCACCAGCGCGGGGTGCGCGTGCCCGAGCGAGTTGACCGCGATCCCGGCGAGGAAGTCGAGGTACTCGACCCCGTCCGTGTCCCAGACCCGGCAGCCCTCGCCGCGCGCCAGCATCAGCTTCGGCGTCGCCAGCGTGCGCATGATGGCGTCGCCGAAGCGACCCTTCCACTGTCCCTGTGTCAGCTCGCTCACGCGGGCACCACCTCCGTTCCGATTCCGGACTGCGTGAACACCTCGAGCAGGATCGAGTGCGGCACGCGCCCGTCGATGATGGCCGCCTTCTCGACACCGCCGTCGACCGCGTCGAGGCAGGCCGCCATCTTCGGGATCATGCCCGACTCGAGGGAGGGCAGCAGCTCGCGCAGGTCGTCGGAGTCGATCTTCGACAGCAGCGAGTCGCGGTCGGGCCAGTCGCTGTAGAGACCCGCGACGTCGGTCAGGATGACCAGCTTCGCGGCACCGAGGGCGACGGCGAGCGCGGCCGCCGCGGCATCGGCGTTCACGTTGAGCGCCTGGCCCGGGTCGTCGATGTCCGGCGCGATGGAGGAGACGACCGGGATGCGGCCGGCCGCGATCTGCGCGTGCACGGCCTCCGGGTTCACCCCGACCACGTCGCCGACGAGTCCGAGGTCGACCTCTTCGCCGTCAACGACCGCTCCGCGACGGCGGCCCTGGAACAGGCCCGCGTCCTCTCCCGAGAGGCCGGCCGCGAGCGGGCCGTGCTTGTTGATGTTGCTGACGATGTCGCGGCTGATCTGGCCGGTGAGCACCATGCGCACCACATCCATCGCCTCCGGGGTGGTCACGCGGTAGCCGCCGCGGAACTCGGAGTGGATGCCGAGCCGGTCGAGCATGGCCGAGATCTGCGGGCCGCCGCCGTGCACCACGACCGGGCGGATGCCGGCGTAGCGCAGGTAGACCATGTCCTCGGCGAAGGTGCGCTGCAGGTCCTCGTTCACCATGGCGTTGCCGCCGAACTTGATGACGATGATCTGATCGTGGAACCGCTTGAGCCACGGCAGCGACTCGATCAGGGTGGCGGCCTTCGCGGCCGCCGCTGAGCGGTCCTCCGCCTCGTCGATGGCCTCGGTGTCGATGGCTGCGGTGTCGATGGCTGCCGGGTCGATGCCGGCGGGGTCGATGTCTGAAGGAGTCGTCATCTCAGCTGGCGTACGCACTGTTCTCGTGCACGTAGTCGTGCGTGAGGTCGTTGGTCAGGATGGTCGCCGTCTCGGCCCCCGCGTGCAGGTCGATCAGCACGTGCACGGCGCGGGGCGTGAGGTCCACGAGGTCGCGCGGCTGGTCCGGCTCCCCCGCGGTGCAGACCTGGACGCCGTTGATCGCGACGTCGATGCCGTACGGGTCGAACGCGGCGTCGGTCGTGCCGACGGCGGCGAGCACCCGGCCCCAGTTGGGGTCGTTGCCGAAGATCGCGGCCTTGAAGAGGTTGCTGCGCGAGACCGCGCGTCCGACCTCCACCGCCTCGTCCTCCGAGTGCGCGTTCACGACCTCGATGGCGATGTCGTGGGAGGCGCCCTCGGCGTCGGCCTGGAGCTGCTCGGCCAGGCTGCGGCACACCTCGGTGAGGGCGAGCGCGAACGCCGCCTCGTCGGGCACCACGCCGCTCGCGCCGGAGCCGAGCAGGGCGACGGTGTCGTTGGTGGACATGCAGCCGTCGGAGTCGAGCCGGTCGAAGGTGACCCGGGTGGCGGTGCGCAGTGCGCGGTCCAGCTGCTCGGAGTCGAGCACGGCGTCGGTGGTGAGCACGACGAGCATCGTCGCGAGGCCCGGCGCCAGCATCCCGGCGCCCTTCGCCATGCCGCCGACCGTCCAGCCCTCGGCCGCGCGGTGCTCGGCCTCCTTGGGCCGGGTGTCGGTGGTCATGATGGCCTCGGCGGCGCCCAGGCCGGCATCGGTCGCCAGCGCGGTGGAGGCCGACTCGACGCCCGCGATGAGCTTGCTCAGGTCGAGCTGGTCGCCGATCAGGCCGGTCGAGCAGACGAGCACGTCGCCGGCGGAGACGCCGAGCCGCTCGGCCACGGCCTCGGCCGTCGCGTGCGTGGTCTGGAAGCCCTGCGCGCCGGTGTAGCAGTTGGCGCCGCCGGAGTTGAGGACGATCGCCGACACGACGCCGTCGGTCATGACCTGCTCGCTCCACAGCACCGGGTTCGCCTTGCAGCGGTTGGTGGTGAAGACGGCGGCCGCGGCGGTGAGCGGACCGAGGTTGCGCACGAGCGCGAGGTCGCGCTTGCCGCTGGACTTGAGTCCGGCGACCACGCCGGCTGCGGCGAATCCGGATGCTGCGGTGACACTCACGATGTGGCTCCGATCTCGAACATTGCCGCGGTCACACAGATACTCATCAGGGTGCGACTCCATTCACTGCGAGGCCCGTCGTCTCGTCGAGGCCGAGGGCGATGTTGGCGGACTGGATGGCGGCGCCGGCCGTCCCCTTGTAGAGGTTGTCGATCGCGAGCACGGTCACGACGCGGCCCGCGGCCTCGTCCAGGGCGACCCCGATCAGCACGGTGTTCGAGCCGAGCACGTCGGCGGTCCGCGGCACGGACCCGGCGGGCAGCACGTGCACGAACGGCTCGTCCGCATACGCGGCCTCCCACGTCGCCTGCACCTGCTCGGCCGTGACGCCGGGCTTCACCCGCGCGGTCGTGGTCGCCAGGATGCCCCGCGACATCGGCACGAGCACCGGCGTGAAGGAGACGGTGGGGGCGGTGGCGCCGGCCTTGCGGAGGTTCTGCTGGATCTCCGGGATGTGGCGGTGCGTGCCCCCGACCGCGTACGGGTTGGCGGAGCCGAGGATCTCGCTCGCGAGGTACATCGTCTTGAGGCTCTTGCCCGCGCCCGAAGGGCCGACCGCGAGCACCGCGACCACGTCCTGCTCCTCGACCAGTCCCGAGTGGATGCCCGGGGCGAGTGCGAGCGAGACGGCGCTGGCATTGCAGCCCGGTGCGGCGATGCGCGTCGCGCCGACGATGTTCTCGCGCTGGCGACCGTCACCCACCTGCAGCTCGGGAACACCGTATGCCCACGAGCCGAAGTGCTCGCCGCCGTAGAAGGCGGCCCAGTCGGCCGGGTCCTCCAGGCGGTGGTCGGCGCCGCAGTCGACGACGAGCGTCTCCGCCGGCAGCTGCGCGGCGATCTCGCCCGACTTGCCGTGCGGCAGGGCGAGGAAGACGATGTCGTGGCCGGCGAGGTTCTCGGCCGTCGACTCGACGAGCGTGAGGTGCGCCAGCGAGCGCAGGTGCGGCTGGTGCGCGATGAGGGGGTGACCGGCGTTCTGATGCGCGGTCACGGTGCGGATCTCGAAGTCCGGGTGATCGGCGAGGATGCGGAGGAGCTCCCCACCCGCGTATCCGGATGCGCCGGCGACGGCGACCGAGAAGGTCATGCTACTTCCTTAGTGAGTGGACGACAGGGGCCTCGGCGACGGCGACGCCCACGTCGACCCACGAAGGGTCGCCCGAACGCCGCCTAGATTCGGCGGTCGCGCAGGCGTCGGCGCAGGGCGCGGGCGGCGAGGGCCGCACGCGAGCTCGCGGTGCACCGGACGGAAAGCATGCGTCCACCCTAGCGGCCCCGCGGCGCCCGCCGCCACTCGGCGGGCGCCACGGCGTCATTCGCGGATGGCCGCCCCGAACCGCTCGGCGGCGAGCGCCGCTCCGGAGAGCTTCGCCTCGCTCGCCTCGGCGGCGGTGAGGGTGCGGTCCTCGGCGCGGAAGCGCAGGGCGAACGTCAGGCTCTTGCGTCCCTCCGGCAGCCCGGCGCCGCGGTAGTCGTCGACGAGGCGGATGTCTTCGAGCAGCGCGCCCGCACCCTCCTGCACCGCGGCGAGCACCTCGCCCGCGGGCACCTCGGCGGGCACCACCAGGGAGAGGTCCTGCGTCGCGGCAGGGAAGCCGGCGATCACACGGGCGACGATGTCGTCGGACGAGACGGCGATGAGCGCGTCCAGGTCGAGTTCGAACACGGCGACCACGCGGGGCAGGTCGAGCTCGGCCGCCAGGGCGGGGAGGAGCTCTCCCGCATAGCCGACGGCCGTCTCCACGCCGTCGCGACCGCGGGCGAGGAGCCGCGCGGTGCGTCCCGGGTGCAGGGCCTGGTGGCTGCTCTGTTCCGGGCGGACCGGCACGCCGACCGCCGCAGCGGTCTGCGCGACCATGGCGAGGGCGTCGGCGATGCCGGCGGCGACCGCCTCCAGCCCGGGCTGCTTCTCGACCGTGTGGCCGACGACCAGCCCGGCGAGGTGCCGGGGCTGGGCCGGGATGCCGGCGTTCAGGGCGCCGAGGGTCTCCTCGTCGGGGAGCGCGGCGCCGGGCGGGAGCGTCTCGCTGCCGAGCTGCGACGCGTCCGGGAGGAACACGGTGCCGAGCTCGTAGATCGACAGGTCGACGAGGCCACGGGCGATGTTGCGCTTGGCGACCTCCACGAGTCCCGGCAGGAGCGACGTGCGCAGGTACGGCGCGGTCGCGTCGAGCGCGTTGGCCAGCTTGACCGCGGGCACGCCGCCGGCCTCGGGCGAGCCGAAGAGGTCGTTCTGCTTCTCGCTCACGAACGGGAAGGCGAGCACCTCGGTGGCGCCGTTGTCCGCGAGGATCTGCGCGACGCCGCGGCGGAGCTTCTGCTCGCGGCTGAGCCCGCGCCCGGGAGGCGCGACCGGCAGCACCGAGGGGATGCGGTCGTACCCGACGATGCGGGCGACCTCCTCCGCGAGGTCCGACTTGTCGAGCAGGTCGGGCCGCCAGCTCGGCGGAACGACGAGGAGCGCACCGGCGGTCTCGGAGACCGCTCCGCCGATCTCGGCGAGCGCCCCGCGCACCTCGTCCGCGGTGAACTCCACGCCGATCAGGCCGGCGATGTAGCCGTCGGGGAGGCGGATCGCCTCCGCGTCGGTCGCGGCGTCGTGCAGCGAGCCGAGCTCGTCGGCGTGGCCGCCGGCGAGCTGCTCGAGCAGCTGGACGACGCGCGCCGCGGCCGCCACGGCGACGCGCGGGTCGACCCCGCGCTCGAAGCGCTTGGACGCCTCGCTCGGCAGCTTGTGCCGGCGGGCGGTGCGGGCGATCGACACCGGGTCGAAGTTCGCAGCCTCGATCAGGACGTTGGTGGTGCCCTCCCCGATCTCGGTGGAGGCGCCGCCCATCACCCCCGCGAGGCCGATGGCGCCGGAGTCGTCGGTGATCAGGAGGTCCTCGACGTGCAGCGCGCGCGCCTGCTCGTCGAGCGTGACCAGGGTCTCCCCCGGGTGCGCCCGGCGCACGACGAGACCGCCGGTGACCTTGTCGAGGTCGTAGCCGTGGATCGGCTGGCCGAGCTCCAGCATCACGTAGTTCGTGATGTCGACGATGAGCGAGATCGAGCGGATGCCGGCGAGCTTGAGTCGCGACACCATCCACGGCGGCGTCGGTCGGCTGCCGTCCACGTCGCGCACGACACGGGTGACGAACACGCTGGAGCCGATGCGCCCACGGATGGGCGCGCGGTCGTCGATCGCGACCGAGAAGCCGCGCGCGTGCTCGGCCGCCGGGGCGACCGTGACGGCGTCGGCCGGGTCGCGGAAGGCCGCTCCCGTCGCGTGCGAGTACTCACGGGCGATGCCGCGGATCGAGAACGCGTAGCCGCGGTCGGGGGTGACGTTGACCTCCACGGCCGTGTCGTCCAGGCCGAGCAGCGAGATCGCGTCGGTCCCGACCTCCGGGTCGAGGCCCATGGTGACGAGGCGCAGGATGCCGGCGTGGTCGTCGCCGAGGCCGAGCTCGCGGGTGGAGGCGATCATGCCGTCCGACACGTGACCGTAGGTCTTGCGGGCCGCGATCGGGAACGGGCCGGGCAGCACCGAGCCGGGCAGGGTCACCACGACCTTGTCGCCGCGCAGGAAGTTGCTCGCGCCGCAGACGATGCCGCGCACGTCCTCGCCGCCGTCGGCCGCCGTCTGCCCCTCGGGGGCGACGCGCACCTGGCACCAACGGATCGTCTTCCCGTTGCTCTGCGGCTCCTCGACGAAGTCGAGCACCTCGCCGACGACGACCGGTCCGGAGATCTCGAAGGTGTGGATGTCCTCCTCCTCGAGCCCGACGGCGACGAGGGCGGCGTGCACCTCCTCCGCGGTCGTTCCGGGCTCGAGGTCGACGTACTCGCCGAGCCAACTCAGGGGGACGCGCATCAGACCACCATTCCGAACTGCTGGGAGAAGCGGACATCGCCCTCGGCCATGTCGCGCATGTCTTTCACGTCGTTGCGGAACATCAGCGCCCGCTCGACGCCCACACCGAACGCGAAGCCCGAGTAGACGTCGGGGTCGATGCCCGCGGAGCGGAGCACGTTCGGGTTGACCATGCCGCAGCCGCCCCACTCGATCCAGCGCGCGCCGCCCTTGAAGGTCGGGTGCCACAGGTCGAGCTCGGCGCTCGGCTCGGTGAAGGGGAAGTAGTTCGGGCGCAGGCGCACCTTCGCCTCGTCGCCGAACAGCGTCTTGACGAAGTGGTCGAGGGTGCCGCGCAGGTGCGCCATCGTCAGGCCCTTGTCGACGGCGATGCCCTCGGTCTGGGTGAAGACCGGCAGGTGGGTGGCGTCGAACTCGTCGGTGCGGAACACGCGCCCGGGCGCGATCCGGTAGACGGGCAGCTCGTTGCCGAGCAGCGCGCGCAGCTGCACCGGGGAGGTGTGGGTGCGCAGCACGAGGTGCGAGTCGGTGGGCTCGGCGAAGAAGGTGTCCTGCATCGCGCGCGCCGGGTGGTCGGCGTCGAAGTTCAGCGCGTCGAAGTTGTACCACTCGCTCTCGAGCTCCGGCCCCTCCGCGACCTCCCAGCCCATGCCGACGAAGCTGTCGGCGATGCGCTCCTGCAGGAGGGACAGCGGGTGCCGGGCGCCGGGGGTCCAGCGGGAGGCGAGGGCGGTGACGTCGACCGTCTCGGCGGCCAGCGCTGCGGCCTCCTCCTGGGCGGCGATCGCCTGCTCCTTGGCGGCGAACGCCTGGCCGACGCGGGCGCGGGCGCCGCCGACGAGCTTGCCCGCCGCGGCCTTCTGGTCGCCGGGAAGGGAGCGGATGCTCGCGTTCAGGCGCGCGAGCGGCGAGCCCTCCGCGGTGTGCTCGTGCCGCACGGCCTTGAGCGCGGCCGAGTCGCCCGCGGCGTCGATCGCGGCGAGCGCCGCCTCGACCGCCGCTTCGACCGAGCCTTCGGTGATTTCGGTGGTTTCAGACACGGTTCCTCAGTCTAGTCGTCGGCGTACACCGGATAAGCGGCCTCCCAGAGCCCCTGCGGATCAGGGACCGTCAGACCGGCGAGCAGGAGCGTGAGCTGGTCGACCAGCGTGTGCCATCCCGCCGCGAAGTCCGGCGCCGAGCGCAGCCGCCCGGCGCCGAAGATCTCCTCGATCGGGTCCTGCACCAGGGTGAGGACGGTCGTGCCGGCGTCGCCGTCGTCGAGCCGGAAGGCGACGGACGCGGTGCCCCAGCTGAGGCGGAGGAGCCGGCCCTCGTCGAGGTCGAGCACCTCCAGCTCCTGCACGCCGCCCTCCACGTTCTCGTCGCCGAGTCGCATGACGTCGCCCAGCCGCAGCCGGCGCTCGCGCGCGGGATCGTCCGGCCAGCCGAGCACGGGCCAGAGCCAGCGGCCGACCCGGTCCGGGAGGGTGAGAGCGTCCCACACGTCCGTTCGCGAGGCGTCGAGCACCCGGCGCAGCCGCACTCCCGAGAGTCCGTCGACGCGCTCGGTCTCTCCTGCTACGAGTGCGGCCTCCGCCGTGCGGTAGTCGGCGAGCGCGGCGTCGAAGGCCGCCGGGTCAGCGGCACCGCCGAGGTAGCCGTCGTGCTCCTCGGCCGACGCGGGCGCTCCGAGCTCCCTGGCCAGGTGCGTGAGCACGTCCTGCCAGCCCGCGCCGTACACCGAGGCGGTCACCGCCTGCACGCGGCGATGATGCAGCCGCAGGACGGCCGCGGCCTCCCCTCTCGGCTCGATCGTCGCCTCGAGCTCGGTGTCTGCCTCCGTCTCCCCCGCTCCGGCGAACCGCCAGCTGACGAGGAGGCGGGACTCCGGCTCGCACGCCAGCACGCGCCCGGTCACCCGGGCGTCCTGGCCGGGGCCGCCCATGTCGAGCTGGAACGCAGCGCGCGTCCCGCTGACGACGCCGATCCAGCGGGCGAGGCGCGCGGGATCGGTGAGGGCGCTCCAGAGCTCGGCCGGCGTCGCGGGGTACTCCCGCTCCACGGTGACCGAGCGGCGTGCGCCGTCGAGCGCGATGTCTCCCCAGAGCGTCACGATCCGACCGCCCGCACGGAGGAGGGCCGATCCGGGCGGGTCCGCTTGCGGCCGCGGGCGAGCTCGGTGCCGAGCGCGTCGAGGCGCTGCTCCCAGAACGCGCCCAGCCCGTCGAACCAGGCGGCCGCGTCGGCGAGGCCGGCGCCGTCGAGCGTGTAGACCCGCTGCTGGCCGCTCACCCGGGAGTCGGCGACGCCCGCCTCCCGCAGCACGCGGAGGTGTCGTGACGCCGCGGGCTGGCTGATGCCGAACTCGTCCGCGGCCAGTGCGGCGAGCTCTCCCGCGGTGCGCTCACCCGCCGCCAGCAGTTCCACGAAACGTCGGCGGACGGGATCCCCGACGGCTTCCAATGCGTCCATGGCAGCAACCTATCATCGTCGCGTTATATAACGCAACGGTTAAGGGCTGGTTTAGGACCGCTGCGCGAACGCCGATTCGTAGAGACAGACGGAGGCCGCCGTGGCGAGGTTCATCGACTCAGCCTTGCCGTAGATCGGCACCGTGACGGCGCGGTCCACCAGCTCCAGCTGCTCGTCGTCGAGCCCGTGGGCCTCGTTGCCGAAGACCCAGGCGGTGGGGCGGGCGAGGAGGCCGTCCGTGCGGGCGGCGAGCAGGTCCTCCCCCTTGATGTCCGCCGCGAGCACCGTGAGCCCGGCCGACCGCGCGCGACCGATCACGTCGGCCAGGTCGGCACCGACCGCGACGGGCACGTGGAAGAGCGAGCCGGTGGTCGAGCGGACCACCTTCGGGTTGTAGAGGTCGACCGTGCGACCGGTGAGCACGACCGCGTCCGCTCCGGCCGAGTCCGCGGCCCGGATGATCGTGCCGGCGTTGCCCGGATCCCGGACCTCCTCCAGCACGGCGACGAGCTTCGGTCCGTCGGCGAAGATGTCCTTCACCGAGGTCGGGAACTGCCGGCAGACCGCGACGAAGCCCTGCGGCGTCACCGTGTCGGCCATCGTCTCGAGCACCTGCTCGGTCACGAACTCGACATCGACGCCCGCCTCGACGGCGGTCTGCGCGATGTCCGTGTAGCGCTCGAGCGCGGTGGGCGTGGCGTAGAGCTCCACCACGAGTTCGGGGCGGAAGCCGAGCGCCTCGGCGACGGCCTGCGGCCCTTCGAGCAGGAAGAGGCCGGTCTCTGACCGGGCGTTCCGCTTCGCCAGCTTCGCAACGGATCGGACGCGCGGAGAGCGCGGATTGTCAAGCATGCGACCAGCTTAGGGGCAGCCCTCTGCCGGGCTCGGGAGGCTGGATCGAACCCTTTCGCGCCGCGTCTCGTGTCCCAGGGAAGAGCCGAAGGAGGCAAAGCCCATGAGGACAGGAACCAGAGCAGCGGTGATCGCGGGTGCCGTCGCACTCGCGCTGAGCGCGGGCACGGCGGGAGCGCTGGCCGCCACGACCGGACGCGGCGGCGCCGACGACCCGCCCAGCGTGATCGAGGACCACGTCGGCGTGCCCGCCGCAACGCCCTCCCCGCCGGCACCGCGCCCCACCCCCGCCGCGGTGCCCGCGCCGGGCCCCGCCACCCACGACGTCGGCGACGACCGCGGCGCCGACGACCCCGCCACCCACGACATCGGCGACGACCACGGCGCCGACGGCCCCGCAACGCATGATGTGGGCGACGACCACGGCGACCACGGCACCGAGCCCGGCCACGGCGGTCACGGCGGCGACGACTGACCCGGCGCCCCGCAATTCCGGAGATCAGCCGGCTGCCGCCCGGGAACGCCGGAACTCCGGTGAACTGAGCGGCGCGTCCTCCCGATCGTCCGGAGTTCCGGCGCCGCACGTGCCGTGCCGTCCCGGCCCTCCCGACCGTCCCGAGTTGCCGGGCGCGTGCAGACGCAGAACGGCCCGGCCGACGTGAGTCGACCGGGCCGTTCGTGGTGGTGCAGCTGCTTACGCGGCGGC
>Ga0153924_1001713_pt1 | contig 10378 bp, 9 predicted proteins | sample TSNJ008MetaG_FD_104709 | JGI IMG/M metagenome (GOLD analysis project Ga0153924, IMG submission 104709) | Attine ant fungus gardens microbial communities from New Jersey, USA - TSNJ008 MetaG | ecosystem: Host-associated > Fungi > Mycelium > Unclassified | place: USA: New Jersey, Wharton State...
ACACGGTCCACGACCGCCCGCAGACCGCCCGGCATCGGCACGGGGGTGAACGACACGTGCTCGGGGCGGATCCCGACGACGTCGTGGCCCGCGATGACGCGGGTGCCGTCGAACGCGCCCTCGAACCGGTTGAGCGCGCCGATGAAGGTCGCGACGAACTCGGTCGCCGGGCGCGCGTACAGCTCGGCCGGCGTGCTGAACTGCTCGATCCGGCCGGCGTTCATCACGGCGACGCGGTCGGAGATCGAAAGTGCCTCCTCCTGGTCGTGCGTGACGATGACGGTCGTGATGCCGAGTCGCTGCTGCAGGTCGCGGATGTCCTCCCGCACCCTCACTCGCAGCTTGGCGTCCAGATTGCTGAGAGGCTCGTCGAGCAGCAGCACGTCAGGCTCCTGCACCAGAGCGCGGGCGAGCGCGACGCGCTGCTGCTCGCCGCCGGAGATGCGCGGTGGCCGGGAGTCGCGGTGGTGCAGGAGGTTGACCAGGCGCAGCATCGCATCCACCCGCTCCGCCACCTCGGTCCGCGGCAGCCGGCGCAGGCGGAGCGGGTAGGCGACGTTCTTCGCGACGGTCAGGTGCGGCCAGAGTGCGTAGTTCTGGAACACCATCGCGCTGGGCCGCTTCTCCGGACCGAGCGGGGTGACGTCGCGCCCGGCCATCGCGATGGTGCCGGCGTCGGGGCGTAGGAAGCCGGCGATCATCCGCAGGGTGGTGGTCTTGCCGCAGCCGGAGGGCCCGAGCAGGGACACCAGTTCGCCGCGCTCGACGGTGAGGTCGAGGTCGTCGATGATGGTGCGGCCGCCCAGGCTCTTGCTGAGCGAGGCTAGGCGCAGGCCGGGGGAGGGTGACGTCATCGGGTGGTCCTTCACTTGATCTGGAAGCCCTCGGCCAGCTGGCCGCCCATCACGTGCTTGCGCACGGCGAGCAGCAGCACCACCGAGGGGACGGCGAGCAGGATCGAGAACACGGCGGCGACCTGCTTGGGGTAGTTGAGGACGAGGCTGTACATCTCGGTCGGCATGGTCAGGATGTCGGGGGCGCCGACGAGATAGGTGCCCTGGGCCTCGTCGAAGGCGGCGAGGAACGCCATCACGGCTCCGACGAGGATGCCGGGGAGCGCTAGCCGCAGCGTGACGGTCAGGAACACGCGTGCCCGGGAGGCGCCGGCATCCCTGGCCGCCTCCTCCAGCGACCGGGGTACGGCGGCGAACGCGGCGGCCGGGATCCAGGTCATGAAGACGATGGTGCCGAGCAGCTGGACGATCACCACTCCCGCGATCGTGTTCATCAGCCCGAGCGCGTAATAGAGGGAGGCGAGGGTGGCGAACAAGCCCATCCGCGGGAAGGCGTTGGTGGCGAAGAGCCCGATCAGGAACAGCCGCCGGCCGGGGAACTCGAACCGCGCGAACGCGTACGCGGCGGGCAGGCACACCGTGGCCGAGACGATGACGACGATCGGGGTGATCAGCAGCGAGTTCTGCACGGAGGAGCCGAGCGCCGGATCTGTGAAGACGGTCTGCCACCAGCGCAGCGTCCACGAATCGGGCAGCAGGTTCGGGTAGGTCCAGCTGCCGGCGAAGGCGTGGGCTCCGAGCCAGAGGAGCGGACCCAGCACGAAGACGAGCAGCGTGATCGCGAAGGCGGTGGCGCCCGTCGTGCGGAGGACGGCGGAGATGGCGCGGGGCATCAGATCCGCCCCTCGCGGCGGGCGCTGCGGAAGTTCGCCCAGACGTAGAGCGCGCCGATGCCGGCCGCTGCCAGGAAGACGACGAACGCCATGACCAGCGACTGCTGGGGCTGGTTGTACGACGTGAAATAGCTGGCGAGGGAGACGCCGAGCATGGTGGGCGCGTTCGGGCCGGTGAAGTAGGGGACCGTGTAGGAGCCGATCACGCCGATCGCGGTGAACGTCACCGCGATCACGAGGGGCACGGCGCTCATCGGCAGCAGGATCGTGCGGACGATCCGCACGGTGCCGGCGCCCGCGTCGCGCGCGGCCTCGATGAGCGCATCCGGGATGGACTGCAGGCCGGAGGTGATCATCAGCACGGCGAAGGGCAGGGAGGTCCACGCCGAGCCGATCACGATGGCGACCGCGGTATACGACCAGACCGGGCCCTCGATCCCGAACTGGGCGAGCAGGCTGCGCAGAAAACCGTCGGCGGCGTAGAAGGTGAGGATCGCCCAGGAGGCGATGACCACCGGGATGAACAGGGGCACGATCGCGATGACGGACAGCACCCGGGCGAGCCGGCCGCCTTGGAGGCGCAGGAACAGCCCGATGCCGCCGGCCAGGACGACGACGATCGCGGTGCTGGCGACGGTCACGGCGAGCGTCAGCGCGAGGTCCTGCCAGAACGCCTCCGTGGTGAAGACATCACCGTAGGCGCCGAAGCTCGGCACGATGCCGTCGGCCCGGTGGACGTTCTGCCCGACCGCCGCGATGACGGTGTTGAGGCCGCCGGTGAAGCCGACGCTGAAGGCGAGCGCGAGGATGACCGGCACGCCGACGAAGAGGGCGATGACGACCACGGGCGGGAGCGCGAGCAGGAAGCCCGCCACCGCGGACCGCCGCGCCGGGTGGGCGCTGCGGTCCGCGGGGGTCGCCGCCGTGGTGGCGATGATGGCGGCCATTACTTGCCGGGGACCTTCTGGGCCCACGCCTTGTTCATGTCCGCGGCGGTCGTGGCGAAGTACGCGGGGCGCAGGTTCGCGATGTCCGCGTCCTTGAAGAGGTCCTGCACCGCGGACGGGAGCTTGTCCAGCGCGATCACCGGGTAGCCGGAGATGCTGTCGGAGACCAGCGCCTGGGCGTCCGGGGTGAGCAGCCAGGAGACCAGCTTCTCGGCTCCGGCCTTCCGGGGGGAGGCCGAGGGGATGCCGAGGTAGCTTGCTCCGCCGGTCAGCGAGGGGTCGGAGATCTGCGTGTACGCGATGTTCGCGGGGATCTGACCGTTCTTGCGCCCGGTCACGAACTGGTCGCTCCACACCGGGGCGATCGAGATCTGGCCGCTGGAGAGGAGGTCGAGCACCTGGTTGTTCCCGTTGGGGTAGACGCCCTTCTGGTAGACGTACGGGTTGAGGCCCGCGAGGGTCGCGAATCCCTTGTCCCAGTCGCCTTCGACCTCCGGCGCAGAGCCGGTGACCAGCTTCGTGCGATCGGCCGCGGAGACGTTCTGGTCCAGGACGGTCGTCACGAACGACTGACCACTGCCGCCCGTGTCGGGGGAGTTGTAGGTGAACTTGCCCGGGTTGGCCTTGATCCAGGCGAGCAGGTCGTCGAGGGTCTTCGGCGGGGTCGCCACCGTCTTGGTGTCGTAGGCGAGCACGACGCTGGAGCCGCGGTAGGGGATGCCGCCGTTGCCGCCGGCGGTGACGAGATCCTTCGGCACGTCCTTCAGCCCGGGCACGGTGCTGCTGGAGACCTTCTCGAGCAGACCGGACGCGGCGACCTGGGAGACGAAGCCGGCGTCGACGAGGTCGTAGCCCGGGTCCTTCTTCTGGATGGTCGCGGCGGTGAGCTTGGCGACGGTCTGCTGGTCGTGCAGGCCGTGCAGGTCGAAGTCCACGGAGACGGTGTATCCGGGGTTGGCCTTCTCGAACGCCGGGATCAGCGTCTTCTGCCAGAGGTCCTGGATGTTGGTGTCTGCGCTGAGGAACACGGTCAGCTTCTTGTCGGCGCCGTCGGTGGACGACGCGGCCGAGCTGCTCTGCGCGCAGCCGGCGAGGGCGAGCCCGACAGCCGCGACGGCTGCGAGAGAGGCGATCAGGCGGGGGGTTTTCACGGAGCACTCCTGTGGGGGAAGGGTGTCGGGGAGCGTTCGCCCTGTCGTCGAGCGAACGAGGCCAACGCTAACTGCGTTGCGTATTCCTGGCGATAGCTGCGCATAAGGCTTCAAATGCGAGCTAGTGACTGTTCATTTCGCGTTAATATGAGCGCAAATGAACACCAGGAGGCTGTGGATGTTCACATCTACGAAGGGGCGAACATGCTGACGCATCAGCGCGAGGCGGCGATCGTCGAGCGGCTCCATGCCGTCGGGAGTGTGACCGTGGAGGAGCTCGCGCGGCTGCTCGCCGTCAGCGGCACGACCGTTCGGCGCGATCTCGAACGTCTCGAGCGTGCTGGGCTGCTCCGCCGGGTGCACGGCGGTGCGACGGTGCCCCGGTCCGCGGAGGGGAACGCGACAGGCAACCTCGACGACGACACCCGCGAGAAGGAGGCGATCGCCGCCGCCACCGCCGCTCTCATCGCGGATGGGGAGGTGGTGCTCCTCGATATCGGCATCACGACGCTGCGGCTCGCGCGGCACCTCCGGGGTCGACCGGTGACGGTGATCACCAACAGCCTGGCTGTTCTCGACACGTTGCGGGACGACGACACCGTCTCGCTCGTGCTGCTCGGCGGCATGGTCGGCTCGAAGCCGCGCACCCTCGTCGGGCCGCTCACCGAGGAGTCCCTCGCGCGCGTGCGCGCCGACGTCGCCGTGATCAGCAGCACGGGGGTGAAGCCCGACGGAGCGGTCGTGACCGATCTCACCCAGGAAGCGAGCATCAAGAGTCGGATGAGCAGGGCCGCCGACCGGGCGATCCTGGTCGCGACCGCGACCAAGTTCCCCGGGAGCGGCTCCTATCGGATCGCTTCGATCACGGACTTCGACATCGTCGTCACGTCGACAGCCGCCGATCCGGCGACCCTCGACGTGGCGACCCAGAGCGGAAAGCAGGTCATCGTCGTCGACGACGGAATGATGACCACCTGAGGTGATCCCCACGGGTGCCCGACGGTGTTGCCGTGGCCCTTCGGTCGAGCCCTTCTTCCGGAACCTCCTCTTTCGCGACTGGCGGCGTTTCGGTCCCCTTCGACGAATCCCGCCTCCCCTCAGCGCAGCTGGATCAGGCCCGCATTGGTCGGGGTGAACCCGCACGCGTCGAAGTAGAAGCTCCGCAGGTGGTCCTCGAAGTCGACGTGCAGCCATTCGCAGCCGGCCGCGGCGGCGTGCTCGCGTGCGGTGCGGATGAGCTGGGCGCCGATGCCCCGGCGGCGGGCGCGGAGTGCGACGGCGGTGTCCTCGATGAAGGCGTGGACGAGGCCGTCCCAGATGACGTTGACGAAGCCGACGAGGCCGTGCTCGTCGCGGGCGGTCACCCAGCCGAGGCTGAGCCGGGCGAGCTGGTCGTTCCAGTCGTCGTCGAACGGGCGATGGTCGAAGGCCTCCGCGTGCAGGGCGTTGACGTCGTCGTTGGAGAAGGGCCCGCGCCACTCGTAGTGGACGGGATGGGGATCAGAGATCGACACGGTGTGGATCCTTGGATCGTGAGCCACGGATCGCGGCTCTCAGGGGGTGGATCGGGGACAGCGCGGCATGTTCATCGACTGCTCCCTTCAACTCCTCGCACGAACCGGTGCTGCTGAGACGATAGCACCGCGACGGGCGCGGGGTCGGCCCGCGGGCCAGAGGCGTCCGCGGGCCGACCCGGCGCTGTCACTGCTGGATGAACGCCAGGATGTCCGGGTTGATGACGTCGGCGTGCGTGGTCAGCATCCCGTGCGGGTAGCCCTCGTAGATCTTGAGGGTGGCGTTCTGGAGGAGCTCCACTTGCTTGAGCGCCGCGTCCTTGTAGGGGACGACCTGGTCGTCGTCGCCCTGGGTGACCAGCACCGGGACGGTGATCGCCTTCAGGTCCTCGGTCTGGTCGGTCTCGGAGAACGCCTTGATGCCCTCGTAGTGGGCGAGCGCGCTGCCCGTCATGCCCTGCCGCCACCAGTTGGCGATGACCGGCTCCGAGACGGTGGCGCCCGGGCGGTTGAACCCGTAGAACGGTCCGGAGGCGACGGCCTGGAAGAACTCGGCCCGGTTGGCAGCCAGCGCCTCCCGGAACCCGTCGAACACCGAGATCGGGGTCCCGTCCGGGTTGGCGTCGGTCTGCACCATCAGAGGGGGGACGGAGGAGACGAGCACCGCTTTCGCGACGCGCCCCTGAGGCTCCCCGAACTTCGCGACGTAGCGCGCGACCTGGCCGCCGCCGGTCGAGTGCCCGATGTGGATGGCGTTGCGCAGATCGAGGTGCTCGACGACGGCGGAGGCGTCGCTGGCGTAGTGGTCCATGTCGTGGCCGGTGCCGATCTGAGAGGACCGCCCGTGGCCGCGCCGGTCGCTGGCGATCACGCGGTAGCCCTTGCCCAGGAAGTAGAGCATCTGGGCATCCCAGTCGTCGGAGGACAGCGGCCAGCCGTGGTGGAACATGATGGGCTGGGCGTCGGGGCTGCCCCAGTCCTTGTAGTAGATTTCCGCGCCATCGTCCGTGGTCACAAACGCCATGATCAACCTCCAGGTCAAGTCGGGCCGCTGTCGACGGCTCGACGGTGGGACGTGCTCTGCTGATTCCGGAGCGCGCGTTCATGACGACGACCGACACCATCTCCGTGGTCCTACTTTCGCCCAGAACTCCCGGCACCGGAAGGGGTGGCGTGCCCGGCCGCAGACGTCACTCCGCGGACGTCAGTTCGCGTCCGGCACGACCACGACCTTGCCGCGCAGCGTCCCGGCGGCGGACTGCTCGTGCACGGCGGCCAGTCCACCGAACGGCACGCGCCGGGCGGCCGGGAGGTGGAGGTCGCCGCTGTCCACCAGGGAAGCGAGCTCGGCGAGCTGCTCCGCGTCGCTGCGGACGAAGACGACGGTGCTGCGGACGCCGCGGGCCTCGTCGCTCGGGGCGGGCATCCACGCGGTCGTGCTGACGACGATGCCGCCGTCGCGCACGAGGGCGACCAGCGCCTCGAACGCGGCCGGTTCGATCGGCGAGAGGTTGAGCAGCACATCCACCTGCTCCGTCACGGCGTCGAGCAGGGGCGTGGTCGTGTGGTCGACGACCTCGTCGGCGCCCGCGGCGGTGACGGTGGCGCGGCTGCGGGGGCTGGCCGTCGCGATGACGTACGCGCCGGCCTTCTTGGCGAGCTCGACCGCGTAGCCGCCGACCGTTCCTCCGGCGCCGACGATGAGGATGCGCTGACCCGACTGGAGGTTCCCTTCGTCGAAGAGGGCCTGCCACGCGGTGAGGCCGACCGAGGGGAGGGCGGCGGCGTCCGCGAGCGGGATGCTCGTGGGAGCCGCGACGAGCGCCTCGGCGGGGGCGATGGCGAATTCGGCGGCTGCGCCGTCGGCGGTCATGGGGAGGAAGGCGATGACCGCGTCCCCCGCCGCGAAGCCGGTGACGCCGTCGCCGAGCGCGTCGACGGTGCCGGCGACGTCGTAGCCGGGGATGTGCGGCAGCGTCACCGGGATGGGGAGGCTGCCGGCACGGATGCCGTTGTCGGCCGGGTTGAAGCCGGACGCGGCGACGCGGATGCGCACCTCGCCGGCGCCGGGGACGGGCCGCTCGACGTCTTCGATGGTGAGGACGCTCGGGGCGCCGAACTCGTGGAAACGCACTGCCTTCATGGTCTTCTCCTTCAGTCGATCCGGGGGCCGGATCCTTATTTGCTTCGATGTCGAAGCAACTGAGAGCGACGATAGCAGTGCTTCGATGTCGAAGCAAGTAAGATCGAGACATGACCGACGAATCCGCTCCGCTCGAGCCCGCTCAGCTGAACGCGTACTTCGCGCTCATCGAGGTGAGCAGTCTCCTGCGCCACACCGTCGAGCAGCAGCTGCGGGATGCGGGCGGCCTGAGCTACGTGCAGTTCCAGCTCCTGGCCCGCCTGGGGGATTCGCCCGGCGGCAGCCAGCGGATGACCGACCTGGCGGACGGCGTCGTCTACAGCCGCAGCGGCCTCACGCACCAGGCGGGGCTGCTCGAGAAGGCGGGGCTGGTCACCCGGGCCCCGTCCGTGGAGGACGAGCGGAGCGTCACGGTGACGATCACGGAGGGCGGCCGCGACGTGCTCGCCGCCGTGTTCCCCGGCCACATCGACGTGCTCCGGAAGATGTTCCTCGCTCCGCTCACGGACGACGAGGTCGGCGTGCTCGCCGAGTCGCTGGGCAAGGTCCGTGACCACATGCGCGCGACGCCGCCGCGATCGGCGGAATCGCGGCGGCGCGGAGGGAGCCGGACAGGCGGGTGAGGCGCCCGCCTGTCCGGCGTTCGTGCTCCCCGGCTAGTGCTCGACGGTGCCGCTGCGACGGCGGCGCGAGGTCAGCACGAGGCCGGCGAGGGTGAGCAGGGCCCCGAGGCCGAAGAGACCCGCCAGGGCGGTGGATCCCGTCTCGGCCAGCCGGTCGCCGCTCTGCGCCGCGTCGGTCGACGGAACGGGCGACGACGGCGTTGCGGGAGTCGCGGGCGTCGACGGCGGAGTGGGCGTCGTGGGCGCAGCCGCCGGGGCCGTCGTCACCGTCAGGGTCGCGGCCGCCGTGATGGCCTGGTTCCCGGCTCCGGGGCCGGTGAAGACCGCGCGGAACAGGTCCTCGCTCTGCTCGGCCGTCGTCTCCGGAGTGGTGTACGCCGGGTCCGTGGCGCCGGCGATGTCCGTCCACGTGGCGCCGTCGTCGGCACTCGTCTGCCACTGCACCGCGATCGGGGCGCTGCCGTTGGCGGCCGCGGCGAACTCGGCCGGGTCTCCGATGGCGACCGTCGCATCGGCCGGATCCGTCGTGACGGCGACCGGGATGGGCGTGACGATGACCGCCGCCGCGACCGTGGCCGCGGTCCCGACCGGATCGGTGAAGACGGCCCGATAGAGGGTCACGCTCTGGCCGAGCGCCGTCGGCGGGGTCGTATAGGTGCCGGTCGTCGCGCCCGCGATGTCGGCCCAGGTGACGGCGTCGGTGCTGGACTGCCACTGGACGGTCATCGGGGACGTCCCGTCGGCGTCGGCGGTGAAAGTGGCGGCCTCGCCCTCGGAGACCGTCTGCCGCACCGGCTGCGTGGTCACGGTCGGCCCGACGGGGACCACCTTGGTCAGGACCCCCGAACCGTAGTTGATGGAGGTCACGAAGGTGCTGTGGGTCGTCGGGTCGGTCGCGGTGTAATAGGCGCCCGTCACACCGGGGAGGACCTGGTTGAGCGTCCCGGCCCGCGCGTCGACGATCCCGAGCGAGCCGCCGTCGGCGAACGGCTGCGTGACGAAGAGGGAGCCGAGAGCGGCGTCCTCGGACTGGTAGTAGGTGCTGCTCAGCGGGACGGACTCGCTCGATCCTCCTTCGGACGGTCCGGCATCGAGGTCGATGACCGGGAAGGTCGTGCCGAGCTGGACGGACACGTAGGCGTGGGCGCGGTCGGGGGAGAGAGTGACCTGGTGCGCGGCCCGCAGGCCGGTCCAGGTGTCCAGGAGGGCGCCGGTGGCGGCGTCGATGACGGACACGGTGTTCGCGCTCGACTTCGTCGCGTAGAGGGTCGCGCCGTCGGGGCTGACGGTGACGCGTTCGACGCCGTCGACCGGGATGGCGGGGAGTGCGGCGGGGGCGGCAGGGTCGGCGAGGTCGTAGACGTTGACGCCGGTCGTCGAGCCGACGTAGAGGAGGTCTCCGTCGGGGGAGACGGTGACGCCGACGGGGGCGGTGCCGGCGGGCAGGGTGTCGACCACGGCGCGCGTGTCCGGGTCGATGACGGAGAGGGAGCCGGCCGAGGCGGTGTCCGTGTACTGGGAGACGTAGACGTATCCCGTGGGGCCGACCGCGATGTTGTACGGCTGGTTCGGGACCGGGACGGTGGCGACGAGCGAGAGCGAGGCCGCGTCGTAGACCCAGACCGCCGACGAGCGGCGGCCGGCGACGTAGACGAGGCCACGGGCACTGTCGACGGCGACTCCCGCCGTTTCGGTTCCGGGAGGCGCGACCTGCTGCGCGATGCGGTAGGTCGGGAGCTCCGTGGTGACCGCGGTCGCGCTGCCGACGGGAACGGCCGCGATCGCGAACGCGGTCACCGCCGCACCGGCGACGGCGATCCACCGGCCCAGGTGGGAGGCGGCTCCGCGCGCGTGCCGGGTGGAGCGGTGCGGACGTGGGGGCGCTGGGGTGTTCTTCGGGTTCACGGTTGTTCCTTCGGGATCGATCGGGTTCGAGCCGGCTCAGGTCGTCGGGATGGTGCGGCGGCCGGGTCGTGAGGGAGCGCGGGCGGGTTCCTAGTCCGCGCCCGCGCTCTGTTCCGCTGACGACCCGAACGCCAGCGGAAGCGGCCGAACGTCGCAACCCACGACAGAGAACGGCCCGCGTCAACAGTGCGGCACAGGGTGGCCTCCGACCGCTGCCGGAACCGGATTCGAGTACCGACAGGCGCCGATTGCCGTAGTCGCAGCCGCGCCGTGCAGTGCGATTCGGCTGGACATCAGTAACAGAAGCGGGGCGGAAGCGCGCACGTGGAGATACGTAACGTGCGCTACTCGCTCACGTAAATCTGCCCGCGGACTACGTCAACGCCGGTCGCGTACTGCTGTCCTGGA
>Ga0153924_1001715_pt1 | contig 10365 bp, 11 predicted proteins | sample TSNJ008MetaG_FD_104709 | JGI IMG/M metagenome (GOLD analysis project Ga0153924, IMG submission 104709) | Attine ant fungus gardens microbial communities from New Jersey, USA - TSNJ008 MetaG | ecosystem: Host-associated > Fungi > Mycelium > Unclassified | place: USA: New Jersey, Wharton State...
AGATTCTATGATCATATAGAAGAGCAAAAAACTGCAGTATTAGAATATCTGGACAAAACATTTGGAAGATGGCATAACGACATTGGATATGACACTTGACTTATAACAAGACGGGTGTCCTGATAGATCGCAAGCAAGACTTTGTTTGCTTTGCTGCGGAGTTTGTGAGAATGCTGTTTGCGTGTATAGAATTGGAATAACTCCTACGAGCGTCAGCATAATCAGAGCTCCCGTCATTTTGAATATAGAAAAAATCAAAAGCTTCTTATTTAGAAATATTTTTCCTGTTCCCGGTCCGTCCACAACTCTAGGTCCTTTTGACATAGTTTGCCATCGATATATTCCGGTAGGTAACCCAATACTAAAATGCTTTGCGCATATATCTTTAATATCTATGACATCTCTATAGGCAAGCATAATATAACTGCGATATTATATAAGACATACAAGTGTCTAGGGTCGAGCTTTCTTCTCCCCATTTGATTTTTATCTGATTTTCTGGAAGTTCTATATGACCATTTTATACCGCTCTGTGAACCAAACTATATATCTGGAAAGCGGTATTAATCCCATATGGCAGAAAATAAGAAAATAGAACTTGCCACTGATGATGTATACAGGTTTGTTGAGAGAGTGGTTAAAGATAATCAAAAGCTTTTTGACGCTCTAGCAGATTCTTAACTTTTTGACTTTAATACCAGCGGTCAAGTTAGTAAATGATCTACATGAAGGTATCTTAAGACTTGATGAGTTCCCAGCAAGGGGCGTTAGTGGGTTTTTCACCCCAATTTACTTAGATTTTCTGCCCTTCTTTAATTTTGATTTTGCTGCCATGTTATTGTTAAATGTTGTTGGATTATCATTTTTAAACTTTGACAGGAAGAGTGGTGGCATGTATCATCCCCAATAGCTTTTTTATTGTATCCATGATTCGTTTTACTTCCTGTTCACCATCATTGTTACGGATGAGTTTACTTGCTGAAATCACATCTCTAATGTGCAGACTGTTCAACGGACGTAAACGAAAATGCTGTTTCATATGAACTAAATACTTCCTTTACACTTGTTTAACCGGACTGGTACGAACGGAAAGTATACAGCTAAGGTTGATTATACAAATGTATAATGAAAAATCATGTTAAGAGCCCAAAATTGAAAAGGCGCTCAACACGCCATGTATCAGAGATAACGACGATTGCAAGTGAATTCGGTAATTCAGCAAAAATCATCGTTCCCCGTTCATGGTTAGGTAAGAGGGTCATAGCTTTTCTTCACTCAGAATACGGAATGTTCTTTTTGGGTGTTCAACTGTTGCAAAAGTATGGGTACGTGAGCGCGGGATAAACTTGGGAACGACACTTCAACAAAGATTCAACATTTGGCCGCCAACGTTGACGTAACTAACGTGCATAGTCTATTTCACACACTTGGAATTCCTGTTAGCGGCGGCTTGACGTTGGGATTCTTGGCCGGGTTTGTAAGGACTGGATAGCGATTGGTGATAGAGTATGATGCTTGATTTATTTCGTAAGGATATTGAATTTGAAAACATACAGGGCGTATTGTTGTTTGTTAAAGAAAAAGAATGGAGCTATTGTAAAATGGTAGTCTTTTGTATATTCTGTATACCAACTTTACAAGGGCATACAGTCTCTTCATTTACCAGATGAGCGCATCCAATAGACGTGTTATGGGTCTGAATCGAATGTCCACACCATTCACAATCATAATCAATCGTGATGTGGGCTCGAGTGGTTCGCACCTCTATCCACGGTATCATTCAAACTGTGTACGGTAGCCCTGAATATGTGTTCAGTCCCAAGATGTCAATGATGGCGTACAAATGTGAGAATTGCAAAATGTGGGGTGATTGACGTACCTGGTAGGTCCAGCTTCCCTACCCTCATGGTAACGGATTGGGAAAGAAAGCGCCTTCCGTTGTGCCATAGCCATAGTATCCATGGTGATGGTGATGATGGTAGTTGGTCCATTCCTCAATAGCACCTATGAGAGGAGGGTGATGATGGAAGTGATAGAAATAACCACCTTCTGACATGGCAATGTTCCCCTGTGAAGTACCGCCATTGTAATTCCCTGATTCAGCTGCACTTGCACCACCGCAACCGCCATTTGCACTTCCACTTTCTTCACTTCCTCCTCCAGCAATACCGTCACTTGGAGTTGTTTGCAAATACTTGGTGTCCTGAAAGTGTTGCGATTGTGACTAAAACTAGTCCGATTAACATTGGTTTTGTACTGATGTGCCTTCTTTGTATCATTTTTTACCTGCAAGAAACAAATATTGAAATCAAATATAAAAGTATTACTAAATATACTTGTGCTACAATGTGCGGTTCAAATCCAAAAGCGAGCTTTTGAGCTCGGAGCATCGGCAAGAGATGAAATACTTCTTTTATTTTCACCGAAGTGGTTAGTTAGAACCGGTTCGGTTGTCATGTGTCAGTGATATTATCGTAGGCCTTTCCTATCTTTATCGAACTCCAAAACCTTCTTTTCAAAAGTGCAACACAATCTTGACAAATAATAGTACTTTCGTTCGATTTAGAGTTGAATTGTCTGCCGCAATCCATACATATTTTTGTGTCAGTCATCACATTTCAATTCCTGTTATTCCTTATTATAATAAACGTCACTAATGTTCAGTAGAACCATATTATAGAAAAATTTTATACTGAATTGTTTTATGAACCTCTTGTACGATACATCGATGACAGGTGTTGACTAGAGAAGCCTTTCTTGTAGAACATGGTCTGGTACGTAATTGCAATCAACCTACCTATTTACAACGTACTGTACTCTATCCGTAACATCTTTAATTATCTTGACAACATTTGTGATATGAAATGGTTTTTAAGGATTTTACGGTTCCTGTATTGTCTGTTGAAAGAAGAACTTATCACAGATTGGATTCAGATTTTGATTACGTTTAGAAGTGCCTGTTATCATTGTCGCAAAGAGATCTCCCCTGGTCAAGCATTTTGGTCTAATTCCGCAAAGGCGGCTAAGCATTTGGTATGTAAACGTATCAAAGCTGGGAGTGTCATAACTAATGAGATAGAAACCTTACAGCATAATATGACCGATGATCCGATTCCGTCATGGGCTAATCCTCCACGAATTATCGATCTAAAATGCTTTTTATGCGGAGCAAAAACCGGTTGTAATGAATGCATGTATCTAAATGAGTGTGTTCAAAGATTCACCTCCGACGAGTACTGCGTTTGTAAGAGCTGTTCAAGCAACAGCGAAGGACCAGGAAGTTACGAGCGATACAAGCAAATTTTTGTACAAAACGCTAAAACTCAAATGAATGTGTAGGAACAACCTGGACTAATGATAACAAAGTAATTTTTAACTGTTGTATGCCTGTTGTATTCTAACCAACACTACAAAACGCGCAGTCGCTTATATATGATGCTTAATGCTTTATATATCCAAATTTGTTAAAGGATTTGGTTAAAAACCGGGCAGACCAACAAAAACCAAGAAAAGAGGGTCTTACATATATCATAGACAGGTTTCAGGGCCTTGATGAGGAGAACTTTGAGATACTTGCACCGTTCATAGATACCGTCAAGATTCATAGTGCACTCCCATTGCTTGCTTCTGATACTCTATTGAAACGGAAAATTAAATTTTATCATGATATAGGTGTACGCGTATCAACAGGAAGTACGATTACTGAATTTGCAATATTGGAACATTCACTGGAAAGATTTGCGAAAGAGGCCGCCGCAATTGGATTTGATACGATCGAGATTGGTGAAAATAGCATAGACATGAGTATAGAACGTAAGAGAAGGATTATGGATTTGATAACTTGTCTGGGTATCGATGTTCAATGGAAGGTAGGGAGGAAAGATCCAAGGCATCAACTTAATGCCGAAGAAATATCCTATAAAATTAGTGATGCCTTAAAGTTAGGAAGCAATAAGGTGGTTCTCGAGGCAAACGAAGGAGTCAGCGTAGGAATTTATGACGAAAAAAGTCTCATAAAATGGAACCTTATAGGAGCAATAACAGCAAAATTTCCGCCCAGCACTTTCATATTCGAAGCTCCTCTGGAATCTCAACAATCGACCTTAATTGCAGAGTTTGGACAGCGGGTAAACTTAGCTGAAATTCATCCAGAATCCGTGGCATCAGTTGAATCTCAGCGTCGAGGATTTCTTTCCAAGGCAGCTTTTGGCTATTTGCGTAAGAATCCTGAGGGTGGACCTGCTGCAAAATTCATTTATTATATTATTAAGACAAAGCATCCCATTGAACAGAGTGATTTGATAGGTCTAACCACCTGCCCCGAAGAACAGTACAGGGAGCGATTGATGAGCTGAAACTACAAGGATTGATAATTGGAAGAAATAGTCTCGATGATGCAAGGAAACGAGTGTACGTTCCAGTTCATTCGGACTGGCTCTAAAGCGAGTTTGACAGTTTGACTTTTTAAATTCTAAGTCCACATTGAAATCTAGAGTTTGACATTTCCACTAAAAAATACAAGTCGGTCACTGCGTTGCGCGCTGATAAATATTATTTTATTATTCTGACACCAAGGAATTCCAGCATCTCGGATAGTGCTCTTGCACAGTTGGAATCTAGCAAAATCTAGATTTTGTACTTTCATACATGGGTGACAATCTAACCTATCAACACAGGACGACACTCAACGTTCTAATCTTATGGTGTGTGCGTATAGAACCTTTCAGGATGACTTGCCGGGTCATGAAACTATTTCCGTTATATCATAGACGCCTGCAAAATGGTGTATTATAATAGATAATGCAAACATTAAGTGTTTTGTTCCAAAGATATGCCATGACATCTGATCTGGTGTTAATTTCGGAAATATCTGTTCAACACGCGAGCTGCTTAGAGGAAGACCTCGAGGTGTATCGCTCATAGAGGTCGTCCTGTGGACTGATTCTCGCAGAATATTGCCCGAACCCCTTCAAGATCTATCTGAGGAATCATGTTTTTAGACTATGCGAGCTCTTTCACTCCTGAATGGAAGGCCATTTTATAACATTTATCTTTTGTTGCTCATAGTAGTATTTCCCCTATTTTTACGCATGCACACATATTGCTATCCCCATTATTTACAAGCCAGTATTAAACCAGGAGTACTGGTGTCAATCCCTCGAGGGAGTGGCTTATCTAGCATATTTGGAAAGCTCTTTGGACATATCAATCATCTCGTCTACATTACTTCCTATCGGGGCAAACATATAATCAAATATTATGTGATCTACTCCAATCTCTTTCATCCCTCGTATATCCTCTCCTATTTGGTCAAAAGTTCCGGTTAAAGGATATCTGTTCTTATCATTATTAGATGACTGGTCTGCTATGACTTTTGGATACGTCAACATTATTGTTCGGAAATTATCTGGATTCTTATTTACTCTACTTGCTTGTTCTTTTAATGATTTTATACTATTTTCAAAGTCTTTCAAAGAACCTGTCCCAAACTGCGCTACGCTAAGCCAGTCATTCAGATCATGTCTTATTATTCTTGGAAATGTACTGGAAGTGAACCCTCCAAGATATACTGGAATACCGGCTTTTTGAATAGGTTTAGGTTCAACTTTTGAAGCCGGAATATTGTAATATTTTCCTTTAAATTCTACGACATCGTCAGTCCATATCTTCTTCATTGCTTGCAGAAATTCATCTGCCCTTTCACCTCTATTCACAAATGGGATGTTAGAAGCTTGATATTCATCTTTAGACCACCCAAGACCTAGGTCCCCAATTACCCTTCCTTGTGATAAAACATCTAATGTAGCATAACTTTTTGCAAGTATAATGGGTGTATAATAAAACATGTTTACTATGGATGTTCCTAATAAAACTTTGCTTGTATTGGCAGCTACATATGCCAACACATCGAGTGGGTCAAATGCAGTCTGTGTATTGTATAATACATTTCAGAGGATCAGGCTTTGATGGTCCGTCTGTTGGCTGAAAATTGTTGATGTTTTAGCAAAAAGTTGTTTTTCATTATGTATATCTACTGTCGTGTCGTAAACCTAACCACTGCACCGTGCATGCCGTGTTAACATACATTTGTCTATAAGGACACATCCATGTAGAAAGAACTTCTCAAGCTATATGCTTATCTGCCATTTTTGGGATAGGCTCTAAGATAGTATGTACTGTTTCTCCCTGAACAGGTGTTGCTAATGCTAATGTTATAAATCCAGTCAAGAGGAAATGAGGAATGAGATTCCAGGAGAACTATGGGTATTGTTAACGCAAGACCAATAATTATGAGCAATTTATCAGTAAGCACCTGCCTCTTCTTGTGATCGTCGCTGTGTCCATGCTCTTCATCATCATATTCGTTATCTACTGCCCTTCTTCTCGTTACTGGTTGTGGTGACTCACTGCAACAGCCACATGTAATACTCGTATTAACAGGAGCGTCGAAAACCTGACTGACAGTTTCTTTACTGTTATTTCTGTTGTTAATCTTATGTATGGCTGTACAGCAGCAGATATCGTCCTTTACACAATTGTACAGTTGACTGGTTTCTTATTAGCACATTCCGACGGAGCACATTCACACTCAGCACATTTAATAGTCAACAAATAGCACCTTTATGGTTTGATTGTAGTTGCTATTAGATAGGAATTAAATGACAATATTATACCAACGAAAACAATTGCAACCATTGTTGTGATATTTCTGTTTACAAATTCGCCCATTACTCCTTTGTTTCTCGTTAATAATACCAGAGGAATCATGGGTAGGGGTATCATTAAGCTAAGTATCACCTGACTGTATACCAATATACTTAGAGGATTTAATCCTAGCAATAATGCAATGGTAGTAGGAATTACATTGACAAATCGTGTCACAATTCGTCTTAGCCATATGTTGACTTTCATACCTAACAAGTCTTCCATCACTGCTTGACCAGCTATAGTACCTACAACTGAAGAGGATATACCAGATGAAAGCAAAGTAATGACGAAAATTATTCCAGCGCCAGCACCAACCAAGGGAATTAAGGTTTTGTAAGCATCAGATATTGAAGCTACATTGGAATAGTGTGCATTAAATGCGGCAGCTGCCATAATCATTATCGCTGCGTTTACCATGCCTGCAATAACAAGTATAACGACATTTTCTGTGAGGTGTAGCTTTCGTAATACTCTCTTCTCTTGAATAGATTTATCTTTAGCCTTATTCTTGGTAAGCCAAGAATGTACAAAAAGAGCATGTGGCATCACCGTGGCTCCAATAATTCCAACGGATATCAGTAATGCGTTGGAATTTGCAATTATGGGAACAAAAGAATGGTACAATATGGCTGAAGGGTCTGGCTTTGTGATAAACACTTCATACAAATATCCAAAACTAATTATTGAAACAAATAGGATAAACATTTGTTCAAGAATACGAAATTTGCGTGTTGTGATAGCCAGTATTAAGATTACATCCAAAGCTCCAAAGATCGACGCATAAATCATTGGAATTCCAAATAGCAGATTAAGAGCAATAACAGTCCCAAGATACTCTGCCAAGTCAGTCGCAGCTGAGGCTGCTTCTGCAGCTAACCAATACGGCATGATAAACATTTTCTTTTTGAGTTTTTCTCGCATTATTTCTGGTAACGATTTCCCTGTTGCTATTCCAAGCTTACCAGATAAATATTGAAGCATCATAGCCATCGCGCTTGAGAGCCAGACTACCCAAAGAAGACTGTAATTAAGAGATGCTCCACCTTGAATATCAGTACCATAATTACCAGGATCCATATAGGCTATGCTCACAATAAGAGCGGGCCCTGTGTAAAGAAATAGCCTGAGAAGAGATTCTTTCTTCGCTAAAAGATACTTCTGTGAAAGCATTATTGATTTACAAATATAATAAAACTAAAATATTATATAAAAGTTACCCTAGGCTAACATCATTAACTACATGAATAAAATGGGCTTGACCATCAACAAAAAAACTATCATAGAAAGGTAAATGTGCTAGTATCGCGTAGGTATTATTGTTAGTGGGGAATTTGAAAGCTAGACTGGACGAGAACAATGATGACAGCGATAACCGCCTCAAATTAATCCGTGACGCTCATAATGTAAAAGAAAAAGTAATAGAAGAACAGCATACGGATAGAATGGAGGATTATTTGGAGGTCATTTATGAATTAATAAAGAAAAAAGGTTATGCTACACAAACAGACATTTCTGAATCCCTCAACGTAAGTTTACCAAGCGTAAGCAAGATGCTTCAACGGCTAGAGGAAAGTAAATATCTAAAATATGAGAAATACAGAGGGCTTAATCTAACAGAAGAAGGTATCGCAGTAGCAGAAAATATTCGTGAAAAGCATGGCCTGTTGTCTGAATTCTTCAAGATGATTGGCGTAGATGAAGATATCGCGAATATTGATGCTGAAGGTATAGAACATCATATTCATCCACAGACATTGAAAAAATTAAGAGAATTCATAAGAAATCAAAAAAAAGAGCCGTGATTTTCTGAATTCACAAAATCATTTTTCTCATCGTTGCTAAATCGGCAGTTCCATTATCCTTGCTGAATTTTAACAGTATTTTTAGCTTTGTTGCATAAATTACTATCATGTTTGTCGGCTTTAGTTGACCAAGCTACGTTTAGCTTAGCATCATTGTATAACACGTTTGTTACTATGAAGGTGTAGACCTTGTGTTAGAAGTATTTACTAGAACTATATTATGGAGCAAACCAACAATGTTGTATAGAAGATTGTTAGGGGTAAACCTTGTTTTGGGGTTGCAAGTGGTATTTTTGCCCTTTTGCCGCAAGGAAATCAAGAAAAATCACACATTGACGAAATCCGTCATTCAGAATCACGCTTAGATATGGCTGGAATACGCCATTTTAGGAGCCGAAATCGCGCTGCACCTTAGTATATACCACATTTGGAAAGAAGGTTTATGTTTTACTTTACAGAATGAAAGAATGGTGATCTGTAATCTATCATTTACAAAATACTTTAGGTCTTTGGCACACACCAAAGCGCAAACGAGGTAGCAATTTTCCGTGACAAGTTTCTTACTAACCTTTGTTCGTGTTTGGGTGTAGGATGGTCTAATAACACAGTATACTAATACGCCTTTCCCAGAAATAAAAAACTAGCTTAGAACCTCCTCACAAGACCGGAACTACGATGATTCCATTAATACTGCTTGTTAATAGTAGTAGATGAAGTCATATCCATTAACACCATGACGACTGCAGACGTACCTACCCTTATTTCAAGCATGTATTATTGATTTGCTACTTTTCATAATGTTGTAAACTTTTTATGAAAAGGTGAAGAGAAAACAGGCATAGTAAGTATAATTATGGAAAATAAAAGTCGAAGGGTGAAGTTACCCACAATTACAGAAAAACCGCGAAACTGCAGTTTTAATGGTTATGATGCAATATCCCTTATGGCAGAAACCGCAAAACTGCGAAGATTAATTACAAAAAGAGGAACCCTTGAAATTCTAATTCCGTTATGTTGTACTACAGACCCGGTAAGATATATGAAAATTAGACAGACACTGCGGGGCATTAGTAGTAAAACACTTGCTATTCGGCTGAAGGAACTTCAAAAAGGTGGCATTCTAGAAAGACAAGCGTACAATGAAATTCCGCCCAGGGTGGAATATAAGTTGACAACCAAAGGACAGGAATTAGTTGAATCTCTCATTGACTTACTACATTGGATGAGGAGGTGGTCTTCAAATTCAAAAGCAGGGTAACGCCAACACAGATGTTGATATTGTTGCAGTTTTGTTATCGCTAGTTGCGTATGCATAGGTGATTGAAACAAGAAACAGGCGAATCTAGATGTCTAGGAGAGGAGATTACATCAGCTACCATTCTTGATAAATTTTCCTTTGATGATAAACGCAACAATTGATGTTCCAACAAAAGTAGCAGACCAGTATAACCATAGATTTCCTAATACACCCGAAAGTAATGCAGGTGCTAATGAACGTGCTGGATTCATAGACGCGCCCGAAATAAATGCATTCACCAAAAGTACTCTGTCGCATAGCAGCAAACTTAATCTGTTCATAACATTTTTCTAACCCCTCTGTCGACATGCAAACGTAGGATAATATAAATGATTGAATGGATTATCCAACGAATATTAATATTAGGAAACTTCGATATAGATGGGTCCATAGATAAGCAGTACATCATTGCTATGCATCTTGGTTCATTTCTTATTTTATGTTTAATCGCTATAATCGTTTCGCTCATATTCTTAGAATGTTTCAGCCAAGCTTAAAGCTGACTTATTCATTATACCTATGTGTTCAATCTTGTCGAATTTCTTGCTGATGAAAGAC
>Ga0153924_1001716_pt1 | contig 10354 bp, 9 predicted proteins | sample TSNJ008MetaG_FD_104709 | JGI IMG/M metagenome (GOLD analysis project Ga0153924, IMG submission 104709) | Attine ant fungus gardens microbial communities from New Jersey, USA - TSNJ008 MetaG | ecosystem: Host-associated > Fungi > Mycelium > Unclassified | place: USA: New Jersey, Wharton State...
ACCTGGACCTCGGGGGAACCGGTGTCGCCCGGGTGGGTCGCGTACTCTTCGATGATCTCCTGCTTGACCTTCGCGTCAAGTGCCATGCGTAGATCCCCTTTCAGTCCGTTGCGCGGTGCCCGTACCGAATGCACGAGCGCTCTTTGTCCGCGGCCGTTCGACGGCAACCGCCCAAGACTACCAGAGTGTCAGGCGGTCCGAGCCCGCAGACGGCGGCGCCTCGGCGCGGGCAGCAGGCTGCGGACGAGTCCGACGAGCGTCGCGCCGAGCAGACCGCCGAGACCGTTCGAGAGCACGTCGCGCGGATCGGCCACGCGGTACGGCAGGTAGGTCGCCTGCGCGAACTCGATGCCGGTGGAGAGCACGACCGCGACGACCGCACCGAGGATCCACCAGCGGCGCGGGAGCCACAGGGCGGCGAGCACCCCGACGGGGACGAACATGGCGATGTTCGCGAGGAACTCCGTGCGGTCGTAGGAGAACCACGAGCCGTGCGGGAGCTGTTGGACCCAGGCGATCGCGTGCAGCACGAGGGAGTTCTGCGCCGACGTGAAGACCTGCGGTGTCAGCGTCATCCGCCAGATCACCCAGGCGTACGCCGCGGTCAGGGCGAGGAGGAGGAGCTTCCGGAACATCCCGCCAGTCTGCGGGACCGCCCTGACAGGGAGCACCGCCGAGGCTGGGGGAACACCCCGCGATCCTGGGCGTTCCCCCGTTCCACCTGCGAGCATGGGCGCATGCCGAGTGTCGAGGGAACCCGTGCACGTCGCAGTCCCGGCCGTCGTCAGTGGACGTGGATCGGGATCGCGGCGGTGGTCGTGGCGGCGCTCGTCACGACGCTCGTGCTCGTCCTCCCCCGCGGATCCGGCACCGATGGACGGCACGTCGCCGAGCGGAAGTCCGCCTCCGGGGCGTTCCCCGGCGGTCTCGCCCGACAGCCGGCGGACGAGAACCAACCCGGCAAGCGCGAGTCCCAGGCCCGGGCCGACGGCGACGGCCCCACCGCGGCCAAGATCGCCGTCATCGCCGACCAACCGATCGCGACGTGGCTCACGAACACCTCGGTCAGCGAGACCCGACAGACCATCCGCGACGTCGTCCGGAGTGCCGAGGCGCAGCGGAAGACCCCGGTGTTCGTGCTGTACAACGTCCCCGACCGCGACTGCGGCAGCTACTCCAAGGGTGGGACACAGGCCGACGAGTACCTGCCGTGGGTGCGGTCCGCCGTGCGGGCGATGGCGGGGTCGAAGGCCGTCGTGCTCGTCGAACCCGACGCCATCGCCCAGATCCAGGTGTGCAAGCGTCTCGAGCAGGACCGGCTCCCGCTCCTCCGGAAGGCGGTCGACGAGCTCAGCGGGCACGGCCTCACCGTCTACCTCGACGGCGGGAACGAGAACCGGGTACCGACCGCCACGATGGCGAAGTGGCTGCGTGCCGCCGGGGTCGACCAGACGCAGGGCTTCTTCACGAACGTGTCGAACTTCTACCGGGTCGACCAGGAGCGCGCCTACGCCGACGAGCTGGCGGACGCGATCGGTGACGACCCGCACTTCGTCATCGACGTCTCGCGCAACGGGCAGGGCTGGCGTGGCACGTGGTGCAACCCGGACGGCGCGGGGCTCGGGCAGGCACCGCACGTCACGCGCGGGACGACCCGACTGGACGCGCTGCTCTGGGTGAAGACGCCCGGCCTCAGCGACGGCACGTGCAACGGCGGACCCGCAGCCGGCCAGTGGTGGGAGTCGTACGCGCTCGGCCTCGTCGAGAACCGCAAGCGCTGACCGTCCCTGTCGGTGCCCGGTGGTTGCATGACGCCATGACCCCGACCGACCGCATCCGATCCGTCGTCCCGCCGTACCTGCTCCGCGCCGTCGCCGACGCGGACGCCTTCCCCCGCGCGGCCTCGGCCGCCCGCACCGCCCTCGCGTCGCTCGACACCGTGCAGCGTCCGAAGCACGAGCACCGCGTCCGGCCGCAGGGCGTCAGCGGCACGGTCGACCGGTCGCCGCAGCGCACGATCTCGGACGCCCACGGCGCCACGACGCTGCCCGGCACCACCGTCCGGCGCGAGGGCGACCCCGACTCCGGCGACGCCGCGGTGGACGAGGCGTACACCGGCCTCGGCGCCACGCACGCGTTCTGGCTCGACGTGTTCGGTCGGGTGTCGATCGACGGCGCCGGGCTGCCCCTCGACGCCACGGTGCACTACGGGCAGGACTACGACAACGCCTACTGGGACGGCAGTCGCATGGTGTTCGGCGACGGGGACGGCGAGGTCTTCAACCGCTTCACGATCGCCCTCGACGTCATCGGGCACGAGCTCGCGCACGGCGTCACGCAGTACACGGCTGACCTGACGTACCAGGGGCAGTCGGGCGCGCTGAACGAGTCGATCAGCGACGTCTTCGGCTCCCTCGTGGCCCAGTACGCCGCACGACAGACCGCCGAGCAGGCCTCGTGGCTCATCGGCGAAGGGCTCTTCACGGCCGCCGTGCACGGGGTCGCCCTGCGCTCGATGCGCGCCCCGGGCACCGCCTACGACGACCCGGTGCTCGGCAAGGACCCGCAGCCCGCGACGATGGCCGGGTACGTCGACACCACCGAGGACGCCGGCGGCGTGCACACGAACTCGGGCATCCCGAACCACGCGTTCTTCCTGGCCGCGACCACGATCGGCGGCAACGCGTGGGACGGTGCGGGAGCCGTCTGGTGGGACGCCCTCACCTCTGACGCCGTCACCGCGTCGATCGACTTCGCCGGGTTCGCGACGGTGACGATCGACGCCGCGGCCGCCCGCTTCGGCGCGGGCTCGTCGCAGCACACGGCGGTCCAGGAGGCTTGGCGGACGGTGGGCGTGCTCGACTGACGTGGGCGCCGGGCGTACGGTCGGGGCATGCGCATCGACGTCCGCCGCACCGGAGGGCTCGCGGGCCTCTCGCGGGGCTGGCGGGTCGACACCGACGTGTGCGACGACCCGTCCGGGTGGTCGGACCTCGTCGGCGCTCTGCCCCGCGATGCGCCGTCAGCCCCGGCGCCGGGTGTCCGCGACGACTACACGTGGACGATCACCGTCGAGCGGACGACGGTCACGATCCCAGGCACCCGCCTCGACGGCCCGTGGGCGGCCCTGGTGACGCGCGTGCGCGCCGAGGGCACCCCGACCTGACGGACGCACGCCGCGCCTCCGGTCCGTCGAGCCGCCCGCGAAGTGCCGCAGCCCGCGCTCACGCCACGTCGATGACCGTCAGTCGACGCGTCGGCCGCGTCATCGCGACGTAGACCGCCGCGGCGGCCCGCGCCGCGTCCGCCCCCACGCGGTCCGGGTCGACGAGCAGGACGCCGTCGAACTCCAGGCCCTTCGCGTCGGCCCCGGTCAGCACCGTGACCGACCCGGGCCGGGGCGACCCGAGCGAGCGGACGTCCGCCTCGGTCCGGGCGAGACGCTGTCGCACGGCGTCGACGTCTTCCTCGGGCACGATGACGCCGATCGTGCCGGAGCCGATGTGCGCCCGCTCGGTGTCGACGACCGACGCGACGGTGTCGAACAGGTCCGCGCGGGACGCCTGCAACCGCACCACGGGGTCGCCGTCGCGCACGGCCTCGTTCCGGGTGACCGTCAGACCCGCAGCGTCGGCGAACTCCCCCGCGGCCTGCACGATGGAGCGGGGCGTGCGGTAGTTCACCGTGAGTTCCTCGACGCGGTGCGCGATCGGCACCTGCGGGGCACGGCCGCGGCGACGACGGGCGAGGGCGCCGATGACGTCGTCCCACGTGCGGGCGGCACCGGGCGAGGAGCCCTGCGCCATGTCGCCGACGATCGTGAACGACCGGAGCGGGTTCCGGCGGGCGAGGACCCGCCACTGCATCGGGGAGAGCTCCTGCGCCTCGTCGACGACGATGTGCCCGTAGGTCCACTCGCGGTCCTCGGCGGCACGTTCGGCGGTGCTCCGGGCGTCCCCGCCCTCGGCGAAGGACCCGGCGACCTGCTCGGCGGTGACGATGCCCTCGACGCCCATGTTCTCGATCGCCTGGCGGGCGTTCTCGATGTCGCGGTTGCGGCTCGCCTTCGCCGCACGCTTCGCCGCGCCGCCGGTGGGGTCGAACGGGCCGAGGAGTTCGGCGGCTTCGTCGAGGAGCGGGACGTCCTCCACCGTGGACGCGGCCCCGCGAGCGCGCAGCAGCAGGGCGCGGCGCTCCGGGGTCCAGTGCGGGGTGAGCGACGCCAGCCAGTTCGGTCGGGCGTAGAGGTCCTCGAGGAACTTCTCCGGCGACAGCGGCAGCCACGCGGTGTTGAGCAGCACGCGGGCGTCGTACGACGAGCGGATGTCCTCGCGCAGGACCTTCTCGTCCGCCTCGTCGACCGCGGTGCCGCGGGCGCGGAGCTGGTCGGCGAGTAACCGGGTCATCGCGTCGAGGGCGATCTTGTTGAACGTGACCCGCGCGACGTTGTGCGGCTTGCCCCGGTCCTGCGCACGCTTCATGGCGTCGGCGACGAGCTCGGGCGGCACCACGAGCCGTTCCCCCTCGACGTCGAGCGTGACGGACTCGGTCGGGACGACCTGCCGGGACCGCACGGCGCGGCGGAACAGCTGCGCCATCTCGGCCGAGCCCTTCACCGCGGCGACGTCACGGTGGTCGTGCTTCGTCGCGTGCACACCCGGGTACAGCGACCCGAGGGACGCCATCACGACACCGGTCTCGCCGAGCGACGGCAGCACCTGCTCGATGTAGGTCAGGAACGCCGGGGACGGACCGACCATGAGCACGCCGGAGCCCCGGAGGCGCTCGCGGTACGAGTACAGCAGGTAGGCGGCGCGGTGCAGCGCGACGGCGGTCTTGCCGGTGCCGGGGCCGCCCTGCACGATGAGGACGCCCTCGAGCGGTGAACGGATGATCCGGTCCTGCTCGCCCTGGATCGTCGCGACGATGTCCGTCATCCGACCAGTGCGCTCGGCGGTGACGGCCGCGAGCAATGCGCCCTCGCCCTGCAGGTGCGTGCGTTCGTCGTCGTAGAGGGTGGCGTCGAAGACCTCGTCCTCGATGCCGACCACACTGCGCCCGTCGAGGGTCAGGTGCCGGCGCGCGCGCATGCCCATCGGGTGCGCGGCGGTCGCCTGGTAGAAGGCACTCGCACCGGGGACGCGCCAGTCGAGCAGGAGCGGGCGGTGCTCGCGGTCGCGCAGTCCGACGCGGCCGATGTAGCGGAAGGCGTCCTCGTCGCTGTCTGGCTCGGAGACCTCGAGCCGGCCGAAGACCAACCGGTCCCCCACGCGCTCGAGCGTCGCCATGGTGTCCTCGTAGAGCCGCGCGTAGGCGTCGCGCTCGCTGCGGCTCTGGTGGTTCCCGCCGACCGCCTGACGGCGGGTCTCGGCGAGTCGCTGTTCGGCCTCGGCGGTCAGCTCGTCGAGTCGGGCGAAGAGCCCGTCGACGTAGCCACGCTCGCGGTCGATCTCGGTCGGTTCGGACACACACAACCCTTCGGGAAAGAGGGGTGTCCAGTGTAGTCCCGCCGGACCGACACCGCAGACGGGACCGCGGAACGGACGGGAGGCGCGGTGCCAGCCGGCACCGCGCCTCCAGTCGGTCGGACGCGGAGCGTCTACATCTCCTCGTGCGTGTCCGGGTCGCCGTCCCAGAGGCGACCGCGCTCGAGCGCGGAGATCGCCGCGACCTCGGCGTCGGTCAGCTCGAAGCCGAAGACGTCGAGGTTCTCGCGCTGCCGTGCCGCGTCGCCCGACTTCGGCACCGGGACGGCACCGATCTGGACGTGCCAGCGGAGCACGACCTGACCCGGGGCGACCCCGTGCGCGGCGGCCGCGTCGACGATCGGCTGCTCGGTGAGGAGCTCCGACCGCTTCGCGAGGGGGCTCCAGCTCTCGGTCACGATCCCGAGCTCCTGGTGCACCTTCCGCAGCGCAGCCTGCGGGAAGTACGGGTGCAGCTCGACCTGGTTCACGGCCGGCGCGACCCCGGTGGCGTCGACGATGCGACGGAGGTGCTCCGGCGTGAAGTTCGAGACGCCGATCGAGCGGACCTTGCCGCTGTCGCGGAGGTCGACGAACGCCTTCCACGTGTCGACGAACTTGTCCACCGACGGGTTCGGCCAGTGGATGAGGTACAGGTCGACGTGGTCGAGGCCGAGGTTCCCGAGTGTCTCGTCGATCGACCGGTGCGCCTCGTCGTAGCCGTGGTGTCGGCCGGGGAGCTTGGACGTGACGACGAGGTCCTCACGCTCGACCTCGGACTCGCGCACGGCCTTGCCCACGGCGTCCTCGTTGCCGTAGTTGAGCGCCGTGTCGAGCAGCCGGTAGCCGCTCGAGATCGCGGTGCCGACCGCGGCGGCGCCCTCGTCGCCGTTCAGCCCGTAGGTGCCGAGGCCGAGCTCGGGGAACCGGTGACCGTCGTTCAGCTCGATCGTCGGGGCACCGACCTGCATCAGCGGACCCCGAGCAGGTCGATCACGAAGATGAGGGTCTTGCCGGAGAGGAAGTGTCCGCCGCCGGCCGGGCCGTAGGCGAGCTCCGGCGGGACGACGAGCTTGCGGCGACCGCCGACCTTCATGCCGGGGATGCCCTCCTGCCAGCCGCGCACCAGGGCCGCGAGGGGGAAGTCGATCGGCTCGCCGCGGTTCCAGGAGCTGTCGAACTCCTCGCCCGTCTCGTACTCGACGCCGGCGTAGTGGACCTTGACGGTCGAGCCAGCGGAGGCCACGTCGCCGGAGCCCTCGACGATGTCGGTGATGACGAGCTCGGTGGGGGCCGGGCCCTCGGGGGCGTCGAACTCGGGCTTGCTGTTCAGGTCAGTCATGCCGCAAGTCAACCAGAGACGGGGGACAGCCCCCAGAATGGTTCCACCGTGACACCACCGACTCCCGCACCGCCGCGCCGCCGCATCCTCGCCGACCTCACCCCGCTCCGCCGCTCCCCCGCGTTCGCCCGCCTCTGGGCCGGCACCGCCATCGCCGGCATCGGCACGCAGATGACGACCGTCGCCGTCGGCCTCGAGGTCTACGAGATCACCCACTCGACCTTCGCCGTGGCACTGGTGGGCGTCATCGCGCTGCTGCCGATGATCGTCGCCGGGCTCTACGGCGGGATGCTCGCGGACGCCTTCGACCGGCGCACCGTCGCGGTCGTCTCGTCGATCATCGCCTGGGTCGCGGTCGCGCTGATCGCCACGCACGCCTGGCTCGGGCTGCACAGCGTCGTGCTCCTCTACGTGCTCGCGACCGTGAACGCGGTGGCCGCGACCGTCAGCAACGCCGCACGCTCGGCGATCGTGCCGCGCCTGGTCGGCACGGACCTGCTGCCCGCGGCGAGCGCCCTCGGTGGGATCGCGGCGGGCTTCCAGGTCACCGTCGGTCCGGCGGTCGCCGGTGTGCTCATCGCGGCGGTCGGGTTCGCGCCGACCTACACGATCGACGTCGTCCTGTTCACCTTCGCGTTCCTCGGCGTCCTCACCCTGCCCCGGATGCCCGCCGACCACGACGCGCTCCGCCCCGGGCTGAGTTCCCTGATCGAGGGCGCGCGGTTCCTCCGGCGGTCCCGCAACATCACCATGACCTTCGTCCTCGACATCTGCGCGATGACGTTCGGGCAGCCGCGCGTGCTGTTCCCCGCGATCGGCGCACTCGTCATCGGCGGCGGGTCCATCACGGTCGGCACGCTGACCGCCGCGTACGCGATCGGCGCGCTCCTGTCGAGCGTGTTCTCCGGGCCGCTCGGACACGTCCGCCGACAGGGCGAGGCCGTCGGCTGGGCCATCACGGCGTACGGCGGGGCGATCGCGGCGTTCGGTGTCGTCATCGCGCTCGCGGGCGTGCTCGGCGGCCGGGCCGGAGAGTCGTTCTCGGTCGGCATCCTGCCCGCGCTCGGGCTCGCCGCGCTCTTCCTGGCGGCGGCCGGCGGGGCGGACAACGTCAGTTCGGTGTTCCGCAACACGATCCTGCAGGCGGCGTCCCCGGACGGGATGCGCGGGCGCCTGCAGGGCATCTTCATCGTGGTGGTCACGGGTGGCCCGCGGCTCGGCGACCTCTACGCCGGGCTCGTGGTCGCCGCGGGCATCGCGTACCCGCCGATCATCGGCGGCGTGCTCATCATCGGCCTCGTCGCGCTGCTCCTCCGCCTGGTGCCGTCGTTCCGCCGCTACGACGCCCTCCACCCCCACGCCAACTGACCCCTGCCGCGGAGCACCGGTGTTCGCGCGTGGAACACCCGCGTTCCGCGGTGCGGAGCGTGAACACCGGTGTTCCGCAGGTGCGCCAGCGCAACCAACAGGCGGACTGGAGGCACGGGGCGGCGCCGCCACGCGCCTCCAGGCCGTCACGTGTCGGGTACCGTACAACGCATGCCGGACAGCGCCTCGCGCGATCTCCAGCGGACGGGAGTCCGCGCCGTCGTCCGGCGCACCTACCACTCGGTGATCCGGCACCGCGTCGTCGACGCGGCGGCGTCACTGACGTTCTTCGCCCTGCTGACGGTGTTCCCGACCGCGCTCACCGTCGTGTCCGCGCTGTCCATCGTCGACCGGCAGGGCGACAGCCTGTCGGACATCATCGAGGTGCTCGGGTTCATCGTGCGCCCCGAGACCGCGCAGCACCTCGAGGGTCCGCTCCGACAGCTGCTCACGCTCGACAACCCGTGGCTCGGGTTCTCGACCGGGGTCGTCCTGACGCTGTGGTCGCTGTCCGGGTACGCGACCGCGTTCGGCCGGGCGATGAACACCGCGTACGAGGTCGAGGAGGGGCGCCGGATCTGGAAGTTCCGCAGCATGATGCTCCTCGTCACGCTGCTCGTCATGGCCGGCGGTGCGATCGCGATCGTCATCCTGCTCGGCACCCCGACGATCTCCGCCGCGGTCATCCGGCAGCTCGGATGGGCACCGTGGATCGACGACGTGTGGAACGTGGTGAAGTGGCCCGTCCTCGCGGCCGACCTCGTGGTGATGGTCGCCGTGCTCTACTTCGCGACGCCGAACGTGAAGACGCCGCAGCTGCGGTGGGTGTCCGCCGGCGCCGGGTTCGCGATCGTGACCTGGGCGATGGCGACGCTCGGGTTCTCGATCTACGTCGAGACCATCGGCGGCGGCAACAAGGCGTACGGCTGGCTCGGTGGCGCGATCCTGCTGCTCGTGTACCTGTACATCTCGAACTTCGTGCTGGTCGTCGGTGGGGAGCTCGACTCCGAGGTGATCCGGATGCGGCAGCTGCTCGCGGGGATCGAGGCCGACGAGTCGATCCGCCTGCCGCTCCGGGACGTCACGAGGAACTTCACGCTCGCGCGCTGGCGGGACGCGGACATCGCGGCCGCCCACCACGTCCGGACCGCGGCCATGCAGCGCGTCGACGATGGCGAGTCGCCCGAGTCGGAGGCGCAGCGGGAGCACCTGCGGGAGATGTCCCGGCAGGTGCGGGCCGGCGAGTCCCCGCTGCCGTAGCGCGCTCGCGCCGGACGGCGCCGGGGCGTCAGTCGCGCCGGGTCTCCCGCGCCGCAGCGTCGAGCATCTCCTCGGTGACGACGGGGATCGCCCCGGTCGCGAGCTCGATGCCCGACAGCCGCGCCGGGCTGAGCACCCGCTGCACCTGGTCCTCCTCCATCAGCCCCGCGGCGATGACGAGCGTGGCGATCGGCGTCGAGGTCGTCAACGCCGTGTGCGCGATCGACGCCGCGGCCGCGTACCCGATGTACGGCGTGAGGGCCGTCACGACGCCGACGTTCGTGTCGACCTGCGCCGCGAGCTTCGCCTCGTTCGCCTCGATGCCGACGACGCAGTGGTCCCGGAGCGTCGCGCAGCCGTTCGCCATCCACTGCAGGGACTGCATGATCGAGTGCGCGATGATCGGCTCGAAGGCGTTGAGCTGCAGCTGACCGCCCTCGGCCGCCATGGTCACGGTGGTGTCCGCACCGGCGACGGCGAACGCGATCTGGTTCACCACCTCCGGGATCACCGGGTTGACCTTGCCGGGCATGATCGACGACCCCGCCTGGCGAGCCGGGAGGGTGATCTCGCCCAGCCCCGCCTGCGGCCCCGACGCGAGCAGCCGCAGGTCGTTGCAGATCTTCGAGAGCTTCGCCGCGCTGCGCTTCACGGTGCCGGAGAGGGTCATGAAGGCGCCGGCGTCGCTCGTGGCCTCGATGAGGTCGGGGGCCGTCACGATGTCGAGGCCGCTTGCGACCTGCAGCTGCCGGCGGACCTCGTCGCGGTACTGCGGGTCCGCCGTGATGCCCGTGCCGATCGCCGTCGCCCCGAGGTTCGTCTCCGCCAGCAGCGGCATCACCGTGCGGAGCAGGACGACGTCCTCCTGGATGGTGTGCGAGAACCCGGTGAACTCCTGCCCGAGCGTCATCGGCACCGC
>Ga0153924_1001717_pt1 | contig 10342 bp, 6 predicted proteins | sample TSNJ008MetaG_FD_104709 | JGI IMG/M metagenome (GOLD analysis project Ga0153924, IMG submission 104709) | Attine ant fungus gardens microbial communities from New Jersey, USA - TSNJ008 MetaG | ecosystem: Host-associated > Fungi > Mycelium > Unclassified | place: USA: New Jersey, Wharton State...
CGTTCCCTCAAAGAGCCATGTATCCTGTAAAACCATGCAAAACTGATCATGTACATTTTCTCTAGTGACTTGATCTATCGGTATGCCATCAAGAAGAATTTCTCCGCTGTCAAGTTCATAAAAACGCATTAAGAGATTAACCATCGTTGTTTTTCCGGCCCCGGTCGGACCAACGATGGCAATTTTCTGTCCGGCTTTTACCTTCGCAGAAAAGTCGTTGATAATGGTTTTGTCTTTGTCATAACCAAAATGGACATGTTTGAACTCTACATCGCCTTTTATATCATTAAGAGTTTTCACCTTTTGGCTTTCATCCGTTAATTCATCTTCAGCAAAAAATTCAAAGACGCGTTCACTTGCAGCAGCTGTTCTTTGTAGATTTTGTGCTGCTTGCGCCAACTGCGAAAGAGGCTGGGTAAACAGACGTATATACATCATAAATGCGACAATAACGCCAAATGATATCGTCCCGTTCATAGCGAGTGCCGCACCCACTACGCACACTGCCACATAACCGAAGTTCCCGATAAAGCTCATAATAGGCATCATCAGTCCTGATAAGAACTGGGATTTCCATCCGCTTTCATAAAGGCTTCTGTTAATTTTTTCAAATGTCTTTTTGGCTCCCTTTCCGCCATTATAAACCTTAACAACATTATGTCCCGAGTAAACTTCTTCAATATGACCGTTAACATCCCCGAGTCCTTGCTGTTGTGTAGTAAAATGCTTTTGAGATTTTGACATAATGAATATCATTAACACAAATCCGATAATGGTGGAGCCGATGGCAGTCAGCGCCATAATCCAATTGGTGTAAAACATCATAATCAGAGAACCGATAAACATGGTTATGGCTTTCACCAGAGTATCAACACTTTGATTTAATGTCTGCCCGATGGTATCGACGTCGTTGGTTACACGGCTGATAACGTCGCCGTAACTTGTTTGATCAAAGTATTTAAGCGGCAATTTGTTGATTTTCTGAGATATGCCGGTTCTCATATTTTGCGATATTTTAGCGGTTACCGTTGCCATGATAAAATTCTCAATAAAGCTAAAGAGAGCCGATCCTGCGTAGAAAAATACAAGCAGCAGGGCAATGCTTACCACGGCATCCATATCAATCACACCCAGCACAGGGACCTCGTTTATCAGTGCGGGAAGCCCTTTGCCGATTTCATTCGCCATATCTTTTAATTTATCAGGACCGATAATTTGCAGCACCGTACCCAGAGCCGCAACGACGAGAGCAATTATAATAGCCGGCATATAGTTTTTGCAATAGCGGATTAATTCGCCCCACGTTTTTTTGAAATTCTCTGCTTTTTCACCGGACCCCATGCCGGGATGTCTTCCCATAGCACCTCCAGGGTGCCTTCTTCTTTCATTATGTTCACTCATGATACCAACTCCTCCTCGCTTAACTGTGACATGGCAATTTCCTTATACACCGGACAATCCCGGAGCAGTTCTTTATGTGTTCCTTTTCCTACCACTTCTCCTTCATCCAACACAATAATCTGATCGGCGTCCATAATAGTACCTATCCTTTGTGCGACAATCATACTGGTTACTCCGGCAGTTTCCTTTTTCAGAACACTGCGTAAAACACGATCCGTCTTATAGTCAAGTGCCGAAAATGAATCGTCGAAGATATAGACTTCCGGTTTACGGCAAACTGCACGGGCTATGGCAAGACGTTGTTTCTGACCCCCCGATATGTTAGCGCCGCCCTGGGCAATCAATGCACCGTATCCGCCTTCCATCTTTTCAACAAAGTCCGTGCTCTGGGCAATCTGTACAGCCTTTTTAACTTCGTCTTCTTCGTAGCCGCTGCCGCCGTTATCACCGTATGCTACATTGGACTTAACTGTTCCTTTAAACAAAACTGCCTTTTGCGGTACATAACCGATTTTGTTGTAAAGTGATTCCAGTTTATAGTCTCTGACATTTACTCCATCTAACAACACCTCGCCTTCGGTCGCATCGAAGAAACGCGGCACAAGATTGATCAGTGTGGATTTTCCGCTTCCGGTGGAACCGATAAATGCGATTGTTTCACCTTGCTTTACCGTGAAGCTAACGTCATGCAGGACATAATCCGCCGCATCGGGATATTTAAAACCCACATGATTGAATGTAATTTCGCCGATATGCCCCTGCTTTCCTTCAGTAACGGTACCGTCCACGATAACCGGCTGTGTGTCTAACACTTCATTTATACGCTTCGCAGAAACACTGGCTCTCGGAAGCATAATGAACATCATTACCAACATCATGAAAGCCATAATCACCTGCATGGCATAAGATGAGAAAACAACCATGTTGGAGAATAGCGTTAATTTTTCCGGAACCAAAGCCGCATCAATCAAATAAGCGCCGATCCAGTAAATAGCAAGTGAAAGCCCGCTCATAATCAAATTCATTACCGGCATCATGATTGCCATGGCGCGGTTGGTAAACAAATTTGTGCTCGTAAGCTCCTCATTTGCGGTCTCAAATTTCTCTTCCTGATAGTCTTCAGCGTTATATGCGCGTACAACACGCAGACCCGTAAGATTTTCTCTAGTTACACGGGTTAAGTTATCGGTGAGTGTCTGCATCTTTTTGAATTTAGGCATCACGACTATCATAATAAGCAAAACCATGACAATCAGAATCGAGACAGCCACGCCGGTGGCAAGTGACCACTCAAAGCCTTTTCCAGCAATTTTTGTAACCGCCCAGACCGCCATAATCGGAGCTTTAATTATTAATTGCAGACCCATTGTGATAATTATCTGGACTTGTGTGATGTCATTAGTGGAACGTGTAATCAGACTTGATGTCGAAAAACGGTTGATTTCTTCCATTGAGAAAGATTCGACCTTGCCGTACAGCATGCTGCGAAGCCGTTGTGAAAAAGATGCACCGATACGCGCTGCGAAAAATCCAACAACAAAGGCTCCCAGCAGACTGCCTACAGCGCAAAGCAGCATCCATCCGCCGGCTATCCAGATATCTTTCATTTCACTGCCCGGCGTCTGTACCAATGTTGTGATTTCCGACATATAGTCAGGCAGTTTTAAATCAAGCCAGACCTGCACCACAATAAAAATAAGACTAATACCGGCCTGTATCCATTCTTTGGGTCTTAGATATTTGAAAATTTTTAGCATTCGATAATACCTCCTATACTTAATATTGTTATAATCAAACAGTGTTAGCAATTAGGGAAATAAATAGATATTGCAAATAAAAATTGGCTGAGACATCGCGCGGGCGGCTCTATTTAAAACAATATGCAGACTTACGTTATATTTATTTAAGTAGTGAACTTGAATGATTTCATGAGTCTGGTACTGTCTGAGCGCAGCGAGTTTGCCAAACTCATGAAGAGTTCATCATTCAAGTTCACTATTTTTAGAAATATAGTAAGTCGAATCTGTTTTAAATAGAGCTACCCGCGCGATGTCTCAGCCAATTTTCACTTTGCAACATCCTCTTCTATTTCGATTTTTTATGTTCTGGCACTATTTCCGCCAGTCTGCCCGTAATTCGGACATATTCTTTTGCATCATGCTCTCCTAATAGATGAAGCATCTTTGCAGCGTTTTCCAATACCTCCTGATGATGCTTAAGGGCTATTTCCTTTCCTTCTTGAGTAAGACTGACTAAAATCTTTCTACGGTCACTCTTATCAATCCGGCGGGTAATCAGTCCTTTATTCTCTAAATTGTTCAGAGCTGTGGCAACCCTTGCGGAACTGACTTCCATTTCATTGCTGATTTCACCCGGCAGCACATCACCGCCATGTAAAGCGATGTAAAGAAGTGCAAATGACTCTCCTTGTAAGGCTTCATTAATATTCTTTTGTGGTTTTGCCTTGCGGAGCATCTGCATTTTTTTAAGAAGCTCAGCAGCCAATTCTGTGTAATCCATTTTACCCTCCATGTCCTGCGCTTTGTGTGCTTAATCCTCTCTTCATATATATCTAACACTGTTACATTATAACCATATTACATTAAACTGTCAAGAGAAATTTATCGGCCGCCAATCAATCTGGCCACAGAGGAAAATACAAAGCAAATCACGATACCCATGACGGTTGGTACAAGTACTGAGATTATTGTCCATTTAAGACTTTGTGTCTCCTTCTTTATCGTCAAACAGGTTGTTGAACATGGCCAGTGCATCAGCGAGAACAGCATAACACTTACTGCTGTAATCCATGTCCATCCATTTTCAACCAGCAGTTCCTTTAATATTGAAAGGTTTTCTATATCTATAATACTACCTTCAGCCATATAGGCCATTATCATAATCGGGATGACAACCTCATTCGCAGGAAACCCAAGAATAAAGGCAAGCAAGATTACGCCATCCATTCCCAAAAGCCTTGCAAACGGATCTAAAAAACCGGAGCAATGCAAAAGCAATGTCCTATCTCCAATAAAAATATTTGCCATGAGCCATATGATAAGTCCTGCCGGGGCAGCAACACAGACGGCACGGCCAAGAACAAAAAGCGTCCTATCGAATACAGAATGAATAATTACCTTGCGGATTTGCGGTTTTCGATATGGCGGAAGTTCCAATGTGAATGAGGATGGTACACCCTTTAATATAGTCTTTGATAAAAATTTTGATGTTATAAAAGTCATGAGAATGCCTAACACAATAACTGCTGTCAATAACACGGCAGATAGGATAGACGCCCCACCGCCTGCTGCGCCCACAAAAAACATTGATATAATTGCGATTAAAATTGGGAATCTTCCGTTACATGGAACGAAATTATTTGTTATTATGGCGATTAGACGTTCACGAGGTGAGTCAATTATCCGGCAGCCAATAACACCGGCAGCATTACACCCGAAGCCCATACACATTGTAAGAGCCTGTTTGCCGCAGGCACAGCATTTCTTAAAGCATTTGTCTAAATTAAAAGCAATACGCGGCAGGAATCCTACATCTTCAAGCAGGGTAAACAACGGAAAGAAAATCGCCATCGGCGGCAGCATAACGGAAACAACCCAGGCCAATACTCTGTATATGCCTAAAACCAACATTTCATAAAGAACTTCCGGAGCGTTAATCCATCTAAAAAACGTGAGTAGTTGATCTTGTATCCAAAACAAAAAATCACTGATTATTTTGGAAGGATAATTTGAGCCGGTGATTGTAAGCCAGAATACCCCAAGCAACGCTAAGATCATAATTGGGAACGCCGTCCATTTCCCCGTTAGGATATTGTCAATTTTAGAATCTTTATTTTTATAATTTTTATGATTAAACAGAACTGTATCTTCACATAGTTCCTCCGCAGTATGTACGATAGATGATACGATATCATCCTTAATCTGTCTTTGTGTAATCCCTTGATGTTCAAGGTTATCCCTCACATCATTTAAAACCAAAGCTATGCTTTCATCTGCAATAAAATTGCTTTTTAAGTTTTGATCTATGAAGCCATGCATATTTTGATCCCAGTGCAGAAGCATTAACGAAAGCCAACGGCTGTCTACTGTATCTTCACAAACGCATTTTACGTCTGGCTCCAAAATGGACACGGCATTTTCAATATAATCCGGATACTGAATCTTAAACGGTGATTGCTGTGCATTTTCGATCACCTGCGTTACCGCATCCATTAGCAAATCTAGCCCTTTACTGCTTCTTGCGGCTGTTCCAACAACAGGAACACCTAATTTTTCAGATAAGGCTTGCAGATTGATTTTGATTTTTTTCTTTTTTGCCTCATCCATTAAATTAACACATACAACTACACTTGAAGTAATTTCCAGCGTTTGAAGAACCAGATTCAGGCTTCGCTCCAGACAGGTGGCGTCACAAACAATAATAACCGCATCTGCATCTGAAAAACAGATAAAATCACGCGCCACCTCCTCCTCGACAGAGTGCGCCATCAGTGAGTAGCAGCCGGGCAAATCGACGATGACATAACCATTTTGATTATAGTTACAATACCCCTGCGCGTTCGTCACCGTTTTACCCGGCCAATTTCCGGTATGCTGTCTGAGACCCGTCAGTTCGTTAAACACAGTGCTTTTTCCTACATTAGGGTTGCCGCCTAAGGCGATTACTTTATCTGTATCATGGGTTTTCTTAATGATGAGGCCTAAGTCAATCGCATGCAACCCCGTGGAATCCTTATTTAATCCCATTGTCTACACCTCCCTGGATTGGATTTGGACACATGATGAATCCTCACATCGAAGCGCAATAACGGCCCCTCGTATGAGAAAAGCGATAGGATCTCCCAGAGGGCTTTTTTGAATACAAGTTACCTCGGTGCCCTTAATCAAACCGAGATCTTGAAGCCTTCGGCGCATATTATCTTCTGAGTCAATATTCAATACCATTGCCCGCTTGCCTTGTTCAAGCTCGGATAATTTGCGTATTTCCTGCATATATTCACCTCCTAAAAAATAGAGTTAGATAAAGGAAAACTTTTTTCCTAACACTAACATATGCGAATTCGCATCATTGTGTTACTTTTGAGAGGTGTTTAGATGGTTGATTCCAATGAATTTTATACATTAAAAGGATATTCTTCGATGAATACTGAAGAAACACTCACTACTGCAATGGAGGATTATTTAGAGATGATTTACAGGCTTTACTGTAATAAAGAGAACATAAGAATAAAAAGATTATCAGAAATTTTACACGTAAAGCCGTCATCTGCGTCGAAAATGGCTAATATTCTTAAAGAATCCGAATATATCGAGTTTGAAAAATACGGACAAATTACTTTGACTAAAAAAGGGGAGATTATGGGAAAGTATCTTTTATATCGGCATGATATCCTTCATAAATTTTTCTGCATTATTAATCATTCTGATAATGAACTTACGTTAGTAGAAAAAATTGAACATTTCATCAATAAGGAAACAGTTGATAATATAAACGACTGGCTTGCATCCTACAATGATAAATAGCAAGTTTCTATAATCAAATTAATTATTTACCAAGCCGTATCTCTTCCATATATTCTGCCAAGTCATCTGTCAGGTGATTAAACAAATAGTTACGGCTTGTCTGCTGCCTTGTAATATATTCTTCTCTGATTTGCTTATTCACCAAAGCAATTTCTTCCTTCAATCCGTTTGCCGATAAGCGGCTGGCTCCTTGTCCAAATATAATCATCTGTACCATCCTATCGGATGTTGCCACAGTTATGTGATTCTCTCGCCCAAGCTTATAAACGGTTTTTTCAATATATTGATCTGCTGTTTCTGCTTCTTTCGTATATACTACAAAGATATTTTTGTATTGCAGTATTTCCTCTGTATGGCTTTCCACATTATAAGCATCAAATACCAATATTACAATACAATCTTTAAAGCCTTGATAATTGCATAATATCTCCATTAGTTGATCTCTGGCGGCATCTATATTCACTTCTGCAAGTTCCTTTAGCTCATTCCATGCAAATATAATATTATAACCGTCTACAAGCAAATACTCGTCTGTTTTCTTATCTTTCTTTGGCTTTTTTTCTTCTGTTTTTTCTTGATCGGCTCTTAGTGGTTTAGATAATCTGCCGGATTCCCGTTTGCCGGTCCCATAGGTACGAATAAAAATCTCTTCCAACTCTTTTTCATCTTTCCAAAAGTCAGAAGATTTTGTATTTATATTTTTTCTGATAGTCTCTCCCGATTCCTGCGTTAGATCACAGATTCTAAGGTCACTGTCTATATGCATAAAATGCTCCACCTTATCCCATGATACCGGAAAGCCGGCTCCATGAGAACAGAATACTGAATTTGAAGGATTTTCTGTATCCTCTTTTTCATCATATCCGATATTTTTTATGACTTCTTCTGCATTATGGCAGCGCTCATATCCCTTTAATGTACAAAATAACCTTCCCCGTCCACTCGTATAGGATTGTACCTCCAATTGATAATTCTGCATATTAACGGCTGGGGCAGATCCGGTCAGTACTGCCATCCCATGCTCCATGAAAGGTGATTGAAAAGTTCCATGCGATTTTTGGATATCGGACATGGCTCTCCCAACCATATCTGATGGTACTTCCAGACGAAAATCATAATATGGTTCCAATAGAACATTCTCCGCCTTCATCAGTCCCTGTCTTACCGCTCGATATGTGGCTTCTCTAAAGTCTCCGCCTTCGGTATGTTTTTGATGGGCGCGTCCGGCTATCAGAGTAATCTTCATATCAGTAATGGCAGAACCCGTCAAGATACCTTTGTGGCTTTTTTCTTTTAAATGTGTTAGAACCAACCTCTGCCAGTTTCTATCCAGATTATCTTCTCGGCAAGATGCACCAAACTTAAGACCGCTTCCTGCTGCTAAAGGTTCCAATGCTAAATGTACTTCTGCATAATGACGCAGCGGCTCAAAATGTCCCACTCCTACAACCGGTTCTAAAATCGTTTCCTTATATAAAATATTACCGGTACCAAATTCAACCGGAACATCAAATCTCTCTAAGATAATACTCTTTAAAATCTCAGTCTGCACTTCACCCATTAATTGCACATGTATCTCGTTCAATTGTTCTTTCCATACAATATGAAGCTGGGGTTCCTCTTCTTCCAATAGGCGTAATTTCATGAGCATATTGTGTACATCACACTCCTTCGGAAGAAGCATCTGATAAGTCAGTACCGGTTCTAACAGCGGTAATTGGGAGGCCGCTTCCATCCCCAATCCTTCACCCGGAATTGTCTTGCTTAATCCGGTAACTGCGCACACTGTTCCGGCTTCTGCTTCATTCACGGTATCGTATTTTGCTCCGGAATAAATGCGGATTTGATTGATTTTTTCTTCCCATATGTCAGTTTTCGTGGCTTTCTCTGCGTCTTCTATGTTCTCTGGACGATTTGTCAGCAATGCTTTTATACGCAGGCTTCCACCGGTAAGTTTCATATGCGTTAACCGATTGCCTTGTTCATCCCGTGAAACCTTATAAATCTTGGCTCCAAACTCGTCCGGATAAGAAACGCTCTCCATATACATCTGTAATCCCTGTAAAAAATTTTCTATTCCTGTTAGCTTTAATGCAGAGCCGAAAAAGCAGGGGAATACTTTCCTCATGGAAATAAGACGGATAATCTCTTTTTCGACTATCTGCCCGGTTTCCAGATATTGAGTCAGTAATGCTTCCTCACATAAAGCAATATTCTCCATCAGCGAATCCTGATTCTGATCGCCAAAATCTATACATCCTTCATTTAAATATTCTTTTAAATCTGCTAAAATCTCTGCGGCGTTGGTTCCTGCCTGATCCATCTTGTTTATAAACAGAAATACCGGGATGTTGTAATGTGACAGCAGTTTCCATAAGGTTTCCGTATGTCCCTGTACACCCTGTGCACCATTGATCACCAGAATTGCATAATCCAGCACTTGCAATGTGCGTTCCATCTCTGCTGAAAAATCCACATGTCCCGGTGTATCTAAAAGAGTTATTTTTTTATCTCCTAAAGTAAATACCGCTTGTTTGGAAAATATAGTTATCCCTCTTAAGCGTTCTAGGGGATAAGTATCTAAAAAAGCGGTTTTATGATCTACTCTGCCTAATTTTCTTATGATTCCGCTCTGATACAATATACTTTCCGATAATGTTGTTTTCCCTGCATCCACATGAGCCAGAATGCCTATTACTAATTTTTTCATATCTTATTCTCACTTATTTTCTTCTTTATGCCTATCATATCTCAAATCGACTTGCGATATTGCACAAATATATAGTTAAGGAATTGTCGAAATATTCTCCATAATAAATTAAGAGCCCTCGCAATTGCCAAGTGTAGATGTTTTTAGCATAACTGTTTTTTTTAATAATTTCAATAGATATCGCAATAATGAATATAATATCATAGTAAACCCGCAAAAAAATAAGTACGTAAATGACTGTCTATATTCAGTTGACAATATTCCGGCAAAAGCTAGGTAATTATAAATGAGCGTATTCTAATGGTTATCCATGGAGGTAAAAATGACAGTTGAACAAAAATATATTTTACTACTGGCAAAAAAATATCCGACACAACAAGATGCATGCAGAGAAATTATCAATTTAAATGCAATATTGAATTTACCCAAGGGTACAGAGCATTTCATGAGCGATATTCACGGAGAATATGAAGCCTTTTGTCATATTTTAAATAATTGCTCGGGTGTAATCAAGGAAAAGGTGGATCGTTTGTTTTCAAAACATCTAAGTGAAAAGGAAAGACAGGAAATCTGCACGTTGATTTATTACCCAGATGAAAAATTGTCATTGTTAAAAGATGAAAAGGAAAACAATTCTGAATGGTACAGGGTAACTTTGAATGAACTGATAGAAATAGCTAAATTTTTA
>Ga0153924_1001718_pt1 | contig 10341 bp, 11 predicted proteins | sample TSNJ008MetaG_FD_104709 | JGI IMG/M metagenome (GOLD analysis project Ga0153924, IMG submission 104709) | Attine ant fungus gardens microbial communities from New Jersey, USA - TSNJ008 MetaG | ecosystem: Host-associated > Fungi > Mycelium > Unclassified | place: USA: New Jersey, Wharton State...
ACAAGACCAATAAAGTATATAATGGTTCAGAATATGTTTATGAAGCTAACCTAGATGCTATTAAAGCAGCACAAGAAAATTTAGATAACCTTAACTTTGATGAGTTAATAAATAGTATTGATAAAGCAATTGAACAATTAGAAGAATTAAATTCCAATTATAATCTTTATGATAAAGATGGAAATGCCATTGGTGGTGATGTTGCTACTGCTTTCCAAAATGCTGCTAATAGTATTGCAAACGCTATTCAAACTGCTATAAACAATGGTGGTTATACTGCTGTTACTCAAAAATTTGCTAGAGGAGGCGTTGTTAAAGCACCAAAGGATTTTGGAGAAGATGCTGCAGTATATGTAAAAGATGGAGACAGAATACTTACTCCTAATCAAAATATAGTATTTGAAGATTTTGTATATCAAATGTTACCTAATATATCTAAAACCTTTGGTGAATTCTCTGATGGTTTTTCTATTTTGAATATCGGTAATAGTAATATACCAGAAGTAAAAATTAATATTGGTGACATAAAACTTGAAAAAGTAAATGATGTAGATGCTTTATCTAGAGCAATAGTTAATCAATTACCAAATAAATTAAAGCAAGATTTAGCTAAAAATAAGTAGATGAAATGGAGATAATTTTATGAACTACAATAATAAAGCTGTAGAGATTATCTCTACTCAAATTTTAGAAGCAGTGGATAAAAAAATGTCTACTGCTTCTTTTGATATTACTTATAATTGTACAGTCAAGGAAAAATTAGGGGATAATAAATATATAGTTTCAGCAGAAGGGAAAGATTTTACAATTACCACTTCACATTTATTATTACAATTATTTGATAAAGTGCATATCATTTATCCTAAAAATAATTCTCAGAATATAATTGTACTTGAAGATTTAATTTACACTTGTAGTAAAACTGATATAAGTGGAGATGCTGATCTAACACAAGTATATAAACAGATTGATGAATTATCTAATCAGATTAATAAAGACAGAACAATAGACGGTGTTGATTTTAATAATATAGAAGCTATTACACATTATGCTACTTGTACAACTTCAGCATCTATTATTGAAAAAACTGTAATTCTAAATGGTTTTAAATTAATGACAGGATCAAGGGTGTCTATAAAATTTACAACTACAAATACAGCATCAAACCCCACTCTTAATATTAATAACACAGGAGCAAAGCCAATCATCTATAAAGGAAACACAATAACAGCAGGCTATTTATCTTCTAATTGTACATATGAATTTATATACAATGATGGGAATTATGAACTAGTAGGTGATGTTAATACTGATACTACTTACTCAGCAGGTACAGGTTTAACATTATCGGGTACTCAATTTAAACATTCTAACAGCATAACGGCAGGTACTGTACAAGGTGATATAACTAAGATATTATCATTTGGAGATACATTCACTATTCCTAGTATTACATATGATGCACAAGGACATATTACAAGTAAAAGTTCTACGACCATGACTATGCCATCGGTTATAAATCCTGTTTATATGAGAGTCGGATTATCTTCAAATTTTTCTGTTTCAACTGCTAATACTATTACTGTTATGCCATGTACGAAATTAATTAATACCGATAGTAGTACAGAAATCATTCAATCGGGGAATGGAATAAAGATTAATTCAGACAATGTAAAGGCAGTACAAATACAAGCGAGACTTTATTATAATGGTACAATTGCTACCTCTACTAAGAATATATTTATTTACTTAAACGAAACTCAAATTGCAAGGGATATTCAATATGTTTCCTCAAATTATGTAAGTCTTAGTGTTTCTGTTCTAATACCTGTGAGCGTGGGCGATATAATAACAATGCGTGTTAATTCACAAATAACAACGCCTGACAACATAAGTAGCGATTCTGCTACCACATTTTTGGCTGTTCACAGAATATAAAATAACATTATAGAAAGGAACACAATGTATGGGAAAACCTATTATCAATAATATTGTTGCTTTTGACTCATCGGAAGAAATGAAGATAACTTTTAATTATACTGGAGATCAAGCATATTCAAATTCATTAGTTATTAAAGATAGAGATACACTTAAGATAGTTTATAGTAACATTATTTCAACTCAGTTATTACAAAATATTGTTACAGCAAATACTTTGGAAAATGGGAAAGCTTATTTAGCTCAAATCACAGTATATAATCAATATGGAGTAGCTAGTACCCTATCAGATACAAAACTATTTTATTGTTTCACACAACCTATTTTTCAATTGAATATAGATAATGATGAAATAATAAGAAATAGTTATATTAATTTAGGTCTCTATTATAGTCAACCAGAAGGCGAAGAATTATCAACATATTATTATATTTTATATGATAACAATAATCAGGCTTTGATTACTACTCCTGACATGTATGATACGGATATTGAGTATCAAATATCTGGATTATTGGATAATTCTTATTATTATATAGAAGCATATGGTCTGACTAAATATGGAACCAAAATATCAACAGGTAAAATAAAATTTACTACACTCTACTCCACTACTACTTCAAATATATTTTTATCAGCTCAAAATGAAAAAATGTATGGACGTATTAAATTACAAACTAAAATAAGAGTGGTAAGCTATGAGATTGATAAAACGCCAGTTTATATAGATGACACCTATATTGACCTAATAGATAATATTTTAAAATATTCAGGTGGATTCAATTTCAATGATGACTTTAAAATCAGCTTTTCGTGTAAAGGTATTAAAAAGTATAATTATAAACCAATAATTGAAATGATTGACATAAACGAAAACAAAATACAATTAATTCCAAAATGGACAGATACCTATTCTTTTGTTGATGATGAGGAAGATAGCATAACCGATACCAAAATGTTTTTTTGCTTATCTATAAAAAATTCACATACATCAATGACCTTATATACAGATACATTTACTGAATTAAACAATATTCAAAATGTAATTGTTACTATTACAAAGAAAAATAATTTGTATGGATTAAATTATAGATTAAATTAGAGGGGAGGTTTGATGTATTGTTGACATTAGGTCGTAATTTTCTAGGTTACAAAACAAATAATAACACAACAGTTGGATTTGATAATTCCACAAATACGGATGGACTAACTAGCAACTTACAAAAAATAACTCTATCCAATGCAATCTTTGATTATATATATGCCGACAGAAATTCCACAAAGGATTGTTCAACTTTGCCTGAATGGGATGAGACTACTGTTTTAAGCACTCACTTTGAAAATACATGTGAAGCTTCAAACTTGGAATTTGATACACATGATTTAGATTTGCTCCGAATCAAACGTAGAGAGCATGGAACATTTGAGTGGATTACTATATTTGAAAAATCCATTAATTCAACAGATGATTATGCTTTTATTGCATATGATAACTTGAATTGCGCATCTAAATACTATGATTATGCGCTTATTCCAGTAATTTCAGGAATTGAGCAGAATTATATTGTTATAGAACAGATATATTCAGAGTTTGATGGAATATTTCTTATAGGTTCAGATGCTATGTTTGGGACGATGTTAAATATAGAAAAGAATTTTGAACGTATAAATACTACTTCTATTATTGAAACACTTAATTCTAAATGTCCTTATGTCTCTAGTAATGGAATTAGTAATTATGACACTGGTAATATATCAGCCTTATGGATAAATTATACGAATGATAATTTTGACTTGAATAATGCTAGAAAATATAGAACAAACCTTATGGACTTTCTAAATAATAAAAAGCCAAAAATCCTCAAAACATTCGATGGTAAAGCATGGATTGTACAAGTGACAGATAATATATCGGAGTCACAGGGTGAACATTGGGAAGCTCCTACTACCACTTTCTCGTGGACACAGATTGGAAATGCTGAATCTTACGAAGATCTTAATGATAATGGATTAATTACACGAGAGGAATAAGAATTATGGCAGATTATATCGTTACACAAAATGATATTGCATTACTAAAGCAAAAAAATAAGATATGTTATGCAAAAATAGAACTTCTTAATAAAAATCTTATTCCAATAAATAATATAACTGGTTCTATAATATCTGGGAATTATTCATTTGACGCTGACTCGAATCTAAGAAGAACTTCATCTTTGGTTATTAATCTTACTAGTTCTAAAATTACTATTGATGAACACCTGTTACATACAAGCTTCTTAAAAATCTATGTGGGATTTTATAGTTATGGAGAGAATAATATTATCTATTATAATGAGGGTATTTATTTATTTGATTCATTGAATTTTAATTATAATGTTACTACTAATACATTAACTCTATCTAATATAGATTATATGGGAAACTATGATATTGAACACAACGGTAGTATTGTAAACGGAAACGGACTTATAGCCTCTTCTCTGTTGACTATACCAGCCGGAAGTAATATTAGAAATGCTCTGATTAGTGCAATTATAGAATTTGGAATTACAGATTACAACATAGATGAAATGGGGACATATTATGATACTACTCTCAATGAAAATAACACCGTTCCGTATGATATCGAGTTTAAAGCAGGCGATAGTCTTCTTGATTTAATCGTAAAATTAAGAGATTTATACCCCTCATGGGAAGCATTCTTTGATAAGGATGGTGTGTTTGTTTGTAGGTTAATCCCAACACTTGAAGAAGATGATTGTGTAATATCTGCACAATTAATGGAAGATTTGATAATTGATGAGTCTGTTTCAAGTAATTTATCTGATATAAAAAATATAGTGAATTTATGGGGTAAGGAATTGGAGGTAGACCGATATACTGATGTTGTATCTTCTGTTTCAAACTCAAATATAACAACTTATAATGTAATTTTAGAAACATTTAGTGAAACCGATTATGTTGATGGGATGACTATTGGAATAAAGATTGATCAGTCTACTACTGGTACAAAAACTTATATTAATATAAACTCTTTAGGTTCCATACAGGTTATAGATTATATGAATCAATCCGATATTTCCACTGACTCATTTAAAGCAGATGAAATTTATTTATTTAAATATTCATTACCAATAAATAAATTTTACTATGCTGGTCAATACCAAGTGCATGCTTTGGCATATTTAACAGCTTACGATCCATTAAGTAACGCTGAAGGTCAACGGACACTGAGTAGGATTAAGGAAAAATATAAATGTAATAACATAATTTATACTGTTAATCCTGATAGTCCATATTGTGTAGAATACATAGGAGATAAGATTACAACTTGTAGCGGAGATGATTATGATAATATTTATTATGATTCTTTGGCTTTATCCAATGCGGATTATGAATTATGGAAAACTAGCAGATTGAACGACAACATAACATTAGAAATGATTTATATACCGTGGTTAGATGTAAATATGAAAATTGAATATAGAAAACAAAATGAAACAGAATCTCATCAATATATAATTAAGTCAATTAATGCCGATATAGGCTTTTGCACTATGACTGTAACAATGATGAGATTTTATAATTTATATAAAAACACGGATAAATAAAGGAAGGTGAATATATGAGTGATACATATCCGGATTTAACATTAACAGCTTTTCCAGAATCAGTTGACGAAATTGATTATGTTAATGATATAAGCGTTGATACTTATGATTTGATGATAGAATATAATACTCTTTTGGAGAATAAGAACTTCAACAGTGCTGATAATTTATTAGCTGCTAATCCTAATTTGAAGAAATGTATTATTGATGCAGGAAAAATTAATAAAATGCAAGAACAAATTACATCAATGCAGCGATATGAAAAATCAGGAACTAAATTTATACAAACGGTAAAGGAATTAAAGGATTCAATTAGATTTATTTATCTGTGTACTGGAACAGATGATAACTTAAAAATTCAAAACATAATTAGTGATTTTATTACAGGAACAGGTGATTGGCAAGGAACAACTGAAACCTCATTAAAATTAATTATAACAGGTATAATGGGACTCCAAGAATTACCTGAAGATGGAATATATTTTAACTTCAGTAATTTCGACTTAACTAATCCAAATCCAAGAAACGCAACTGTATATTTAGATTTTCAGGATTGTACTATTCCAGAAATTACATTATCAGGTGGGATATTTTTTCAATTTGGAAATTCTGGTACATTTCCATTTAATTTATGTATAGATGGTTTAAAAGTTATTTCAGCTTCTACAAATATTTTTCAAAACTCTGGATTGGCTAATATTCAGTATTTAAATTGTGAGTTTACCTCCGAAAATGGAAATATAAGATTACAATCTGGTATGTACACATTTACAGATTGTACCTTTACTAATACGGCTGGTGATGTAGTAATCAGGATAGATGGTAATTGCACAAGCATATTTAATCATTGTATTATAAATGGAAATAATGATCATGCAATAACTAATTATTCATCAGAATCGGTTACGTTTAATAACTGCTCAATATCTTCTATTGACTCTGCAATATATCAACGTTCAAGTGCAGGTGTATTAAATATTGACAATTGCAATTTAACCAGTACAAGTTACAACACTTTAACTATTGTTAACACTACTTCCAAAGCATTAGTAAATATTATAAACAGTAGTTTTAATAGCTATTCTTATAATTATTCGGTGCTTATTGATAGCTATGGATCGTGTGATTTTATTGATTGTAAAATGTACGGAGGAAACGGTGTTTATGCTAGTTCTGACTATAGTGGTTATGTAGATTCTCCAATATTTAATTTTACAAATTGTATGATTTATGCTGCCTCAAGAAATGAAATTAACTACACTGTAGCAAACTGTATAGACATAGATAATTATGCCAATGTAAATCTAACTAATTGTAAGCTTATATCATATGGACATTATCCGATATGTATAGGTAGTAGTTTTGCTAGAGATTTAAATATGACTGATTGTTTTATTCATAATTCTGGTAGGCCTTGTTTATGTGTTTTAACTGCTAATACATCAGCGTATATAAATTTAATTGGAAATAAATTTATAGAAGATACTGGAACATATCCTGCAATTTTTCAAGAAACCGCAACATTAACTGTAAAATGGCATTTAATTGGAAATAAATTTAGTGGTTCGACAATAAGTATAAATGGTTCATATTATTCTTATAATTCAGGTAGTAGTACTGCATATAATTATATGCCTGCCTATAGTAATAAATTTAATGTAATAATGTCATAGGAAGGAGTAATATGGATAAAGAAGAGTCCCCAATATTTGAAAAAGTGATTCCAGAATTTTATGAAATAGTTCCAATATTTAATTCTGGTGGAAGACTATGTAATTATGCAAGAAGTGAAGATACTGGTATAAAAGTTCCAATAGAAGAATGGGAACGATTTAATCAATTAGCAGGAAGAAAGCATGAAATTATAGATGGAATTGTTGTATACAACGAATCGTTAGAAGTTTGCAATCCTGACTCAATTGATGAAAAAACCGAAATAGAAATATTACAGGAAGAAAATATATTACTTCATGAACAAGTATTAAGTTTACATGATAATCAAACGAATATAGAACTTGCTTTAGCAGAAATATATGAAAGGGGATTATAAATTGTGGTAAAAATATATGCAAATCTGATTGAAAAAGGATTAAAAACAATTAATGATGTCCCGGAAAAACTTAGAGAAGAAGTGAAAGAATTATTAAGAGATAATATATAAAGCTAATATAATGATATTTTACAAGAGGATCACCATGACGGTGATCCTCTTTAGTATTTAAAATTAGGAAAGTGAGTAGACAAATGCAGGATTATTTTCAAGCCACATTAGCAATATTTGGAGCAATATTTGGAGCAATATCGGTCATAGGTGGTGGCGCAACAATGATAGTAAAATTATTTTCCCCATACAAAAAATTGAGAGAAGATGTAAGTAATCATACTGTTTTATTAGAAAAGGACAATAAAAGGATTAATGAAAAGGAAAAGTCAGATAGAATAATTTGTAAAACATTATTAGTACTAATTGAGCATGAAATAACAGGCAACTCTATTGACAAGTTAAAAAATACCAAACAGGAGTTGCAAGAGTACCTAATTAATAAGTAATTGAAAGTGAGGAATCATTATGAGTTTGATTTATGATGAAGAAAGTGGAAATATTCCACAGGATGCTGAGGTAAATGAAGAGATTTATAACATTGAAGAGATTAATGAAGACGCTGATTTAGATGTAGAAAGTGAGGAATAGTTATGGCAATTAAAATTTTATTAGACGCAGGTCACTACAGTGGCTATAATGTATCTCCTGTAAATTCAAAATATAATGAAGGTGATAGGATGTGGGATTTCCATCTATTGCTAAAGACAGAATTAGAAGCATATGGAATCACCGTTGATACGACCCGATCATCAAAAGTTACTGACAAGGATGTTTATATTAGAGGAACTGCAGGCAAAGGATATGATTTGGTAATATCAGAGCATTCCAATGCAAGTTCTACTCAATCTACTGATTATCCGGTTGTAATTGTACCTTTTAATAATAAGATTACAGATTTAGGAGAGCAAATTGCACAGACAATTCAAATAACTATGGGTACTATTCAGTCAGGAAGAACTATGACGAGGACTTATGTAAGTGGTAATGTTACCTATGATTATTATGGAGTAATTAGAGGAGCTGTGTTTGTTGGAACTCCAGGTATTATCGTTGAGAACTCATTCCATACAAATTCTAAAATGACAGCATGGTTATTAAACGATGCTAATCTTAAAGCGTTAGCAAAGGCAGAAGCTAAAACGATAGCTAATTATTTTGGAATATCTACATATAAAAACAGTGCAAAAATCACAACAAAATGCCAGTTTTATAAAAAATCAAATATTGCAAAAGGTAGCTACTGTGTTCTTGCAAAAGGTACGACTGTTGAGTATGTTAAAGATCAGAATAACGGTTGGAGTAAAGTATCTTATAATGGAAATACTGGATATGTAAAGAATAGCTGCATTGATAAGGGTACGTCAAAATATAAGAAAGGTGTTACCACAAGTAAGACAAGTCTACGGACAGGTATGTTAGTTGCTAAATCGACAGATACTAGCGTTGTAGCACCGAAAGGTAAGAAAGTGACCGTTATTTCTTCTATTACCGCGCCAGACGGCAGAAAGTGGTGTCAGATAAAGTATAAGATTAATGGTAAGACTTGTGATTGTTATGTTGTTAAGAGTAAAGTAAATATGGAATGAAATTGAACCGGTTTTTATGCCGGTTCTTGATATTTGTGTAGTGTAGTCTTACAAATAATACCTCTTTTAAAACACTATGATACGTGCTACAATGTGAATAAGCATGAAAGGAGACGTATTGATGTTAAAAAAAATAATACTACTACTTTTAACCCTCACCATAATGCTGGCAGGCTGTAGCGGTGAATGGGAGGCTTTGAATAAAGTCAAAAAAGAAGATACCACTAAAGAAGAATCTAATGAACCATTCACCGGGAATACAGTAAGCTTTGAATTGTTTGATTGCACTTTTGAAATCCCTGAAACATGGTCTTACAAAAATGATAACCCATATCACTTTTTTGATCCTGATGACGCGGATGGATCAAAACTACTGATTAAAAGAGAAGATGATGCTGGCTATATAAATTATGAAAGTGAATTTTATTCAGAACTCTTTATATCGGGTATATTGGAGTCCATAGATGGAGGCGAATTAACAAATAAGAGTGAACGCAACATTGATAATAATACTTACGCATTAGATATAACTTATACCGGACAAGTAAATGATATAAAATATGAATTTAGATGTGTTACATATGTGTATAATAAACAAGTATATAGCTTAGTATATACTGAGCCGCAAAACATAACAAAAGTTAATGAACTGAATTATATTTTAGATACAATAAAAACAAAAGAAATAGAAACAACCGAGATAAATCAATTCTAGTATTTGTTACGAAATAGAGCCGGTTAAACGCCGGCTCTTTTTAAGCTGCCACATATGTCACGTGATAATTAATATACTAACAAATTTTACTGTTTTTGTTGAAAAATTATAAAATGTAGTATATTATAATGTATATATGTAAAATTTTTACTTTTTGCATAAATAAAAATTACAAAGGGGAAATGTCTGATGGTATATGGTGATTATCTGTTATTGTTGCAAAATACTTTGGATGACTATTCAATTAAAATAAAAAAACACATAATAAAACAATTTGCTAATGAAGGGATAGCACAAATTAAAGATCAATTAACAATAGATAATTTAATGCAGTCAAGTGTAAATATATGCAATGTAAGGGAACTGGATGAACAAATAAAAAGA